>ERZ1370068.4247-contig-3330_pt1 | contig 33007 bp, 40 predicted proteins | sample MGYA00561227_ERZ1370068 | MGnify/ENA primary metagenome ERZ1370068 (study PRJEB38410, sample SAMEA6850437) | metagenome | study: Metagenomic assessment of the ecological functions of the soil: analysis of the soil microbiota associated with the...
TCAGTTACGTATTGCTGACGTCGTGGTCGTCGCGCCCGACGCCGGCCGCATCAAGACCGCCGAGAAGCTCCGCGAGTATCTGCATGCGGACCTCGCGTTCCTGTACAAGCGGCGTTCGCGGACCGAAGCGCACAAGATCGAGGAGATGACGGTGGTCGGCGAGGTCGACGGCCGCCCGTGCGTGCTCGTCGACGACATGATCGACACGGCCGCGACCTTGACCGAGGGCGTGAAGGCGCTCGCCGCGATGGGGGCCGGGCCGCACTTCACCGGCGCGACGCACGCGCTGTTCTCGGGGAAGGCGAGACAGCACCTCGAGGAGGCGCCGATCGACCAGGCGATCGTGACCAATACGGTCCTGATCCCCGAGGAGAAGCAGTTCCCGAAGTTCCGCGTGCTGTCGATCGCTCCGCTGATCGCCAGCGCGCTCCGCGCCGTGTTCGAAGACAACTCCGTCTCGGAGATCTTCGGCGGCGCGAACCAGGTCTAGGTGCCGTCGCCGGCGAACCGAGCGTCAGCGAGCCGCCATCGGCCGTGATCGTCACGTGGCGCACGCCGGCCGAGGATCGGGTTCCCGTGTTGGTCGGTCAGCCGCACCGTACACGGTGTGTCCCACGGGGATCGTGAAGATGCATTGCCCGGTGTGTGACCAACCGTCGACCGGCGCGATCGTCCCGCCGCCGATCACGCCGGGTACGGAGCCACTGGGTCGCGGAGGTCGCAGGACATCGTCTCGGGGCCGGTCAGGATGATCGTAGCCTGCGCTGCCCGTAGACCCCTCCCACGGCTGGGTCGCTCCGTCCCACGGGGTGAGGCATGAACTGGTGCCCGTATCGCCGACCCGGCTGAAGACGACCTCCATCACGGGACAGGCCTGGTCGGTCCAGCGGATCGCCCACGAGATCGCGCCGGTCATCCCCGCGGACGTGACGTCCCCCGGTTGCGGGACCGCGCGCGACGGCCACGAGATGGCGAGTGGATGACCGCCGGACTCATCTGGTATCCGGTGCCTTCACCGGGAAGCGCAACGATCCATGCGCGACCGTCCGGGGATCGCCCGCAGGCATCCAACGGCCATCGGCGACCGGTTGCTCGCCCGACACGTCGGCCGTCACCCTGACGTAGGACACATCGGCCGTCTCTGACAAAGGAGGAACGTGCCGCCGCTGACGTCGACCCGTCCGCAGGCGCTCTGCGCCGGAGCCCGCAGCGGTGAACCCACCCGGCGTCCGGAGCCGTCGACGCGGAAGGTCGAGGCGGTGTTGCCGTGTGCTCGGAGCTGCCAGGCGTGCCCCAGGTCGCTTCCGGTGCGCGACGGTGGCAGACCCTTCCACGCGGTACGGCAGCGCGGTGACCGCGAGCGGCTCCGGAGCTGCCGCGAGGCTGCTGTCTCCGCTGACCTGCAACTGTCCGAGCTGGGTGACGCATCGCGTACCAGATCGACCCGTCGAGCTGCGTCGCCCTCATCGATCCTGACGAGGGACCGCATGCCATCGGGCCACGGCAGGAGCGTCGCTGGGGTGCGAGTGCCGTCGCGCGCCACGCTGGTGATGCGCGCTCACGAGTGGTGACGACGTCCCCCACGCGAGCCATCCAGAGCCATCGGCGAGGCGCTCGGTCCGTTCGGTCGGCTCTCCGTTCGGTTCGGCGGGCGGAACCGGCGTGGAGGCCGTCTCGTGTCCTTCGGCGTCGGTCACGACCAAGGTGGCGCCGATCCCCGACCCGGAGTCGCGGAACGGGAAGCCGGCCTCGAGCCGCCACGTGGTGCCGCCGTCGACACCAGCTGCGACCACTGTAGCCGGGCGACGCCGTCGCCGGCTGGTCGGTGGGAACGCGGAGGCCACCGAGGCTGTTCATGAACCGCTCGACGGTCGCGACGTCGGCGGGAGAGCATCGGGTCCGATGAGGCGAGACGGCCGCGTACGTGGTGGTGCGACCCTCGGTCCGCGAAGGGGTTTCAACGGCTGTCCCTCCGGGACATGCGGCGAGGAAGTCCTCCGTCGTGCATGCCCTGCGGGAATGCCGCGACGTACGCCGCGACGCCACGTCCGCCGGCAGGTCGACCGACCGAAGGTCACCGACCTGACAGACCGTCCCGTCGAGCGGGAGTTCGAAGTTCGCGAGTTGCAGCACCGGGATCCCGGCAGGCAGCGGCATGGGTTCCGATGTGCAGGAAGACGAAGGCTGCACCGACCGGCGCTGCTCGACGTGCTCCCACCTGCCGGCGACGGACCGATCGGACTCCCGGTCGCGGAGAACGAGCACGTCTGAGAGGTCGTCGGCAGCAGGGAGGCAACGGGCCAGTCGTCGATCAGTGTCCATCCCGCGGGTGCCGTGACGCGTGATGCCGTGGATGGTGGCGATGCGCCTCGCCGTAGGGGTGGTTCGTGACAGGGATCTGGTTGGGCCCCTGCGGCCAACCTCGCCGCCACAGCGACCGCGATGGCGAGCGCTGCGACCGCCGCCAAGCTGCTCGCGAACACCGTGCGAACCTGGCGGCGGCGCCCACGCCGAAGCACGTCGGTGGGCGCGGCCGGCGCCGCGTCGATCAGAGCCGGCCTTGTCGTGGAAGAGCTCGCGGAGATCGCGGTCGAGGTCGTTCATCGGCTTCTTCTCCCTGGGCGATCGTCGTGCGCAACGTTTCGGAGCCGCGAGCGACGAGCGACTTGGACTGCGGCGACGCTGCATCCGAGCACCCCGGCCGTGTCGTTCTCGGATAGGTCTTCGCGTAGTAGCGGAGGACGAGTGCTGCGCGCTGCCGAGCCGGAAGCGCCCCCAGCGCCCTCCAGAGATCTCGCGACCCGCGACGTCGGGAGGGGAGGTGGTTGCGCGGGCCAGTCGCGGACCTCGCGCCGGAGCCAGTCCCGCTCTGCGTACCGGTGACGATCCCCGACGTGAAGGTTCACGATGGCCCGGCGCAGGTATGCCTCGAACGCGCGATGTGCCCGCAGGTGTGCGCGAACCGTCCGACGCAACGAACGAAGGCTTCGTGCGCGAGGTCGTCCGCTCGGTTGGCGATCGCCGGTCAACAGGAACGCCAGCCGGATCCCCGCCGGGGACGTACCGAGCGTAGAGCTCGGCCATCGAGCCGGGTTCGGCCCGTCCGCGTTCCCTCTTCCACGACCGCCCTTTCACCCATCACGTCTCCTATGACGTATGGGCCCGCCGGAAGGTATCGCCCGGCGACTCCCGCACAGGCGACCCGAGCCGCCGTCCGCTACCATCGGTGCCGTTCCCGACGACCTCGCGAGGTTCTGACCAGCATGGAAACCACCCTCACCGCCGAGCTCCGTGCCGACACCGGCAAGGGGTGCCGCACGGCGCCTCCGGGCGACCGGCCTCGTCCCCGGCATCCTGTACGGCCACGGCATGGAGCCGGTGAAGCTCAGCATCTCCGGCAAGGATCTGCTGCACCTGTTCCACACGGCGGGCGGCGGCGGCACGCTGGTCGATCTGGAAGGTGGACGGCCAGACGCATCTCGCGATCCCGCGCGAGATCCAGCGCGACCACATCCACGGCCGCTTCATCCACATCGACTTCCTCGCCGTCCGCCGGGATGAGCGGATCACGCTCGCCGTCGAGGTCCACGAGGTCGGCGAGGCGCCGGGATCCGGGCCGGCGGCGTGTATCGAGCACCACCTCCGCGAGATCGAGATCGAATGTCTGCCGAACGATGTCCCCGAGGCGATCCCGGCCGACGTCTCCGCGATGGAGATCGGCGACATGCTCCGCGTCGGCGACATCGCGGTGCCGAACGGCGTCACCTTCCTCACCCCCGCCGACACCCCGGTCATCTCCGTGATCACCCCCGCCGCACTGCGGGTCGAGGCCGATCTCACGCTTCCCGGCGAGGAGGCCCCCGAGGCGCCCGCCGAGGAGGAGGAGGCCGCCGAGGTCGCGGAGGGCGAGGCTCCCTTCCGAAGAGGCTCCCGCCGAGGGCGAAGGCGGGGAGTAGCTCCCCGCGATGGCCTGGCTCGTCGCCGGCCTCGGCAATCCCGGCGACCGCTACGAACGGACCCGCCACAACATCGGGAAGCTGGTCGTGGAGGAGCTCGCGCGGAGCGGGGACGCGCGCCTGAAGAAGGTCCGGTTCCTCCCGGCCGAGCTCGCCGAGGTGCGGAGGGAGATGAGCGCGTGCTGCTCGTCACCTCGACGCGCTTCATGAACGAGTCGGGCCCGTCCTATGCCGGACTGGCGAAGAAGCACGACGTCCCGCCCGAGCGGATCGTCGCCGTGCATGACGAGCTCGAGATCCCGCCGGGCGAGCTCCACGTGAAGCTCGGCGGCGGCAGCGGCGGGCACAACGGTCTGAAGTCGCTGACCCAGGCGCTCCGGACGCCCGAGTACCACCGCGTCCGCGTCGGGATCGGCCGGCCCCCGGGGAGGCAGGACCCGGCCGATTACGTCCTCGAGCCGATCGGGAAGCGCGTCGAAGCGGACATCGCCTCTGTGGGTGGACCGGGCGGCTGACGCCGTCCGATCGTCGATCCGCGACGGGCTCCCCGCGACGCAGGACCGCTTCAACCGCGGTGCGGGTCGCGCCTGAGCCGAAGGTCCTACCGAGACCCGGGTAGCGGGGCAGTCGGAAACACGACCGACGGCCGATGTGGGGCACAGCTCGTGCTTCGTCGATGCTCGAGCGGCACTGGAAGGAGGTGATCGGATGCGAGCGAAGATCAACTGGCGACATCTGCTCGTGACCGGAGCCACGTTGGCCACGCTGCTGCTCGCAGCCGGCGCCCGGTGGAAGCCGAACTAGGCGACGGGCGCGGAAGGAGAGGAACGATGCGCAAGATCCTGTATGCGCTCGCGAGCTTGGCCGCGGTAGCGATGGCGGTCGGCGCGGGCTGGAAGCCGTACTGAGTCGACGAATCGACGATGCGAGGCGCCCCCGGCGAAGCCGGGGGCGCCTCGCGTCGTGGGCCCTTCGGCCTAGGAAGGCGATCCATCACCACCGATGACACGGCCGATGTGAACAGCGGCCGGTCGCCCGATGGCGCCGTTGGGGCGAACGGGGCATCCTCGCGGGACCGAAAGAGAGAAGACGGAGACGGGCAGATGCGCAAGCACAACTGGCGGTACGTGTTCTTCACCGGCGCAACGCTCGCGGCGTTGCTGCTCGCAGGCGGAGCGCGTTGGAAGCCGTGGTGACCTCGCTCGTGGACAGACCCTCGTAGCGAGAAGGACCGGAAGGAGAGGATCGGTGCTTCGAAGGATCGCTCTTGCCATCGCGAGCCTGACCGCGATCGCACTCTCGGTCGGCGCCGGATGGAAGCCGAACTGAAGCCGATCGATCGGGCGGACGGCGGTCGATCCGCCCGGCGGGAGGCACGGCTCCAGTTCCCTATGCTGGCTCCGATACCGATGCTATGAAGCCGATCGTCGGCACCCTCATCATCGCGATCGCCGTCGGATACCTCGCGGGCGGACGACTCTCCAACCTCGCCAACCTCCAGATCCGTTGGGCACCGCTCGCCCTCATCGGCTTCGTGATGCAGTCGATCAACCCGCCCGGCCATTGGCCGTTGGCGATGTTGGTCGGTTCGTTCGTGCTGCTGTCGATCTTCGCGTTCGTGAACCGGCACGTGCGTCGGGTTCTGGCTCATCCTGGTCGGCGTCGGACTTAACTTCCTGGCGCATCGGTCTCAACGGTGGGATGCCGGTCTCATCGCAGGCCCTCGCCGCGTCGGGACAAGAGGGCACGATCGGTCAGCTGACGGACAACGCAGACAGCTACGTGAAGCACCACCTGGCGACGAGCGACGACACGGCGTTGTTCCTGGGCGACGCGATCGCGCTCCCGCCACCGATCGGGCAGGCCATCAGCGTCGGCGACATCTTCACGTACACGGGCGTCTTCGTCGCGATCATCGGCGGTATGCGCCGCCGAACGAAGACGGAACCCGCGGCGACGGCCGAGGTGCAAGGTGTCTGAGGTCGCCGAGCTCGAGCTCGACACCCGCGCTCTTCGAGGGCAGCGGATCGGCAGGCGCTCGCACCGCATCCGGCGCACGCACGACCGTCGGCCGGGCGATCCGGTTCTACGAGCTGCTCGTTTCGGTCCCGGTCGTCGCCTACCTCATCTGGTCGGTCTGGACGGACCCCCAGATGTTCACGGATTGGTACGTGTTCGCATGGGCTGCTGCGGTGATGGTCGCCGAGCTCCTCCCGGTCCCGCACGAACGTCTCGATGGGGTTCAGCCTGAGCTTCCCGCTGGAGCTGTCCGCGGCGCTGCTGTTCCCGACGCCGACCGCTGCGGCCATCGCGTTCCTCGGCTCGGCGGATGCGCGCGAGTTCCGAGGCGAGGTCCCCCGCTCAAAGCGGTGTTCGTCCGGTCGCAGATCGCCCTGTGCGTTATCGCCGAATCCGCGATCTTCAACCACACGGTCACCAGGAACGTCCACGCGGCGCTCGGGGACGTTCTGCAGGGTCCACCGTGGAAGCTCATCCTGCCGACGCTGCTGGCGGCGCATCGTCGGGTACGCCCTCAACACGTTCCTCGTCGCCACGCTATCACCACTTCCAGTACGACACCGCCGCATCCTCGCGACGATCCGGAAGATGCACGAGGGCGTCTTCGGCGAGTTCGTCCTGTCGTACATGGCGCTCGCGCTGTTCGCCGTGCTCGTTGCGACCTCGGTCCACAACCTGGGCGTGTTCGCGATCCTGGTGTTCGCCGCGCCGCTCAGCGTTCGCGCGGCAGATGTTCCAGCGGACCCACTCGCTCCAGGAGGCGACGAACGAGCTCGCCGAGAAGCAGGCCGAGAACGAATACCAAGCCCTGCACGACTCCCTCACCGGGATGCCCAACCGGATGCTGTTCCAGCTGAGGCTCGCCGACGCGATCGAGGCGTCCCGGCGGGTCGACGGCAAGCTCGCCGTGATGCCGATCGACCTCGACCACTTCAAGGAGATCAACGACACGCTCGGTCATCACTTCGGCGACCTGCTCCTGCAGGAGATCGGGCCGCGTCTGTCCAGCGTGCTCCGCGATAACGACCTGATGGCGCGGCTCGGCGGCGATGAGTTCGGGATCGTGCTCCCGAGCTGCCGACCGAAGACGTCGCGATGCGCATCGCCGACCGTCTGCTCGAAGAGCTCGAGCATCCCGGTGAGCGTGGAGGGGCTCGCGCTCGACGTCTCGGGGTCCGTCGGCATCGCGCTGTTCCCGAGCCAGGCGAACGATGCCGAGGCGCTGCTGCCGACGAGCCGACGTGGCGATGTACGCGGCCAAGGAGAACGGCGGCGGCTACGAGCTCTACGAGGACGACATGGACCGCCACAACCCGGCGCGGTTGACGCCGATCGGCCAGGTCCGGCCCGCGCTCGAGACCGGGGAGTTCGTGCTGTATTTCCAGCCCAAGGTGCGACTCGCCGACGGTCGCGCCGCCGGTGCGGAGGCCTTGATCCGCTGGGAGCACCCGTCGCTCGGGTTGGTGCCGCCGGACGAGTTCATCCCGCTCGTCGAGAAGACCGTGCTGCTGCGTCCCCTCACCCACTACGTGATCGAGACGGTCCTCAAGCAGTGGCGTGAGTGGGCGGACATGGGCATCCGGATCCCGATCTCGATCAACGTCTCGCCTCGGTCGCTCCTGGACCAGGAGCTCCCCGAGCAGGTCGCCGATCAGCTCCGGCAATGGGACGTCCCGCCGGCCTTCCTGCGGATGGAGCTGACCGAGAGCTTCCTGATGGGTGACTCGGGACGCTCGACGCAGGTGCTCGACGCGCTGTCGAACGTCGGCGTCGGTCTGTCGATCGACGACTTCGGGACCGGCTACTCGTCGCTGTCGTACCTCAAGCGCCTGCCGATCGAAGAGATCGAGGTGGATCGCTCGTTCGTGATGCAGATGCACGTCGACGCGAACGACTTCACGATCGTTCGGGCCACCGTCGACCTCGGCCGGAACCTCGGTCTCCGCGTGGTCGCCGAAGGTGTCGAAGACCTGGCGACGTTCGATCGCCTCGCCGAGTTCGGCTGCGATGAGGCGCAGGGCTACTACATCTCCCGGCCCCTGTCGGCGGTCGAGTTCACGCGGTGGCTGTCGGTGCGCAACCTCGAGCTGGACACGGTCCGGCCCGACGGTCGCCGCGAGAGTGACCAGCGGGACCAGCCGGGCCAGGACCGCCTGCACGCCGTCCTGATCAGGTCGCAACCTGGAGCACGATCGCTCCGTTCACCCCTCCGCCGCGAAGCGCGGCGAGCGCTTCGTTCGCCTCGTCCAGCGGGAAGGTCGTCACGTGCGTCCGGACCGGCACACCGGCGGCGACCGCGACGAACTCCCGACCGTCGGCCCAGGTGAGGTTGGCGACCGATCGCAGGACCCGTTCCTTCCAGAGCAGCTCGTAGGGGAACGACGGGATGTCGCTCATGTGGATCTCTGCGCAGACGACCGTCCCGCCCGCCTCGACCGCGCGTCCAGGGCACGGGGGACGAGCTCGCCGGCGGCGGCGAACAGGATCGCGGCATCGAGCGGCTCCGGCGGCGCCTCGGTGGACGACCCGGCCCAGGTCGCACCGAGCTCGCGAGCGAACGCCTGCGTCGCCGTGTCGCCGGGACGGGTGAATGCGAACACCTGACGCCCTTCGGCGATCGCGACCTGCGTGAGGATGTGCGCCGCGCCGCCGAAGCCGTAGAGCCCCAGCCGGGTGGCATCCCCGTCATCCGCAGGGCGCGGAACCCGATCGTCCCCGCGCACAGGAGCGGCGCGGCCTGCAGGTCGGGGAAGGCGTCCGGGAGCGCGAGGCACGCGCGAGCGTCCGCGATCACCGTCTCCGCGTAGCCGCCGTCCAACTGGTACCCGGTGAACAGCGCGCGCTCGCACAGGTTCTGCCGCCCGGTCGTGCAGTAGCGGCACTCGCCGCACGCCCATCCCAACCAGGGGACGCCGACCCGATCACCGATCGCCACGTCCTCGACACGGTCACCGACCGCCTCGACCACCCCGACGATCTGATGGCCCGGCACCAGCGGGAGGGTCGGGTCCACGAGCTCGCCGTCGACGATGTGGACGTCGGTCCGACACACGCCACAGACCAGCACCCGGATGCGAACCTGAGCCGCCGATGGTTGCGGATCCGGCGCGTCCTTCGAGCGCAGCGGCTCCCCGAGCCGCGATCGAGCACCATCGCACGCATCGAACCGAGCGTAACGGTGTTGTCGGCCGGTGTTCCCGGCTACGCCGTCGGCGCGGGGACCGGGAACGTATCCGACCTGGGCACGCGCCGCGTCGCTAACGCCGGGAACACCGGCCTCCTAAGAAGCGGTTCTCCCCGCGCCGACGGCGTAGCCGAGCACACCGACCGACCCAGAGGCCGACCTTCCGTACACTGGACCACGATGCCCCGTCGCGACGCGACCGGGGCTGTTCGTGTTGTTCGGTGCACGTCGGGAGCGGATGCGTGAGCCTGCGGGAAGCCTTGGACCGGTTCGTCGGATCGGAGACCTTCGAGGGTCTCCTGCTGGCGCAGGAGCGGCCGATCCAGGCCCGCGCCGAGACGGGCGAGGCGTTCGTCGTGGCCGGGCTGGCGGTGGCGCTGGACGCGGCGGTGCTCGCCGTGGCTCCCGGTCCCCACGAGGCCGAAGCCCTCGTGGAGGACCTCGAGGCGTTCCTTCCGGGCGACGTTGCGCTGCTCCCGGCCTGGGAGGCATTGCCGTACGAGGGCATCTCGCCGGCGCCGGACGTCGCCGCCCGGAGGGCGGCGGCCGTCCGGCGCCTCCGCGAGCATCGCGGCGCGACCGTCCTGGTCGCGCCGGCGCTCGCCGCGATGCAGGGCCTCGATCCCGACGCTCGGCACGGTGGCCCTGATCGAGCTGGTCGCCGGGCGCGACCTCCCGCCCGACGGGCTGGCCGAACAGCTCGTCGAGCTTCGGGTATCGCCGCGTCGACGTCGTCGAGCACCGCGGCGAGTTCGCCGTCCGCGGCGGCGTGCTCGACGTCTTCCCCGGCGCGGCGCGGCGGCCGGTGCGTTTGGAGTATTGGGGCGACGAGATCGAGTCGCTCCGCGAGTTCGCCGCGTCGACGCAGCTCTCGACCTCGCGTCTGGCCCATGTGGAGGTGGGCCCGGTCCGGAGCCGATCCCGGACGGCGACATCCGCGCACGAGCTGCAGCCCAGGCGGTTCGCCAGACCGACCGGTTCGCCGACCTCCTGCAGCGGATCGCGGACGGTCTGCACCCCGAGGGGATGGAGACCGCGGCCCCGTTCCTCTTCGACCGGCTCCCGACGCCCGCCGAGCTCCTGCCCGAGGGGTCGTGGGTCGTCCTCACGCAGGCGCGACGAACGCTGGACCGCGCCGCCGCGGCGTACGAGGAAGCGGAGGCGCTGGCCGACGCGCTCGCCTGGCCTGCCGCCCGGGCGCTCCGCGAGCTGGGCGACGCCGTCGCCGGGCGCGTCCAGCTCCAGCTGTCGGAGTTCACCGAAGGGCTCGATCTCCAGCTCCGATCCTGGGGTCGGCGCAAGGCAACCCGACCGAGGTCGCGCAACGGCTGGGAGACCCGCAAGCGCGCGGATACCGCGCGATCGTCACGGGCGCGGTCACGGTTCCTTGAGCGCGCGCGAGAGATCGTCGGCGCGACGCCCGTCGAGTCGGTCGAAGCGTCGCTGTCGAACGGGTTCGTCTTCGCTCCGGCGAAGCTCGCGATCGCGACCGAGGAGGACATCTTCGGGTCCCGCCGCCACACGCGCACGGCGCCCCGGTTCACGCGACGGCGGACGGATTCGATCGCGGAGGAGTTGGAACCGGGCGACTTCGCCGTGCATCGGATCCACGGGGTTGGCCGCTACGCGGGATCGTCCACCGAGCGCTCGCCGGCGCCGAGCGCGACTACCTCGTGCTGGAGTACGCGCAGAACGACAAGCTCTACGTGCCGTCGGACGCGGTCGGCATGGTCGTGAAATACCTGGGCGGCGACGTCCCGCGCGTGCACCGGATGGGCGGCACGGATTGGGCTCGCGCCACGGCCAAGGTCAAGCGGGCGGTTCGCGACATGGCGGGTGAGCTCGTGCGGCTCTACACCGTTCGGATGTCGGTGCCGGGGCACGCGTTCGGACCGGACCTGCCGTGGCAGCGCGAGCTGGAGGATGCCTTCCCGTTCGAGGAGACGCCCGACCAGCATCCGGGCGATCGACGAGGTCAAGCAGGACATGGAACGGCCGTTCCCGATGGACCGGCTCCTCTGTGGCGACGTGGGGTTCGGCAAGACCGAGGTCGCGGTCCGCGCCGCGTTCAAGGCGGTGATGGACGGGACCCAGGTCGCCGTGCTCGTGCCGACGACGCTCCTCGCCGAACAGCACTTCATGACGTTCTCGGAACGGTTCGCGCCGTTCCCGGTCACGGTCAAGATGCTGTCGCGGTTCGTCCACCCTGCGGCGCAGAAGCAGGTGGTCGAGGACGCGGCGCTCGGGAAGGTGGACGTCGTGATCGGCACGCACCGGCTCCTGGGCGGGACGTGCGGTTCAAGGACCTGGGACTGCTGATCGTCGACGAGGAGCAGCGCTTCGGCGTCTCCCACAAGGAACGGCTGAAGCAGCTCCGCGCGCACGTCGACGTGCTGACGATGACGGCGACCCCGATCCCGCGGACGCTGGAGATGGCGCTCACCGGGATCCGCCAGCTGTCCACGCATCGACACCCCTCCCGAGGACCGTCAGCCCGTGCTCACGTACGTGGGGTCGCTCGACGAAGGCCTCGCGCTCGGCGCCATCCGCCGCGAGCTGCTCCGCGAGGGCCAGGTGTTCTGGGTCCACAACCGCGTCGCGACGATCGACCGTCAGGCCCACTGGCTCCAGGAGCACCTCCCGACGCCACGGATCGCGATCGCGCACGGTCAGATGGACGAGGATCAGCTCGAGGCACGGACGATCCGGTTCTGGGAGCGGGACGCCGACGTCCTGGTCTGCACGACGATCATCGAGAGCGGACTGGACGTCCCGAACGCCAACACCTTGATCGTCGACCGCGCCGACATGCTCGGGCTCGCCCAGCTCTATCAGCTCCGCGGCCGGGTCGGCCGATCGTCCGGAGCGAGCGTTCGCGTACTTCTTCTTCCCCGCGCAGCGCGCGATGACCGAGGAGGCGCATGAGCGCCTGGCGACGATCGCTCGTCACCAGGCGCTGGGAGCGGATCCCAGATCGCGATGCGCGATCTGGAGATCCGCGGGGCCGGCAACATGCTCGGCGCCGAGCAGAGCGGTCACATCGCCGCGGTCGGGTTCGACGCGTACGCGCGGATCCTCCAGGAATCGGTCCGCGAGCTCCAGGGGCAGCCGATCGAGCGTCAGAAGGAGCTCCGGATCGACCTGCCCGTGCAAGGCGTTCGTCCCCCGGGCTGGGTCGCACAGGAAGCCCTCCGCCTGGAGCTCTACCGGCGCATCTCGCTCGCGGGCGACCATGCCGTCCTCGGGCGAGATCCGCGACGAGACGGTCGACCGGTACGGCGCGCTCCCGGAGCAGGTCGAGGTCCTGTTCGCGATCGCGTCGCTGCGACTCACCGCGGCTCGTCTCGGCGTGGAGGAGGTGACGACGTACCGGGATCAGGTTCGGCTCACCCCCGTCGCCATCCCCGACGCGTCGCTCGTCGATCTCCCGGAGCGGATCCCGGGGGCGACGTACCACGCGACGAAGCGAACGCTCAACCTGGTCCCCGAGCGGATCTTCGGTGCCGATCTGGTCCGGTGGGTCGAGGCGCGACTGCGTGAGGCGGTCGGCGAGCCGGCCGAACTGGGCCTCGCGCTTCCCGAACCCGCTGCGCCGGCCGCCTCGTAAACTGCCACGGATGCATCCCTCCCGCCGTCTCGTTCCGCTCGTCCTGGGGACGGCGCTCATCGTCCTCACGACCGCGTGCGGACGCGCCGCGGGGCAGCCCGCGGCCGCCCACGTTGCCGGGACCGAGGTCACCGACGCACAGCTGGCCGTCACCGCGGGGGTCTTCGAGAGCCTCTTCGGCCTGCAACACGCGGCGTGCGGACAGCAGGACGGTGCCGGTGACACGGCCGAGGCGGCGTGCAACCGCTACTCGCTCGGGGCGATGATCCAGTTCCGGCTGGTGCAGGACTACGCGTCGAAGAACGGCATCATCGTGTCCGAGGACCAGGTCCAGAAGGCGATCGATGGGTTCGAGGCCCAGGTCGGCAAGGACACGCTGGGCGCGTTGCTCACGACGAACAACGTCACCCACGACGACTTCACCCAGCTCGTTCGGCTCTCGTTGCTCGAGAACGAGGTCGCGATCCGACCTGGGGAAGGCGAGGTCGGTGTCGGGCAGTTGCGGACCGCGTACCAGCAGAACCCCGAGCAGTACGCCACGATCACGGTCGATCACATCTTGGTGAAGACCAAGGCCGAGGCCGAAGACGTCTACCGGCAGGTGACCGCCCCGGGAGCGACCCGGGCCGACTTCCTGAAGCTCGCGAAGAACGTGTCGATCGACCCCACGGCCGCGCAGAACTCCGGAGCGCTCCCCGCGACCCCAGCGAGCAAGTTCGTCAAGCCGTTCGCCGACGCCGCGCTCGCGATGAAGCCGGGCGATATCTCACGCCCGGTGCAACGCCGTCCGGATGGCACGCGATCCATCTGGTGGACAAGCAGATCGCGCCCTTCGCTCAGGTCCGCGCTGAAGCAGGCGCGAGGCGAACGCCTTCAGGGACTGGGTCCGCCAGCAGGATCAGGCGGGGGCGATCGATGTGATCCCAGCTTCGGCCGGTTCGATCCCTCCACGCTCCAGGTCGTGCGGATCACCAGCACGGACCCGAGTGCGACCACCTCACCCGCTACGGGCTCGGTCGCCTCGCCGTCGTGATGACCGGCGACCCGGCCGATCACATCCCCGTCGGGCCGGTGCCTTCGTCGAGGGGCGGCCAGCGGCTCCTCGACCTGGTGAAGGTCCATGGCGCGGCTGCGGGAACCCGATGGGTGCCCGTGGGATCGCGAGCAGACGCACCGCACGCTCGCGCGTCATCTCCTGGAGGAGACCCACGAGCTCCTGGCGGCGATCGACGCCGATGACGACGGAGCCGTGCGTGACGAGCTCGGCGATCTCTTGCTGCAGGTCACCTTCCACGCCCAGATCGCGGCCGACGAAGGCCGATGGGACATCGACGACGTCGCCGACGGACTGATCGGAAGCTGATCCACCGTCATCCCCACGTGTTCGGTGACGTCGACGTCACCGGGGCCGACGAGGTCCTCGTCAACTGGGAGAAGCTCAAGGCCGAGGAGGACGGCGGTCGCAAGGGCGTCGACGAAGGGATCCCGGCGTCCTTGCCGGCCCTCGCGCGCGCCGCGAAGGTCCAGCGGCGGACCGCCGGGTGGGGGTTCGAGTGGCGGAGCGTCTCCGGCGCGGTCGGCGCCCTCCGCGAGGAGCTGGGCGAGCTCGAGGAAGCGACGTCGTCCGAGAACGCCGAGGAAGAGGTTGGCGACGTCTTGTTCGCGACCGTCGCCGTCGCGCGGAAGCTCGGCGTGGATCCGGAATCGGCGCCTTCGACGGACGATCGCCGGGTTCGCGGAGCGGTACGAACGGTTCGTCGTCCTCGCGGCCGAGCGTGGCGTGGATGTGGAGACGGCCTCGGAGGACGACCTCCGGGCGCTCTTCCGAGAAGCTCGCTGAGCGTGTCCGTGAGCGGGCCCGACATGCGGGATGACCTCGAGCGGATCACGGCGTTCCGCCGATGGACCGAGGACGTCACCAGCACCGGGATCGAGCCGTGGCGGTTCGGCACGGCCCTCTACCGCGACGACTACCCCGACCGGTGGGACAGCAACTTCCTCCGGGTCGAGCGCCCGGTCGGCGACGCGACGGCGAGCGAGCTCGCCGTCGAAGCCGACCGGGCGCTCGCGCGCTTCCGGCACCGCGAGTTCCTGTTCGAGAACGCATCCGGAGGGCGCACGGGTCGCGACCGGCCTGGTCGAGCTCGGCTACGCGGCCGACCGCCTGGTGTATCTGGCGCTGCGGCGTCCGCCCGACCGGGAGCCGCCGCCGCTCCACGTCGAGGAGGCGGACTTCGCGACCGTCCGACCGTTCATCGTCCAAACGAACCTCGTCGCCCACGGCGGCAGCCCGCCAAAGACCGCGGAGATGCTCGCCGACTTCCGGGAGGTCTTGATCGACCAGGTCGGCGCTCGCTTCTTCGCGACCAGGATCGACGGCCACATCGTGGGTTGCTGCGAGCTGTACGTCGGGGAGGGCGTGGCCCAGATCGAGAGCGTCGACACGCTGGAGGCGTACCGGAACCGCGGCGTCGCGCGCGCGTTCCTCGCGGCCGCGATCACCGCTGCGCGCGACGCCGCGGACCTCGTGTTCCTGATCGCGGATGCCGCCGATTGGCCGCAAGAGCTCTACGGGAAGCTCGGGTTCGACCCCGTGGGCACCTACCGCCAGTTCACGAAGTCGCCGGCGGGGAGACCGACCGCTGAGCCTCCCGAGGGCGCCCGAACGTCCGGTACCATCGGCCGGCCATGTCGCTGATCGAGGACGTCACCGCCCGCGAGATCCTCGATTCGCGAGGGAACCCCACCGTCGAGGTCGACGTCGCCCTCGATGACGGCGCGCTCGGGCGGGCGGCCGTCCCCAGCGGGGCGTCCACCGGCGAGCACGAGGCGCTCGAGCTGCGCGACGCCGAGCCCGATCGGTACCACGGCAAGGGCGTCCTGCACGCGGTCGCCAACGTCAACGGGCCGCATCGCGAAGGCCGTCCGCGGCCTGGACGCCTCGACCAGCGCGGGCGTCGACCGCACGCTCATCGACCTCGACGGGACGGCGACGAAGAGCGGCCTCGGCGCGAACGCGATCCTCGGCGTGTCGCTCGCCGTCGCGCAGCGCGGCGGCCGATTCGTCGGGCCAGCAGCTCTTCCGCTACCTCGGCGGACCGAACGCGCACACGCTCCCGGTTCCCATGCTGAACGTGATCAACGGCGGCGCCCACGCCGACAACGAGCTGGAGCTCCAGGAGTTCATGCTGATGCCCGTCGGGGCGGCGTCGTTCTCGGAGGCGCTGCGCTGGGGCGTGGAGTGCTTCCACGCGTTGCGGGATCTGCTCCACGAGGCGGGGATGTCGACGGCCGTGGGCGATGAGGGCGGGTTCGCCCCGGCGTCGCCACCGCCGAGGAGTCGTTGGGGTTCCTGATGCGCGCGATCGATCAGGTGGGTCTGGAGCCCGGCACGGAGATGGCGATCGCGCTCGACCCGGCGGCTTCCGAGTTCTACAAGGACGCCCGCTATCACCTCGAGGGCGCCGACCGGACGGCGGACGACATGACCGCCTTCTGGTCGGACCTGCTCGATCGGTTCCCGATCGTCTCGCTCGAGGATCCGCTGCGCGGAGGACGATTGGGAAGGGTGGGTCTCCTTCACGCGCGCGCTCGGCGCACGGGTCCAGGTGGTCGGCGACGATCTGTTCGTCACGAACACCGAACGGCTCGAGCGAGGGATCAGGTCCGGCGCGGCGAACGCGATCCTGATCAAGGTGAACCAGATCGGGACCCTCACGGAGACGCTGGACGCGATCGAGGCGGCACAGCGCGCCAGCTTCGGCGTCGTCGTCTCGCACCGGAGCGGAGAGACCGAAGACACCACGATCTCCGATCTGGCCGTCGCGACGAACGCGGGGCAGATGAAGTCCGGGCGCTCCGTCGCGCGGTGAGCGCACGGCCAAGTACAACCAGCTCCTGCGGATCGAGAGGATCGCTCGGCAGAGGATTCGCGGTTCGGCTCGCCGTTCGCGCGGCGACCACCCAGGGGCGATCGGGCGCCATGAGCGCGCGGGCCACGGCGACTTCCCGCCGCAGCCCGGGGAAGGATGGGCAACGACCGCGGCGGCCGCTCGGGTCGGGTCCGGCTGACGCCGCGCGCCTCGATCCTGCTGGTCGCCATCTTCCTCGTGAGCGTGTTCGCGGTCGCCTCCGATGCGCGCGTACCTCGTCCAGCGCATCCGAGCCCAGGGGCTCCAACGACAGGCGGACCAACTCCAGGAACAGAACATCGAGCTCGAGCGGCGGATCGCGGACCTGAACGATCCGGTCGACGCTCGAGCGACTCGGCCCGCGAATGCCTCGGGATGGTCAATCCCGGCGGATCGCGTTCGTGCCGATCCCGAAGGGGCGCGCGCCGACGCCGCCCGACTGCGGCTGAGTCCGATCACGGCTCAGGCCTGCTCGAAGCGCCAGCACGACCGAGTCGCAGACCCGCTGGTACCCGATCCTCACGTAGATCGCGTTGGACGTCGGGTTCGCGAGATCGGTGTGGAGGAAGCAGAGCCGCGCCGCCCGCGAGTTGGTGACTGGCTGAGGTCCGCGACCAGCGCCGTCGCGTACCCGCGACCGCGGTGCTCGGGCGGTGTGTACACCGGTCCGATCCGGATCCCGTTCGGGGTCGGACCCCTGAACCCGGACAGACGAAACGATCTGCCCTCCCGCCTCCCACAGCCAGATGCCTCCTTCGTCGGACCGAGATCGTCTCGAGGCGAGCTGCGGCGCTCCCTGGGATCGTTTCGCAACGCGTCGGGAACGACCTCGTCCTCGAACGCTTGTATCCAGCTCCGATGAGCTCCAGGTCGCGGTGGTGGCGGTCCGCGGTGCGCCGGCGCGCCGGCACGCCGCGGACCTCAGTGAGCGCGTAGACCCCTGTCCATCACGCGTCGGGCGGTGTCGTCCGTGCCGGCGCACACAGGCCGATCGCGAAGCGTGTCGGCCTCGGGAGCCTCCGATGACCCCGGGAGGCGATCCCGGCGGCCTCGATCGCGTCCGCGAGGAGGTCGTTCGCGCCTCCGCGGCCGGCTGCGCCAGAACGAGGTTGTGGGGGCGTCTGCAGCGGCGGCGCCGACAACCTTGCCTGCGTCCTCCACGGCTACCACAGGTTCTTGCGAGGGTAGACCGCCGGGTGGTGGACGAGCGTGTGCGCCAGACCCAGATGGAGGTTGTGGCGAGCCTCGTCGAGCAGGAGCCAGGGGCAGGACCAGCTTCCAGCCAGGACGCGGGGTCGTCGTGGGTCCGGACCTCCATCGGGCGATGCTGCAGGACCGCCGCAGCATCCTCGATTGACGGGTGATGGCCCGTCCCGCAGACTTGGCTGGCGTCCGGGAACGGCCCGGACCGGCGGAAGGGGACGGCGACATCGCTGAGATCGAGGTCGGTGCGACCATCACGGGCACCGTGGCGCGGATCGAGAACTACGGGGCGTTCCTGCAGCTCGAGGACGGGCGGATGGGGCTCGTCCACATCTCCGAGATCGACAGGAACTACGTGAAGGACGTCCGGGAGCATCTCCGCGAGGGAGACAGCGTCGAGGCGAAGGTCGTCGCGATCAAGGACGACGGCAAGATCGACCTCGTCCATCAAGGCGCTCCAGGACCCGGCGCCGCCGCGGCCTCGCGCCGCGGCTCGGACCCTGGGTTCGAGCAGATGCTGAAGAAGTTCATGCGGCAGAGCGAGGAGCGGCAGGTCGACTTCCGGCGCGCGACCGAGCACAAGCGCAAGTAGAAGGGCTCGGTCGCGCCGCCCGCCGCGCCTGCGTGTCAACCTCTTACCAGGAGCGTGGCCACCCTGCCGGACGTTCGTGTCAACACCTTCACGACGACGACGGCCGTTGCCGTCGTGGAGGATGTTGGACGAGCGCGCCTACCCAGACCCCGGCAGGGTTGTCAACCGGTTGATGAACATCGGCATCTCCGGCGTCGAGCACGGCGAACTGCGCGCCGCAGATCTCGCAACCGTCGCCGAGCAGCTCGGCCGCGAGCCCACGATCCCCTTCACCGTGGTCGCCCGCTGCACCGGTGGTCATCCGCTCGTGATCCGGAACGCGCCCGTTGACGCCGACGGCGCGCCGTTCCCCACCACGTCACTGGCTCACCTGTCCCGACGCGGTCAAGCACGTCTCGCCGGCTGGAAGCCGGCGGATGGATCGCACGGCTCAACGAGCGTTCGGACGACGACGAGACGTTCCGGGCTGGGTCGCGGCCGCACACGAGGAGGCGCGCCGAGGATCGGCGCGCGACCGCAGGCGCGGGCCTGGTGGTGTCGGCGGCACGCGCCGAGGCATCAAGTGCCTCGCACGCCCACTACGCGAACCATCTCGGCAGGCGGCGACGACGTCGTCGGTGCGATGGGTCGCCGAGCGCGTCGAGCCGGTGCACGCGGACGCAGCGTGCGCGACCGCGTCGCCGCGATCGACCAGGGAACGAACTCGTGCCGGCTGCTCGTCCGTCGAGCCGGCGCCAGACGGCGACACCGGAGCCGACCGAGCTCGCGCGCGACATGATCATCACGCGGCTCGGGCGAGGCGTCGATCGGACCGGCCGGTTCGAGCCCGGGCGCTGGCGCGGACCGATCGCCGTCATCGATCGGTACTGCCGGCGCGCGCGCGCGCTCGTCGGCGAGTCGATCCGCGTCGGCGCGACGAGCGCGACGCGCGATGCGGCGAACCGGGAACGACTCGCGCCGACGCCGTTCGCCGAGCGGCCGGATCGGAGCTCGAGGTGATCACGGGCGAGCGAGGAGGCGGCGCTCTGTTCCTCGGTGCGACGCGCGGTCTGGACGCGCGCGACGGACCGTTCCTCGTCGTCGACATCGGTGGGGGATCGACGGAGTTCGTGCTCGGTCGGGAGCCGGCGGTCAGCCGAGCACGCGATCAGCGTGCAGATGGGCTCCGTGCGGCTGACGGAGCGCACGATCCGCAGCGATCCGCCCGCGCCCGAGGACCTCGATGGCCTTCGGCGCCGAGGTTCGTCGGAGGATCGACGAGGCGCCGCGGCGGTCCCGGTCGATGCGGCCAGGACCTTCGTCAGCGTCGCGGGAACGGCGACGACGATCAAGGCGATCGCGCTCGGCCTCGGCCGCTACGACCCGATCGGACCCATCGCACGTGGCTGACCGCGGCCGAGCGCCGAGCGCGTGCTGGCCGAGCTGGCCGGCATGACGAACGACGAGCGCGCGGCGATCCCGGTGATGGCTCCCGGCCGCGGAGACGTGATCGTCGCGGGCGCCGTGATCCTCGTGGAGGTCATGCGCCGCTTCGGATACGAGCGAACGCTCGTGTCCGAGACCGACATCCTCGACGGCCTCGCGTTCGAGGCGCTGGGCGTTCGATAACCTGTCCCGCCATGCCCAGCCGGTCGAGGGAACGCCAGCTCGCGAAGCTCGCCGCGCGCCGCAGGGCCGAGCAGACGCAGTCGCAGCGCCGCCGCCAGCATCACGGCCGGCATCGTCGGGGCCGTCGTCGGGCTCGCCGCGATCGGCATCGGCGCAGTTGCGTGCTCGGCAAGAACGACAACCCGACCGTCGCCGCGACACCCACCGCGCACCACGCCGTCGGCGCCGGCCACGGGGGCCTCCCGACGAAGACCGGGACGGTCACGGCGCAGGCGTCGCCCGCCGCACAGGTCGCGTGCGGCGGGAAGCGTCCCGCGGCCGCCGACACGCCGAAGCCGCAGTTCGACCACGCGCCGGCGCCGAAGGACGTCCTGAAGAAGGACACGGTCTACACGGCCGTGATGCGGACGTCGTGCGGCACGATCGCGATCCAGCTCGACACCACGACCGCGCCGCAGACCGTCGGCGAGCTTCGTGTTCCTCGCGGACAAGGGCTATCTTCGACGGCCAGTTCTTCCACCGCGTGGTCGACTCGATCGACGTGATCCAGACCGGCGACCCCTCGGGCACCGGCAGCGGTGGCCCGGGCTACATCGATCCCGGACGAGCTGACCGGCAAGGAGCACTACACGGCCGGGACGGTGCGCGATGGCCAACGGCGGCGCCGAACACCGGCGGGAGCCAGTTCTTCATCATCACCGGTCCGCAGGGCGACGAACCTCGACGGCAACCCGAACTACACGATCTTCGGGAAGGTCGTCGAGCGGCCTCGACGTCGCGAAGACGATCAACGCGCTGATGCCCAAGCAGAAGAACTACGACGGAGCCGCCCACGAAGGCCGTGTACATCGAGTCGATGACGATCGACACGGCGAAGGCCCCGCCGCCGGCAAGCGCGTCGCCGTCCTCGTAACGCTTCAGGCGGCGGACGCGAGCCAGCGCGTCGATCCCCGCGAGCAGGATCGCCTTCGTGCCGTCGTCCGCGAAGCTCGCACGAACGCTCGCCGCCGCGAGCTCGGCGAGCACGTCGTCGGAGAACGTCCACGTGTCCCGCGCGGCCGCGTACACCCGGTCGACCCACCCTCCGAACATCGATGGGCAGGAATACCTCGACTGGTACCGCTCGCCCGGCTGCCAGCACATCGCGCTGCGGACCGAGGACATCGTCGGCACCGTCCGCCGGCTGCGCGACAACGGCGTCGAGTTCCTGGGCCTGCCGCACGAGTACTACGCGACGCTGGCCGACCGCGTCGGCGACGTCGGCGTCCCGATCGACACGCTCGAGGAGCTCGGCATCGAGGCCGACCGCGACGAGGAGGGCTACCTCCTCCAGATCTTCACCCGCCCGGTCCAGGACCGCCCGACGTTCTTCTTCGAGATCATCGAGCGCCACGGCTCGCGCGGCTTCGGCGTCGGCAACTTCAAGGCGCTGTTCGAGGCAGTCGAGCGCCCGAGCAGGCGAAGGCGCGGGAACCTCTGGGCGAGGCTCCCGCGCCGGTCGCTCACGGGGCCGATGGCTACGGCGTGAACTGGATAGCGCCGACGATCGGCATGGCTCCGGGCCAGCTGCCGCCAGGCCTGACGCGGGCCACTCGTCGCGCTGACGATGATCGCCACGGCCTTGCCACCCACGTCGGCGAGGACCACGCGGGCAGCCTTCTGTGCCTCCGATGCCGAAACCCGGTCCCTCAGCGGTCGCCATCGGGAGGAGCGCCGCAGAGCTTGCCCCCGCCGCACGCACGTCCCGGCCCAGGTCGGAAAGGCGCTGGATATCGAGTGACCTGCCCGAGGTTAGACCCCGACGGCGACGGTACCCCGCCGACTGGGTCGTGACGGCGGGGTCGGTGGAGAACGCAGCGACGAGTTCGGCTGTGGTCGCTCCAACCCCGACGGCCGGACGACGCTGGCAGTCGGCGTCCGCGGCGCCGACAGAACGGGCCGCTCATCACCGGGATCGGAACCAGCACCGGGTCGCCGCTGGCCCGGCGGGCGGTCTGAGACCAGCCGAACGGGGTCCGTCGCCGTCCACGGTCCAGCCAGCGGGTGCCCGGAACGGTGAGCCTCGGCGTGGAATAGCGAACGGTCGAGGTGCGTGGCGGGCGACGCGGTGGGCGTGGGCGCCGCCGACGGGCTCGGCGACAGGTGTGGCCGCGGGGCCGCTCGACACCCGATCCGCCAGGCTGGCCGAACAGGTAGATGCCCGATGGCGACGATGGCGATCGCGGCGTGACTGCCGCCGCGATCCGGAGGATAGGTGGGCATGTGGCTCCCTTCCGTGGAAGCGCCATGCCGGGCCGCCGGGCTCGCCGATTCGACCCGGTCGGCGACGACGTCGAGGACGCGGTCGGGTGACGACCGGTCGGTCCGTCGCCAAGCCAGTGCGCCGAGGATCCGTTCGATGTCGCGTTGCTGGGTCATGCCGGTCGACCTTCCCTGACCGTGGTCCGAGCGTCCGCCTCGAGGGCGGCGCGCATGGCGCGATGGGCGTGATGGAGTCGTGAACGGGCCGTGCCGGCCGGGATGCCGAGCGTCTCGGCGATCTCGGACGGGCGCGTACCCGAGGTAGTGGTGAAGCACGAGGATCGCCCGCTGGTCGGGCGGCAGCCGGCGGAACCCGCGTTCGAGCAGGTCCCGGTCGGCCACGCTGAGCAGGTCATCGGGCGCGGCCGGTCCGTCGACCGGCAGCACCCGAAGGTTCGCCGTCCGGCGTACGCTCGCGCGTCGCCTGGGCGATGCAGACGTTGATGAGCAGGCGCTGGAGCCACGCATCGAAGCGGTCCGGATCGCGGAGTCCTCGCAGGTCACGCCAGGCGATCACCAGCGCGTCCTGCAGGGCATCCTCGGCCCGATCGATGTCGCGAAGGATCCGCTGGGCGATCGCGAAGAGCCGGTCACTCCGAACGCGGATCAGGTCGACATACGCCTCCCGATCCCCGTTCCGTGCCGCCTCGACGAGGTCGCGATCCACGGATCTCCGCCTCTTGAGTCGCGCCCGTTGGGAGCGCCGTCCGAATCTACTGGTCGATGCGGCGGGCGCGCCGTTCATTCTTCCGTCTCGGGCCGGCACGAGATCGCGTCGCCGCGAGGGTATCTCGCCTCGGACGCGGCAGAGGTCCGGCCGCCACGTCGTGCAGGAGGGTGCTGCATGGAGTGGTATCCCGTGGGTCGCGTTCTTTCGTCCAACGTCGCGGCCCGCAGTTCCCGTTCGTGATGGGTCACGGCGCGTCGATGTGGACCTCAGACCAGATCCGGCGCGAACGCGACTCGGCGAGGATCAGGCCCTGCTGGAGGTGTCGAGCCGCAGCCTGGGCGCTGGTCTGCGGCTCGCTGCTCACGCTGCTGATCGCCGGGATCGCGGCTGGGATCATGGGCGGCCATTTCTCGGGCGTGGCTGGATCTGGGCCGCGATCGTCGTCCGTCACGATCATCGTCGCTGATGTACGCGCTGGCGCGCTCGCTACTACGGCCGCGTGTGCGAGGCGGTCGGGCTGCGCTCGTACCAGACCCCGAGGACGCCCCACCGACGCCCGTCTCGGCGGAAGAGCTGGCGCATCCTCGTCGACTCCAGGCGAGCGGACGTCATCGGCTGGTCGGGGTCAATGGGCTGCTGATCCCGCTGTGGTTGATGATGTTCGCTGCCCCTGAGCCGGACCGACCGGATAGCACTTTAGAGAGGGGACGCGCGTGGTTCGTGCGCGCACGCTCGCGAGGTGCTCCTCCGCAGATACCGTCCTGACCCCGGCTGTCGGACCACGCCTGCCGCGGGAGACGGTTCCCACCTTCATCTGCCCGGCATCGGCCGCGCCCTCCTCCTCGTGGCGGTCCCGCTGGTCGGGTCGCCGCTCCTGCTGGCGGCCACCGGGGCCGGCGGCCAGAGCTCATCTGGGAACGGATCGCGCTGACGATGGCGGCGATCATCGGCTGGCGACGGCCGCCGAGCTGCCGAGGCACCGTCGGTCGCACGCGGAACGTGTGCGCTAATATGCCTTTCGCCTGGCTGGGCGTCGTGCTGCTCGGGGACGTCGAGTTGCTTTGGTCGGTGCAGCAGGTCTGTCCGACGTCGGCCTTGTCATCGTCCTGGTCGGGGTGAGGGCGCTCATCGAGCGTCCCCGCAGGCTCTTCGCCCAGCCGCGCGGCGGAGCGGGAGCATTCATCTCGACGGTCGATCGTCTTCGCGGCGGTCGCGGCGCTGCCGGTCCTGCTCGGCGGTCGCACGATCGCACCGGCGGATCTGTCGCCGCTGCTCCGCGCTGCTCTTCGGGTTCCTGCCTCCACGGCGATGTTTTTGACCTCGCCATCGTCGTGCCGGTCAAGCTTCCCAGGGGGTGCTTATGCGCTCCTGGCCGGCCTCCGTTCCTCGCGGTCGGCTACATCGGGCGAACGCACTTCGGCGGTCCGGATGGCATCGTACATTCAGCGCGATCATCGCCGCCGGCGTCCTCGTGGTGGCGTCTCGGGGCGCTTCACCCTGACTTGATCTGGCGTGCCGACGAACCCGACATACGCTCGTCGCGCCGCCGCCGCACGCGAGATGTTCCCGCTCGTCGCGGTCGCGATGGTGCCACCAGCTGCTGCCCGCCCAGATGTTGATCGAGGACCTGACATTCCGGGTCGCGATCGACGCCCTGATCGGGTTCATCGTGGTCGGTGCCGTCATCCGCCAGCGCCCTTGCTGCGGGACCGGGACGCCGTGCTGCGGTTGCGCCAGGCGCTCGGATCCGTCGAGCGACTGCTCGCCAGCTCGGTGGCGTGGAGGAAGCCGGCCGCCGCTGGCCGCTGTCTGGGACCGGCGCCAATCCACGCTCGACGCGGTCGCGGCCATCCTGCATGCCAGGCAACGGTACGACCACGTCTCGATCTACCTCGGTGACGCCGCGAACTCAAGCTCGAGGCGCGGCAAAAAGCCAGCGTGTCTCCTGCTGGCACCGAGCACGTCAGGCGGCATCGTCGGCCGGGTCGTTCGCCAACGCACGCCCGAGCTCGTCGCCGACGTCGCGACCGACCCTGATTACATCGTGGGCGACCCCGGCGTCCGCAGCGAGATCTGCGTCCCGCTCGTTTGAAGGGGGAAGTGCCTGCTGGGTGTCCTCGACATCCAGTCGACCGGCCAGGATCCGGCTCGACGAGAATCTCGCGCCGTGCTCGCGGTCGCGGACCGGCTGTAAAGGCGCGGTCGCCTCGGCTTCCACCGTCAACGGCTTGTCGACGAGTAGCGACTTCGTGTCGGCGATCCTCAGATGGTCGGCGCGCGATCGTGATCGTCGTCGACGCCGACGGTCGTCTGGCCCGCTACAACGACGCGAGACCAGCGTGGTCAGCGGCTACAGCCCCGCCGAGATCGACGCCCATGGATCGCTCGACTTCCTCGTCCGCAGGACCAGCGCCAGAGGTGCTCAGCGCGGTACAAGGTCGTGCGCTCGGCGCAGAACCGTGAGCCGCCGCGTGAGAACGAGTGGGGTGCGCAAGGATGGCAGCCACCGGCACATCGCCTGCCTGAACACCGCCGTCTCCGGCGAGGACGGCGTCGTCAGCGGACCATCGCGACCGGCATCGATATCACCGATCGCAAGAACCTCGCCGAGGAGCTGGGCCTTTCACAAAGGCCCCGCACGACCCGCTCACCGCCGCTCCAACCGCCGCCTGCTGATGGATCGGCTGGAGCACCTACTGCAGTCGCGCCGTCGACCGAGACGAGCCTGCTGTTCCTCGACGTCGACGACTTCAAGACGATCAACGACCGCCTCGGTCACGACGTCGGCGACCACGTCCTGTAGGTCATCGCCGAACGGTCTGTGCAGGGCCGTCCGGCCGGGCGACACCGTGTCCCGGTTGAGTGGCGACGAGTTCGCGACATCCTCGAGGACGCGCCGACGAGAACGCGCGCTGACCCGCCGCGATGCGCATCCTGACGCCGTGGGGCGACTGACGAGATCCGCGATCACCGGTTGCTGCTGACGGTCAGCATCGGGTCATTGCCGCGGCCGACTGAACGGGCGCGATGCTGCCGCGCGGACCCGGTGCAACGCAAAGGCCGACTTCGCGATGTACGCGGCAAAGCTGGCCGGCCGGGCGCAGTACCGGCGCTACGCTTCCGAGGACCGTGCCGCAGCCGACGACGACGCCCGCCTGGCCGCTGACCTGACCGGTGCCAGCCGCCCGCGGCGAGTCGTCGTCCACTACCAGCCGATCGTGGACCTTCGCTCGTGGGCGATCCAGGGGGTCGAGGCTCCCCGTTCGGTGGCAGCATCCCGAGCGCGGCCTGCTCCCCCGGTCCGCTTCATCCCGATCGCCGAACGGACCGGCAGCATCGTGGAGATCGGTGCCTGGGTCCTCGACACCGCGTGTGCCGCGCCCGACCGCAGGTGGCAACCTCGCGGCTGTCCATGGCGGTCGCAATCTGTCGGGGTCGCCAGCTCGAGTCCCCCAAGCTCAATGGCCACGTCCGCAAGGCCCTGCGGAGCAGCCGGATCGCGCCCGCCACGCTCATCCCGGAAGTCACCGAGACGATCCTGCTGGTTTATCCTGGACCGCCGTGGCCAAGCTCTCGAGGCGCTCAAGGCGCTCGGCGTCAGGCTGGCCATCATCGACGACTTCGGCACGGGTATTCGTCGATCAGCTATCTGCGCCGGTTCCCGGTCATCCTCAAGATCGACGAGTTCACCGACGGCGCTGATCTGTCCGAGGGGATCAAGCTCCTCCGCGGGATCGCCCAGCTCGGCCGGATGGTCGGCCTGAGCGATCGCCGAAGGTGATCGGAACGAGAGGCGCAGATCGGCCTCGATCATCGCCTCCGGCTGCCTGAAGGCCAGGGCTTCCTGCACAATTCATCGACGCCTAGTGGGTTCACGGCGCTCCTGTCGCGCGGCTCGCTCGGGCCGGAGTCAGCCGGCCGGTCCCCGCGTTGCTGCCCACCGTCGCCCGTCGGTCGGAAGGCGGCCATCCCGGCGGTCGCGGAGATCTAGACTTCGGCGGGTGAGGATCGCGCACGTCCGCGAGCGCCAGGGACCTGCCATCGCCGTGGCGGCTATGCGCGCAGGGTGGCGCGAGGACCCGGCACGCTGGCTGGACCTGGAGACGTCTTCGTCGTCGCGCGAATGCCAGGGATCCGCGGCGCGCCTAATAACGCGACCCTCTTCGCGAGCGCCGCTGACGACGCTCGACGACCACCTCGCCCGCGGCCTCCGGGTCGAGGCGCTGCGCCGAGCTCGTCGAGGGCGTTCGCGCCGCGCGACGAGCGACGACGACGCCGTCCTCGACGGCGCGGACGTTGCGTTCGGGCCGCCGATCCTGCGGCCACCGCCGCTCCGCGACTTCTACGCGTTCGAGGGCCACGTCGGACGATGTGGGAGCGACGCGGCGGCGAGGTGCCCGGAGACCTGGTACCGCCTGCCGATCTTCTACTTCAGCAACGTCTCGGAGATCCGCGGCCCGGACGAGCCGGTCTGGTCGCCGGCCGCGTCGTCGGAGCTCGACTACGAGCTGGAGGTGGCGGCGCTCGATCGACACCGCCGGCCGTCGACCTGCCCGCGGAGCGCGCCGAGGAGGCGATCGGCGGCTACACGATCCTCAACGACTGGTCGGCCCGCGACCTCCAGCGCGAGGAGACGACGTCGTCCGGCTCGGGCCGGCCAAGGGCAAGGACTTCGCGAGCTCGTTCGGACCGTGGCTGGTCACGCCCGACGAGCTGGCCGATGCGCGCGGCCGGCGCAACCGGGCTACGACCGTCGCGATGACCGCCGACGGTCAACGGCACCGAGACCAGTCGCGCGGCCGCTGGTCCGACGCGCAGTTCTCGTTCGGCGAGATGCTCGCGCGGGCGTCGGCCGACGTCCGCCTGCCGCCCGGGCGACCTGCGTCGGCAGCGGGACCGTCGGGACGGGCTGCCTGCTCGAGGTCCGCGACGCGACGCTGGGCCGGTACCTCGAGCCGGGCGACGAAGGTCGTCCGGTGACCGAGCGACGGGGGCCCGGACGATCGTGGCACGGCCTTCCTGGACTACCAGCGCGCCTCGGTCGGAGACGCGTTGTCGGGGTTCCCGCTGTTCCCACCGGCAGTTCCAGGGCAAGTGGTGCCATTAAGGGTGTGAGTCGCGAACAACGCCCACCCGCAAGGCGAGCGGTCCCACGCCTGAGGAGACCTGGATCAGCGAGCGACGCGGCTGCCACCGGACATCTTACGGCGCCTCTTCCACGGTCTGCGCCGCTCCCCAGCAGCATCACGGAGGTCAGGGTCCTGCTCGAGCGTCCTGCGCCACCACCTTCCACTGCGTCGAGGTGGCCGCCACGATGGCCGTCTTCAGCGGAGGCCACCGAATGATGACGCCGACCGCACGCCCGCCTTCAGCATCGAGCCGATGACCGCCGACGACTGGTCCGCGGTCCGGCGCATCTACGCCGAGGGCATCGCGACCGGCGACGCGACGCTGAGCGCGAAGCCGCCGACTGGAGCTACTTCGACCATTCGCACCCGATCGAGTGCCGGCCGTGGCCCGTGACTCGGGCGCGGGCGGCGTCCTAGGCTGGACAGCGCCGTCGGCGGCTACTCGGCGCGCAAGGTCTACAGCGGCGTCGCGTGGGAGAGCGTCTACGTGCGGTCGCCGGAGGACGCGGCGTCGGCCGGCGGCTCTGAGCTCATCGCGACGTCCGAAGGCGGCCGGTTCTGGACGCTGCTTGCCGGCGTCCTCGCCGAGAACGCGGCGGAGCCTCGCGCTCCATCGAGCGCGTCGGGTTCCGGCGCATCGGCGTCCAGCGCCGACTCGGCCAGGACGCCACCGGCCGCTGGCGGGACGTCGTCCTGCTCGAACGGCGGAGCGAGGTCGTCGGCCGCCGACCGCCCGGACGCGCCGGCCGCGAGCCCACGGTCACCGCAACGAACCCCAGACGCCGCACGTCGAGGAGGGGGTTCGGACCGATGTTCTACGCCGCCCGCGGGAGCATCCCGCACCACGCGCCACACCCAGCATCGCGCGCCCGACGGCTCGCTCTACGCCGAGGAGCTGTTCGGCGTCGAGGGCTTCACCGGCCGCTAGCTCGCTGCTCTACCACGTGACGCCGCCGACGCGGACGCACCGGATCGAGCCGGGTCGCGACCATCCGCCTCGAGGAGGCCGACGACGGCTACCACCACCACCGGCTGATCGACGCGGCCGGCGTCGAGCCGCGCGGCGACGCGGTCACCGGCCGGATCCCGCTGTTCTTCAACAACGACGTCGTGATGGGCGTCGTCCGGCCCGCCGAGGCGATGCCCGAGTCCGGTCTTCTACCGCAACGGCGAGGCCGACGAGCTGCTCTTCGTCCACGAGGTGCAGCGGCCTGCTCGACACGATACTTCGGGCCGATCCGCTACGGCCCCGGCGACTACCTCGTCCTGCCGATCGGCACGACCTGGCGGCTCGAACCCGACGCGGGCAGTCCGCAGCGGATGCTCTACCTCGAGTGCCCGTCCGAGATCGAGCCGCCGAAGCGCTACCGCAACGACTACGGCCAGCTGCTCGAGCACTCGCCGTACTCGCAGCGCGACATCCGCGCTCCCGGACGAGGTCCCGCCGCGGACCGACGCAGGGCGACTTCCGTGATCCACGTCAAGATGCGCGACCGGCTGACCGCCTACCACTACCGGCACCACCCGTTCGACGTCGTCGGCTGGGACGGCTACCTGTGGCCGTTCGCGCTTCAACATCGCCGACTTCGAGCCGATCACCGGGCGGGTCCACCAGCCGCCGCCGGTCCACCAGACGTTCGCAGGCCCGGAACTTCGTCGTCTGCTCGTTCGTGCCGCCGCAAGTTCGACTACCACCCGCTCGCGATCCCGGCGCCGTACAACCACTCGAACATCAACAGCGACGAGGTCATCTACTACGTCGCCGGCAACTTCATGAGCCGCCGCGGGGTGGGGATCGCGTCGTTCACGCTCCATCCGGCCGGGATCCCGCACGGCCCGCATCCGGGGACGGCCGAGGCGTCGATCGGCAAGGAGGCGACCGAGGAGCTGGCGGTCATGGTCGACACGTTCCACCCGCTCAAGATCACGCGCCAGGCGGCGACGGCCCTCGAGGACGACCGCTACCCGTATTCGTGGCTGCCGGCCGAGGACGCCTCCGGCGAGGCCCGCGAACTCAGCGGAGCGCGGACCGGAGGCGTTCCCGGATCGAGGACCAGGCTCAGGAAGGGCTCGGATTCGAGAGCCCCGCGCACACGGGATCCAGTGACCGTCGCCAAGCGATCGAACAGCCCGAGCCTCCGCCTCGGGCGCGTCCTGAGCATCGAACAAGGTAAAGAGATAGACGCGCTTCGCCGACGACGACCGTCCCTGATCCGGGGCGCGGCACGCCACCAAAAGCCCAGGAGCCGGCCCTCATGGCCGTCGACGGTCACCGATTCGGGTGCTGCGTCGAGGCATGCACCCCGGATCGGCAGAGCCCGAGGGTGGACGATCCAGTCATCGACCACGACGCCATCCGGGACGCCGCGACAGGCCGCGGAAAAAAACAGCCCCCGCCGCGGAGGCGAAGTCGTCTGCGCCGCCAGGGACGGTCCATCCCCGATCGCCGGAGTCACAGTCCAACCGGCGGGGTACCGGATCGAATAGCCGAACGTGGGCGACGCGAACGCCTGCGTCAACGCCCCGACCGGCGGCTCAGGGATCGAGGACGTCGAAGCCGAAGGCGCGACGCCGATGGCGCGGGGGACACCGATGGTCGGGCACCCGGGACCACTGACGCCTCCCGGCCGATCGTGCCCGGGTCTGAGGAAAAAGAGTCCCCCGACGACAACGGCCACGACGGCCACCGCCGCGAAGGCAAACCGGGTCATCCCATTCATGCGGAGCCCCACGGCAACCAACGCAAGCCGCGATTGACGGATGGTCTGCATAACACGCGATGGCTCGCCCCGTGGATCGGGGAGCTGGTTCGCCCCTCCTCCAGCCACGCGGCGAGGATCGCGTCGGGATCGCGCTGGACGTTCATGCCAGTCGTGCCTCCGTGGAATCGACCTGGCTGTCAGCGACGATCGCCGCGCGCAGGGTTCGGGTGGCGTGATGCAGCCGGGACTTCACCGTTCCGACCGGGACGCCGACGACGTCGGCGATCTCGGCCAGCGGAAGCCCGGCGTGGTGGTGCAGGACGAAGACCGCGCGATGCTGCGGCGTCAGCCGCTGGAAGGCGCGATCGAGGGCGTCCCGGTCGTCGACCGAGACCGTCGGGTCGGCGCTGCCCGGTCCGTCGACCGGCAGGACCCGGATCCGGGTGCCCAGCGCCGATGCGCGCCGCAGCTCCTCGTAACAGGCATTGACGAGCAGCCGATGGAGCCATGGACCGAGAAGCGCTCCGGATCGCGGAGCCGCGGAGCTCACGCCAGGCGAGGAGGAATGCCTGCTGGACGGCGTCCTGCGCCCGCTCCGACATCGCGAAGGATCCGGATACGCGATCGCGTAGCACAGGTCGCCGTCGAGGTCGACGAGCTTCGGTGAAGGCGACGTCGTCGCCGTCCCGCGCCCGTTCGACCAGCCTCGTCCGCATGAGCGGTACTCCAGCGGCGCCCGAGCGGGCGCTTCACCCACAACAGATGGTCGCACCCGCGGAAAGGTTCAACGGCTCGTCGCGTTGCTCAGCCGGAACCGACCACGGGGCCGACGCGGCCGGGACGACCGGAGGCATTCCCGTGCGACGCCGTCCAGCCGCACGATCGGGACCATGGATCGCCCGACGGCGTCGTCACGACGCCGGTCGCGCTCCCGGCTCGCCCTGCTCGTCGCCGGCGGCTGCTGCCGCCGGCCGCGGCGCGTCGCGCGCGCGACCGACACCGACCACGACGGCCTGCCCAACACCTGGGAGCGATCCTATTCGCTGACCAGCCCGTCCCGCGCCGACACGGACCGCGACGGCCTTGCCTGACGGCCGCGAAGACCCCGACCGCGACGGGCTGACCAACCGGCAGGAATACGTCGCCGGATGCACCCGCGCCGCGCCGACACCGACCACGACGGCATCCGCGACGGCCGCGAGGACACCGACGGCGACGGCCTGCGAACCGCCTTCGAGTTCCGGCTGGCGGCACGTCGCCGCGCCGCGCCGACAGCGACGGCGACGGACTGCGCGACGGCCGCGAGAACCCTGACCACGACGGCCTCATGAACATCAGCCGAGCAGCGCGTCGGCACCGAACCCGCGCGTCGCCGACACCGGACGGTGACGGCTGGTCCGACGGCGCCGAATACCGGGCCGGCACCGACCCACGGAAGGCCTCGAGCCACCCGCCGCCGCGTCCACCCGCCACCGCCACCGCGCCACGCCGACCCCGACCTTACCGACGCGCACCGGCGGCGCGCCGACCGTCCCGGGCGCCCCGGCCTGCCCGATCTTCCCGGCCGACAACGTCTGGAACGTGCCGATCGACGGGCGCTCCGTCGCCGCGAACTCGGCCACGATGATCGCCGCGATCGGCCTCGACCGCGGCCTGCACATGGACTTCGGCTCGTACGCCGGCTACGGCATCCCGTACCAGGTCGTGACCGCGTCGACCCCGCGATCGACGCGTCACGCTTCGAGTACGACGACGAGACTCCGACCACGTCGGCGTACCCGATCCCGGCCAGCGCCGCTCATCGAGGGCGGCGTCGGACCGCCACATCCTGCATGGTCGATCAGCGACGCCTGCCGGCTGTACGAGCTGCTAACGCGCGCGGCAGCGTCGGGCGACTGGCACGCCGGCAGCGGGGCGACCTGGGACCTGCGTTCGAACGCCCTGCGCCCGCGGCCTGGACCAGCGCCGACGCCGCGGGCCTGCCGATCCTGCCGGGTCTGCGTCCGCTACGACGAGGTCGCCGCCGGGGCCGATCGACCACGCGCTGCGGTTCACCACGAACGACGCGGACCAGTTCATCTACCCCGCCCGACACCGAGCAATACGTAACTGAACGAAGTAATAC
>ERZ1370068.246-contig-10221_pt1 | contig 32994 bp, 40 predicted proteins | sample MGYA00561227_ERZ1370068 | MGnify/ENA primary metagenome ERZ1370068 (study PRJEB38410, sample SAMEA6850437) | metagenome | study: Metagenomic assessment of the ecological functions of the soil: analysis of the soil microbiota associated with the...
GGCGCACCCGCGAGGAAGCGACGCCGTCGCCGACTCGCGCGCCGATGTAGTTCACGCCCACCGACGACGCGCACCGCGATGTCGGTGACGTCGTCGTTCGGACCGCCGACCGTTTGGCCATCCGGCCTGGTCGGCGCTGAGCGCCGCGCCCAGCCGGCTGCTGGTTCTCCGGCGGTGTCGGCGGCACGCGCAGGTCGAGCCGCAGCAGTTCCGACGCACGGCGTGCCGCAGTTCGATGCCGGTCGAGCGCCTGGCCCGGGTACTTGAGCAGGATGCTCATCAGGTCGGTGCGCGCGTTGGCTGCGGAGAGCCGTCGATGCGGCACGATCGGTACGCCGAACACCAGGCTCGAGCGCCGTGGCGATGACCGGATTCTGTGTAGAAGTCCTGGAACTGCGCCTCGTCTTCGGGCTCGGCTGCGTTCCACGCGTCCTGCACGGCGTGTTGATGATGAGCTCGTTGACCAGCGGGTTGCGCCATCCGCGACACCTGCACGCGCGGCCGTCGATCGTCGCTGTCTGTCACCCGCCGCAAGCACCGTGACCTTCGGCCGGCGTGCGTGCTGGCGTACATGCCGATCACCGGGTTGCGCGGTCGTCGCGGCGGGCCTGCCGTCGACTCGTGATGCGGCGTGATCGGCACCTCGATCGCGATCGTGCTGACGTTGAAGCCGCTGAAGCGGTTGATGCCGAACGGATTGACGTTGTCGGCGTCCTCGGCCGCGCGTCAGCAGCGGCAGATAGCGGCGCAGAGTTCGAGCGTATCGAACATCGCGCCGAGATCGATGTAGAACGTCTCGCGCGCGGACGCCCGGCGAAGACGCGGATGCCGGTCGCCGCATCGGCAGTAGATGCCCTGCGCCGCGAGCGCCGCGTAGTTCGGCATCGTCGCCGGTCCGACGTTGGACGGCACCGCGACGAGCGTCGTGCCCGCTGAACAGCGGCGTGCGGTGGTGGCCGCGGATCTCGGTCACGGTGTACGTCTGGCGCCGCGTCAGACCCTTCCGATCCGGGACCGTCGAGCGCGGTGATGCCCCTGCAGCAGGCCGCCGAGCGCGGTGATATGCGGATTGCCGAGATAGCGGAACCGGCGAGGTGAGGCCGCCCGGCACCGCCGATCGGCCGATTTTCGGTCTTGAAGCGAAACTCGTAGACGATGTCCTCGGCCTTGCCGTCGCGCGTTGTTGTCGATGTTGATCGCGATAGACCACGTCATCGCCGAAGCTGAAATAGTTGGGACCGTCGGCCGGGTCCTGGCCCGGGTTCGACGTTGAGGATGAACGTCACCTTGCGGTCGTTGGCCGCGCGGGCGAGGTTCGCCGCGTCGTAGCTGACGAACGCATAGACGTCGGTGTTGTCCGCGGTGGGATCCTGCGCGATTGAACGGCGCCTCGCGGTGGCTCGCCGCGTGGACGAGCGTTGCGCACGCCAACCCGAGCAGCAATGGAAGGGCTCGCGTCCTGATGCTTTGTCATGGGTTTCTCCCTTCGTGGTCAGCTGCAACGCGCGCGCCGACGGTGCGGCCACGCACAGCCAGCTACGTTGAAAAGACGAATCTGGATGCGCTCGGCCCAGCGTCTGAGCCGTCCAGCATCGCGAACAACGGCACGTCGAAAGCGCGCTCGACGAGCCATACGCCGGCGACTGCCGCGATCGCGGCGGATCCGCCGGCCAGGATCACGCCGGCGATAGGTCCACGTGCCGCGCATGGCGAAGGCGAGCGGGAGGAAAAGCGGCGACGATCGCCAGCTGGCCCGAGCTCCACGCCGATGTTGAAGCCGGCGAGCGAAAGCGCGCAGCGAGCCGGTCGGCAGGCCGAGATCGCTGCAGCGCGCCGGCGAACCCGAAACCGTGCAACAGGCCGAAACCGAACGCCGCGATCCAGCGCCCGTTCGCCACCACCGGGAACAGGTTGTTGAGCGCGGCGAGCACGACCGAGAGCGCGATCGCCGATTCGACCCACCGCGACGGGCAGCGAGACGATGCCCGAGCGCCGCGAGCGACAGCGTGATCGAATGCGCGAGCGTGAACGCGGTGACGACCTTGGCGACGTCGATGAACGCCGCACGAAACCGATCCGCGCCGGCTCGCCACGCAGCCGTCGCGCAGCACCAGCACGGCGGGCAGCAGCAGCGACACGCAGGAACAGGATGTGGTCGAAGCCGAGCCAGATGTGCCAGATCCCTCGTGGACATACGTGGCGAATTGCCGAAGCGGACCGGCGGCATCGCCGCCGACCACCCACTGCGGCCGGCTCGGCGCTGAACACGACGCTGCGGCTTTGCTCCCTGCTCGACGAAGTTGAGCAGGCCGCGGTGCTGCGGATCGATGTCGAAGAAGACGCGGTAGTCGATCGCGAGCGTCGGACCCGGCTGCGGACAGCTTGCCGCGAGCATCGCGACCGCATAGCGTCCCGTCGGTATGCGTGTCGAGCGCGTGGTCGGTGACCGACAGCGCGCAGGCGTTCGCCGCCGGACGCGACCGTGACGCGCTCCAGCACGTACGCCGCGATCGCCGCATGCTTCGCGCGCACTTCGCCCCACGTGATCTCGCCGTCGCCGTTCGCGTCGAGCGCTGAGCGCGTTGTCGAGGTCGCGCAGCGCGAAGTCGAACCGACCGGAGAGCGCGTCGCCGTTGCGCTCGAGCGTCAGGTAGCGCGTCGCTCGGCTTGTGCGCGAGCGCCGGCGCTGGACAGGAGCGCGACGAGCAGAACGGCGAGAGCGCGGATCATCCGTCCTGCCCGCGCGCCGCGACCAGCGTCACGTCCGTAAGACGCGTGTCGGCGATCCAGTCGTCGACGATCTTCTGCGCCGCGGCGTCGTCCGCGCGCGAGCGCCGCGCCGGCCAGGATGCGCAGGTCCGCAGGCTCGCGCTGGACTTTCCAGTTGTCGCGGGCGAGGACGAGCGCGCCCGCGACGTCCCTCGATCGCGAGCCGGAAGCGCGCCTCTTCGCGCTGGTGCAGCGTATGTCGCCACGGGCGCGCGCCGCGTCGAAGCGCGCCGCGAGGTCCGCGCGGTGGAGCGTCGAACGAAGCGCGCGCGTCCGGCAGCCGTCTGTTCCGCAGCGCAAGGCGCAGAAGCAGCGCATCGTTGCGGGTCTCGTCGCGCAAGCGGCAGCCGTCGTCGCGAGGGCGACCATTGTCGAGCAGAAAGTTCGGCGTAGGCGGCACGCAGATAGGCGTCGCGCGGATCGAGTGCGAACGCCTCGCGAAATGCGTGCGTCCGCTGCGTCGACATCGCCGCGGCGAGGCGGCGATTTCCGCGGCCAGCGTGAGCGCCCACGCGCGGATGCCCGGCGGGCCACCCGGACGCTCGAGCGCCAGCGCCAGATGCGCGGTACGCGTCGTCGGCGCCGCCCGAAAGACTGGCCGGACCGGCGATGCACGCCGTGATGACCAACGCGGTTGTGCAGCCGCGCAAGCTTGCGGACAATCGCGCTGAGCGTCCGCATAGTTGCCGCGCACGGTGAGCACCGTCGCGCGCGTGAGCAGCGCCTGGCCGTTGGTTGGCTCGCGGGTCAGCAGGCGGTCGAGATCTACGATCGCGCCGTCGAAGTCGTGCTGGCTTTGCTTGAGCGTGGCGCGCAACAGCAGCGCGACTGAAGGTGGGTCTGCGGTCGTCCACCATGGCATCAGTGCAGCTCTGGGCCTGGCCCGAGAAAGCGGGGGTCGCCGGTGGCGCGCGCGGCCTCGATGGCGCGCCGCGCGGCGCCGGCGGCGATGTCGAGATTGCGCGGGTCCCTTGGCGAGCGCCGCGCGAATGCGCTTCAACTCCTTGAGCGCCGGGTCGCCCTGCTCCGGCAAGCGCTCCACGACGACGTCGTCGCCCGACACGGCACGAACGTGCGTGGCGGCCGCCGGGGCAACGGCGATGCTCGCCACCGCAGCGATCCGCGGTCGCGCACAGGAGCCGCGCCTCCAGTCGGCGGCAGTCGACCCGACGAAAATGAGAGGAGCGCGTCGCCGCGGGGGAAGGTGTCCCAAAGCGCCGGCCGTGCGCCGATATACGGGCGGGCCGCGGCGTTCGATGCGGACGTCTTAGATTGTTTGGTCCCGGTTAAGCTGCCGCGGCCAGAATGCGCGGCGACGCCCACAGTCGCCTGTCGGACGGTGAAAGCGATGCGGGATTCTTGTTGGTCCGAAGACGACGCGATGATCGGCAAGACGCTGTCGCAGGCGCTGCAGCAGGACGGCTACGCCGTCGACTGGGTCACCGACGGGCAAGCCGGCCGGCTTGCGCTCGACACCGGCGAGCGACGCGCTATGCGCTGCGTCCTGCTGACCTCGGCTTGCCGCGCAAAGAGCGGCCTCGACCTGCTTGAAGGAGATCCGCGCGCGCCGGCAACAAGGTGCGGGTGCTGATCGTCACCGCGCGCGACGCCGTCGCCGATCGCGTCGCGCGGCTCGACGCCGGCGCCGACGACTACCTGACCAAGCCGTTCAGCCTGGACGAATTGCAGGCGCGGATGCGCGCGCTGCTGCGCCGCTGACGTCGCGCGCGAGGACAACGTCTGCGCCACCGCGACGCTCGCGCTCGACACCGCGGCGCGCACGGTGTCGCATGCCGGCAGACGGGCCTCGACCTGTCCGCGCGCGAATTCGCGCTGCTCGGCGGCGCTGCTCGAGCGACCCGGCGCCGCGCTGTCGAAAGCCCAGCTCGGAGGAGCGCATCTACCAGCTGGGGCGACGGAAGTCGAGAGCAACGCCGTCGAGGTGCACGTCCATCATCTGCGCAAGCAAGCTCGGCGCCGATACGATCCGCACGATCCGCGGCGTCGGGTACACGCTGACATGAGCGTGCGGGTCCGCTAGCGACGCTCGATCCGGCGCACGCGCTGCCTGGATGCCTCGCGGGTCGATCTGGCGATCGCGCTGCTCGCCAGCGGCGGCCGACCGTACATCGCGGCGCGCGCTACGGAGATCGGGCGAGCTGCTCGACCTGCAGCCGAAGCAGCTCGCGTACCCGACGCGCATCGACGACCTGTTGCGCGGGACGGCAGCCGGGCCCGGCCCGCGCGTCGCCGCCGTCGGGCGATGGCGTGACAGAGCTCGTCACGCAGATCTGGGATCGCGACGGCGTGCTCGTTTACTGGTCGCAACCGGCGACCGGTTGCCGGTGCCGGCGACGCCCGGCTATGCGACCGTGCAGCGTGAACGACCGCGACTGGCGCGTCTACACGCTGGTCCAGGGCACGCACGCGCTGCAGGTCGCGCAGGCGCAGGACGAGCGGCGAGGCGATCGCCACCAACACCGCGGTGCGCGCGCTACCGTTGCCGTTCGTCGTGCTCTTGCCGCTCGTTCGGACGCGCTGATCTGTTCGCCGTCGGGCGGACTGGCGCCCGCTTGTACGCGATGTCGCGCGCTGTGGCAAAGCGCCGTCCCGACGCACTCGCGCCGCTCGCCGAACGCGCATGCCTGAGGAGTGCGGCCGCTCGCGCTGAGCTTGAACGATCTGTTGGCGCGCCTGACGCGGCGACTCTCCGCGCAGCGCCGCTTTCACGGCCGAGGCTGCGCACGAATTGCGCACGCCATTGGCTGCCCTGCAGCTGCAGCTTCGACGTCGCGCGCCGCGCCAACTTGATGATCGCGGCAACCGCGCCGCCGCCTACGACGATCCTGATGCCGGCGTCGCGCGCGCGTCGCACCTGGTCGAGCAATCTCGTTGACGCTCGGCGCGGATCGAACCCGAGGTGCTCGCGACCCGTGCCGCCGAATGCGATCTTGTCGCGCTGGCCAAGGAAGCGATCGTTGCCCGCGGCGGGTTGGCGGCGAGGAAAGGCGTCGACCCTCGGCCTGCACGCGAAGGCGCGGTGCACGTGCGCGGCGATGCGGCAAATCTGTCGACGCTGGGCAGACGAACCTGCTGACAATGCGCTACCGGCGCTACGCCTGTGCCGAGGTCGCGTCGACGTCGCCGTCGACGATGAAGGCGGGCGGCTGTGCTCCGGTGTCGGACACCGGTCCCGGCATTCCAGCGGAAGAACGCGAACGCGTGTTCGATCGCTTTTATCGCGGCGCCGGCAGCAGCGAGCCGGGCAGCGGGTCTGGGCCTCGATCGTCAAGCGGATCGCCGACGCGCACCAGGCTGCAATCTCGCTGAGCGATCCGGAGCATGGCAGCGGGTCTGGTCGTAACCGTCCGCTTTCCGCGCTGCGGCGCTTAGTCAGCTGATCGGTCTCCGGCAGCGCGCAAAGAATTTCCGCGCTGGCCGACGTTCCGATGCGACTAGCACCGGCGTCGATCATCGCGCGCGCATCGGCGAGCGCACGGATTCCGCCCGATGCCTTGACGCCAAAATCGGGACCGACCGCCGTGCGCAGCAATCGGACGTCGGCGATCGTAGCGCACATCCCGAGGGGTGGAATCCCGTCGATGCCTTCTGACGAACGCGCGCGCCGGCGTCGCGCGTCAGCTCGGCACGCGCGCAGAAGCTGTTTTCGGGAGCGCGCCCGGTTTCGAATGACCTTCACCGGGATGCCAGGCACTTCCCGCACGACGGCTTCGATATCGTCGGCCGCCCGCCTTTGCGTCGTTTCCGCTTTTGAGCGCGCCAATATTCAGGACCATGTCGATTTCGCGCGCGCCTTCGGCCACCGCCAGCGCGGCGCCCCGCGTCTTGACGTCCGTCCGGTCGCATCCAGCGTGAAAGGCGATGATCGATACCACTGATGCATCGGCGTTGCCGAGTGCTATCGACCGCGAGCGCGACCCAATAAGGCTGCACGCAATAGAAACCGATCTTCCATTGGCGCACGATGTCCACGCCGGCGCGGACGTCGCGCTCGGCCGCCTCGGGCTTGAGCACCGAGTGATCGAGCATCCGCGCAAGCTCGTTCTGCTCATGGCGACCCTTTGGCGGCGCGAGCCCGCTCGATGCGGCCGGCCAGGTATCTGGTCGAGCGCGCTGGCCGTCGCGAACTCAGGCGTCGTATCGGGAACGCCCAGGAAGTGACCACGACGAGTTGCGACTTGCCATCCGCCGCCGCACTTCGCGGACGCGTAAAACCGGAACTCCGTGCGCGGAAAGTCTCCAAAAAGGCTGGCGTGACGAGCGCACGTCGATGCTGCCGCCGATCGGCGTTGCCGTCAGCAACGTCCGCTTGCGCTCGCTGAACGGATCGCTGCCGACGACGTCGACCCACGGCAACACCTTGACGTCGGTGACGATGCGGACCACGACGGTGGTCGTCGCTTCGTCCGCGCCGCGAAGAACACCCCAGGCGAGCGCGACACCCGGCGCGCTGTAAACGTCGGCGCTGCCGTGGACTTGCTGCGGCGACTCCGCGGCGACGGTTGGCACTCCCGACGCCCATCGCCAGACCCAAGGCCACGAAGCACGTCGCAGCGACGCGGGACGCGCTCGCGCGTTTCATGGCTCTGGGTTCTGCACGACAGGAAGCACCATTGCAGCGTCGGCGGCGAAACGCAACGTCACCGCCGTGCCGTCCGGACGGCTGCCGCCGGCCCGGCGTTGTAGCGCGCGACTTGCAGCGTCGCGCCGCGCCAGCGCACCAGATATTCGATTTTGTCGCCGAGAAACGTGCTCGACAGTACCGTCGCATCGCAGCGGGCCGTCGTGCGCGCACCAATTCGATCGCTTCCGGTCGCAGCGCGATCTGCACCGGCTCACCTGGCGCAACGCGCGCCGCCGCCGCGCGCGTCACGATCTCGCCATGGGGCAGCGCAACTCTTGCCGTGTCGCCGTCGAACGCGACCGCGCGGCCGGCGATCAGGTTCACGCGTCCGACGAATTGCGCGACGAATTCCGACTCCGGGCGATGGTACAAGTCGGCGGCCGTACCGACCTTGCACGACGCTGCCGTGGTTCATCACGGCGATCCGGTCCGACACCGCCATCGCCTCTTCCTGATCGTGCGTGACGTACACAGTCGTGATCGAGAGGCGGCCGCTGCAGGTCGCGAATTTCGCGCCGCATCTGCACGCGCAGCTTGGCGTCGAGATTCGACAGCGGCTCGTCGAACAGCAGCACGCGCGGCCGGATCACGATCGCGCGCGCCAGCGCGACGCGCTAGCTGCTCGCCGCCGGAAAGCTGGGCCGGAAACTGCTGCTCGTGGCCTGCGAGCCCGACCAGCGCAAGCACGTCGCCGACACGCGCGCGCGATCGCCTGCCGCCGGCTGGCCGCGCACGCGCAGTCCGTACGCGACGTTCTCGAAGATCGTCAGGTGCGGAAACAGCGCGTAATTCTGGAACACGAAGCCGATGTTGCGCTGGTTGGCCGGCGTTCCGGTCACCTCTTCGCCGCCGAAGCGGATGCTGCCCGGCGTCGGGCCGCTCGAAGCCGGCGATCATCCGCAGCGTCGTCGTCTTGCCGCAGCCGGATGGGCCGAGCAGCGTCAGGAACTCGCCGGGCGGCACGCGCAGCGCTGACGTCGCGCGCCGCGTAGATCTCGCCCTTCACGCGATGCGTGAAGCGCTTCGACACGCGGTCGACGTCGACACCGCATCGCTGCGGCGGTCATCCCTGTTATCCCCGAGGAGGCTCACCATCGGCGCGGCGCCGGGTGCGCGGAACAGGCGCAGCGCGCGGCTCACCGCGGCGATCGACGACGAACACGATCGCCACCACCAGCACCGAAAACGCGGCTGCGGGCCCGAGCGACAGTTCGGTGATGTTCTCCAGGATCCTCACCGTGATGAGCGTCCAGCCGATCGACACCAGGAAGATCGTCGCGCTGATCGCGGTCATCGACCGGATGAACACGATGCCGAGGCCGGCGAAGAACGCCGGCATGATCAGCGGCAGCGTGATGCGCCGGAAATGTCGTGCCGCTGCGCGCGCCGAGCCCTGCGACGCTTCCTCGAGGCTCGGGTCGATCTGCTGCAGCAGCGCGACCGTCGCGCGAATTCCCGTCGGTCCATAGCGAAACACGTAGCAGCGCGATGATGATCAGCGCGGTGCCGGTCAGCACCAGCGGCGGATCGTTGAACGCGATCAGGTACGCGATGCCGACGATCGTTCCGGGCAGCGCGTAATTGATCATCGACACGACCTCCATCGTGCGCCGGCCGGGAAACCGGTGCCGCGTGACGAGATAGCCGAGCAGCGATCGCCGTACAGGCCTGCCCAACGGCATCGCTGATGCCGGCGATGATCAGCGTGTCGCGGATCGCCTTCCAGCCGTCGGTGAAAATTATCCGGTAGTGCGAAAGCGTTGGCGTGTGATTGGCGCCGAGCGCGACGACCAGCGATGCGTACAGGAGCAGCGCGTAGAAATAGAGGACGATGACGGCGATGACCGCACCGCGACGGCAGAGCAGCGCGATGCGACCGCGCGGGCGAGATGCTGTCGAACGGCGTCTGGCCGGCGCCTTTGCCGGTGATCGTGACGTAATAGCGCCGTCCCACCCAATAGCGCTGCAGCAGGAAGACGGTCAAGCGCGGGCACGAGCAGCGCGAACGACAGCACGGCGCCGCCGCGCGAGATCGAACAGGCCGGTGATCTGCAGATAGGCCTGCGTCGGCAGCACCGGAAAGCTGTTGCCGGCGAGGATCAGCGGTGTCGCGAAATCGGCGAGCGAAGCGGCGAACAACAGCAGGAACGCGTTGGCGATCCCGGCGAGCGCACAGCGGCAGCGTCACGGTGCGAAAGACGCGGGCAGCGCGACGCGCCGAGGCTTAGCGCCATACCTTCGATGTTGGAATCGATCGCGGCGAGGATCGGCCGCAGCGTCAGGTACGCGATCGGAAAATAGGTGAGCGCCTCGGAAAGAGCGTCGCTGCCGAGACCGTACACGCTGAATCCCTTGATGCCGAACACGCCGTAGGTCAGAAGCCCGCGCGGTCCGAACGAAAAGATCAAGGCGATCGCCGTGGTGAACGGCGGCGACACGAGCGGGCAGCAGCACGCTCGCATCGATGGCGCGTGACGACAGCCGCGCGGCAGCTGGCAGCGCGCGGCGGCAAACGCGAACAGGAATCCCGCCAGCGTGCCGACGACGCCGACCAGGAATGCCAGCAGCAGGCTGTTCCAGAAGGCGCGAACTTGATGCCGGTCGGTCAGCAGCGCAAAAACGGCGGGAAGATCGACGCCGCCGCTGCCGCTGACCATGCGCGCAAACAACATCGACCAACGGATAGACGACGAACAGCGCCAGCAGCAACCACAACACCGCCACCGTCACGGAAACAGCAGCGTCCCCGCGCGGCGTGGCGACGGCCGCCGTCGGCGGCGTTGCGGCAGCGCTCGCCATGACGGTGAGTGGCGCGGCCCTACGGGTTCAGAACTTCGGCGACCCAGCGATCGACGATGCGCTTGCGATTCGCGCCGGCATAGTCGGCATCGATCGGAAATATTTTCGCGCCCTTCAGCACTTCGGCAAGGCTCGGCTCCGAGCGCCACGTCGGGATGCGCGGGGACGAAGTTGATCTTGTACTTCGCGAACAGCCCCTGCATCGCCGGCGACGACGCCCAGTCGATCAGCTTTTTGCCTGCTCGGGATTCTTTGCGCCCTTGATCAGCGCGATCGCCTCCGCGGCCGTGCCGATGCCTTCGCGCGGGAAACTGATCGTCACGTCGTAGCCCTTGGCCTTGGTGTCGAGCGCATCGACGATGAAAAAGATGCCGCCGCCGGCCTGACCGAGGCCGACGGGCAGCGTTCCGCCGCCGCCGCTCTTGGTGTAGAGCTGCACCTGCGGCCGCAGCTTTTTCATGTAGTCGAACGCCTTGTTCTCGTCGCGACCGTTGACCTCGAGCACCGAGAAATATTCGCGTCACCGCCGTGCCGGACGTTCGCGCGTCGGCCATCTGCAGCATGTCCTTGTACGCCGGATTCAAGCAGGTCGTTCCAGGACGCCGGCGCCTTGAGCGCATGCTCCTTCGAGGAACTTGTCGTTGGTCATGAACACCAGCGGATCGTCGGCGATCGCGACCCACTGCCCGTCCGGATGGCTTGAAGCGCGGCGGCAGCTTGGCGAAGGACGGCGGCTTGTACGGCTCGAACACGCCCTCGGCGATGCCGGCGGCGAACGTCTCGACCGGGCCGCCGAACAGCACGTCGACGCGCGGATTGTTCTTTCGGCGATCACGCGCGCGAGCGCTTCGCCCGACGAGAAGCGGACGAAGTTGACCTTGATGCCGGTCGCCTTCTCGAATTCCTCGAACATCGGCCGCGCCCAGTTCTCGGGCCAGATCGAATACGCGTTCAACGTGTCCGCGGCGACGGCCGGCTCGGCGGCGCCGAGCGCAAAGCACGACCAGCAGGAGACGCGGCAAGGCGTCCGCGCGGACCCAACGTGCGGCGACAATCATGGCATTTCCTCCGAGGCGTGGTGGCCAATGTCGGTCTTGGCTTCTGCGGACCCGGCCAAACATGCACCGAGTCCACGGCATTCTCGCCGCGAACGCCGGCCGTAGCAACCTGACGTCGGCTCTTAAGCGTCGGTTAAGCCGCGATCCTTATATTGCAACTGCCTGCCCGGCATCCGGGCGTCATCCCTATCAGGAGTGGCAGATGCAACTTTCCAAGATTTCTACGCACTGGCCGCGGCCGGCATCGGCACCGCGCTCGCCACCGGCTACATGCGGATTCGACGGCGCACCGTTTGCCGACGCACGCGCGGCGGTGACGGCACCGTGGCCGCTCCCGCCGTTTCGAGTACCGCCGCGGCGCGCTTGCCCGATTTCACCGCGTTGGTCGAGAAGACCGGCAGCGCGGTGGTCAACATCAGCGTCACCGGCAAGTCCAAGGTCGCGGGCTTCGATCCGGACGACGTCGACCCGGACAGCCCGCTCGGCGAATTCTTCAAGCGCTTCGGCGCGCCGAACATGCAACCGCGCTCGGTGCCGTCGCAGGGACTGGGTTCCGGCTTCATCGTGAGCCCCGACGGCTACATCGTCACCAATGCGCACGTCGTCGACGGCGCGACCGAAGTGACGGTCAAGCTGACCGACCGCCGCGAGTTCACCGCGAAGGTCATCGGCGCCGACAAGCGCACCGACATCGCGCTGATCAAGATCGACGCGAAGAATCTTCCGGCGCTCGACCTCTCGGCGCCAGCCCGGCGTCAAGCGAGGCGAGTGGGTGATCGCGATCGGCTCGCCGTTCGGCTTCGAGAACAGCGTGTCGGCCGGCATCGTGAGCGGCGTGCATCGCGCGCTGCCCGGCGGCCAGATGACGCCGTTCATCCAGACCGACGTCGCGGTGAATCCCGGCAACTCCGGCGGCCCGCTGCTCAACACGGCCGGGCAAGTCGTCGGCGTCAATTCGCAGATCTACAGCCGCTCGGGTGGATTCATGGGATTGTCGTTCGCGATTCCGGCGGACGTCGCGGCCAAGGTCGCCGATCAACTGAAGACGCACGGCAAGGTAAGCCATGGCCGGCTCGGCGTCGGCATCCAGCCGCTCGACCAGTCGCTCGCGCAGAGCTTCGGCTTGCCCGATTCGAGCGGCGCGCTGGTCGGCACCGTCGAAAAGGGCAGCCCGGCGGAAAAGGCCGGCGTCAAGACGCGGCGACGTCATCCGCAAGATCGACGGCGTCGCGATGAACGACAGCACCGACGTCACGAGCCGCATCGGCAACGCGGCGCCCGGCACCAAGATCGCGGTCGAAGTCTGGCGCGATGGCAAGCCGGTGACGATCAACGCGACGGTCGGCACGTTCGACGAGGAGAAGGTCGCGAAGGCCGACGATGGGAAGCAGGACAAGGGCCGGCTCGGCCTGGCGCTGCGTCCATTGACGCCGGACGAAAAGAAGGAAGTCGGCCACGATGGGCTCGTCGTCGAGAATGCGACCGGTCCGGCGGCGAAGGCCGGCATCCAGCCCGGCGACCTGGTCGTCGGTGTCGGTACGACGAAAGTCACGACGCTCGACGAGCTCAAGAAGCACGTCGACAAGGCCGGGCAAGAGCATCGCGCTTCTGATCGAGCGCGACGGGCGGCAGATCTACGTGCCGGTTCGATTGTCTTAGGCTACGCGCGGGCGGGACTCGGGACTCCAAAGCCCGATCGACGCCGACAGCATCGTGAGGCAACGCGGCCGCGGGAGATACCCGCGGCCGTTTTGTCTTGTAGCCTGGAGTGGGCTCGATTCTGATTCACGCGCCCTTCAAAGTGGGCAACAATGCGGCCGACGTCGTCTTGGGAGTGCGCGTGAAAAACTTCTGTATCGCGCTTTGCCGTGGGTTTGTTCCTCCTCGTCGCACCGGCTTGCACCGATGGCGATCGCGCAGAACTGGCCGACCAAGCCGGTCAAGCTGATCGCCGTATTCCCGCCTGGCGGCTCCGTCGACCAGGTCGCGCGAATCCTCGCGCAACAATTGGCGCAGCAGACGGGCCAGCAATTCATCGTCGAGAATCGCGGCGGCGCCTCCGGCTCCATCGGCACCGCCGTGTTGGCGAAAGCCGACCCGGACGGCTATACGCTCGGCGTGGTGTTCGACACGCACGCGGTGAATCCGTCGCTGATTCCGAACCTTCCGTTCGACACGACGCGCGACCTCACGCCCATCATGCTGGTTGGGAAGGGCGGCATGGCGCTCGTCACACATCCGAGCCAACCGTACAAATCGTTCCGCGATGTCGTCGCCGCGGCAAAAGCGAAGCCGGGCAGCGTCGCGTCTCGGCACGATCGGCGCAGGAAGCCTCGGTCACTTGGCGATGACGCAGCTCGGCAATCAATTGGGCGTCGAGTTCAACCACATTCCGTATCGCGGCGGCGGGCCGCTGATGAACGACGCGATCGGCGAATCAGGTTCCGCTTGCCATCGGCTCGGTATTCCTGGTGAGCCCGTACGTTGTCGCCGGTCAACTGCGCGCCATCGCCGTGACCTCCGCCAACGCCGATCCCAAGCTGCCTGGCGCCGAGCCGATCGCCAATCAAGGCGCGCCGGGCTTCGAAGCCTATACCTGGTGGGGCGTTTTCGCGCCTGCGAACATGCCTCCGGCGCTCGCCAAAGCGCATCTACGATGAGCTGGCTAAAGCGGCTCAAATCGCCGGCCGTTGCGGAAAAGCTTTCGGCGCAGGGAATGCGACGTGCTCGGCGCGCCCGCCGATCAGCTCGACGCATTTCGTGCGCAAGGAAATGCATGCGCTGGGCCAAGGTCGTCAAGGACAACAACATCAAGTCCGGCGACTGATCGCCAACGGCCGCGTCCAATGTCCGCCCCGCACTTCCCAGCGGACGCTCACCTTCCTGTTCACCAGACATCGAAGGCAGCACGCCGCTGTGGGACAAAACTCCCGCTGCGATGCGGGCTGGCCACAGAGCGGCACAATGCGCGCCGTTACGCGACGCGATCGCCGCGCGAGGCGGAGAGGCGTTTCGCGTCGTCGGCGACGCGTTCTGCGTCGCGTTCGCCGATGCGGATTCGGCGCGTGCTGGCGGCGATCGACGCGCAGCGCGCGCTGACGGCGGACGAAAACTGGGGTGCCGCGCCGATCCGCGTTCGAATGGGTCGCTGCATTCGGGCGCCGCGGAATCCGCAGCGGATGAAATCTTCCGTGGACCCGCGCTGGCGCGCGCTGCCGCGCGTGATGGCGGCCGCGCATGGCGCGCAGATTCTCGTCGCCGCGTCGACGCCTCGCGCTCGCTCGAAGCGAGAAACTGCCCGCGGGCGCGTCGTTGCGCGACCTGGGCGACCACACGCTCCGCGGCTTTTGCGCGCCGGAACGTCTCTTATCAGCTCGTCGTGCCTGGATTGCGCGCCCGAGTTCCCGCCGATCCACACGCGCGAGGCGCTCCGGACGAATCTGCCGCCGGCGCTGTCGACCTTCGTCGGCCGCGAGCGCGCGCTCGCCGACGATCCGTCGCCATGCGCGCGAATCGCGGATGGTCACGTTGACCGGATCGGGCGGCACCGGCAGCGACGCGCCTGCTGCTCGAGGCTGCCTCGGCTCTGCCAGGACACGTTCTCCGACGGCGTGGTGGCTTGTCGAGCTTGCCTCGCTCGCGGATCCGGCGCAAATGGCGCAGACGATCGCCGCTGCGCTCGGCGCGCGCGCGGAAGGCGATGTCGTCGGCGCATGGCCCTGGTCGAAGTGGACGCTCGCCGGAAAGCGCAGCCTCCTGTTGCTCGACAACTGCGAACATGTTGTCGAAGAAGCGGCGCGGATCGCGCAGGCGCTGCTCCGCGCGTCTGCCCGAGCTTCACATTCTCGCCACCAGCCGCGAAGGCGCTCGGCATCGAAGGCGAATTCGTCTATCGCGTACCGTCGCTGACGTTGCCCGCCGCGTGAGCCGCGACTGGTGAGCTACGAACGGCCACGGAGAGCGAGGCCGTCCAGTCTGTTCGCGCGAACGCGCGAAGACGGTCGTTTCCGATTTCGCTGTGTCGGGAACGCAACGCCAACGCCGTAGCGCAAATCTGCCGGCGGCTCGACGGTATCCCGCTTGCCCTCGAGTTGGCGGCCGCGCGCATGACCGCGCTTTCCGGTCGACGAGTGGCAGCGCGCCTCGACGACCGCTTCCGGTTGCTGACCGGGGGACGGCGCACAGCCGTTGCCGCGGCAACAGAACGTTGCGCGCTCTCGTCGACTGGAGCTGACGACCTCCTGTCCGACGAGCGAGCGCGCCGGCGCTGATGAACATCGCCATATTCGCCGGCGGATTTACGTTGGACGCCGGCGCTGCATGCTTTGCGCGACCACAGCGCTCGGCGAAATCCGCCGGTGACTCGACGCGATTCAGCGCCTGGTCGACAAATCGCTGCTCGTCGCGGACCACGATCACCAACGCGGAAACGCGCTATCGCCTGCTCGAAACGATTCGCCAGTATGCCGCCGAGAGAAGTTGGTCGATGCCGGTGGTGCGGACGCGGCGCGGCGCCGCCACTTCGCCTACTTCCTCGCGCTTGCCGAACGCGCGGAGCCGGAGTTGCGCCGGCCGAACGGTGCTGGAATGGCTCGACCGGCTCGAGGCCGAGCACGACAACCTGCGCGCCGCGCTCGACTGGGCCGACTGACGCTGAACCCGTCGGGTACGCTCGTCACAGCCGGCGCGCTGCACGAGTTCTGGGACATCCGCGGACACTTCGCCGAAGAGCTTCGAGCGACCTCGAGCGCGCGGTCGTCGATTCACGCAGTCCGACGATCCGGCTGCGCCTGCACGGCGCTGCTCGGTTGCGCCGCGCCTCGCCGTATCGCCTGGACACAGCCGCAATCGCAGCGCATGCGCTTGCTCGGATGCGACGATCGCGAGCGCCTGCCGACCTCTGCTGATACGCGCACGCGAAGCCGGAAGCGTTGCTGTGGCGCGCTGCGCGACTTGATGCAGAGGCCCGACGTCCATCGCGCCGCTGGCCGGAAGCGCCTACGCCGCCGTCCCGGTCCATCGACCACCCGTGGGGGACCGGCTTCGCCACCTGGCACTTCGGCTCGCGTCGCGATGATGCGCGGCCGACCCGGCGAGATGCGACAGCGACTCGTTTCTCGAAAGCGCCGTCGCACTTCCGATCGCGGCGGCTGCATGTCCTGATGGCGGCCATGGCTGCGCACGTGGGCCGGCCAGTGCGCCGATCGATCGGCTTCGACTTCGATTCGAGGCGCGGCCGCTGCTCGAAAGCCGCGCTGGCCGAACACCGGCAGCCTCGGCAACGTACATGACGAGGGCAACGACACTGCGCGCTGATCGGGCAAGCTCGATCTCAACACCGGGCGATCTTGCTGAGGCGCGCCAGCGTGCGAGCGAGGAGGAGCGTGACGCATGCTTCGCGCCGCTGCACGATCTGAATTGCGGCGCGCTCTACGACGTCGGTCAATCGCGGAGGTGCCTGCACGCGATCCGGCGATCATCGGCTTCGCTTCGCCACTGCGAAGCGAAGCGGCGAGCGGTGGCGGCAAAGCTTGGATTCCATCACAGCCGCGGCGGCGCGCATGTGGCTCGCCGGACGCAGCCACGAAGCGCAAGAGCGTAACCTGCGCTGCGCTGCGACGCGCGCATTTCGAAGGCCTTGCGCGAAGTCATGCAAGCGACGCCAGCGCGCACAATTGCCCGGATCCTGCTCGAGGGCGATCGCCGGCACGCATCCGGACGCCGCACGCGGCACCCGGCTGCTCGGCGCTGCGTCGCGGCAATGCGCGAAGCGCGCGGCGCCTGCGGTGTTCCCTTCCGAGCGCGGCCGACGTCGAACGCTGGCACGCGTCCAGTGCGCGCCGCGCACGGTCGCAGCAGTTCGAGCGCGAGTTCGAAGTCGGGCGCGCGATGACGCTCGACGACGCCGATCGCGGCCGCGCTGTCGCTCGAGCGTCGCGCCGCCTGACGCGGCACGCTTCTGATATCATCTATCGACGCGCTTCCGCGAGCAGCGCCGAAATCGATTTCGTTGACGCGCTCAAATAGGCCGCGCCGAACAGGTTGAGGTGATTGAGCAGGTGGTAGAGGTTGCAGAGTTGGCGGCGGCGGCGGATAGCCGACGTCGACCTTCCAGGCGTCGTTGTACGCGCGATAGAACTCCGCATCGAATCCGCCGAACAGCTCGGTCATCGCAAGATCGGCTTCGCGATCGCCGACGTAGACAGCCGGATCGAAGATGACCGGCTCGCCGCTCGACGAGCGTCCCGGCGTTGCCCGACCACAAGTCGCCATGCAGGAGCGACGGCGCGTGGATCGTGGCCGCGACAGCAGCGAACGGCAGCGCCGCAAGCAGCGATTCGCCGCCACGTTGCACCGAGTGTCCGCGCTTCGGCGGCCAGCGGCGAACTGCGGCGTGCCGAGGCGGCGATCGCGAAAGAACGCGCACCAATCGTCGCTCCAGCGCATTGGGTTGCGGCGTGCCGCCGATCCAACTGCGCGCGCCGCCGAGCCGAAGCGGTCTCCGTCGATGCCGATCGGCGCCTCGCCCGATGCAATGCGGCGAGAGTGCGCGGCCCAACGCGCGGCGCCGTCGCGTCGCGGCTCGATGTCGACGCCAGGACAGCGCGAGGAACGCCGTTGCCTTCGCAAGATCCTTCGGCGATCACGTCGGGCACGCGGATCGCGCCCGCCGCCGGCCAGCGCGCGCAGCCCGTCGGCCTCCGCGGGCGCCAGTATCCGCATGCTGCACCCGTCGCCGTTTTGACGAAATAGCGCGCATCGCGCGAGTGCGGAGCGACCAGCTCGAGCCCCAGTCGCTCGTGGCGACGCAGCGCCAATCGGGCGCGCCGATCACGCCGAGCGTGCGCTCGACACGCGAGTTGCCAGTGGAAGTTTGCGTCAATCGTCGAAGCGAGTCGATGCCGCGCGCGACGCCGTCCAGCGTCAGCGGAAACATCCGCGGCCCGAGCGTCTGCAGGATGATCTGCGTCGAGCGCGTGTATTCCCAGCCGCGCGCCGGCTCGGGATTCCACCAGATCGACGCTGCGGAAGTGCTCGAAGATCCGCGTCGAGCCAGACGATGCCCCGGCTCGTCGTTCATGTACTCGACGCTGCCGCCGGTCTGCAGTGAGCTCGTAGGGGCTCATCGCGGCGTCGCCGACGAAGATCACGCTTCCAGTCGGGACCGTAGGTGCGGATCGAGGTCGCAGCGTCGCCGACGCGCTCGTTGCGCCGGCGCGCGTTGTCGCGCCAGACGTGGTCGTAGACGCAGTTGTGGAAATAGAAGTACTCGAGATGGCGGAACTCCGCCTTCGCCGCCGAGAACAGCTCCTCGCAGACCTGCACGTGCGGGTCCATCGAGCCGCCGACGTCGAGGAACAGCAGCACCTTCACGCGATTGCGCCGCTCGGGCTGCAGGCGCAGAGTCGAGCCAGCCCGCGTTGCGCGCCGTGCCCTCGATCGTGCCGTCGAGGTCGAGCTCCTCGGGCACGCCTTCGCGCGCGAAGCGCGCAGCCTGCGCAGCGCGACCTTGATGTTGCGCGTGTTGAGCTCGACGTCGCCGTCGAGGTTGCGGAACGCGCGCTCGTCCCAGCACTTTGACCGCGCTGCGCGCGCCGCCGCCGTCCTGCCCGACGCGAATGCCCTCCGGGTTGTAGCCGTAGGCGCCGAACGGGCTGGTGCCGCCGGTGCCGATCCACTTCGTTGCCGCCCTGGTGCCGCTCGCGCTGCTCCTCGAGGCGCTTCTTGAACGTCTCCATGCAGCTTGTCCCGAGCCGCCCATCGCTTCGACGCAGCTTCTTGTCGTCGTCGGACGAGTAGCGCTGGAACTCCTTGCTGCAGCCATTCCTCGGGAATCTCGGCGCGGATGTCGAAGATCGCGTCGACGCCCTTGAAGTACGTCGCCGAACGCGAGGTCGAAGCGGTCGAAATGCTGCTCGTCCTTGACGAGGCACGCGCGCGCGAGCGTGTAGAAGTCGTCGATCGACAGCGAGACGACGCGCTCTGTCGAGCGCCTCCAGCAGCGTCAGGAACTCCCGCGTCGAGACCGGGCAGCTTGAACGATTTCAGATGCAGGAAGAAGCCGACGAGCATGTGCGTATTCGCGCGCGCCCGGTCGGACTCAGCGGTCCGACGGATTTGCTTGTCTTCGCCGCTCACCATCCACCACGACGCGGCACCGGCGGCGACGGCGACCACGCCGAGAAACAGCCAGAAGAACGCGAGCGCCTGCGCGCATCGGAGCGCGCCGCGTCTCGTCGGCCATGGCATCGAGCGACGAAAACCGCTGAACGCAATGCCGAGGCAGAGTGCGGCAACAGATGCGCTGACGTCACTAGCATCGCGAACTGCGCGGAAATTTGCCATGGCCTCCGCTGCCGGCTCTCGTGGAGCCTGCGGGAGAGGATGCTGCTTCACCGCCGAGCCATTCGCCGTCGATGATGCTGCACGACGATTGGCAGGTCGCCGGCTGCCGTCCGGCATGCATCTGGTGGTTGCGCAGCACGCTGTCCTGTTTCGCGCCGAGTCGCAGGATCGCCTCGCGCGAGCGATGGTTGAACCAGTGCGTGCGGAACTCGACCGCGATGCAGCGAAGCGTCTCGAAGCGCGTGCGTCAGCAGCAAGGCAGCTTGCACTCGGTGTTGATCGCCGTGTCGCTGCGCGCGCTGCGCATACCAGGTGATGCCCGATCTCGAGTCGCCGATTCGCGGCGTCGACGTTGAAGTAGCGCGTCGAGCCGACGATGTCGCCGCTCGCGTTGTCGCGCACGGCGAACGGCATCGCGCCCAGCCGCTCGCGCATGTCGAGCGCGACTTGTCGAGCCATTCGCCGGTCTTGTCCGGCGCCGGACCGACGTGTACCAGAGGTTCCACAGCTCGCCGTCAGCGGCAGCGCCTGGATCGCCGCGTGCGCTGCGCGCGAGCGGCTAGCGAGCGTCGGCGTGCCTGGCCGGATCAGCGTGACGCGGCTCGACAGAACGCGGGCGCGTCATCCAGCTGCGGCACGGCTGCGCTGCCCTGAAGCGATCGGCCTAGGCGGCCCTGCGGCGTCACCCGGTCGCGCCATGAACGCGACGCGCTCGAACAGATGCACGTCCTGCTCGTTCTTCAGGAGCGCGCCGTGCAGCGGCGGAATCAACGCCTTCTTGTCGGTGCTCTTGCAGCGCCTCGGGCGGAATGTCCTCGGCGAGCAGCAGCTTGCAGCCAGTCGAGGAGCTCGGACGTCGACGGCTTCTTCTTCAGCCCGGGCACGTCGCGCAGGTTGAAGAACACTTCGAGCGCCTCGCGCGAGCAGCGCCTTCTTGAGGCCGGGGAAATGCACGTCGACGATCCGCGTCATCGTCTCGCGGTCGGGGAAGCGGATGTAGTGGAAGAAGCAGCGGCGCAGGAACGCGTCCGGCAGCTCCTTCTCGTTGTTCGACGTGATGACGACGAGCGGCCGGTGCTTCGCGCGCGATCGTCTGCTGCGTCTCGTAGACGTAGAACTCCATCCGGTCGAGCTCGCGCAAGCAGGTCGTTCGGGAACTCGATGTCGGCCTTGTCGATCTCGTCGATCAGCACGACCGCGGGCGTCGTCGCTCTCGAACGCGTCCCACAGCACGCCGCGCTTGATGTAGTGCGCGATGTCGCCGACGTGCTCGTCGCCGAGCTGCGAATCGCGCAGCCGCGACACCGCGTCGTATTCGTAGAGGCCCTGCTGCGCCTTCGGTCGTCGACTTGATGTGCCATTGCAAGAGCGGCCGGCCGAGCGCGCGCGCGACCTCCTCGGCGAGCATCGTCTTGCCGGTGCCCGGCTCGCCCTTGACGAGCAGCGGGCGCTCGAGCGTCACCGCCGCGTTGACCGCGAGCATCAGGTCGGGCGTCGCGATGTAGGTGTCGGTGCCTTCGAAGCGCATGGAATCTCGGCGAGAGGAGGAAGATTCGCGCCAGCTATTTCACGACCCGGGATAGCCCGCCGGATTACGGGTGCGTTCCCGGGCCCGTTTCTCCAGACGTCGAGCAGCGACCTGAACTTGGCCGAGGCGGGCAGCCGCTCGTCGGACAGCGCTTCGAGGAAGTCCGACAGCCGCTTCGACTTGACGATCGTGTAGAACGTCATGAGCGCCGTCGGGAATCAGCACGAGCAAGAAGTAACCGAGCTCTCGATGCCACGAGCGCGTCGGCGAGCGCGAGCAGGTTCATCCCGAGAAAGCCCGTCGCGACGGTCCCGATGAGACCGAACGCCGTGACGACGGTCAGGCGCACGACGGTGTTGGCCTGCCGCCGCAGCGTGTCGCTTTCGAGGTAGTCGCTCATGTCGCTCGATCTCTTCGCGGATCTCGTCGTACAGACGATCGGTGCCCGAGACTAGTTCGACGGTCATCCGGTAGAGCTCCTTCGCCTGCGGCTGGTCGGACACCTCGTGGAACCAGTACCGGTGCGTGAAGCGCAGGAAGATCTCGCAGCAGCTGCCGGATCGTCCGCTTGAAGCGCTTCGACCGATTCGGCGTCGCGGATGTCGAGCTGGTTGAGCGCGTCGACCATGCGATCGGAGAGCATCAGCAGCGTCGGCCTTGTGGAAATGCGGGATCAGGAACAGCAGGAAATACTGGTGCCGGAACTGGCCGAGCAGTCCGCCTTCGCGATCGACGAAGAACGGACTCGCCGGCGTCGCCCACCATGGCGAACGCGTGGCCGCAGGACATGAGCCGCGTGCCCGGGTGGCCGCTGCGCTGCTCGTTCCAGAACTGGTCGTAGCAGTAGCGGTATCTCGAAGTCGCGCACGTAGCGTGCCGAGTACGGCAGCGCGTCGGACGCCCCCGGCGCCGGTCACAAGGCCCAGGCGCACGAAGTCGGCGCGCGTGAGCTCCCGCGCGTCGTCCATCGCGACGTAGGCGAGCACCGGCATCCGGCTGTATTCGATCTGGCGGTAGCGGATCAGTCCCTTTTCGTCGGAATGATCCGGGACGAGCGGGCTTCAGCAGATACGTCCCAGTGCGAGGCGAAGCGCGGCGCGCGGTAGCGGCCGACGAATCGAGATAGCGCTCACGCGTTGCTCGTAGTCGAGACGTCGCCAGCACCGCTGCCGTCGCGGCCAGCCATTCGGCGCGCGCGAGGCAATGGCCGCCGGTGCCGTCCTCGTCCCAGTACGTCGGATAGCCGCGGCCGAACCGATGCAGCGTGTCCTGCACCTGCGCGCAGCGTCAGGTCGTTGGCGAAGATCTCGACGACCAGGATCACGACGTCGATGTCGTAGAAGAAGCACAGGTCGACGTGCGCGACGCTGAACGTGTCACCGGTCGGCACCGCGACCGGGAAGCGTCACCCGCACTCGCGGCGACGTCGTTGCGGCGGAACACGCGGATCGGCGACTCGATGGCGCCGGCGGTCGCGGCGCTCCTTGCCGTCGCCGTAGAGGAAGCGCCGCACGTACGGCAGGAACGTTACGAACTCGCTGTAGTGACGCTGCTGGAACTGCCCCGGAGCGCAGCTCGAACTCGTCGCGCAGCTCTCGCTCCACGGGTGCTCGGCAGCCGGCTGCGCCAGCAGCTTCCCAGTGCTCCTGGATCTGCGCGCCTTCGCGTAGCGGCGATCAGCTGCAGCGGCCACAGCAGGATCTGGCCGGAGAGTGGCGTGCACGCGAGGCGAGGATTTGAGCTCCGGATTGCGGACACGGCTGCCTCCCGGAAACGTTCAGTCGTCGGATCGTTCCGGATTGTGGATCCATATCAACTCCTGCGCACCGGACGAAACGGATGCGACGTCCGCTATGCCGTCAGCCCCTTGACGCCGCCCGGGCCGTGAGTCCGCCGACGACCCGCTCCTGGAACACTGCGATCAGGATGCAGATCGGCACGATCGCGATGATCGAGCGCCGCCGAGATCAGCGGCCACGGGAACGCGAACTCGCCCTGGTAGAGCGTGATGCCGACCGACAGCGTGCGCATGCTGACGCGGTTCATCATCGTCAGCGCGAGCAGGAACTCGTCCCACGCGTTGACGAACGCGAGGATCGCCGCCGTGAACACGCCCGGCGCCGACAGCGGGATCACGACCTGGAACAGCGCGCCGACGCGCGAGCAGCCGTCGACCATCGCCGCCGCCTCGAGGTCGGGCGGAATGTCCTGGAAGAAGCTCGCCATCACCAGCGTGCACACCGGCAGCGACAGCACCGCGTAGGGCAGGATCAGCGCGAGGTAGGTGTTGAGCAGGCCGAGCTCGCGCATCAGCTTGAACAGCGGCACCATCAGCGAGATCAGCGGGAACATCGCCACCGCGAGCAGCAGCGACATGATGAGGTTGCGATGCGGCATGCGCAGCCGCGTCAGCGCGTATGCGGCCAGCGCGCTGACGAACACGCACAGCGCCGTCGACAGCGCGGCGACGACGAAGCTGTTCAACATGAAGCGCAGGATCGGCTGCGCGGTGAACGCCGTCATCGTAGTTGGCGAGCGTCGGCGCGTCGGGCAGGTAGGTGATCGGGACTGCTGATCAGCTCGGTCTCGGTCTTGAGCGAGGTCAGCAGGATCCACACCGCCGGGAAGAAGCCGTTGACCACGACCACGATCGCGGCGAACCAGACACGGCACGGCGATTGCGGCGGATGTCGAACGTTCATGGTCGTCGCCTGCGCTCGCCGTCGCGCCGCGTGTAGCGCAGGTAGCCCGACGTCGCGACCATCGACAGCACGAACATCAGCGCGGCCAGCGCCGAGCCGTAGCCGAAGTCGAGGAAGTCGAGCGTGGTCTTGTGGATGTACATCGCGAGCGTCTCGGTCGAATCGCCGGGCCCGCCGCCGGTCATCGCGTACGGGATGTCGAACGTCTGGATCGCGGTGATCGTGCGGAAGATCAGCGCGACGAAGATCGCCGGCCGCAGCATCGGCAGCGTGATCTCGACGAACTGCTGCCACGTCGACGCGCCGTCGACTTCGGCGGCCTCGTACGAGCGACTTCGGAATCGTCTGCAGGCCGGCGAGCAGCATCAGCGCCATGAACGACGACGCCTTCCAGACGATCGCGATGCAGATGGCGCCGAACGCGAGCGTCGGGACTCGACAGCCATTGCAGCGGCTCGATGCCGATGCGCGACCAGCACAGTCGTTGACGACGCCGGTGCTGATACTCGAAGAACCAGCGGAAGATCAGGCCGGCGAACACCAGCGGCAGCGCCCATGGCAGCAGCAGGCCGAGGCGCACCGGCCACTTGACGCGTGAACGGCTTGTTGGCGAGGAGCGCGAGACCGAGTCCGACGACCAGCGCGCCGGGCACCGTGACGACGATGTACAGAGCACGGTGTTCCACGTCGAATGCCAGAAGCGGTCGTCGTCGAACGCGCGCGCGTAGTTCGCGAAGCCCGACCGAACGTTCGCCCGCCGCGGGTTCGCGCAGGTCGACGCTGTGCAGGCTGTTCCAGAACAGCGTCGCGATCGGATACGACGACGACCAGCAGCAGCAGCGCCGCGCGGCGAGCAGCAGCGACGCGCCGAGCGCGCGCTCGGAGAGGACCTGCGCTGCGCGACCGGCGTCGTCGTGGCTGCCAACGTCTCGCCTCGCGCGGTTCAGCGCAGACGATCGGCGCGTCAGCCGGCTCTTCATGTCGGCAGAGCGCGACGTCGGTGGTCTTGGTGCCGGCGAGATACGCGTTCATGTTGCTGCGGATCGCGTCGGAGACCTGCGGATATTGCGCCGAGACCGGCCGCGACTTCGCGCCCTCGACCACCGGCAGCGCATCGGCGAACCACGGATTGGCCTTCAGCACGTCCGGATCCTTGTAGACGCTCGGGAACACCGGCATGTGCGACGCCAGGATCGCCTGCATCTTCGACACTTCCGGCGACGACAGCCAGCGCGACGAACTTCACCGCCTCGGCCTTGTTCTTCGAGTACGCGCGACACGGCGAGCTGCCAGCCGCCGATGCACGTCGCGCTCTTGCCGCCCTGATCGTGCGGCAGCGTGCGTCAGCGCCGATCTTGCCCTTCACCTTGCGTGTCGGCGTCGTTCTCGAGCCGGTTCCAGACGTAGCCCCAGCTCATGCCGAAGATCAGGTTGCCGGCCTGCATGTCGATGCGGATGCGGTCGGTCGGAATCTCGGCGATGTTCTTCGGCAGCACGCCCGCCTGCTTCATCCGCCCGTAGAGCTGGAACGGCTGCGCGCGCCTGCGGCGGTGTCGAGGTTGAGCTTGCCGTCCGCGGTGATGTCGCTGCCCGCGCCCCACAGCGGCACGAGGTACGTGCACACCGTGCCTTCGATCGGCGAGCCGGCGGTCGAGAAGCCCTGCAGCTGCGGCGTTCTTCTCGCCGTCCATGACGATCTTCGCCGTCTCCATCATCTCGTCCCACGTCTTCGGCACCGGCCGCTTGTATTTCTCGAGCAGGTCCTTGCGGTAGTACGAGAAACTGCGGAGTCGGCGAAGTACGGCAGCGCGATCGAGCTTGCCGTTGACCTGGTCGGCGTCGGCGTAGGCCTTCGAGGTACTGTCGACAGGACCTTCGCCTTGTCGGCGCCGAGATATCCGTCGAGCGGCTCGGCTCAGCCTTGCGCCGCCCACTGCGCGGGACGGATCACGTCGATCAGGATCACGTCGAGCACCGAATCCTTCGCCGACAGCACCGTCGACAGATATTGCTGCTGCGCTCCGACGTCGCGCCGCCGACCTCGACCTCGATCTTCACGTTCGGATTCTTGCTTCTGATACTCGTCGGCGATCTTGCGCATCACGTCGGGCCGCTGCTGCCCGCCGGTGAAGATGCGCAGCGTCGTCTGATTGCGCCCACGCGTTCGCGGCGAATACGGCGCCGATCGCAACGGCCAGCAAGATTTTCCAGGTCTCTCATCACTTCCTCCTCCACAAGAATAGAGCTGCCGATCTCGTTGCGTCCGGTTGCGTTCGCGGCCAGCGTGCAGATTAGTCTACGCGACGCTCGTCTGCGCGAGGCCGGCGTCGACGATCAGGCTCTGTCCGGTGATGCCGCGCGCCTCGTCCGAGGCGAGGAACAGCGCAGTGCGCGCGACGTCGTCTTCCGACAGGCGGAACTTCAGGCACTGCTGCGTCGAGGAACTTGCCTTCCTTCTCGCGGCGTCAGCCACAGCGCCTTCTGCCGCGCCGTGGCTATCGCGCCGGGAACGATCGAGTTGACGCGAATGTTCTGCGCGCCCAGCTCGCGCGCGAGCGCGCGCGTGAGTGCCGTAGATCGCCGCCTTCGACGTCGTGTAGGCCGCGAGCTGCGGGCCGGCCGCGCATCCACGACACCGAGCCCAGGTTGATGATCGATCCGCCGCCGGCGGCGCGCCATCGCGCGGCGCCACCGCCTGCGCGGCGAAGAAATGATGGCGCAGGTTGATCGCGAGATTTTCGTCCCAGTACTCGGGCGTGACGTCGGCGAACGCGATGACGGTCGTCGCGCGCGGCGTTGTTGATCAGCACGCGGATCGGTCCGAACGCCGCGCTGCGCGGCGGCGACCGCGGCTTGCAATGCGGCGAATGTCGCGGACGTCGCAATGCAGATAGCGCGCACGCGTCCGGCCCGAAGCGCGACCGAGCGCGGCGCCGGCCGCATCGTCGATGTCGATGAACGCCACGCGACAGCCCTGCACCGGCGAACGCCGCGACGAACGCCGCGCCGATGCCCGACGCGCCGCCTGAGACGAATACGCTGCGACCCGCGAGATCCGGATAGCGAGCGCCCGCCGTCGATCGTCATCCGTCAAACGCTTCGCTCCTCCGGCGAGCATGCATGTCATCTGTATCACATCGATGACTTTGACGTCCAGCAGGGCGGTAGAATCGCCCGCGCTCCCGCGCCGATCCGCACGCGACGCGCCGTCGCCAATCTCTCTTCCGAGGGAACGTCATGGACATGCCGCGTCAACCAATTCAAGCGCGCGATCACCTCCGGCAGCACGCACCGTACGGCGTCTGGCTCGTCGAGCGGCGCTCCCGCGACCGCCGAAGCGCTCGGCAGCGCCGGATTCCGATTTCCTGGTCGTCGACACCGAGCACACGCCGATCGATCCGCCGCAGGTCGCCGAAATCCTCCGCACCGATCGCCGGCACGCCTGCCTCGGCGATCGTGCGTCCGGCCTGGAACGACATGGTGCTGATCAAGCGCGCTGCTCGACATCGGGCGCGCAGATCGCTGCTGATCCCGTTCGTGCAGAACGCCGAGGAAGCGAAGCGCGCGGTCGCGTTCACGCGTTACCCGCCGGACGGCGTGCGCGGCGTCGCCGCCGTCCATCGCGGCAGCCGCTACGGCAACGTCCCAACTATGCGAAGACCGCCGCAGCCGAGCTCTGCGTCATCGTGCAGATCGAGACGCAGGCGGCGCTTCGAGCAGTTGCCCGCGATCGCCGCGGTGCCGGGCATCGATTCCTCTTCATCGGGCCGGCCGACCTCGCGGCGTCGATGGGCCACCTCGGCGATTTCAACCACGCGGCCGTGCAGGAGAAGCTGAAGCACGGCGCGCGAGATGTGCCGCAGGCTCGGCAAGCCCGTCGGCATCGTCGGCCCGAATCCCGAGATGGTCGCTCCGCTATCTCGAATACGGCTTCTCGTGGGTCGCGATCAACTCCGACATCGGCATGATGGTCGGCCGCGCGACAGGAGTGGCTCGGGAAGGTGAAGGCGGACGCGCCGTCGACCGCAAAACCGCGACGTCGCGCTGACGTCCGCCGTTGCAACTCGAAGCCGGCGCCGCGCGCGTTCGCTGTTGCCCGCCATCGGCGCGCCATCGATCGCGCCTTCGTGGCGCGCGACGCGCCGGTGCTGCGGCCGACGCCGGATGACGCCATCGCCGCCGCCGACGTGCGGCGCGCCGCCTGCTTATCCGCTCGTTCCCTATTCGAGATCGGATCCGCGACGCGCGGCTCGCGTTCTCGGCAACGATGTACGCGCTCGGCTCGCAATTTCGGCGACCATCCGCACGCGATCCACGGCGTCGGCTGGCAACGCGACCTGGCACGTCGATCGCCGCGTCGACCATGCGCGCGTGGTGTTGACGCTCGAGCACGGCCCGCGAGCGACGACGAGACGCGCGCGTGGCCGTGGCCGTTTCGCGCGGCTGCAGTGCTTCGATCTGTCGGCCGCATACGACCACGCGACGCTCGACTGCGACGTTGACGATCACGAACACCGGCTCCGTGCGCCGTTTCCGTTCGGCTCTTGGGTGGCATCCGTATTTCCCGTCGCGACGCCACGACGACCGCGTCGTTTCGTCGCGCACGATCCGTCTGGATCAACGACGCGACGGCAATTGCCGTCAGCGGCAGTCGAGACGCCGCCGGTCAGTGGGACTTTGCGTCGCCGCGCGCATCCCGGCGACGACGACGATCGACAACGTCTTCGGCGGCTGGAACGGCGATCGCGACGTTACGCTCGCCCGCGCGCGGCATCGACCACGATCGAATCGCCGACTCCGCGTGTCGATTGCCTCGTCGTGTACGCGCCCGCCGGGCCGCGATCTTTGTCGCCCTCGAGCCGGTAACGCACGAAACCGACGCGTTCAATCGCGCATGCGGCGGGCGAGCCGCACACTGGCACGCGCGTGCTGCCGCCCGGCGCGGCGTTTTCTTGTACGATGCGCATTGCCGTCGCGCGCGCTCCTGAATGTGACCTGCTCTCCGATGACTGCCAGAATTGTCCACGCCCTTCACGCTGTGTCTTCGACGTCACGCGCGAGCCTGGGCGAATGCCCGGTGTGGTCGGACGCCGAGCAGGTGCTCTATTGGGTCGACATCAACGCGCCGTCGCTCAACCGCTTCGATCCCGCGACGGGACGCAACACGGCGATGCCGATGCCCGAGTCGATCGGCTGCTTCGCGCTGCGCGCCGCGCGGCGGCTTCGTCGTCGCGCTGCGCGAGCGGCTTCTGGCTCGCCGGCCGCCGACGGCACGCTTGAGCGCAAGGTCGCCGACGCGCCCTACGATCCGACGCATCATCGCTTCAACGACGGCCGCTGCGATCGCGCAGGGCCGCTTTTCGCCGGCACGATGAACGAGAAGCGCGACGCGGACACCGCGGCGCTCGTATCGACTCGATCCCGATTTCGCGCTGCACGGCAGGTGCTCGCCGGCATGATGATCAGCAACGGCCTCGCGTGGAGTCCCGACGGCCGCACGATGTATCACGCCGACACGCCGACGCGCGTCGATCCGCGCGTTCGATTACGACGCGCGACCGGCACGCCGTCGAGTCCGCGCGCGTTCGCGCGCTTGGCACCGGCGAAGACCGACCGGCCCGACGGCGGCGCCGTCGACAGCGCAGGCAGCTACTGGACCGCGTTCTATCGCGGCGGCAAGGTCGTGCGGATCTGTCGCCGCGCGGCGAATCCTCGCCGAGTTCCCGGTGCCGGCGATGTGCCCGACGATGTGCGCGTTCGGCGGCGCCGACCTGAAGACGCTCTACGTGACGAGCGCGCGCCAGAGCGCGACGACCGACGAGCTCGCGCGTCTGCCGCAATCGGGCGGCATCTTCGCGATGCGCGTCGACGTGCCGGGGCTTGCCCGAGCCCGCGTTTGCCGTGAGCTCGACTGCAGCTCGCGCCGCCGTCCATGCACTTCGACCCGACCGCCTATCCTGCGCCTCGACGCGCCGCAAAGCGTCGGCACGTCGCCGTCGGCGCGTCGTTCGCGACGTCGACCGGCGACATCCTCGAGGTCGTCGCGCTTCGGCCCCGGCGTGTTTCGGTTGCGCGTCGGGCCCAACACGCAAGCCCGACTACGGCCTCGTCGTCGGCGCGCGCGAAAGCGTGCACGGTCGCGCCGCGAGACCGACGGCACTGGCACGTTCACCGCCGGGCGACGCGACGCTCGAGATCGACGGCGCGCCGCTGCGCTTCCGCCTGTCTGCATCGACGGCGACGCCGGTGCTCGGCGTCGATCACCGACGAGCATTTTCGCGGCTGGACGCGCCTGCCGACGTTCGGCCGCCTGCGCCAGGGCGGCCAGTGGACCGCGGCGTTCGCGCTCGCCGTCCGGCGAGCCGGTCTACGGCCTCGGCGAGAAATTCGGCCCGCTCGACAAGCGCGGCCAGCTCATCCATTCGCAGGTCGTCGACGCGCTCGGCGTCAACACCGGGCTCGTCGTACAAGAACGCGCCGTTCGCGTGGAGCCCGGGCATGGGCAAAGGCGCGCTGGGGCGTGTTCGTCGCACACGCCGGCGATGGTGACGCACGGCGTCGGCCATCCCGACTGGTCGCATCGCTCGCTACGCGGTGCTGGTCGACGACGAGGCGCTCGACCTCTTCCTGTTCGCGGCGGACACGCCGCGCGGGATCGTCGATCGCTACACGCAGCTCACCGGGCGCGCGCGCCGGTGCCGCGCTGGAGCCTCGGCCTGTGGGTGTCGCGCGCGTACTACAAGACGCCCGAGGAAGCGGCGACGATCGCCGCGAAGCTGCGCGAGCGCAAGATTCCGTGCGACGTGCTGACGCTCGACGGGCGCGCCGCGTGGAACGTCGAGACGCGCTTCGATTTCCAGTGGGATCCCGAACGCGTTTCCCGATCCGCGCGCCGCGCTCGCGACGATCAAGGCGCACGATCTGCGAGATCTGCGTCTGGGAATATCCCGTACGTGTCGATTCATTCGCCGTTGTTCGAGGAGCTCGCCGCGCGCGGCTATCTGCTCACCGACGCGCGACGGCGATCCGTACGTGTTCGGCTGGGACACGTCGCCCGCGACGAGCCCGTTCGGCGACGTGCTGACGCCGCTGCCGGAGAGCGGCATCGTCGACTTCACGCAACCCGGACGCGTACGCGTGGTGGCGCGACGCGCACGCAGCGCTGTTCGACGACGGCGTCGACGTGATCAAGAGCGACTTCGGCGAGCATGTGCCCGACGACGCGCGTCGCGTTCAACGGCGATCGCGGGCGCGCGGCTGCACAACGTCTACCCGCTGCTCTACAACCAGTTGCGTGTTCGAGGCGACCGCAGCGCTTCCAGCGCGCAGGACGCGGGCCGCCGATGGTGTGGAGCCGCGCCGGCTGGACCGGCAGCCAGCGCTATCCGATCCAGCTGGGGCGGCGATCCGCAGAGCGACTGGGAAGGGCTCGCGGCATCGATCCGCGGCGGCCTGTCGTGGGGCATGAGCGGCGATGCCGTATCACAGCTCCGACATCGGCGGCTTCTACGGCGCCGCAGCAACCGTCGGCCGAGCTCTATCGTGCGCTGGCTGCAGGCGGCGGTGTTCGGCTCGCACATCCGCGCTGCACGGCATCGGCGAGCGCGAGCCGTGGGCGTTCGGCGCCGAGGCCGAGGCGATCGCGCGCAAGTGGCTCGCGTTCCGCTACCGGCTGCATTCCGTACCTCGCAGCGCGTGATCGCACAGGCGACGCGACCGGTACTGCCGGTGATGCGCGCGATGCCGCTCGCGTTTCCCGGCAACGCGCTCACGCGCGGCTTCGAGACGCAGTTCATGTGCGGCGACGCGCTGCTCGTCGCGCCGATCGTCGCGCCGGGCGGCGAGGTCGAGATCGCGCTGCCGCCCGGCGGCGTGGTACGACCTCAACACGCGGCAGCGCATCGCCGGGCGGCAGGTGCTGCGCTACCAGCGCGACGCTCGACCAGTTTCCCGGTGTTCGGGCGCGAAGGCTACGCGCTGCCGCTCGGCCGGGCGGTCCAGCACACGGGCGAGATCGACCGCGACGCACGCCGCTCGAGCAGCTGTGGGTGTTCGGCAAGCCGCGCGCACTCGCTTGACGGCTTCGCGCAGGCGCGCGCATCGACGGCCGACGGCGAACGTCGTTCGTCGTGCGCGTCGCGCCCGACGTCGAGATCGAGACTGTCGGCGACGCGGCGAGCCGTCGATCGAGCCGCATCGACCTGCCGTAGCGCCATGACCGCGACATGCCGATCGATCGCCGTGACGTCGCGGCGAGCCTGCCGGCATCGGTCCCGAGCTCTCGCGATGCTGCGACCGGCCGACACGCGCACGAGCCGTTCGCCGCGCGGCTCGTCGTGCTCGGCGATCGCGATGCTGCTGCGCGACGCGCGCGACGGATCGGCCTCGCGCGCCCGTGGCGTCGACTACGATCCGGCGGCCTTTTGCACGCGCCGCGCGAGCGTCGATCGAGATCTGGCATCAGCCGCTCGCGGTCGCCGGCGTCGCGCCGGGACAGCCTCGGATCCGACCAACGCGCGCGAGCGTGCTCGCCATGCTCGCAGCCACGCGGTGCGACGCGTGCGCGCACCGGCGCGTTCGCGGCGCTCGTCACCGCGCCGGTGCAGAAGAGCGTGCATCATGCGATGCCGGGATTCGCGTTCGCCGGCCACACCGGAGTACCTGGCCGAGCGCACGCGGCGCGCCGCACGTCGGTCATGATGCTGGTCGGCGGCGCAGCGGACGCGCCGCTGCGCGTCGCGCTCGTCGACCACGCACCTGCCGCTCGCGGACGTGCCCGCGCGCGATCACGCGCCAGAACGTCGACGCGACGCTCGCGATCGTCGCCGCGGAGCTGCGCACGCAAGTTCGGCATCGCGCGCGCCGCGCATCGCCGTGTGCGGCCTCAATCCCGCACGCCGGCGAGGGCGGCCATCTCGGCCGCGAGGAGATCGACGTCATCGCGCCGGCGATCGCCGACGCTGCGCGCCGCCGGGCATCGACGCTCACGCGGCCCGGTGCCCGCGGACACGGTGTTCGTGCCGGCGCGCGCGCGCGCGCTTCGACGCGATCGTCGCGATGTACCACGACCAGGGCCTGCCCGGTGCTGAAGGCCGCGAGCTTCGGCGCGCGGCGTCAACGTCACGCTCGGTTGCCTTCGTCCCGTCG
>ERZ1370068.373-contig-10337_pt1 | contig 32989 bp, 34 predicted proteins | sample MGYA00561227_ERZ1370068 | MGnify/ENA primary metagenome ERZ1370068 (study PRJEB38410, sample SAMEA6850437) | metagenome | study: Metagenomic assessment of the ecological functions of the soil: analysis of the soil microbiota associated with the...
CCAGTTACGTATTGCTCAGCACGGGATTGGCGCAACTCGCCGGATTGAGGCGGTCGCGTGAATGCGCACGAGACCGAGGCCGAGTGGTCTGGCCCCTGCGTCATACGCTGGCGATGACGCCGAAAACGTCGCGCTGGTCACCTTGTTCTTGCCGGTCTGCGGGAAGACGCGGCCTTGCCGCCGGCGACGTCGAAGAGAATGCCAGTGTGGGTCTCCAGCGCGCCGCCGTTGAACGCCACGGTGAGCTCCATGACGTTGTCGGAGCTGTCGCACTTGTCCGGGTCACCGGTCGGGCAATCGACCCCCTTGAGGTTCAACTGGATCGACATGCCGCCGCTCTGCGCGTCCTTCGACTTGAAGGCGTACTTGCCGGGCTTGGCGAAGTTGTAGAGATTCGATCCGTCCGCCACCGCGATGATGCTGCCCCGGACCTTCGTGCCGGCATTGGCGAGACCCGCGGCCACGACCGCCAGGAACCCGGCCGCAATCCACCCAAATCCAAGCCGCTTGCATCGTATCCTCCCTGCTCGAATGCTGCCGCCACGGTGCGAATGAGAGAGGAGCATCCGCGGTGGCGAGCGTAGTTCGGATGGTCGCGGCCACAGGACGCCTGCGGGCCATCGGCGAGGTTCGCCATTTCCCCCGGTTCGTGCGCCTGACAATCCCCTCAATACAAGTCGAGCGATTGACTGAGGCTGCCGAGGTTGTCAACGAAATTGTTCGCCGCATTGAGAGGACGCCGTGGCTGAGCTCGCGCACCGATGACTCAATCCCGTCCACCAGACCGCCGACTGGATCGCCGCGGCGGCAGGCGGCGGCCCACCGCCCAATCTCTGACGACACGCCGCTTGGTTCAACGGCTACATGCCGCGACTGGGTCCGTTGTTCTGGCTGGCCTGAGGCCATGTGGCCGAGCACCTCGAGGAATCCGCGACGTCGCCGACGCCGACGCGCCACCGTCCACGTCCATCGCCATGGCCGCCAGTGACGCCTACGTCCGCGCCGCGTACGCCGCGCTCGGCCCGGAGCGCATGGACACGCGCGCGTCGGCCCGATCGCCGTCGAGGTGTGCCGGAGCCGCTGCGCACGGCTGCGCGTGGTCGTCGCAGCCGGAACGCCGTGGGGCTGAGCGCCGACCTGACGTTCACGCGCCCGCGCCGGCGTGATCGAGGAGCCGCGCTTCCACCGCGCGCGTCGACGGCACGTCGCGTTCATGGACTCGACCCGCCTGACGCAGCACGTCGCCGTGCGCCGGGCGGATTCGCGATCGGCGGCGAGACGATCGAGGTGGCGCCGGAGCGCTACTGGGGCTCGCGCGACCGCTCCGTGGGGCGTCCGCCGGTCGGCGAGCGCGATGTGTCAGCGACGCGCCGGCGCCGCCGCAGTTCTTCTGGCTGTGGGCGCCGGTCAACTTCGACGACCTGTGCACGCACTTCGACGTCAACGAGGACGCCGACGGGACCCGCTGGCATCAGGCCGGATGATCGCTGCCGGTCGGCGGCGCGCCGGCGGCGGCGAGCGCCAGTCGACTGGCCGATCGAGTATCAGCCCGGCACGCGCCATGCGCGCCGCGCCGACGATCACCTCTGCCGCGCGCCGGCGGCGAGCCGCTGCAGATCGCGCTGGCGCCCGCTGTACAACTTCTAGATGGTCGGCCTCGGCTACCAACCACCCTGGTGTGGGGCCACGGCATGCGCGTCGGCGACGACGTCGGCCGACGGCGAGTCGTGGTCGCTGCTCGCCGACGTCGATCCGGCCGTGCCGCTGCAACCTGCACATCCAGGCGGTGTGCGAAGCGACGCTGCGGTCACCGCACGGGCATCGGCGTCCTCGAGCAGCTCGTCATCGGCCCGCGACGACGAGTCGGGCTTCACCGCAGCTGTTCGAGTCTGGCGCACGAGTAAAGTCATACGGCGAGTGGCACACAGATGGGGCCCCATCTGTGCCCCATCTGTGGTTCACGGGCATCGCCATACGAGCTGGCGGCGCCGCGTCGACTTCGACGAGCTCGGCCCAGATGCGCGCCTCGAGCGCCCGGCGCTTCGGGCGTGTCGAGCGTCTCAACGTGCGCGCGCAGCCGCGTCAGCAAGCCACGCAGCTGCGCGGTTGCGCGCCGTGCAGGGCGCTGACCAGCAGGCCGCTGGCGGCGCGCGCGGCCGCGCGCAGTCATCGCGCAGCGCCGCAAGTCGTCGACGCGGCGTCGGCGAGGAGTCGCCTCCAGCGCCGCGTTCTCCTCCACCAAGCGCGCCGGCGGCGCGCTCGAACTCCTGCGCGCATCATCATCGCCAGCGCGCCGCCGAGCTGGAGCGTCTGCCCGGCCGTAGGCGTGCGCCGTCTGCGGCAGCCAGAATCCATCAGCACGGCGTGCCGGGCGAGGCCGGCGGAGACACCGTACGGCGTCATCACAGCCTCCCGAGGGCCGGCGAGCAGGAAGCGGTCCTGCGCGTTGATCAGCCAGTACGACGTGAAGGCGAGCATGATGTCCTGGGCGCGGCCGTCGGCGAACTGGCGCGCGCCGGTCAGCCAGATGCCCTGCGCCTTCACGCAGCTGAACACCTGCCCACCAGTGCAGCGCGATCGCGGTCGACGCGCAGCCCGCTGCGCTGCCTCCCAGATGCGCAACGCCTCGTCCGGTCGGCGATGCCGCCCGCCCTGCCGTCGCGCGCCCACTGCCAGGCCGGCATGAACGACCAGGCGATGTCCTCGAGCGGATCGCCGAAGTGCGCCATCTCCCAATCGAGGATGCCGTCGATGCTGCTCGCCGCGGTAGAGGGAAGTTGCCGGTCCGGTAGTCGCCGTGGCACCGACCGACACCCGCGCTGCGCGGCGGCGGCGGGATTGCGGCGCAGCCAGCGAATGCCGGCGCGCGGCGATCGGCTGCGGCTCGAGCTGCGTTGCGCGTCGATGACGCCTTCCCAGTAATCGAGCTCGCGCAGCCAGCACGCCGTCCGGCGCCGGCACCTCGGCTGCTCTCGGTGGCGGGCAGCCCGTCGACCGGCGTCGCGCGCGATGTCGGCGAGAACCTCGTACATGCGGCGCGCCAGGCCGTCGCGATGCGGTGCGAAGCCTCGGCTCGAGCAGTGCCGTGAACTGGCGACTCGCAGCCGTCGATGCGCTCCATGACGAAGAACGGGCGCTCCAGCCACGGTCGTGTCGGTCTCCAGATAGCAGCGGCCGCGGCACCGGCACCGACGAATCGGCGAACGAGCGGTAGAAGTCGAACTCGACGCGGCCGGTCCGAGCCTCGACCAGGCTCGCCTCGGGATCGCGGCGCACGATGAAGCCCTGCTCGCGCCGCTTGCCGCTGCCCTCGATCCAGCGCAGGTCGACCGACCAGGTCTCGCGCGACGCCCCGCCCGGAATGCGGAAGCAGCGCGTCACCTCGACGTCGTGCGCGTCGTGCAGGCGGCGGTGAAGTAGCGAACGAGGGCAGGCCGTCTGAAGGACATGCGGCCTCAAAGACCAAAGACGCAACGACACAAGAAAGATTTCACCGCGCGAGACGGAGGCACGGAGGCGATCCGGTTGACTCCTGCTGCTCCGTCGCTCCGTGGCTGAATGCCTTCTCGGGATGGATCGCGGCTGGCCGACTCCACCTGGTGGGCGGATGCGGCACCGTTCACGACGACGGACGGGATCACGCCTGGTCGGCGACGGTCATGGCGATCCGGCGCCATCCGCCGGTGCTGCTGATGCACGGCGGCGGGCAGACGCGGCATGCCGTGGGGCGGCGACGGCGCGGGCGCTCGGCGCAACAGCGGCTGGTACGCGGTGGCGTGCGTCGATCTGCGCGGGCACGGCGACAGCGACTGGTCGCCGGAGGGGAACTACTCGCATCGAACGCGTTCGCGCGCGACATGGTGAGCATCGCGCGCGCCTTCGACCGGCCGCCGGCGCTGGCGGGCGCGTCGCTGAGCGGCCCGGCGGCGTTGCTCGCGCAGGGCGAGTGCCGAGGCGACGCTGCTGTCGGCGCTGGTGCTGGTCGACGTGACGCCGCGTCTCGATCCGCAGGGCACGCGCAGCACATCCTGAACTTCATGAGCGCGCGGCTCGACGACGGGCTTCGCCACGCTCGAGGAAGCGGCCGACACGATCGCCGCCTACGTTCCGCACCGCGACGCGGCCGAAGAATCTCGACGGCCTGGCGAAGAACCTGCGCCGCCATCCCCGACGGTCGCTACCGCTGGCACTGGGACCCGCGGTTCGTGCCGGCAAGAACCCGCCCGACGTCACGCGCAGCACGAGCGCCTCTTCGCCGCCGCGCGTGCGTTGCGCATCCCGACGCTGCGTCGGTGCGCGGCCGCATGAGCGATCTCGTGACCGTCGAGGCCGCCGAGGAGTTCCTCGCGCTGGCGCCGCACGCCAAGTTCGCCGACGTCTCCGGCGCCGGCCACATGGTCGCCGGCGATCGCAACGACGCCTTCACCGAAGGCGGTGGTGGAGTTTCTGGGAGGAGTGGGGAGCGCGGGCCTCCGTCGGCCGCCGCCGCGATAGGACGGCGCGCGCTGCTGCGCTCCGGCCGGCTGCGCGGCGGACGCGGCACGGAGGCCCGCGCTCCTAGCTCGCTGACACCCGGACGCTATGCGTGACGCGCTCGCCGTCGACGCCGGGCGTCATCTCGCGACGCTGGATCGGCGTCGGCAGCGGCGGCACGGCGCGCCGCGGCGGCCGTAGACGTAGTGCGCCTGTCCACCGCGCGGGTCGCCGGTGGTGACCTGGCTGCCGGTGCCGCGGTTGGCCTCGAACACGCCGCTTCACCAGCGCCACCAGCGCCGCCTGGATCCTTCGACCGCGCCGCACCGGCGCGTCGGGATGGATGCCGCGCAGGAAGCAGAGCTCGCACCGGAAGACGTTGCCGATGCCGGCGATCACGCGCTGGTCGAGCAGCGCCTCGCTGATCGAGCGCGCCGGATCGCGCGGTCAGGCGGCGCAGCGCCTCGTCGGGATCCACATTCGTCGGTCAGCGGATCCGGCCCGAGATGTCCGAGGCGCTCGCCCTCCTCCGCGCGTCGGAAAGAGCTCCAGCACCGGCAGGCGGTAGCCGACGGCGGTCCACTCCTCGCTCTCGAGCACGGCGCGGATCTGCCAGTCGGGCCCGCCGCGCCAGCGCTCGCCCGGCCGATAGAGATGCCGGGAGCCGTCCATCCGCAGATGCGAGTGCAGGGTCAGGCCGCCGTCGACGCGCAGCAGGAATATCTTGCCGCGCGCCGCCACGCCCGTCACGGCGCGCCCGCCGAGATCGGTGGTGGCGAGGCGCGGCACGCGCAGATCGGTGCGCGCGAGGCGCCGGCCGGCCAGGGCCGCGTGCAGGCGCGTGGCGACGAGATGGATGGTGTCGCCCTCAGGCACCGCAGGCGCAGCCCTTTGTACGTGCGGCTGAAGCCCGCGTCGGCGAGTGCCGCGCCGAGCGGCGTAGTTGCGCACCGGCGCGCCGTCGACGCGCTCGATCTCGATGCGGCCGAACACGCCGGCGCGCGCCGCGTGTGCCGGTCAGCGCCGCGACCGCGGGCGCGAGCAGCGCCGGATCGTCGCCGTAGCTGAGCAGCGTCTTGCCGCCGCGCTCGACGTACAGCGCGCAGCCGCGCCGCCGACGAGACGACGAACGCCCCGCCTTGCGGCCGGCGCGATGCCCCGCCTCGGCGCGCGTCGCGCTCCGGCCAGGGCAGCGCCGCGCCGAACGGATTGGCGGGATCGGTGGCGGCCAACACCAGGCGCGGCCGCCGCGGTCGCGTCCGCGTCGAGCCGCGCGCATGCGGTCGACCGCTCCCGGCATGCGCGAACTGCGCGCCGCCGAGGCCCTCGACGAAGCAGCCGCGCCGGCAGCGGCCGCGCGATCCTCGAGCGCGGTGAGCACGGGATAGACGCCGGCGAACCCGCCCGGGAGGCGGTCGGCCGCGACCGCGCCGCGCGTGACGACGCCGTGTCGCACGCAGGAGCTGCTCCGCCGCACGCGTAGAGCGCGGCGCGTCACGTCGCCGTCGCGCGCGGGACGTCAGGCTCCACCGGTCCGGCCGCGGCGGGCGGCCCGCCGCGGTCAACGGCGAGGGCCGCGCGACTGGCAGGCGCGCGCGGCCGCGCGACGCCGCGAGCCACGCACACTCCGACGCCCGCGGCGCACGGTGCGCGCAGCGGCGCCAGGGTGTCGTTGGTGACGTGCCCGTTCCAGCACGAGCTCCTCAGGATCGCCGCCAGCGAGCTCGGCGTCGGCGCGGTCCGCCGACGAGGTCGGAGAGCTGGCGGAAGAAGAGCGCGCCGCCGCGTGCCGAGCGCGTCGAGCGTGCAGCTGCGCCAGCGGCGAGCAGGGATCGAGCGTCGGCTCGCCGGGAGGAGCAACGGCGCCAGCTCGGCCTGCGCCGAGCACGATCCAGCCGTCGGCGGCGCCGAGCGCGCCGGCGCCACGCCCAGACCAGCTCGCCGGTGGCGCCGAGCTGATCGAGCAGCACCGGCGAGTAGTCGGGAATGCGGCGCGCGCAGGATCTGTCCCTCGAGCGCCGAGGCCGGCAGCGGCACGCCCTGCAGTTGCTCGACCGCGCGCCAGCAGCGCGTCGAGCCCAGCGTGGCGGGGACCAGACGGCGCGACGTCGTGCCACGTCGGCGCAAAGCGCACCAGCGCTTCCGGCGAGACGGGCTCGATCTCGCGCCGCAGCACCGCCAGCGAGCGCCGCCGCAGCCGGCGCGAGCACGTCCGCATCGACCCACTCGTGAGCCGCTGCCGCCGGGGCGGAACTCGCCCTCGACGACCCGGCCCTGCGCCGCGAGCCCGCGCAGGACGTCGTGAGCACCACCGCGGCGCCGAGCCCGAACGCGCGCTGCCGGCGTCGGCGGCGGCGAACGGCCCGTGCGTGCCGGGCGTAGCGCGCGACCAGGATCGCCGAGCGGATCGGCGCGACCGGCTCGAGCAGCGCGCTCGGCAGCCCCAGCGGCAGCGCCACCCCGAGCGCGTCGCGATAGCGGGCCGCATCCTCGGCGGCGATCCAGCGCTCGACGCCGGCGACGCGGCACTCCGCGGCGCGCCGCCTGCTGCTCCAGCGCCGCCAGCCATGCCGGCGCCGCCGCAGCGTCGCGCAGCGTCGCGACCTCGCCGCGCGTCGAGGTCGCCGAGGTCGCGCAGCAGGTCGTGCGAGGCCGTCGCGATCGCGCGCCTGGCGCTCCGGCGCCAGGCGCTGCAGGTGCAGCTCGACGTCGTCGAGCGCGTCGGCGTCGAGCAGCTCGCGCAGCTCCTCGCGCCCCATCAGCTCGGCGAGCACGGCGCGGTCGAGCGCCAGCGCCTGCGGCGCGGCGCTCGGCGAGCGGCGCATCGCCCTCGTACATGAACGCGCTGACGTAGCCGAGCTGCAGCGAGCTGGCGAACGGCGACGGCGGCTCGGTCTCGACCTCGACGACCCGCACGCGCGCGGCTGCACGTCGCGCAGCAGCTCGCGGTCAGCTCGGGCAGGTCGAAGACGTCGCTGCAGGCACTCGCGGTAGGTCTCGCAGGCACGATCGGGAACGAGCGGAACTGCCGCGCCACCTGCAGCAGCGTCGGCGACGCTGCGCGCTGCTGCCACAGCGGCGAGCGCTGGCCCGGCCGGCGCTTGCGGCAGCAGCAGCGCGCGCGCCGCGCACTCCCGGAAGCGGCTGGCGAACATGCGCCGAGCCGCCGAGCTCGCCGACGACGAGCTCCTCGATCTCCTCCGGATCGATGACGGCGGCCTCGACCGAGCGGCGCGTCGTCGGCCTCGGGGAGGCGGACGACGATGCCGTCGTCGGCCATGCATCGACCTGGACGTCGATCCGTAGCTGCTCGCGCAGGCCGGCGCCGCGATCGCCATGGCCCACGGCGGCGTGCACGCGCGCGCCGGCGAACGGAGTGGACGCAGAGGCGCCAGTCGCCGACCTCGTCGCGGAAGCGCTCGACGACGATGGTGCGGTCGTCGGGCACGCGCGCCGGTGGCCGTCGCGCTGGTCGTCGAGGTAGCGCGAGCAGGTTCGCGGCGGCGCGCTCGTCGCAGCCGTGCGGCGCGCAGCCGCGCGTGCGACCTCCGCCGGCGGCGTCGACGCAGCTCGCGCACGAACGCGCCGATCGCCCGGCCCAGCTCGAGCGGGCGGCCGAGCGCGTCGCCGTGCCAGAACGGCATCTTGCCGGGCTCGCCGGGCGCCGGCGAGACGATGCACGCGGTCGTGCGGTGATGTCCTCGATGCGCCAGCTCGACGCGCCGAGCAGGAACGTCGTCGCCGGCGCGGGACTCGTACACCATCTCCTCGTCGAGCTCGCCGACGCGCGGCGCGCTCGCCGGCGAGGAAGACGCCGAACAGCCCGCGGTCGGGGATCGTGCCGCCGTTGGTGATCGCCAGCGCGCTGCGCGCCCGGCCGCGGCGTCGAGACGGCCGCGCGACGCGGTCCCACGACGATGCGCGGGCGCAGCTCGGCGAACTCGTCGGACGGGTAGCGGCCGGCGAGCATGTCGAGCACGCCGTCGAGCGCGTCGTCGCGGCAGCTCGGCGAAGCGGCGCGGCGCGGCGCACGAGCGCTGCAGCTCGTCGACCGTCCAGTCGTCGGTCGCGACCATCGCGACGATCTGCTGGGCGAGCACGTCGAGCGGGTTGCGCGGGTACGCGCGTCGCCTCGATCGCGCCCGTCGCGCATGCGCTCGGCGACCGACCGCGCACTCGAGCAGGTCGCCGCGGTACTTCGGGAAGATCGATGCCGCGGCTGGGCGCGCCGACGCTGGTGGCCGGCGCGGCCGATCGCGCTGCAGCCCGCGCGGCGACCGACACCGGCGCCTCGATCTGGATCACCAGATCGACCGCGCCCATGTCGATGCCGAGCTCGAGGCGAGCTGGTCGCGACGACCGCCTGTCAGCCGCCCGGCCTTGCAGCGCGTCCTCGATCTGCGCGCGCGTTGCTCGCGGCTCACCGAGCCGTGATGGGCGCGCGCCACGCTCTCGCCGGCGAGCCTCGTTGCAGCCGGCTGCAGCAGGCGCTCGGCGAGCCGGCGGGCGTTGGCGAAGACGATCGTGCTGCGGTGGGCGCGGATCAGCGCCAGCGACGCGTTCCTCGACGTGCGGCCAGATCGACGCCGCGCGCCGCCGCGCCCGCCGCGCTGCCGCTCGGGATCCGGCGAGTCGCGCGGGAATCGCCGGTCAGGTCGTCGACCGGCACCTCGACGCGAAGTCTCGAACGGCTTCGGCCTCGCGCGCGTCGACGACGGTACGACCGGCTGGGCGCCGCCGAGGAACTGGGCGCACGTCGTCGATCGGGCGCACCGTCGCCGACTAGTCCGATGCGCTGCGCCGGCTGCGGCAGCAACTGGTCGAGCCGTTCGAGGCTGAGCGCCAGGTGAGCTGCCGCGCTTGCGTCCCGGCGATGGCGTGGATCGTCGACGATGACGGTGTCGACGGCCGCGCAGCGTCTCGCACAGGCCCGCCGAGCCTGAGCAGCAGATAGAGCGACTCCGGCGGTGAGCGATGAGGATGTCGCGCGGGATCCGCCCAGCGGCCGCCGCTCGGCGGCGGCGTGTCGCCCGGAGCGCAGCGCCACCGACACCGCCGGGAGCGTCAGCTCGAGGCGCTCGGCAGCAGCGCGCGATGCCCCGCCAGCGGCGCGCGCAGGTTGCGCTCGACGTCCACGGCCAGCGCCTTGAGCGGCGGATGTAGAGGACGCGCACGCCGCGCCGCGGCCGCGCTCGGCTGGGTGAGCAGCCGGTCGAGCGACCGAGAGAGAGCGGCAGAGAGTCTTGCCGGAGCCGGTCGGCGCCAACGACGAGCGCGTGCCGGCGCTCGGCGATCGCTGCCAGGCGCCGCGTTGAGCCTGCGTCAGCGCCGCGAACGCCGACGACGTGAACCAGGCGCGTGTGGCGGGGTGGAAAATGTCGAGCACTACTCACCACAGAGGACCACAGAGGACCACCGGATCCAGCCTCTGTGCCCCTCTGCGGTCCCTGTGGTAGATCCCGCCATGCCTGGATCGGAGTGGAAGCGGATGTTTCGATCTGGAGCGGCAAGACCACTCGTCATCACCGGCGCCAACAGCGGCCTCGGCCTCGGCGGCGGCGCGATGCGCTGCGCGAAGGGCGCGCAGGTGGTGCTCGCCTGCCGCGACCGAAGGGCCAGAGCCGACGGCGGAGGAGCAGATCCGCGCCCGTCATCCGGCGCGCACACGACGCTGATGGCGCTCGACCTCTCGAGCCTCGCCGACATCCGCCGCTTCGCCGGACGCCGTACGCGCCGCCCATCCGCGCATCGACGTCCTGATGAACAACGCCGGCGTCATGGCGCTCGCCGCTACCGCAGGACCGCCGACGGCTTCGAGATGCAGTTCGGCACCAACCACCTCGGCCACTTCGCCCTCACCGGCCTGCTGCTCGGCCGCATGCTCGCAGGCGGCACCGGCGGCGCGCGTCGTCGACGGTCAGCAGCGGCGCGCACCACGTGCGGCAGCATCGCAGTTCGACGATCCCCGGATGCGGAGCACGGGCTACCGCAAGTGGCCGGCGTACGGACAGAGCAAGCTCGCCAACCTGCTGTTCGCGTACGAGCTGCAACGCGCGCGGCCTGCGGCCGCCGCATGCAGCGCGATCAGCGTCGCCGCCATCCGGGCTATCGCCGCCACCAATCTGCAGGCTGTCGGGCCGCAGATGCGGGAGCTCGTCGGTGCTCGAAGCGACTCATGGAGATCGGCAACGCGCTGTTCTCGCAGAGCGCGGCGATGGGCGCGCTGCCGCAGATCTACGCCGCGGTCGTCGCCCGGCGTGCACGGCGGCGACTACTACGGCCCGACGGCATCGGCGAGCTGTGGGGACATCCCGCGCAAGGTCACGTCGAACGCGGCGCTCGCAGCGACGTCGGCGCCGCGCGCCGCCTGTGGACGCTGTCCGGAACAGCTCACCGGGGTCACGTATCCGCTCGGCACGGCGGGATGAGCTGGCGACGAACGCTGCTCCTCACCGCCGGCATCGGCGCCGCCGTCATCGCCGTCGGCCTGCTGTTCGTCGTCGCGCGCCTCGACGACGTCGTGCAGGGCGTCATCGAGCGGCGCGGTGCGGCGCTCGACCGGCACGCCGGTTCATGTCGACGACGTCGAGATCGCGCCTCGGCGAGGGGGCGCGCGACACTGCACGGGCTGACCGTCGCCAACCCGCCCGGCTTCACCGCGCCGAATGCGCTGTCGCTCGGTGAGGTGCAGGTCCAGACTCGACCTCTGGTCGCTGCTGCGCCGATCCCGCTGGTCATCTGACGCGATCACGTCGTCCAACCGCGTCATCCTACGAGGTCACGCCGAGGGCGCCGCGAATATCGACGTCATCCGTGGCACCGTCGGGGGCGCCAGCGCCACCCGCGCGACCAGCCCGCCGCGTCGGCGACGCCAGGCGAGCGCCCGCCCCGCCGCAAGCGCGACGACGGCGGCGGCGCCGCTGATCATCCATCTGCTCGACAGCGCGCGAGGCAGGGTCACGATCGACGCCGCCGCGGCCGGCGGCAAGAGCGCACCGAGACGCTGCCGCCGTTCAGCTCACCGCCATCGGCACGTGAAACAGAAGCGGCGCGACGCCGCGCCGAGGTCGCCGCGTCATCCTCGTCGCGGTCGCGCGCGACGTCGGGGTCGCCGTCGCCGCCGATCAACTCGAGAAGGCGGTCGGCAAACAGCTCGGCGGCCTGCTCGGCGACGTCATCAGAAGAGGCGGCGCCGGCGCGATCGAGGGCGGCCTGGGCGGCGTGCTCCGACAGCTTCCTCGGCGGAAAGAAGGCGAAGCCGGAGAATCCATAGACCACAGATTTCACGGACCCTATCCGTGTAATCACAGCGGTCTTCAGCCGGGGCGGCGCGCGACGATGACGCTCGAGCCGCCCATCGGCACCGGGTGCAGACCGAGATCGCGGAAGCCGGCGCCCTCAACCACGGGCGGTAGTCCGCCATCGGGTGTAGGAGTTCCCGCGTTGGGTGGTGGCGAGCATGATGACGGCGAACTATCAAAGCCGCCTCGTGCGCCGTACCGCGCATCGTCGGGGACGAAGTCGTGCACCAGCAGGCGACCGCCGGGCTTGAGCGCCGCGAAGAAGCGGCGCGCCAACGCCAGATTCTGCGCCCCGTCGAAGTGGTGGAAGAAGTGGCTGCAGATGACGACGTCGTACGTGGCGGCCGGAGCAGCGCCTCGAAGGCGCTGCCGCCGAGCCAGGTGACGCGAGTCGGCGACGCCGCGCTTCTCGGCGATCGGCGCGCGCGCGCGTGGACGTTCTCCCAGATCGAGCGACGTCAGCCAGGCGCGCGACGGCAGGCGCTGCAGGGTGTGAAGCCGTGACGCCGGAACCGGCGGCGGCGTCGAGAATCCCGGCGGGCGCGCGTTGGCGTCGAGGCCCCGAGGTGCTCGGCGACGGCCCTGCGCGCCGAGCTCGGAGATCTGCTCTCGCTGGCGTCGCTGACGTCTCCCAGAACTCGTTGCCGGGAACATCGATGATGGCTTCCGGCGGATGTGCCACTCCGCGGACGATGTCGCCGAGCTGACCGACGGCACGCCACGCTGCCAGGCTGGCCAACGTCACGCGGGTGAACGCGCGCCCATGTAGGCGGAGCGAAGTCCTTCACCAGCGAGCATCTCGCCGATCGGATCGAGGCCGCAGCCGTCGGCCGTCCTTGCGGATGACGCCGATCGCCGTCAGCGCGTCGAGCACGATGGACGGCGCCCGCGCATCCCGCCCACGGTGGCGGCGGCGAGCGCGCCAACCGATCATCGCTCGCCAGCGATCACGGTGAAAGACTCGAGGTCGATCGCCGTCTTGAGAGAGTCCGCTCTTGATGTAGGCGAACATCAGGTTCGAGAATCGTATGTTCGTCCATGGATGACTCTCTGCTGGAGGAGGGCCACCCCGGAGGTTCCACACGGATTTCACGGATCGCCCATCCGTGAAATCCGTGTAATCCATCGTGGTTGCATTGCTCAACCGCGGGTGCCCGGCGCGACCAACTCGTCGATGCGTTTCAGGGTGCGCGTCGGGGATCTTCACGCTGAGCGCCTCGGTGCCGGCGTCGGATGCCGCATCAGGCGCGCCAGGCCGACGATGATGCTGGTGACGGCCGGGTGTCGCAGCGCCCAGCCTGCGCGTGTAGGCCGGCATCGACGCGCCGACCTCCTCCGCCATGCCGACCAGCGCCTCGACCGCGTCCAGGCGCGGCGCCTGGCCGCGCGCAGGCATCGAGAACGAAGTTGTCGCGCACGAACATGCCGGCACTCGGTCTCGTTGGCGCCGCGCGGAGTCGGCGGCGGCTGGCCTACTGCGGTGGCGGCCGGCGAGCCAGCCGCCCTCGAGCGGGCTCCGAGTGATAGCGCCGATGCCGAACTTCTCGCACACCGGGAGAGCGTCGCGTTCGACGTCGCGGGAAGATCGGATGGCGGCTGCGTGCAGAACGATGCGCTCCCACCCTTTGCGGTCCGCGGTCCACAGCGCCTCGACCATGCGCCAGCCCTGCCACTGCAGCTCGACCGGATCGGCGGCGTGGCCGGTGGAGACGCCGGGTAGCGCACCTTGCCCTGGTGGACGGAGATGCGTTGAGCGCGCTCAGCACCTCGTCGGTCAGCATGTCCTTGTCGTGGCGGTGGAGTTGGTGAGGTCGATCCAGTCCGTGCCCATACGCCGCAGGCTCTCCTCGACCTGCGGCATGATGTGGCGGCGCGGTGCCGCGGTCGGGACGCCGTTGGCGCCGGGCGTGAACACCTTGGTCGCCAGGACGACGTTGTCGCGCTTGCCGCGCAGCAGCTTCCCCGACGATCTCCTCGGACTCGCCCAGTTGTAGCGGTTGGCGGTGTCGATGAAGTTCACGCCCTGGTCGAGCGATGCGTCGATGATGCGCACGCAGTCGTCGACGTCGCTGTTGCGCCCAGCGCCCGACTCATCGTGCCGGGGCAGATGCGGGAGACTTGAGACCGGTATGGCCGAGCCGTTGGTAATCCATCCGCGCTCTCTAGACCAAAGGCGTCGCCGCTGACCAGCGGCGGCCGCCATCGCCAGCGACCGGTTCAGATCGCCGGGGACGCCTCGCGATTTCGCCGGGCATAGCGGTCCGCGCGCTCGCCCCGAGGTCGCGGTGCCGGGCGCCGCGCGTCAGCTTGTCATGCAGGAACATCATTTCGCTTGAACACGGCGAGATGGGGGATTTCGCGCACTCGTGCCACTACTGGCCGCATTCGTCGTATCGCAGGCCCGAGCGCACAGACCGAGCGGACCGGCCTTCCAGGTTCGCGAACATCAACCGCGCCGTCGATCCGAGCGGCGGCTCCTGGGCCGCGCTCGTTCACCGCCTGGCCGGCGGCGCTCATGTGTACTTCGTCGCCGAGGACGGCACGCACGGTCAGAGCTGTGGCGCAGCGACCGACACCAGTCGACGCAAGATGGTGACGGACTTCGATCCGCCCCGGCTACTACGATGGCGGTCCGCGCGATCTGACGGCGCTGGGCGATGCCCTCGACTACACCGCCGGCGACCTCTGGCGGGTGCCGGTCTCAGCGGCGCCCGAACTCATCGAGGCGCGGACCGCTGGGCGCAGTACGGGCGCTCGGCGAGGCGCTCGTCTTCGAACGCGACGGACAGATCTGGGTCACCCGGACGGCGCGCGGTGCGGCCGCTGGGTGGCGCCGGCCCCGCGAGCGACGGCAACAGATTCGCGGTGACACCGCGTGTTCGATCTGGACTGCCAATGGGAGCGCGGCTGTTCCTGTGGAGCAGCGACGGCACGCCGCCGGCACCGGCATCGTCCGACAAGCGGCGGCGGGCCGCTGCAGTACTTCACGTCGCTCGATCTCCCGGTCGAGCACGCCGCGATCGGCACGACGTCGTCTACTTCCTCGCCGAAACGCCGGAAGCCGGCGTCGAGCTCTGGCGCAGCGACAGCGCAGCGACGGCACCTGGATGGTGCGCGACATCCATCCGGGACGAGGGTGGATTCCCGCGCCGCTACGACAACTACGGCGACCGCGTCATACCTGTCTGACGCGCGTCGGCGATACGCTGCGCTTCATCGCGTCCGATGGGGAACGACCGGGCTTCGAGCTCTGGCGCAGCGACGGCCTGTGCACGCCGGAACGCAGCTCATCGCCGATGCGAGTGCCCGGCGGAGGCGTCTTCGACTGCGTCGCCACCGACCAGTCCTGCGACGGCCTACGTCGCCCCGGCGGTGCTCGGCGACGCGTCTGCGTAACGGCGCGCCAGCCCGGCGACGACGGCCGCTGGCAGCTCTGGTGCAGCGACGGCACCGCCGCCGGCACCGGATGCTGGAAGACGGCGTCGGCCCTGCACATCGTCGCCAGCGAGGGCCAGCTCTACTTCACCCGCGTCCTCGACGATCAGGGATCTCAGCTCTGGCGCCGCGGCGCTGGCGGATGCGGCGTCGACGCCGGTCGCCGTCGCTTCCCGGCTACCTCTTCACGTACACGAGTCCAGCCTGGCACGGGGTTGCCCGGCGGCATCGCCTTCGACCTGGTGCCCGCCGACGAGAGTTGGTGGAGCGGCGAGCCCTGGTGGAGCGACGGCACCCCCGCCGGCACCACCCTCCTGCGCGACATCCGCGGCGACGACGCCGGCTCCGCGCCGCGCGACTTCGTCGTCGCTCGGCGAGATCGCGCTGTTCAGCGCCGACGACGGCACCCACGGCCGCGAGCTCTGGTGCAGCGACGCCAGCCCGGACGGCACGCGGCTCGTCGCCGACATCGCCGCCGGGCCGACCGGGTCCGATCCGCAGCGGCCGGTGCGGCTCAGCGACCTTCCGCCGTCTTCGTCGCCGACGACGGCGTGCACGACCACGAGCTCTGGCGCAGCGACGGCACCGCCGCCGGCACCGCGCTGGTGGCGGAAGCCTCCAGCCAGGCGCGCCCGCCGCGGATCCTCGATCTCTCACGACCGCCGGCGCGTTCGTGTACTTCTTCGCCGACGACGGCACCCACGGCCGCGAGCTCTGGCGCAGCGATGGTAACGGCGGCGGGCACCGCTCTGCTGGCCGACCTCAATCCGGGAGCCGGTAACGGCGAGCTCCGCTATTCCTGGTCCGGGGTCACCGTCGCGTTCGGCGACGGCCTGATCTTTCTCGCCGACGACAACGTGCACTGGCACGAGCCTCTGGCGCACCGACGGCGCGCCAGGCGACGTCCGACTGCTCACCGACTTCGGCGGCGGGTCAGCGCGCTGGCCGGAGGCGGTGGCTGCCGGCGCGGGTGCCGTGTGGGCGTCGTTCTTCCGCGATGGGGCCGGGCCGAGTACGGGCTCTGGCGCAGCGACGGCGGCGCGGCCGGAACGCAGTGGCGGTGTCGGTCGACGACGACATCTCATCACTCGTCGCCAGCGGCGGCGGAGATGTTCGGCCTCGGCGGCACCGATCCGCAGCGCGTGTGGCGTCTCGACGACCCTGCCGCCGAGGCCGGTCGTGGAGTCGGCGACCCCGAGTTCGGACTCGAGCGACCTCCTCCGACGCGGACGGCGTGCTGATCGGCTGGAGCTCCAGCGGCGCGCTGTGGCGGCTCGGCGCCGGCATCATCGACGCCGGTTACAGCAGCGATCGCGTCGTCGCCCTCGGGCGGCACCTGCTCATCGCCGGACCAGACTACTACGACTGGCTCGACCTCTGGACCACCGACGGGACGAGCAGCGGCGCCTTTCGCGTGCAGACCCTGCCGATGATCGAGGAGGGTCGCCGCTCGTTCCGCGAGGCCCCGGCGGAGTTCGTCGTCGCCAACGGCCACGTCCTCTGCGCCGCCGAAGCGGGCGGCGATACCGGCGAGGCTGTGGGCGCTGCCGCTCGACGCGCTGGCGGAGCTGTGCGTCGGGAACTGCCCCGACCTGGCGACGCCGGTGCCGACCCGAACGGCGGCGCCCGCCCACGCCGACCTGCGGCGGGGATTGCACGACGCTGCAGGTCGCGCATGTGAGCGCCGCGCCCGGTGAGCCGCGTCGCCGTGCCGGTGACGCTCGTGTCGCGCGGCGAGCCGGTCGCCGGCATCCTCGTCGATCTCGCCTTCATGCCGCAGGCGCGCATCGCCGCCACCGCGCGCGGCCACGCCGACTGCCGCGTCGATCCGACGATCGGCAAGGACGCATCCGCCTTCGTCTTCCAACCGATCGGCTGCGATCCAGCGCGCACCTGCACCGCGGTCCGCGGGCTCATCATCTCCGCTGCTCGACACCGACCCGATCGCCGACGGCGCGACGCTGTTCACCTGCCAGGTCGCAATCAGCGCGCACGCGCGCCCGGGCGACTATCCGTTGAGCGTGCCGCGCGCCGACGTCTCGTCGCCGGCAGGCCTGCCGGTGCCCCTTCGGCGTTCGTGAAGGCGCCGTGACCGTCGTCGACTCCGCGACGCGGGCGTCGAGCGTCGCGGCCGGCCGGCTGCAATGTCGCGCCGTCCGGCCGCGCCGCCGGCAACTGGCCCGTCCTCGCCATCCTCGTCGCGCTCGCGCTGCGGCGGAGGATCCTGTCGGCTGTCGGCGGAGACCTGCGCACGCCCGCACCGCGCTTATGGCCCACGTCCGCCGGCGCCTGGGGCTCGCCGTGCTGACCACTGGCGTTCGACGGCTCTTCACCCCGCTCCGCATCGGCCCGGTCGAGGCGCGCAACCGCATCGTCTTCGGCGCGCACTTCACGATGTTCTCCGGAGCCGGCGCCGGTCTTCGGCGAACCGGGTTACTTCGGCGAGCGGCTCGGACGCTATCTCGCCGACCGTGCGCGCGGCGGCGCCGGCGTGATCATCGCCGGCCAGGCGCAGGTGCATCCGACCACGGCGTACCAGATGCACAACAACGCCTGCGCCTGGCGGTCCGGAGGCGGTGCCGCACTTCCGCACGCCTGACCGATCGCGGTGCACGCGCACGGCGCGCTCGCCTTCCTGCAGCTCGCGCACAACGGCGGCGTCAACCAGGGCCCGTGGTCGAAGCTGCCGGCGTGGGCGCCGTCGGCGGTGGCCAACTCGCTCGAACCGCCGAAGGCCGATCGAAGCCGCCGACATCGCCGAGGTGATCGAGCGGCTTCGCGCGCTCGGCGCGCAGCACGCCGCCGCCGGCGGCTTCGACGGCATCGAGCTGCACGCGCGCGCACGGCTATCTGATCCACGAGTTCCTCTCGCCGCGCAGCAACCGGCGCACCGACGAGCTACGGCGGCAGCCTCGAGAATCGCATGCGCTTCGCCGTCGAGGTGCTCGGCCGCCGTGCGCGCCGTCGTCGGCCCGGCGATCGCCGTCGGCCTGCGCCTGGTCGGCGACGAGGAGCACGGCGCCGGCGGGCCTCGACCGCCGACGACGCCGCCGAGGTCGCGCGCCGCGGCTCGAGGCAGCGCGGCCTGGTCGATTTCCTCGACGTCAGCGTCGGCATCTCCGGCATCGGCATGGTGCGGCCGCTGTACGTGCCGCACGCCTGCGGCGTCGTACGCGGCGCGCGCCGTGAAAGCCGCCGTGCGGGCGACGCCGGTGTTCGCCGTGCACCGCATCCTGACGCCCGAGGAAGCCGAGGCCATTCTCGACCCGCGGCGATGCCGACGCCGTGACCGTGGTGCGCGCGCTGATCGCCGATCCCGAGTGGCCGGCGAAGGCCGCGCGCGGCGCGACCGCCGACGATCCGCCGCTGCACCGGCTGCAACCAGGGCTGCTACGGCAACCTGACGCTCGGTCTGCCGATCACCTGCGTCACCAACCCGGCGGTCGGACGCGACGCCGAGCTCGGCCTCGGCACGCTGTCGCCGGCGCCGAGCGTCGAAGCATGTCGTCGTGATCGGCGGCGGGCCGGCCGGCCTCGAAGCGGCCTGGGTGGCGGCGGCGCGCGGCCACCGCGTCACCCTGCTCGAGCGCGCCGCGCGAGCTCGGCGGCAAGATCCGCCTCGCGCAGCGACCTGCCGGGACGCGGCGAGCTCGCCGACTTCGCCGACTGGCGCGCCGCCGAGTGCGCGCGCCGCGGCGTCGACGTCCACCTCGGCCACGACGCGAGCGCGGAGGCGTGCTCGGCGCTGACGCCCGATGCGGTGATCGTCGCCACCGGCGCGCGCGCGACGCATCGACGCGACCGCCGAAGGCCTGGCCGCTCGATGCCGATCCCCGGCTGCCGCGCCGCCGTTCGTGCATCGACCACGAGGCGGCGCTCGCGCAGCGCGACGCGCTCGGCGCGCGCGTGGTGATCTTCGACGTCGTCGGCCACATCGAGGCGATCGGGCTCGGCGAGCTGCTTGGCGCGGCGCGGCTGCGACGGTCACCGTCGTCAACGCCGTTTGCGCGACGCCGATGCTGCTCGACCGCGAGACCGCCGGCTACGCGCTGCCGCGCGCCGTGCAGGCGGGCATGCGCTGGCGGCCCAATACCGGCGCTGGTCGCCGATCGGCGAGCGCGCCGTCACGCTGGTCGACGTGCTGTCGCACGCCAGACGGAGGTCGTCGCCGACGTGGACACGGGTCGTCATCCGCACCCACGGCGTCGCCGAGCGACGCGCTCTACTTCGCACTCGCCGGCCGCGTCCCGCAGCTCCTCCGCGTCGGCGACGCCGTCGCCGTGCGCACGCTGGGCCGATCCGCGCGATCTTCGACGGGCACATGGCGGGAAGAGCGGTCTGAACCACAGGATCACGCGGATCCGTGGTCCGGCTTTTCAGCTCGATCTCCAACTGGTCGAAGACGAACGCATTCTTCACGGGCGGCGGCGGCCAGGACGGCCGCGTAGCGATCAGAGCACGTCGTCGATGAACGCGTCGCGCGGCGATCCTCGGGAGGCGGCTCGTCCAGGCGACGAAGGTTCCCGCGGCGAAGTGGGCGAAAGGCCGGGCGCGAGCCGAAGTCAGGCTTCGTGAGCCATGCCGGCGCCCTTGACGGTGAAACCGGCGGCGCGGGCGAGCGCCGCGTCGAGCGCCGGCGTCAGGGTGCACGAGGCGCGCGATGATCGGCGAACCACGACCGCCACTGCGCCGCGGCGGAGGCGCATCCTCGATCCACGTCCTCGAGCGAGCGCCGCGTGCCCGCCGGCACGAAGCGCAGCAGCGCGCGGCCGCCGGGGGCCGGCGCCGCGGAGGCGCGGAGCGCCGCCGGCAGAGTCGAGCACCCAGTGCAGCGCACGTTGAAGGAGACGGCGAGGTCGAACTCGGGGGCGAGGTGCAGCGCGGCGGCGTCGGCGAGCAGCGAAAGCGCAGGTTCGGATGCTCAGCCGGAGGAAATGCCGCCGCGGCGAAAGTCCACCATGTGTTGCGACGCGTCGACGCCGAGCACCGAGCCGCTCGGCAGGCGCGCGGCGATCGCGGCGGAGATCCGGCCGTCGCCGCAGCCGACGTCGAGCGCGCGTCGCCGCCGTTCAGGGTCAGCGACGCGAGGCTCTTCAGCCGCCAGCCACTCCTGTAGCGCCGAGACCTCGGCGGTGGTCGCGGCATCCCACTCGGTGGCCACGCGGCGTCAGCGCGGGCGAGTCGTATCGGCCGATGCAGAACGGCTCGCGCCCTTCGATTGCTCATGCTCGTCGATCACCTGGGTGCCGATCGACGGCCGCGAACGCGTCGTCGGCCGCGTACTTGCCGCCGAAGGTCATGAAGCCGGTGAATCCGGCGAAGGAAGGCGCCAGCACGGTGAGCGGCAGGCGCACGGGAATGAAGAAGATGTTCATCGCCACCGCCGTGAGCGCCGCGCGCGGTTCGGCTCGCGCTCCCGCGTTTCCGTACTACTGGATAGATCCACCGGCGTGGACGCTGGTAGCCAGCATGGTCGCCACCATCCCGATCGCGCGCGAGTCGGCTTCGCCACGGTCAGGGATGGGCCTGCAGGCCGATCCCGACACGTGTGAAGGAGTCTTGCTCGCGAACCGTCCGGAGCTGAGGAGCGAGCGAATGTACTGGCAAACAGAGCCCATGTTCGTCTCCTTCCGGGTTCACCGCCGCGCCGTGCCGCGCCGGACGGCGCGGTTGGGGCAACAGGCCACCCACGACCTTTGATACCAGATACGGCTCGCTCGACTCTACCGTAAAGCCCACGTCGCGGGCAACGCGGCGATATCGTCGCGCAGATACCCCGCGAGTAGGGCTCGTGGTAGGTCGCGGGGAATCGGTGCAGCACGGGCTCGAGATCGCCGCTGTCGGCGAGCTGGGCCAGTCACCAGACCACCAACCGCCCGCCGGCTTCGGCACCCGCAGCGCCTCGCGGGCGACGCGGCGGCGCGCATCGGCCCGGCAGCTCGTGGAAGAGGAAGACCGAGGCGACGGCGTCGGGCAGGCCCGGCGGCCCACGGCATCGCCTCGGCGTTGTCGTTCACCAGGCTGGCGTCGTCAACTCGCGCGAGCAGCGTCGCGGCGTGCGCCAGGTACGGCGCGCTGAGGTCGAGGCCAGTAGAGCCTGGCCTGCGGCGGGGGCGCGGCTGAGCTGGAGGAGGGAAGCGGCCGGTGCCGCAGGCGATGTCGAGCAGCGCGGCCGGTCGACGCCGCGCAGCGCTCGACGAAGCAGTGCGAATCGCCATGCGCCGCATGGTGTCGGCGGTGCCGGCGAAGAGAACTCGACGCTCGGATCGTAGAGTCGGGCGGAGCGCTCGCTGAGCCAGCCGTCGGTCTGCCAGTGGAATGTGCGCAGGTAGTAGCGCGGGTAGCGGCTGCGATCGACGTGGGCCGGCAGGTCCGTCGTGCTGCTCGGTGAAGCTGCGCCAGAGAAAGCGCGGCAGGTCGCCGAGCTGCCGCCGGCAGTTGGCGCAGGTAGCGGAGCAGCGGCAGCTGGAAGAGCAGCTCGCGCGGGTAGATCCCCTGCTCGACGTTGGCGAGGTCGCGCTCGAGCAGCGCCTCGTAGCGCTGTTGCAGGAGCCCGACGATATGGCTGTCGATGCCGCCCTGACCCGGTGACATCAGCAGGCCCAGCGAGGCGGCCGGGAATCGCCAGCGTCGCGGTCCAATCCCATACTGGCAGGCGCGGTAGAGATACCGGTCGAGCGACCGCAACACTCCATCCGTCAAGCCTGCAAGCCCTTCCCTGGCCGTCCCCGGCAGTCACCGCATCCATAGCCGTGCATTGTGCATGGCATCCCCGCATTGGCAATCGTCAGCCCTGGGCGCCTCGCGCCGTCTCTGTGGTGAAATTCCGCGCCGCTCCGCCTAACCGTCAGGGTGCCGATGCTGCGCCTGCGCACCACGACCTCGCCAGCCTGGGTCGACGCCGTCTGCGCCGACGTCGACCGCGTTCCTGCAGGACCACGCCGCCAACGAGCGGAAGGTGTCCGGGGAGCGCGCTGCAGCTCGCCGTTCAGCATCCGGAGCGGCGCTCGCTGGTCGACGCGATGGTGGCGCTTCGCGCGCGGGGAGCTCGAGCACTTCGCGCGCTGTACGCGGTGCTCGGCGCGCGCGGCCAGGGGCTCGCGCAGGACGCGCCGGATCACGTACATGGGGGCGCTGCACCGCCTCGTGCGCCGCGCCGACGTGCGCGAGTTCCTGCTCGACCGCTTGCTGGTCTTCGGCGTCGTCGAGGCGCGCGCCTGCGAGCGTTTCGGCCTCTCGCCGAGGCCCTGCCCGATCCGGACCTGCGCGCGTTCTACGCCGACCTGACCCGGGGCCGAGGCGCGTCATCACGCGCTGTTCGTGCGCCTGGCGCAGGACGTCATGTCGCGGGCGCGGGTCGCGGCGCGACTTGCCGAGATCCTGGACGCGGAGGCGGCGATCGTCGCCGCCCTGCCGATTCGCCCCGCGCTGCACTGACCCCGATGGCCGGAGGCGACGCCACGCGCCGGGTGCTCGGCTGCTTTCCCCATCCGACGGCAGAGATCTTCGCCGCCGGCCTGCTCGCGTGGTGCGCGGACCGCGGCGCCGAGGTGCACCTCCTCACCGCCACGCGCGGCGAGGCCGGCACCGATCGCCGCGGCCCTGCTGCCGTCCGGACCCGCGCTTGCGGCGTGGCGGAGCGGCGAGCTGGCGGGATCGTGCGCGGCGCTGGGCATCGCGCCGCCGGCGTTCGCCGAGCTGCCCGACGGCGGCGTCGGCGATGCCGACCAGGCGGCGGCGGTCGCGCTCGTCGCCGAGCACATCGCGCGGCTGAGACCGGCGCTGGTGGTGTCGCTCGGCCCGGATGGCGCCTACGGCCACCGCGATCACCTCGGCGTGGACGGCGATCGTCGCGCCGCCGTGCAGGCCGCGCCGGATGCTCCGCGCCTGCTCCACGAGGTCTTCCCGCGCGGGCATTTCCTGCGCCTGTACGAGGCTCGGGCGCCGCGCCGGCGCCGTGGGCGACCTCGATCCGGCCCAGCTCGGCGTCGACGAGACGGACGTCGAGCTCCGCCTCGACGTCCGCGCGCTGGCTGAGCGCAAGCTCGCGGCGGCGCGGGCGCACGACTCGCCAGCTCGGCGTCGCGCCAGGTTTCGTTCTTCCGCCGCATCTTCGCGCCGCTGTTCGTCGAGGTGGTACGTCGTCGCGCACGGAACGCCGCTGCCGCCGCTGCCACCGATCGTTCGCCGGCCTCTGATGCGCGTCCTCCACCTGACCCGCGATACCGCCGCCGCCACGTCGGCGGCCTGTCGACCGCCGTCTGCGGCGAACTCGTCAACGCGAGCGCGCGCGACGGCCTGACGATCTCGGTGCTGTCCTTCGACGCCTGGCGGCCGACCCGCACCGCGGCGGCGGGCCTGCGAGCCGGGACGGAGAAGCGGCGTCGCCGTGCACGCGGGTGACGCACCTCGAGCATCTCGGCGCCGCCGCGCGTTCGCGCGCGACGCGCGGCCGGAGGCTGCTGCACGTCCACCACGGCATGCTCTGGCCGCTCGCCGCCAGCCTGCGCGAGGCGCTCGGCGTGCCGGCGGTGAAAACGGTGCACGTCGTGCAGCGCGAGATGAACGCGCTGCGCCGCACCACCGAGCACGCGCAGCCTCGCCGGGCAGGAGGCGGCACTGGCGGCGGCCGATCGCATCATCGTGCCGTCGCCGCGCCGCCGCCGCCGCGCTCGCGCCGTACGGCGAGGTCGGTCGCGGCGCGCCTGCGGGTGGCACCGCACGGCATCGACGACACGCCGGCGGCGCGCGCCAGCGCGATCGCCGCCCGGACCAAGCCGAACGACTACGCGCCACTGCTCGCGGTCGGGCGCTTCGACCACGTCAGAGGCACGTCCAGAGCTCTTCGGCGTGCTGCTGCGAGCGCTGTCGCGCATTCGCGACGCCACCGCGCCGTGATCGCCGGCGGCGTGCCGGCGAATCTCCGCGCCGAGCTGCAATGGCGGCGGCGCTGGGAGGCCGAAGCGCCGGCGCAGATGCGGGAGCGCGTGCGCTTCACCGGCTGGATCGACCCTGACGCGTTGGCGAAGGAATACGCCGCGGCCGGGCTGCTGGTGGTGCCGAGCCGCTTCGAGACGTTCGGCCTCACCGCGCCTGGAGGCGATGCTCTTCGGCGTGCCGGTCGTCGCGATGCCAGCCGGCGGGCTGCCGAGGTCGTCGAGCACGAGGTCGCCGGGCTCGTCTCCGCGTTTCCCGAAGTCGATATGCTGGCGGCGAACACGATCGGGCTGATGCGCGATACGCCGCGCGCCCTCAACTCGGCCGTCAGGGCGCCGCGCTGGCGCGCCGACGGCATCTGTGGACGCACGCGCTGCCGGCGATCCGCGGCGTGTACGACGAGTTGGTGTCGTAGCCTCGGAAATCCTCTGTGGACCTCTGTGGCGCATAGATCTCTTCTACGGGGTCCAGTTGCCGGTGCAGTCGCCGAGGAGGATGGCGGTGAAGCTCCTGGCCGCTGGCGTTGGCGGCGAGCGGCGCGAAGGCGATGGCGCCGGGCTGGCGGGCGCCGCTCGACGAGCGCCGGGCGCGGATCGACGTCTGGTTCGGCGCCAACGTCGCGTTCGGCACGAACAGCCAATCGGACGCGCACGTCTGGGCGCCGCTGGGAACGCGTTGGCGTTGCCGACGGCGTGCGTGCAGGATGTAGGCGGCGTCGAGCGTGGAGAGCGTGCCGTCGCCGGTGACGTCGGCGGCGAGGCGTTGGGTGCGCCGTCCAACGTGCGCGCTGCCGGCGATGGCCTGCAGCACCCACGCCGCGTCAGCGCGCGGAGACCGCGGCGCCGGTGCCGGCGGAACGGCGCGGTGCGACCTGCAGCAGGACGCCGGGCGCGGCGGCGGGAATGCATAGAGTGCCGCTCCGCGTCAGTGGTCGCGCTCTGGCCGGTTGGCGGAAGCGCGACGGCGACGCCCGCGACCGGCTGGCCGCCGGCGGTACGGATGCTGCCCGCGAGTTGGAAGAGCGGCGGCGACGTCGAGGTGGCGGTGCGGGTCGCGCTCGGCGGCACCGGCGTCGCGGTGAAGGTCGAGGTCGGCGTCGGCTGCGGGCCGGCGGCGCCCGGCAGCGCGAGCACGGTGATCGACTGCAGCGCCCAGGTCACGCTCGTCCGGAGGACACCGTGACGTCAGCTCAGCCGCTCGATCGCGGCGAGGTTGGTCGGGAGCGTAGCGGTAGACGCGCGCCGGCGCCCGTCGCGGCGAATCCCGCGACCGTGAGGGCGGTGGTCTGCGGCTGCGCGGTCTTGTTGATCGCCATGATGGTCAGCGCGCCGTCGGCGCTGCGCTGCGCGGCGTAGACGGCCACCGTGGCCTGGTCGGCCGAGGTGGCGGTGACGCCGACGTCGCCGAAGCGCGCCGCCGGCGCCGTCGTAGTTGCGGTACATGCGGAAGGCGAACGCGCCCGGCTGGCTCGCCGTCGGCGGCGCCCACAGCGTCGCCAGGTCGAGGCCCTCGCGGCCGAAGATGCCGAGCACGTCGGCCTGCGCGAGCGCGCCGTTGATGTGGTCGAGCGCGCCCCAGTTGTACTCGCCGATGGCGAGCTTGGTGCCGGGATAGTACTGCGCGACCCAGTCGCGCATGCGCGGGATGAGGCGCACCGCCTCGTTGATCCAGCTCTCGTCGACGTAGCGACGCGATCCCACAGCGACGCGCGTCGAGCGCAGCCGGCGCGCCTGCGTGGCGGCGTCGCCGGCACCGGACAGCGAGACGCCGCTGGCCTGCGGATAGTAGTGGAGGTCGAGGTAGTCGAGCAGGCGCACGCCGTGCTGCTGCTGGTAGGCTGGCGAGCTGCTGGCAGGTACCAGGCGGCGAGCGGCAGCGTTGCCGTGCGCGAGGCGGTCCTGCGGGATTGTTCCACCAGGCGCCGCCGGGCGCGGCGTCGAGCGCCGACCAGAAGTAGCCGCTCCAGCCCCACTCCGCCGGGCCGAGCGTCTCGGCGGTCGGGTCGGTCGCCTTGATCGCGGCGGCGTAGGCGAAGCGTGCGGTCGCGCAGCTCGTCGTAGCTCGGCGGATCGGGATGGACGTCGCGGTGGGTGTCGGCCCAGAGCATCGGCTCGTTGTCGAGGTTGTAGAAGCGCACGCCGCCGGCGCGCGCGTTGCCGTAGCGGCCGATCAGGTGCTGCATCCACTGCTGCACGAACGCCGGTGTCGATCGCGTCGCTGGTGTCGCGCGGGTCGTTGCCGGTGATCTCGCTGCCGTTGGTGCGCACGCCGTTGCCGCAGTCGGTGCGGCATGGATCGACCGACTGCTGCGCGCCGTACCTGGCGACGCTGAAGCCGCAGCGCGTAGGCGCGGCCGCGCGGCGTCCAGCCGATCAGCGGGATCGGTCAGCAGCGTCTCCGTGCCGGTGCGCGAGGTTCTGCTCGACGAAGCTGATCGCTGCTCGAGCCGTCGGGCAGCGCCGCCGGGTTGGCGTTGTCGTTCGGGATGTTCTCGAAGTACCAGTCGGAGGCGCGGTTCGCTGGTGTCGGTCCGCCAGTTGTAGCGCGTCGTCGCGTTGCCGCCCCAGCGCCGCACCGGCAGGCGCAGCTCGGCGCGCGAGCGCCTCGTCGGCGAAGTTCATGCCGTAGATGAACGGGCTGATCGGCGTGGCGGCCGGCTGGCGGCGTCGACCTGCAGCGCCGGACCGGCCATCCGGGCCGAGCGGCGTCGGCGTCGGGCAGGCCGCTGGCAGACGAACGCGATGTCGTCGACGGAGAAGGTCGCCTGCGCGCCGGCGGTGTTGTTGAACCAGTACAGGTAGTTGACCTGCGTCGTGCCGAGGGCGTCGAGGGGGCCGTCGTAGCGCGTCCAGGTGTTGGCCGACCGGGACGATGGCCGGATCGACAGCGCCGCTCGGCGTGATTGCCGATCTCGATCTGACCGTCTGGCCGCCGGTGCTGCCGCCGTGCCGCAGCGGCGCAGGCGGTCATAGCCCTGATGTCGATCGGGCTGTTGCGGCCGATCTTGCAGACCGCTCCACGAGCCGGTGTAGGTCACGCCGATCGACTTCGCTGCCGGCGTGCACCGGCGACGTGCGGGCGAAGTCGCGGGTGACGCCGCCCCAGGACCAGTCTGCCAGCCGGAGCAAGCGCGTCGCCATAGACGGTGATGTCGGCCCGCGCGGCCTGGGCCAGCGCCACGATGGCGACCAGCACGGCAAGCGACCGGGCAATCGGTGCGCAGATCGCGTCAGTTCTCGGTGCACGATGTCGTCGCTTTGCTGCCAGGGCGTGGAGCAAGCCCTGCACCAGCCGACGTCTTCTCAGGGTCACTCACCACAGAGGCCACAGAGGCGCCTCTCCGTGGCCTCTGGTAAATTTCATGTCGCGCGAGAATCTCGCCGGGCGATGGTGAGGATCTGCATCTCGGTGGTGCCGCCGCCGAGCTCGATGAGCTTCGCGTCGCGGGCCAGGCGCTCGACGACGTACTCCTCCATGTAGCCGTTGCCCGGCGAGGATGTGGATCGCCTCGAACGCGACGAACGTGCCCATCTCGGCGCAGTAGAGCTTGCCGGCGCAGACGTCGGCGACCGACTCGTCGAGCGCGCGGCCGGCGATGCTAGTCGGCGTAGACGATGCGCCGGCAGTTCGACGAGCGCGACGTACATGCGCGCCAGGCGCTGCTGGACGAGCTGGTAGTTGGCGATCGGCTGGCCGAACTGGTGGCGCGTGCTGGGCGTAGTCGCGGGCGATCTCGAAGCAGCGCTCGGCGATGCCGTAGGACATCACCGACGAGGCCGCCGCGCTCGGCGGCGAGGCTCGACTTCACGTGGTCGCGCTGGCGCGACGCCGCCGCCGAGCAGCTGGTCGGCGGGGACGCGCACGTCGTCGAGGAAGATCTCGCCGGTCGGCGAGCCGCGCATGCCCATCTTCTTCATCGGCGGACCGGTGCGTGAGGCCGGGCGTGTCGCGCTCGACGATGAACGGCTGGATCGAGCCGTCGAGATCGCCGCCCTGGACGCGCGCGTAGATGAGGAACACGTCGGCGTAGGGCGCGTTGGTGATGAAGGTCTTGCTGCCGTTCAGCGACGTAGTGGTCGCCGTCGCGGCGGGCCGTCGTCTTCATGCCGCGCAAGCGCGTCGCTGCCGGCCCCCGGCTCGGTCAGTCCCCAGGCGCCGATCTTCTCGCAGCGCAGCGACCGGCAGCGCGAACCGCTCGACCTGCTCGGGCGTCCCTTTGCCGAGCGACGTTGGCGCCGAAGAGGCCGAGGCTCGCGCCGTAGCTGAGGGCGAAGGACGGGCTCACGCGCGCCATCTCGACGGTGAACGTGGTGCGGGCGTAGCGCGCCGTGTTGGCGTCGAAGCCGCCGGCGGCGCCGCCGTCACGTAGCTGCGCCTTCGCCGCCGCCGCCGATCGACGCCATCATCTGGTCAGGCCGAGCGCGCTGATGCATCTGGCGCATCAGCGGTCGTACGGCAGCATCTCGCCGCGCTCCATCGCCGGCACGTGCGGCTCGATCTCGGGCGGTGAAATAGGCGCGGAAGGTGTCGCGCAGCATGCGCTCGGTATCGGTCAGATCGACGTCCATCGCAGCGGACCTAGTCGGCACGCAGTCGGGGCGCAAGCGAGGTTTGACAACGAATATTCGCCCTGTTAGGAGCGTTGAGTTTGTAGCCGCTTGGGGGCGGCGTAACCCTATGGAATCACAAGCAGAGCGCGCTGGACCGCCGGTCGATCGGCGGACTTACCGTCGAGCAGGTCGCCTATATCGCCATCATCGTGATCGCGATCTTTCTGCGCACCTACGACCTCGGGGATGCGGCCGTATCACCACGACGAATCGATCCACGCCTTCTTCTCGTGGAAGATCTTCAAGAACGGCTTCGGCGAGTACAAGTACGATCCCCGTCTACCACGGGCCGACGCACTCTACTATCTCGACGGCCCTGATGATGCTGCTGTTCGGCGACAGCGACTTCACCGGACGGCCTCAGCGCGGTGGTGTTCGGGCTCGGCGTCGTCGCCTTCGCCTGGCCGCTGCGCCGCTACCATCGGCCGCTGGGGCGCGCTGTCGTTCCTGCTCCTGCGTCACCTTCTCGCCGAGCTGGACGTACTTCACCCGCTTCGTGCGCCACGACATCTACCTGGCGCTCTGCAATCTCGCGGCGGTCTATCTCGTCTTCCGCTACGCCGAGACGCGCGAGAGCAAATATCTGTATCTCAGCGCCGTCGCGCTCGGCCTTCGCCTTCACCAACAAGGAGGACATGTACCTCCTGACGCCCGATGCTTCCTCGCTCGGGTTCGCGGTGATGATGTTGTGGGGCGTGGTGCGCGGCGAGCAGCAAGCGTCTGGCCGAGGCGATTCGCAGACATCGGGGCTTTCTCGGCGCAGCTGGCTTCTGCGCCATCCTCACCTCGCGGTGATCATCTTCTGCCGTCGATCTGGGTCGCTGTTGTACGCGTCCTTCGGCCGAACCCGAAGGAGCTCGAGTGGTTCGGCTTCGCGCCGGTGCGCGGACGCGCTCAGCTACTGGTGGGGCCAGCAGACCGATCAAGCGCATCGGCGGGCCGTGGTACTACTACGTGCCCGAGCTCGTCCTCTACGAGCCGCTGATCACGTTCCCGGCGCTCGCGGCGATCATCGGCGCCGTGCTCGCCAGAAGCCCGCGCCGGACCGCTTCATGCGCTTCTGCGTCGTCTGGGGCGCTGGGCATGCTGTTCATCTACGCCTGGGCGCAGGAGAAGGTGCCCTGGCTGCTGATTCCGCAGCTCGCTGCCGCTGACGATCCTGCGCGGCGGCGCTGGTTCAGGCGCGTCATCGAGAGCCGGGCGTCCTCGCGCCGTCCGGCCCGGCGCTCGCGACGGCGGCGGTCGGCGCGCTGACGCTGTGGTCGCTGGCCGACGCCCGAACTTCCTCTACGACGCGCCGCGGCCCGATCAGGATCCGAACCATCGCCGCGAGACCGATGCTGTCGTACGTGCAGTCGACGCGCACGACGTGAACAAGAGTGATGGACCGCATCGACGACGTCGGCGACCAGCTCAGCACCGGCAAGCAGACGCGGCTCGCGGTGTCCGGCAACGCGACCTGGCCGTTCAGTTGGTACCTGCGCGACTACCCGGTGAACTGGGCCGCCAACCTGCGCGACATCGACGTGCCGGTGCTGATCGTCGACAAGGAGGTCGGCAGAAGTCGCACGACGAGTGCTGCTCGAGCGACATACGACGAGAGTGCCGTTCCAGATCCGCGGCTGGTGGGAGCCGAGCACGCCGACCGTGCCGCAGTTGGCGAACTGGCTGTTCACGCGCGACGCGTGGAGCCCGCTCGGCTCGAGCGACGGCATCATGTACGTGCACAAGGACCTGAAGCCGGGCATGGCGTTCGAGCGCAGGTCACGGTGAATCCGCCGCCGGCGGCGCGCGGCTACCCGGCAGAATCCGACCGGTGCTGCAGCCGGTCGCGGTCGTGTCGGCAACCTCGGCGACGGGCGCGAGCTAGTACCAGCGAAACCGCGCGGCGTCGACCGTACGGCCGAGGCAGCCTCTTCGTCGCCGACAGCAGAACAACCGCATCCAGAAGTTCGTACCCGATGGCACCGTGCTCGCCGCCTGGGGCGCTGCAGGGCGACCGAGCCTCGGACAGTTCTAAGGATCCGCAGCGGCGTCGCGATCGGTCCGACGGCAACGTCTACGTCGCCCGACACCTGGAACCATCGCGTCCAGAAGTTCGATCCGAACGGCAAGTTTCATCAAGGCTTGGGCGCCTGATCCGGGCTTCTGGGGCCCGCGCGGCATCGCCGTCAGCAAAGGACGAGCACGTCTACGTCACCGACACCGGCAACAAGCGCGTCGTCGTCCTTCACAGCGAGGGCGTGCAGATCGATACTGGGGCAGCGACGGCTCCGCGCCCGGGCAGTTCGATCGAGCCGGTCGGCATCGCGGTCAACGACGCCGGCGAAGTCGTCGTCGCACGACACCGGCAACCGCCGCATCCAGGTCTTCCGCAGCGACGGAACGTTTCGAGCGCAGTATCAGGTCTACCGGCATGGAAGAGTTCTACACCGAGCCGTACATCGCGATGACGCGGCGACGAGCGCTCATCACCGACTCCTACGCTGCACCGCTTCGCGCGCTTCACGCACACGGCAAGCTGAGCGGCGCGCTGGGGCAAGCACCGGCAGCGGCACCGGCGAGTTCAACCGCCCGATCGGCATCGCCACCCGGCGCCGGACGGCGGCGTCTGCGGTGTCGGACACGATGAACAACCGCATCCAGAGTGTTCACAGCCGCCGGCCTGCGGCCGCGGAGGCGGCGAGATAACCACGAAGGCAGCGGCGAACAGCCGATGACCGCCGGTGATTATCGGTGTCCTTATGGCCGATCGGTTCCACTCACCGCCACGGCTGCGTGCGAGTGATCTGCTGGCGCAGGCGGAACGAGGTCGTAGAAGGCGCGGAGGATCACGCTGAGGTGGCGCGCCGGTCTGGACGCCGGCCTCGCGCGGATAGTGATGCACGCCGACCTCGCGGATGCCGAACCCGGCGCGGATGGCGCGGCCGTAGAGCTCGGCGTTGATCAGCGCGCCGGTCGAGTCGAGGCTGGATGGTCTCGAAGCACCTTGCTTGGGAATCAGCTTGAAGGCGCAGTTCAGGTCCGTGACGTAGACGCCGAGCATCGACCCGCACCGAGCCAGCCGCCGAACAGCTTGGCGTTCAGGCGGCGCATCGAGCGGATCGCGGCGCTCGATGCGGAAGCCGGTGACGATCGCGTCCTCGCTGGCCAGCGGCAGCAGTTGTCGAGGTCACTTGATGTCGAACTGGCCGTCGCCGTCCATGTAGAAGACGTAGCGCTCGCCGCCGCGTCGAAGCCGGTGCGCAGGGCCGGCGCCGTAGCCGCGGTTCTGCGGATGGGTCTGCGGCTGCGCACGCGCGGCAGCTCTCGCGCCACCGCGGCGAGGATCTCGCCGGTGCGGTCGCGGCTGCCGTCGTTCACCGGCAGGATCTCGTAGTCGATGCCGATGCGGATCGAGATAGGCGGCCACCTGGCGGATGCACGCGGTCGATGTTGGCTCTCCTCGTTGTAAGGCCGGCAGCACGACCGAGAGTTCGCGTCACCGGTCCCGTCGCCTTGCTTTTTGGCTCTTCGCTCATAGAATCCCCTCCGCTCGTCGTCGGCTGCATGATCATCGAGTGTCCCCTGCTGGCACCCGCTGGGGTTGGAAAGCGCGCCAATTGTCGGACAACCGGTCGATGCTCAAGTGTGCCGCCGGTGTCAGCGTGTGTTTCCCGCTCCGGGCCGGGCACCACGCCCGCCGCCCAAGCACAACCGGCGGAGGACGACAACATGTCGTTCTCCTTCGGCAACTGACGACAGTGGCGAGCGCCGGGCGGTATCTGACGATGTGCCGGGCCAGCGTTCCTGCTCAACGCTCCCGCCGACCGGCCTCTCGCCGGCCCCGCGGCTGGCGACCCCGGCCAAAGCTGCGCCCGTGCCGGGGCAGGAGTCGCTGCGTTTCGACGACGAGGACTGACGAGGAATTGCGGAGGCCGACGAGGCCGACGGCGAGGCCGACGACGGGCTGGACCGGAGCCGGCGTTCACGATGGGGGCGGAGCCGCCGGCACAAGCCAATGCGACGCGGCGGGAGGCATCAGCGTGCGATCGGTATTCGTGTTCCTGGCGGTGGTAGTGTGTGGATACGGCGCTGAGCCTGGTCGCTGCTCGACGACCGGACTGGGCCGGCGACTGACCCGTGACCACCGGTCATCGGCCATCGCTGCGCGACGTCTCGACCAGCGAAGACATTGCGCTCGTCGACGTCCACGGCCGGTACGAGCGCACCAGGACGGCAAGAGTCGTGTTC
>ERZ1370068.10701-contig-9377_pt1 | contig 32987 bp, 60 predicted proteins | sample MGYA00561227_ERZ1370068 | MGnify/ENA primary metagenome ERZ1370068 (study PRJEB38410, sample SAMEA6850437) | metagenome | study: Metagenomic assessment of the ecological functions of the soil: analysis of the soil microbiota associated with the...
CAAGTTACGTATTGCTGCCCGCGCTTTCTATTACTCCGCCGCCTATCAGGCGGCAAGCTGAAACGAGCTGGCGCCGCCGATTTCAAGATATCGCTGCTGCCGGGTGCGGGGCGACGGGCGCTGGTTGGCGCCCATCCCGCTACCATGCCGTGGCTGAGGCAACCGGAAGGATACGACGCCATGGGCATGGTCGACGGCAAGGTAGGCGATCATCACCGGCGCCACCAGCGGCATCGGCGCGCGGACGGCCGAGCTGTTCGTGGCGGAAGGCGCCAAGGTGCGTCTTCACCGGCCGGCGCAAGGCCGAGGGCGAGGCGCTGGCCAAGAAGCTCGGCACGAACGCGCGCTTCGTCGCGGCCGATGCCACGCTGCGAGGACGACTGGAAGCGCGTGATCGCCGAGACCACCAAGGCGTTCGGCGGCCGCCTCGACTACGTCTTCAACAATGCCGGCGGCCCGGCGCCCACGGGCAGCATCGCCTGCGTTCCGGTCGACGGCTTCGATGCGGCCATGGCGCTGCTGGTGCGCTCGGTGATGCTCGGCATGAAGCACGCCGCGCCGATCATGATGAAGCAGCGCTCGGCAGCATCATCAACAACGGCTCGATTGCCGGGCATCAGACCGGCTACTCCACGTCGATGATCTACGGCGCGGCCAAAGCGGCCGTGAACCACCTGACGCGCTGCGTCGGCATGGAGCTCGGCGAGCACAACGTGCGCGTCAACTCCGTGTCGCCCGGCGCGATCGCCACCGGCATCCTGGCCAAGGCGCTGGGCATGGAGACAGCCAAGGCCGAGCAAGCCGGCCGAGCAAGATCGAGGAGATCTATGCCAAGGCGTCAGCCGATCCCGCGCGCCGGCATGCCCGACGACATCGCCCAGTGCGTGGCTGTGGCTGGCCTCCGACCGCTCCACCTTCGTCAACGCCACCGACATCGTCGTCGACGGCGGCGTGCTCGGCGGCACAGCAGTTCACAGCCAGCACCACGAGGGCCTGAAGCAGGTCAAGGCGGCGCTCGGCATTTGAGCGTGTGACCTCCGAGACGATGCCGCTTGCCGAGACGCCGCTGCTGACCGCCGATTGCGTCGTGATCGACGCCAAGGGCGCGTGCTGCTGATCCGGCGCGGGCATCCGCCGTTCAAGGGCAAGTACGCGCTGCCGGGCGGGTTCGTGGAGATCGGCGAGACGATCGAGGACGCCTGCCGGCGCGAGCTGATGGAGGAGACCGGCGTGCAAGGCCGGCGCGGCTGCGAGCTGATCGGCGTCTATTCCGATCCCAAGCGCGATCCGCGCGGCCACACCTGCTCGGTCGCTTTCCTGGCGCGCGTGGCGCGGCGGCCGCCAAGGCCGGGTGACGACGCTGCGGCTGCCGAATGGGTCGAGGACCTGGTCGAGGCATGGAGCTGGCCTTCGACCATGCCAAGATACTGGCGCGACGCGCGTGCGCAGGCGTGCGTGACAGATGTCGCGACCTCGAGGCGGCACAGTGGAACGAGTGGGCGCATGGCTGAGTTCGACGGCAAGGTGATCCTGGTGACGGGCGGCGGGACGGGCCTCGGCGCGGCCATCGCCATCGGCGCGGCCAGGCGCGGCGCCAAGGCGCTGATCCTCAACTACTCCAAGAGCCGCAAGGAGGCGGAGGCGACAGCCAGGCGCCGTGCGGGCGGCCGGCGCCGAGGCGCCATGCTGGTGCAGGGCGACGTGAGCGGAGGACGCCGACTGCCGCAAGATCGCCGCCGCCGCCGCAGCGCTACGGCAAGCTCGACGCGCTGGTCAACAACGCCGGCACCAGCAAGCACGTGCGCCGAAACCACGCCGACCTCGACGGGCTGTCGAAGGAGTGACTTTCTGCGCACTGTTTGCGGTCAACACGGTCGGCCCGTTCCAGCTGGTCCGCGCCTGCCGCAGCCCGCTCGGAGGCGGCCAGCAGCGCCCACGGCGCTGATGACCTCCGCCATCGCCGGCGTCGCCGGCGGCGGCTCGTCGGTCGGCCTACGCGGCCCTGCCAAGGGGGCGCTCAACAACCACGACGCTGTCCCGCTGGCCCGCGCGCTGGCGCCGAAGATCCGCGTCAACGCCATCTGCCCGGGCTTGCATCGACACGCGCGCTGGTTTTCCGGCAAGGGGATTCGGCGAGGCAAAGGCCACCCAGCGCATGCGCGAGCGGCGTCGCCAAGAACACGCGCCGCTCATGGCGCGCCGGCGCACACCGGAGGACAATGCACTGGTTCCGGCTCTACGTTCTTGCTCTCCGATGCCGCCCACCACATCACCGGCGAAGACGCTGGATGGTCGACGCCGGCATGCACTTGAACTTTTGTAACCGTTGCGCGCACGCTAGCCGCAATTTGCGGTTCCGCACGGCTGCCGTTCAAAGCGAGGCCGCGAGCGCCGTGGCGGTTCCCGCTGCCCGCGACCACCGGCACGATCTCGAACTGCGCGAGGTCCGACCATTCGGCGACCCAACGCTGCAGGAGGGGTGAAAGCGTCGTTGGCTTTGCATGAGCTGAAAGCAGCGGCCGAGATCGGTGCACTGACGTGGCTGCTGATAAAAACAAGGCCGTCGGGCAGCGCGCGGCCCTTGTCGCGCAGGCGCCGGTAGACGGCGCTTTGGCATCCCCTGATTGCGAAACGTCTCGATGACCATGAACAGCGCGCCACCTCCAAAAAGCCAGCGTCGCTTACCTGTGAGGCCAATCGACTTCACCTCTCCTACTTGCAGCTCGATCATACGCGCACCTACTCGGAGCAAAGAGAGTTCGCCATGTCAGCCCAATCATCTACTATTCCGTGCGCCAGTGCCCTCGTTCTCGACGCCGTCGCGAGTGGGGCCACCGCCTTTGCTTGTGATTGCAGCCGCCGGTGTGATCGACGGTTTGCTCGGCCTCCCCGTTGCCCTGCTGCGCGGGGCCGGGCTCGTGCTGTGCCCTACGTAGCCTTGGTTGCGTTCGTGGCAACGCGTGCGCGCATCGAACCGGCCGCGGTTTGGGTCATCATCGCCTGCAACGCGCCTCTGGGCGCTCGCCAGCTTTGTGTTGTTGCTGAGCGGCGAGCTGGCGCCGACCAGGGCTTGGCATTGCCTTGTGGCGGCGCAGGCCATCATCGTGGCGTTGCTGGGCGAGCTGCAATCATGGGCCTGCGGCGGCCCGCCGCTCAGGCCGCCTAGCGCCCCGGCTCAAGGCCGCGCGCTCTGCTTGGCGAGCGCACGGCTTTCGCTCTTGGGGCGCGCACGCCGATACCTTGCTTGACATTACCTATCATTGCACGGCGAAGCCCAAGCCCGCGTGTGCGGTCGGGGTTGGCGGCATCAGCGTGGGCCGACCTCAAGCGGGCTTGCCAGTCGGTGACCGCCGGACGCCGCGCCGCGCCACGCCGCGGTCGGCGCGCAAGCAGCCGGAACGCTAGCAGACCGGCGATCAAGACCGCATACAAGATGAGTTCGGGCGACCAGGACTTCACGAGCATAATGAAATGCAAGACCGCGGCGGCCGCGGCGAGATAGACCAGCCGATGCAGCCGCTGCCAAGCAGCCCCGCCCAGCCGACGGATCATCGGCGCATTCGAGGTGATGGCGAGCGGCACCAGGATCGTGAAGGCCAGCATGCCGACGGTGATGTAGGGGCGCTTGACGATGTCGGACCAGATGGCGCCAAGATCGAGGCCCTGATCGAGAGCACCGGTGTAGACCGGTGACGTGCAGCGCCGCGCTAGTAGAAGGCGATGAGGCCAATGGCACGGCGATAGCGTACCAGGTTGGCGAGGCCAAGACGCCGTAGCGGGGTGATGGCAAGGGTCCCGATCAGGAAACGAAGGGCCCACAGCCCGAGCGTTCGTTCCAGGGTCTTTTGCGGATCGGCGCCCAGTTGATCGACGAGGCCCAGGTAGAAGGTCCACACCGCGGGCAGCATGCCGACCAGGTAGATCGCGCGCCGGATCGGATCGCGCCCGAACAGGCCCGCGGCTCAGCGCCGACCGTGCCGCGGACGCTGCTGGGGCATGCTCAGTAGTTGGCCTTAAGGTCGAGGCCCGCTATAGAGGCTTGCCACCTGGTCGCCGTAGCCGTTGAACATGCAGCGTCGGCCGCCGCTTCACGAGACAATCCGCTCTCGCCGATGCGGCGCTCGGTGGCCTGGCTCCAGCGCGGGTGGTCGACCGTCGGGATTGACGTTGGAATAGAAGCCGTACTCGCGGCGAGTTCTGCAGGTTCCAGGTGCATCGGCGGCTGCTTCTCGGTGAGGCTGATTCTGCACGATCGACTTGATGCCCTTGAAGCCGTACTTCCACGGCACGACCAGCCGGATCGGCGCGCCGTTCTGATTGGGCAGCGTCTCGCCGTAGAGGCCGACGGCGAGGATGGCGAGCGGATGCATCGCCTCGTCGATGCGCAGGCCCTCGACGTACGGCCACGGCAGCGGCTGAACATCGCCGCGCTGGCCCGGGCATCTGCGCGGGATCGCACCAGCGTCTCGAAGGCGACGTACTTGGCGCTGCCGTGCGGCTCGAGGCGCTTCGAGCACGCTCGCCAGCGGCAAGCCGACCCACGGGATCACCATCGACCAGCCTTCGACGCAGCGCATGCGGTAGATGCGCTCCTCCAGGGCGATGTCCTTGATGAGGTCGTCGAGTTCGTACTCGGCTGGCTTATTGACCAGGCCGTCGACCTTCACCTTCCAGAGGCTTGGTCTTCAATGTTTGGGCATGCTTGACGGGGTCGTCCTTGTCGGTACGCCGAATTCATAAAAGTTGTTGTAGCTGATGATGTCCTTGAGAGCGGTTTGTGCCTCCCCGCCGCTCGAGCGGGCTTTGTCCGCCTGTGGGGGTGCCGCCCGTGCCGCCGGCGGCACCGGGCTGCTCAGTCCCAGCGCCGCAGCGCCGGCGAGGAACTCGCGGCGGCGCACATAGGCCGACTGCGGCGTAATTTCGGAAGGCGGGAATATCGGCAGCGGGTTTGATCAGCATGAGAGAGAGGTCTCGATGTTGCCCATTCCTGCCTGAGATAAAGTGCCCGCGCCGGTTGTGAAGAGGAAATGCGACGGCCTGACAGGCTTGTGACAGGGCGTGAAACGCACGGACACGATAACAGCAAGGAGCCGAGGCTTGCACAAGGGCTGGATAGCCCATGCCCCTGCAAGTCTTTTTGCGGCGCCCCGTCACCGGCGCCGCTTGGCTGAGCGGCAACTCTGCCCGCAGCCGGCCGGCGCGCGGGCGAGGCCACGCCGCGGGAACCCGCCCTGCCGGTGCCTTGACGTGACCGGCGCCGCCGTTCATCAGAGCGGGCGAAGACAGGCCCTGGCGGGGCGGCGCCAACTCCTGGCAAGCGGGTCGCCGATCGGCGCGGGGCATGCAGCTGACGAGGCGACGGCATGGTTGCCGACACGGGGGTGGCCCAAAGGGCTAGGCAGGGGGCTACCGGGAGGCGCGCGACCGCCGCGTGGCCGCGCGCGCCGGGGCGTATGGTTCCGGGCTGGAACGCGTCCGATGAGCCAGGCGGCCTTTGAGCGCAAACCCAACACGCGCGCCCTCCTCCTGCTGATGGTCGTGGTGCTGGCCTGGGGCACCATGTGGCCTGTCAACAAGGCCTTGCTGGCCTACATGCCACCGATCTGGTCGGTGGCGCTGCGCACCTACATTTCCACGCTGACGCTGTTTGCCATCTCGCTGCTCGCCACGGGGCTGGCTCTGCCCAAGCGCCAGGACCTGCCGGTTCTGGTCAGCATGGTGGTGCTGCACATGGTGGCGTTCACCATTCTCTCGCAACTGGCCCTGCAATGGGTGCCCGCGGGGCGTTCTGCCGTACTGGCCTACACGAGCGTACTGTGGGCTCCGATCGGCGCGGCGCTCTGCCTTGGCGAGACACTGTCGAGGCGCAGGCCTGCTTGGCTTGGGGCTCGGCATCTTGGGGCTCGTGGCCATCTTCAATCCCTTCACCTTCGATTGGGGCGATCGGGGTGCCGTCGCCGGCAACGCGCTGCTGCTGCTGGCGGCGATGCTGTGGGCGGCGAGCATCGTCCACAACCGCGGCCACGCCTGGCGCTCGACGCCTTTCCAGCTAGCTCCCTGGCAGGCGTTGCTGGCCGCCGTGCTGCTGACGCTGGCGGCGGTGAGCATCGAGGGACCGCCGCTCGTAAGCTGGAATGGGCGTTCGATCGCGCTGTTGTTGTTTGCCGGCATTCCCGGCACGGCGCTCGCCTACTGGGCGGCGGCGGTCAGCTCCTCCGAACTGCCGGCATCGACGACCTCGCTTGGTCTTCTCGGTACGCCCGCCGTCAGTGTCGCCGTGGCGCTGCTGCTGCTGGGTGAAACGCCAACCTTTCCGCTCGTGTTGGCGCTCGTGCTGCTGATCGGCGGCATCGCCGTCGGCGCCACGGGCCGCGCCTGAGCCGGTCCGTTTGCGGCCCGGCGCGGCGGCGCCTCGCCGCTTAGGTTAAGCGGCGTGTCGGGATCGACCAGGCCAGCGCCGTCCCGGCGGCCGCGAACGCGGCGATGGTGAGGAAGGCGGCGCGAAAGGCGCGCGCGATGTCGGCGTGGACCGTTGCCTCGACGGCGATGGCGGTCACGGAACCCTGGCGACCTCTGCACCAGCTGCGCGAAGACGCGACCGGTCTCGGGATCGGCGAGCGAGATGAAGGCAAACAACACGGTGCCGCACGAGGGCGGTGCCGGCGCCGGCGCCAACCGAGCGCGACAGCTGAACCGGATCCCACCGCGGAGCCCAGCGAGGCGGCGCCGGCCGCGTTCTGCAACCGTCACCTGCACGACGCCCATCACCGTGCCCATGAAGAGGCCGCAGACGAACATCGGCCAGGGCAGCTGGGCCAGGCTTAAGCCTCGGCGTAGAAGGCGAACAGGAGAAGCGTTGACGGTGGCCAACACCAGGCCGACCGAGGGAAAGATGGTGGTGAGCCCGGTACGGCTGACGATGCGCCCGGTCAGCATCGAGCCGGCGCCGATGCCGAACACCAGGGGCAGCAACATCAGCCCCATCGCGGCAGGCGTGGCCCGCGCAGGACGCGGAGGTAAAGCGGCAGAAAGGTGATCAGCGAGACGAGGGTGGCGCCATGACAGGCGGCTAGGGGCGTCGCTCCGCCAGACGCGTCGGATTGCGCAAGAGCGTGATCGGCAGCAGCGGATGGGCCACGCGCCGCTGTTGTTTGATGAGCCCGATGAGGCCGAGCAGCGAAATGGCGGCCAGGGCGGCGATTGGCGGCAGCAGACTGGCGCTGCATGCGCTGCGCTTGATCGAGCGCCAGCAGGAAGGGGACGATGAAGGTGATGAACAGGAGCAGGCCCAAGGTGTCGAAGCGCCAGGGTTGCTCGCGATAGGCGCGGGACTTGAGGCGCATGGTGAGCAGGACGGCGAGCAGACCCAGGGGCACGTTGATCAGGAAGACGCTGCGCCAGCCCAGGTGATGGGTCAGATAACCGCCCACGACCGGACCGGAAGGTGCTGGAGGTCACCATCACGGAGGCAAGATAGCCCTGGTAGCGTGCCGCGCTCGCGCGGGGGAATGGTCTCGCCGATCATCGCCTGCGAGAGCGTCATCAGGCCGCCGCCGCCCAGGCCCTGCAGGATGCGCGCAGATGGTCAATAGCTCGACACTGCTCGCCACCGCGCACATAGCGAGCTGACGATGAAGATCGCAAGCGCGAGGAACATCATGCGCTTGCTGCCGTCAGACGTCACGCAACTGCCCGTAGACCGGCGCGGCCACGGTGGTGGCGACGAGATAGCCGACCACGATCCAGGAGACGCGACCGAGGCTGCCGAGCGATGCCGCGATCGAGGGCAGGGCCGTTGCCACGATGGTTTGGTCGACGACGGCCAAGAACATCGGCAACATGATGGAGGGAAAGACGGTGCGGAACAGCTGACCGGGGTGGGCTCCTGTTCGCCGTCCTGCATGCCGGCGTCAGCCACGTCCGTTCGTAATCGCAATCAACTTGTCGAGCGCCTGCCTCGCCGCACCGGATTCGATGGAGCGCTGGGCGAGCTGGGCGCCGTCCAGAATATTGGCGGCCTTGCCGGCGACCACGCGCCGCGGCGGCGGCATTGAGGACGGCGATATTGCTGCAGCGGCGTCTTCTTGCCGGCCAAAACCTCGCGGATAGCCGCCGCATTGGCGTGCTCGTCGCCGCCCTTGAGGTCGGAGAGTTTGGCGGGGGCCAGCCCCGCATCAGCCGGCGTCACTTCGAAGACCGTGACCTTGCCATCCTTGAGCTCGGCGACGTCGGTGGCGCCCGTCGTGGTCAACTCGTCGAGACCGTCATGACCGTGCACGACCCAGACGTGCTTGGCACCCAAGTTGTTCAGGACCTGGGCGATCGGCTCCACCCAGTGCCAGGAAAAGACGCCGACGACCTGGCGTTTGACGCCGCCGGGGTTCGAGATCGGCCCCAGCAGATTGAAGATGGTGCGGATGCCGAGCTCGCCGCGGATCGGCGCCCAGTGCTTCATGGCGGGGTGATGCAGCGGGGCCCACATGAAGCCGACGCCGGCCTCCTCGACGCAGCGGGTGATGGTCTCGAATGCGCCGTCGAGCTTGACGCCGAGGGTCGACAGCACGTCGGAGGCTCCCGACATGGAGGAAACGCGGCGGTTGCCGTGCTTGGCGACCTTCACGCCGGCGCCGGCCGCGATCAGGGCGGCGCAGGTCGACGACATTATAGGTGCCGTGACTGTCACCACCGGTGCCGACGATGTCGACGGCATCCTCAGGCACGCTGACGCGCATCATGCGTGCGCGCAGCATTTGCGCGGCACCGGTGATTTCCTCGACGGTCTCCCCGCGCACGCGCAGTGCCATCAGGAAAGCGCCCATCTGCGCCGGCGTTGCCGCCCCGGCGGTCATCTGATCGAGGGCGGTGCGAATTTCGTCCTCGCTGAGTGTCGCACCCTGCGAGACCTTCTGGATCAGATGGCGCAATTCTTGGGAGGGTTGGGCATCCATGGTGGTCGTCAAGCGGCGTGGCGTGCGGGGTCGATATTGCGACGCCGCGGCGCCAGACCCGCGAGCTCGAGGAAATTGGCGAGCAGGGCGTGGCCGTGCTCGGAGGCGATGCTCTCCGGGTGGAACTGCACGCCGTGCACGGGATGGGTGCGATGCTGCAGGCCCATAATCAGCCCGCCGGCTTCGGCCGTCACAGCTGAGGGGCTCGGGAAGGCTCTCGCGCTCCACGATCAAGCGAGTGATAGCGCGTAACCTCAAACGTGTTGGGCAGCGACTCGGAACAGCCCCCTTGCCGGCATGGCTGATGCTGCGAGAGCTTGCCGTGCATTGAGCTGCGGCGCGCGCACGACGTTGCCGCCGTAGGCTTGGCCGATGGCCTGATGGCCGAGGCAAACGCCCAGGATGGGAATTGAGGGCCCGGCCTTATCGATCAGCTCGAGGCAAATGCCGGCCTCGTTGGGCGTGCAGGGGCCGGGCGAGAGAACAATGCCCTGGGGCGCAAGTTGCAGGACCTCGGCGACGGAAATCTTATCGTTGCGGAACACTTCGCAGGGCGCGCCGAGCTCGCCCAGGTAGTGGACGAGGTTATAGGTAAAGCTGTCGTAGTTATCGATCAGGACCAGCATGAAACGATTTAGGGGACCGATATGGTTGTGGTCAAGCCAGGGCCTGGGCCATAGCCTCCGCCAGGCCGGGGCCAGGGCCAGGGGCCGGTGGGCCAGGTCTGGGCCCGGGTCTGGGAATAGGAGCCGGTAAGCGCCGAGGCCGCGGTTCGCGGCCGCTGACGCGCCGCCATCAGCTCAGACGCCGTGGCGCGGTAAAGGTATCGAGCCGTCCCGCCTTGGGCTTCACCTGCGACCACTGGCCCGTCCTAAAGCTGATGACGGCGAGCCCGGCGGTGGGAAACTTGCTGGCCAGCCGGTGCAGGTCCTCGGGCCTGCCTTGGCCCGAGAGCTCCACGGCCAGACCGTGCATGCCAGGATCGTGACCGACGAGCATCAGGCAGTGGATGTTGGCGCGGACCTTGCGGATGCGCGCAAGCAGGCTAGTGGACGATGCAAGGTAAAGGCCATCCTCGAACTCGACCGAGGGCTCCCCCGTCAGCTTCGGCAGCACCAGGGCCAGGGTTTGTCGAGCGCGCGTTGCCGGCGAGCACAAGATCAACTGGGGCTCGATGCCCTCTGCGGCCATGTAGGTACCCATGCGCGGCGCCGCCGCCTCGCCGCGTGGGGCCAAGGGGCGATCGAAATCCTGGATCGAGGCGTCTTCCCAGCTCGATTTGGCGTGGCGCAGCAGACAGAGGGTCAACATGCCACGAGCATACCGGCTAAAAGCGCCACCTAGAAGACGGCAGCGTGCTGGCTCAAGCCCCGGGGGCCCTTCACCGGCGCGCGTGGCGCGGACGTCAGAAATTGGCGTTAAAGGCGATACAGGTGCGCACGCCGGCCCCGCGGAAGGGAATGACTGCGTGCTCGTAATAGGCTGGGAACAGGATCATCACGCCGGCCTTGGGGTTGACGGTGATCTCCGTGGTTTGGTTTTGCACGCGGTTCATGTGCGCGCGCGGACGTGGATCAACGAACATGATCGCCCCTTCCTCGGCCGAGGCGCCCTCGGGCGCGGGCGGGACGCTGACATAGTAGACGCCGCTGACCTTGGCGTCGGGATGCACGTGCTGAAAATTGATGTCGCCGGCGCGCATGTTGATGCCCCAACCCCAAAGCCGCAGGTTCAGCTTGGTCGGCGGCGCATGGCAGTTGGCCTCCAGGAACTTCGGCACGTATTCGTGCAGCGCCGCCTGCACGAGGTCGCGCAAGGCAACGATCTCCGGCTCTTTGCGCGAGAACAGCGTCGTATCGGAGTGGTAGCCGCCGATGTTGCTGGTGACGGCAGCGATGTTGGTCGTGTCTTTTTCCAAGCGTAGCATCAGCTGCTCCAGCCTCTGGTTGAGGCGGGCGCAGTTCGCATACTCGCGCATCATGAACAGGGTGGGAAAATGCGAGGCAACGACGGTATTGGAGACCTGCGGTCGCTCGAGGGTGTCCGTGGACATGCATGCCTTCCAATTCTGACGGTCGCCAAAATTCGCTGCTGCCGGCGAGGCGAAGCGGCGCGAAGACTAGTGTGGTCGGCGGCGACATGGCAGCGGCGCCCGGCGGAGGGCTACCATGCAGCAAGTCACCTTGCGCTCAGGGCAAATTTGCGCTTTGCCGATCGACTTAAGGCGTTAGCTAAGGAACTTTGCTAACAGGTCGATGACAGCGGCGGGCTGCTCCTGCTGCACCCAATGGCCGGCACCCTCGACGAGATGACAGCCGCGCATGCGTGAGGTGGCGCTGGCCTGCATCTTTTCCAGCGCGCCCGGCAGCTGAAAGGCACCCCAGTCGCTCTTGCCCGCGATAAACAGGAAGGGACGTCGATGCGTGCGGCCGGCAAAGACCTGCTGCTCGGCCTCGAAGCGGCCGCTGGTGCGGACAGCGATACCAGCTGAGCCCGCCTTGGAAGCCGGTGCGGCGAACTCGGCGCTGTAAACGGCGAGCTCGGCCTCGGTAAGCCATTGGCAGGCCGCGATCTCCGGTGCTGAGGGCATTGCAGCGGCCGCCGTCTCGGCCATGCCCTGCTCCAGCCGCATGACGTAGTAGGTCGGCAGCTTGGCGAGCTCCTCTGCGCTCCAGGCGGCAAGCGGGTGCGGGACGTTGCCCTTCCAGTCGGCGCTCTTGTAGTGATAGTAGGCGCGCAGGAAGGCATGAATGCCCTGCGGACAGTGGCGCATCTCGGCGTCGGCTTCGCGCGTCGAATAGTACCAGTGGTAGTGTTTGCGCGGTGGCTTAAGCGCGGCAAGGGCGGCGTGGATGCTGGGCTTGCCGGCGGCGGCTGCCGCCGTCGGGGTGGGCAGGCTCCGGCGGGCCGACGAAGGGCGCGCTCATCAACACCACGGAACGGAAGATATCGTCCCGCAACAGGGCGCACCAGGCGGCCACGGGCGCGCCGGAAATCGTGGCCGATCACCGCCGCGACGGAGCGATGGCCCAGCGCCGAGACGAGGCCCAAGGTGTCGCGCACCAAGTTGATGACCCGGAAAGGGCTCGAGATCGTCGTCGTAGCCGCCGTGCCAGCCCGGTGGTGCGGCCGTAGCCGCGCTGGATCCGGGGCGACCACGTAAAATCCCGCCGCCGCCAGCGGCAGCATCAGCTTGCGCCAGCTATAGGCGAGTTCCGGGAAGCCGTGCAGCAGCAGGAGACAGGGCCGGCGCCCGCGCGCGCGTAGCCGGCCTCCAGCACATGCATCAGGAGCCCGTTGCCGTTGGGCAGGAGGCGCGAGCGAATACCCGCGGGCAGGACGTCGCCATAAAAGTGCGCCTCGGCGCTCATATTCGTTGCCTCCGGGCCTCGCAGGCGCGCCTTGGCTCAGGGACCGCGGTTGCCGCGTTTGCTGCGCGCGGCGAAACGGACGGCCTCCTCGGCCGCCTTGAACAGAGCTCTGGCCTTATACTCGCACTCGAGCTGCTCGGCCTCCGGGTCGCTGTCGGCGACGATGCCGGCGCCGGCCTGAACATAGATCATGCCGTCCTGACCAGCGCCGTGCGTAGCACGATGCAGCTGTCCATCTCGCCGTCGGCCGAAAAATAGCCGACGCAGCCGCCGTAGGGTCCGCGCTTCTCCTTCTCGAGCGCGTCGATGATCTCCATGGCGCGCACCTTGGGTGCGCCGGACAGCGTACCGGCCGGGAAGCCCGCCATCAGCGCGTCGATCGACGTCGTGGCTGCTCGTCCAAGGCGCCCACCACGTGACTGCCGATGTGCATGACATGGCTGTAGCGCTCGATGGCGAAGCTTTCTTTGACGCGCACCGAGCCGATTTTCGCGACGCGGCCGACGTCGTTGCGTCCGAGATCGAGCAGCATGAGGTGCTCGGCGCGCTCCTTGGGATCGGCCAGCAGTTCCTGTTCCAGCGCCAGATCCTCCTCCGGCGTGGCGCCGCGCCGCGCGCGTGCCGGCGAGCGGCCGGATGGTGACCTCGCCGTCGCGCACGCGCACCAGGATCTCGGGCGAGGAGCCGACGAGGGCGAACTCGCCGAAGTCGAGATGAAACAGGAACGGCGAGGGATTCGTGCGCCGCAAGGCGCGATAAAGGGCAAGGGGCGGCAGGGCGAAGGGAGCATCGAAACGCTGGGACAGAACCACCTGGAACACATCCCCGGCCGCGATGAACTCCTTGGCCGCGCCCTACCATGGCCTTGAATTCGGCGGGCGTGGTGTTGGAGACCGGCATCGGGAAGCGCCAGATCGACGCCCGACATGCTGGTCGCGTGCGGCAGCGGCGCATCGAGGGCGGCAAGGACGCCGCGCAGGCGATCGAGCGCGGCGGCATAGGCGGCGGCCGCAGCGATGCCCGGGGTAGGATGCACCGGGCGTCACCACGGTCATCTCGTCCTTGACGGCGTCGAACACCACCATCAAGGTGGGGCGAACGAAACAGGCTGTCGGGCGACCCCGAGCGCGTCGGGGCTCTGCCCGGGCAGGTGCTCGACCAGGCGCACCGTGTCATAGCCCATGTAGCCGATGACGCCGGCGGCGATCGGCGGCAGGCTCGGCCGGCAGCTCGATGCGCGAGCGATCGAGCAGCGCGCGCAGCGAGTCGAGGGTCGAGGCCTCCTCGACCTCGAAGGCGTGGCGGGCCGCTTGCGGGTTGGCATTGATCTCGGCGCGTGTCGCCGAAGGCGCGCCAGACGACGTCGGGCGCGAGGCCGATGATCGAGTAGCGACCCGCGCGCCGCACCGCCTTCCACGGATTCCAAGAGGCAGCTGAGCGGCTGCCCGTCGCTCAGCTTCAGCATGACCGAGACCGGCGTCTCGAGGTCGGCGATCAGCCGGGTCCACACGACCTGCGCCACGCCTGGCGGCATAGCGCTCGCGCAAACTCGCGCGCGCGAGGGCTTCAAATTCGAGGTCGCTGCCGATCGGCTCGAGCTTGGTCATGCGCGGGGCTCCTTCGCTCGGTCCTCGATCACTCGAGCATCGGCGCTTCCGTTCCGCGCTCGCCGCCGAGCGCCTGCCGCAGCGCCTCTTGGTTCACCGAAAGGCCGTAGCGCGCCTGCAGGCCGCCGATGTATTCGGCGAGGATGTCGCCCTGCAGCTGCCGGTTGAGTTCGGTCTTGAGGGTGGCGACCTGCTCCGGCGTGGGGTCGGGGGCCGGACTGATTTCGGCGACACGAATGATGGTCCGCCCCTTGCCGTCGCTGGTCGGCGCCGAGGCGGCGCCGCCCTTTGGGCAGCGTGAAGGCCTGCTGCACGGCGTTGCTGGTGCAGGCCCGGCGGCGAGGTGGCTGCGCGTCACCGGGTTGGTTTTCTCGGCCTTGGCGCCGGCTTCGCCAGCCACGGTCCCGAAGGCTTCGCCCTGATTGAGCCGATCCACGAGCTTTGCGGCGCGAGCGTGCTGATCTCCGTGCGCCGTTGCTGCTCCATGAATTGCGGCCTTCACTTCGCCCGCCACCTCCTCGAAAGGCTTTTGCTTCTCGGGCGTCACTGGCCAGCACATCGACCCAGGCATAGCCGCCGTCGCGCGAACTCCGGCGGCTTCGGCCTCGATGCCGGCGTTACCGGAGAAGGCAGCCTCGCGCGATCTTTGCCGGCGTCGGCCTGCTCGAGCGCCGGCTTGCCGTCGGCGGTCTTGCCCGCTGCGATCGATCTCGGCGATTTCGCAGGAAGGGCAACTTCAGCTCTTCGCCGATCTCCTTCAGCGGCTTGCCGGCGGTAGCGCTCGTTCTCGATGCCTCTCGTGCAGCGTCCTGCAACTCGCGATTGGCGCGCTCCTCGGCAAGGCGGTCGCCGATCTCGCCCTTGACCTCATCGAAGGTGCGCTGCTTGCCCGGCACCATCTCGCTGACGCGCAGCCAGCACGGTGGCGAACTGACCCTCGACCGGCTGCGACAGCTCGTCCTTGCTTCAGGCCGAAGGCCGCGTCGGCGATCTCGGCTATCGATCATGTCGCTTGCGCGCGAGCAGTCCGAGTTCGATGTCGCTCTCCTTGAAGCCCAGCTTGGCCGACGGCGTCGGCTAGAAGTTCTCGGCTTTCGCTCAGCTCCGCGTAGGCCTTCTCGGCCGCCGCCTTGTCGGCAAGCGAGAGCTGCGTGATGCGTCGCATCTCCGGGATGTTGAATTTCTGTTTGTCGCTGCTCGTAGGCGGCCTTGAGCTCCATCCTCGCTGATACTGATGCCGCTGCTTGGCGGCGTCACGCGTGAGCAGCAGCACGTTGATCTTGCGCCGTTCAGGGCGGTCGAAGCTGCGCGCTTGTTCTGCATCGTAGTAGGCGCGCAGTTTGGCATCGTCCGGTTCGGCTGAGCTTGATGAGCTTGTCGTAGTCGGGCGTGAAGAACTCGATCACGCGGCGCTCTTCGCGATAGCGATGAGCAGCATCGAGCATAGCCTGCGGCGGTGCGAGTCCGCTCAGCAGACTCTCGGTCAACTGGTCGCGCAGTTCCTCTTGGCGACGCGTAGCGACATAGCGGCCCTCGCTCAGGCCGATCTGGCGCAGAAAGTTTTGGAAGAAGCTCGCTGGAAAACTTGCCGTCGGGACCCTGAAATCCGGGATCGTTGCGAATAATCTCGGCCATGCCCTGATCGGACAGGGCCAGCTTGAGGTCGCGCGCATGGTGGTCGATGGCGGCTGCGGAAATCAGGCGCGCCAAGGCGCGTTGCTCCACGCCCAGCAGTTTGGCCTGCTCGTTGGTGAGGCGCCGACCGAACCGACGCGGTGAGCGACGCCATTTCGTCCTGATAGGCCTGGCGGTACTCATCCACGGTGATCTCGCGAACCGCCGATGGTGGCCAGCGTTCCCCGGCCGACAGTTGCGGATGACGTCGCCGATGCCCCAGACGGCAAAGGCGATGACCAGCAGGCCAAGCAGTCCCTTAGCGAACCAATTGAGCGCGCCGCGGCGCAAGGATCGAGCATGGTAGCATTTCCAACTGCAGGGTGCGCGCCGATGCCAGGAACCGGCCAGCCCGCAAAGGGCCTTAGCACATCTTGACGCGCATGGGCCGCATATTATGAACCCCAACGGGCGCCAGCAAAGCGCTCGGCTTGGTCGGCGGCCAAGTTCGCCGAAACTTAATTTGCCCGACGAGAGAACAACACAGATGGCACACGAGATCCCCGCTCCGGCCGCTAATTGCCGGCAATTGGAAAAATGAACGGATCGGTGGCCGCGCTCGCAGAGGCGCTGGCGGTGCGCGATCGCTTAGGGGAGCCAGGCTTTGCCCGGGGGTCGAGGTAATGATTTGCCCGCCCGCACCGCTTCTCGCCCTGCTGGCACGTGAGGCCACACCCGGGCGCCTGCTGCTGGGTGGGCAGGACTGTCACGCCTTGGCGAGCGGGGCTCACACCGGCGACGTCTCCGCTGAGCTCTTGAAGGACGTGGGCGCCTGCGCGGTGATCGTGGGCCATTCTGGAGCGCCGTGCCGAGCACGCCGAACGCGACATCGACGTCCGGCGCAAGGTGGCTGCCGCGCATCGCGCGGGCCTTACCGCCATCGTCTGTCTCGGCGAGACCGCCGGCGAGCGCCGCGCCGGTCTGACGCTGGCCGTGGTCGGCCGACAGCTCAACGCATCGTTGCCCGAGCACGTGCGCGCCGCCGACACGGTGATCGCCTATGAACCGGTTTGGGCCATCGGCAGCGGCCTCACCGCCAAGCCCAGCGACGTTGCCGAAGTGCACGGCTTTTTGCGCCAAGCGCTGCGAAAGCGCTGTGGCGATGAGGGCGGCAAGATCCGTCTCATCTACGGTGGCTCCGTCAAGCCCGACAACGCCAAAGACTTGCTGGCGACCGGCGATGTCAACGGCGCCCTCGTCGGCGCTGCCAGCCTCAAGGCCGCCGACTTTCTCGGCATCGTTGCAGCGTGCGGCGCTTGACCCGGGCGCCCGAAACAGGGCTAAGTCGCCCATCATATTTTGGACCCGTGCCAGTGACCGGTTCTGGAAGCGCATGACCCGTCTCGGTTTCGTGCTTGGCGCCCAAGTCTTGCTGGTGGCGTGGTGCGGGGTGGCCGCTGCCGCCACGCTCGAACAGGACGCCTGCGCCAAACTCAAGACCGAACTCCTGCAGCTCGAGCTCGCCGGCACGCGCACCAGCATGGCGAAGGGGCCCGATTGGGCGAAGGCCAACCTCGGCACCGACAAGCTGCAGCAGATCAAGCGGCTGTTGGAGGTCGAAGAGCAGATCCTGTTTCGCTGTCAGGGCAAGCCGCTGGTCGTGTTGCCCGAGGGGGTCGACGAGGGAGGCCGCGGCGGTGCCGGCCGACCGCAGCAAGGATGGGACTGCCGCTGCTAAGCCGGCAGCGGAGAGCAAGGGCCGCGACCGCGAAGGAGCCGCAACCGCCGCCGGGCAAAGCCAAGGCCGCCGGGCCCGCCGGCGCCAAAGCTGCGGGCGCCGCCGCCACGGCGCCACCCGGCAAGCCGGCCGGCGCGGCCAAAGCCGCACCGGAGCCGGCGGCAACCGCGGCAGCGCCAAAGCCCAAGCCGAAGCCCAAGCCAACCCCGAAAGTCGATGATGCCTACCGCCCGGCGCCCGCCCAACCCGCCGACAGCCCCGGCGCCAGCAAACCCTGAGTGGGGCGCGGCTGGGGCTGGTGGCGCGCACGGGCCCATGTACACGGGGCCTAGTACACGGGGCCTAGTACACGGGGCCATGGGGCCTAGTACACGGGGCCTAATGTAGAAGCCTCGCGGGACCCCGCAGCAACGAAGATGATGGTATGACGACCGTCCTGCTCATTATTCACCTGATGATCGCCGCCGCGCTGGTGGGTGTCGTCCTGCTCCAGCGCTCCGAAGGCGGTGCGCTCGGGATCGGCGGCGGCGGCGGCTTCATGACGGGCCGCGGCGCGGCAAATTTCCTCACGCGCGTGACGGCGAGCCTGGCGGCCGCATTTTTTGCCACCAGCTTGCTGCTGACCCTGTTGGCCTCGCGGTCGACGGCGCCCGGCTCGCTTTTCGACCGGTCGACCGCAGCGCCCGCGAGCGGTCAAGCGGCGCCCGAAGGCACGCCTTCGCCGGCCCAGCCGGCGGCGCCCGCCGGCCGCGGCGGCATCCTCGACCAGCTGCAGCCGCCCGCCCCGAGCGGTCCAAGCGTACCGCAATCAAAGTAGCCCTTTCGGCGTTGGCGGCGGCGCCGACGCAGCGATCCCAGCGCGGCGCCAACGTCGGGTGAAGGCCGCATGCTGGGCCTTGTGCCGCGCGCAGGCTTCCACCGATCCGAGCCGGTGTGCGAGCTAGAACGGGTCCGTCGGATCGAACGTGGCGCGGCGCTTCTGGCGCAGCGCCGCCAGGCCTTCCTGCACCTCGGGTCCGGAGAAGCCCATGAATTCCATGGCCAGCGACGCATCGAAGCTGGGTCCCGCCTGGCGCAGCCAATTGTTGAGTGCGTGCTTGGTCCAGCGCACGGCGGCGGGCGGCATATCGCGCAACCTCTCGGCCGCACCCAGGGCCGCCTCCACGACCTTGTCGTCATCGGCCACCAGCGAGATGAGGCCGATGCGTTCGGCTTCCGCGCCGGAGAGCGCTTCACACAACAACAGGTAATATTTGGCCTTGGCCATACCGCACAGCAGCGGCCACACGATCGCTGAATGATCGCCCGCCGCCACCCCGAGCCGCGTGTGGCCATCGATGATGCGGGCGGTGCGGCCGGCGACCGAGATGTCCGCCAGCAGCGCCGCCGCTAGTCCGGCGCCGACGCAGGGTCCCTCGATGGCGGCAACGATCGGCTTGCTGCAATTGATGACGTTGTAGACGAGGTCGCTTGCCTCCTTCCAGACGCGCGTGCGCCTGGCCCAATCGCGTGCCATCGCGTCGATCATGTCGAGATCGCCGCCGGCCGAGAAGACACCGCCCTCACCACGCAGGAGGGCAACCGAGGTGGTCGGATCGCGATCAACATCGCGCCAGACGTGAGCCAACTCGCGCATGGCCGTCGGCGTCGAGGGCGTTGAGCCTGCCCGGCTTCGACAGGATAATCTCAACAGGCGAGGCCGCGGTCTTGCGAACTTGAGCGCCTTGTAGTGACTGTAGCGGTCTTCCATTGCCGCCTCCTTTTCCGTTAGCCGCGATGGTCCCAGGATGTTTTGCCTGCAAGCTTTGCCAGAGGCCTTGTAGAAAGCTCTGCCAGAAAGCTGGGCCGCTGGACGCCGGTGCGGTGCCGAGGCCCTGCAGTTGGCGGCACCAGCGCGCCGTGCCGTTGCCCCGGAGCGTGGCGCACGCTCGCGGTCATGCGCCGGGGCCCTCGCCAAACGCAAAGGCGAGCCGTGTGCCCTGATCGATCGCGCGCATGGCATCGAGCTCGGCGGCCCGCTCGGCGCCGCCGATCAGGTGAGCGTGTCGACCGCGCGCGATCAGGCTGTGGTAAAGGTCGCGGACCGGTTCCTGTCCGGCACAGATGACGATGGTATCGACCGCAATCAAGCGTGCTTTGCCGTCGACCGCGACGTGCAGGCCGGCGTCGTCGATGCCGGTGTAACGAACGCCGCTGAGCTGGGCCACCTTGCGCCTGGCGAGCGCCAAGCGCAGCGCCCAGCCGGTGCTGAGACCAAGCGAACGCCCCATGCGCCCGGTCGTTCTTTGCAGCATGAGGATCTCACGGCCCGAGGTCGCGCCCGAGGGCGCAACCGAGACCGCCACGGCCGGCAATGCTGGCATCGATCCCCCATTCGTCCAGGAAATGCCGTTCCGTTGCTGCCGGCCCGTGCGGTGGGGCACTCAGGTATTCGGCAATGTCGAAGCCGATGCCGCCGGCGCCACAATGGCGACACGCAAGCCGGCGGTTTTCACCCCCGACAGCAGTTCAACGTAGCTCACGCACTTGCTGTGCGCGATGCCCGGGATGTCGGGAACGCGCGGCCTGGCACCGGTGGCGATGACGATTTCATCAAAATTGAGGCTGGCGAGCATCGCTGCGTCCGGGCTCGAGTTGAGACGCAAGGCAATGCCGAGGTTCGGCCATGCGCGCGCGAAAGTAGCGCAGCGTTTCGTCGAATTCCTCCTTGCCTGGAACGGTGCGCGCCAGATTGAGCTGCCCACCGATGCCGGCCGCGGCTTCAAACAGCGTGACCTCGTGGCCGCGCTCGGCGGCGGTCACGGCGCAGGCCAGCCCTGCCGGTCCGGCGCCGACGACGGCGATGCGGCGAGCCTGCGGCCGGCGGCGGCCGGTCGAAGTCGAGTTCGCGCCCAGCCTTCGAGATTGACGAGACACGTTGCGGCGCGATCGGAAAGATCAGGTCCAGACAGGCCTGGTTGCAGGCGATGCACACGTTGATGCTATCGCGGCGTCCCCGTCGCGTCTTGTTGGCGAATTCGGGGTCGGCCAGCATCGGTCGGGCCATGGAGACGAGATCGGCATCGCCGCGCGCCAGGATTGCTTCGGCCAGTTCCGGCGTGTTGATGCGGTTGGAGGCCACGACGGGGATCTTGACGGCGGCTTTCAGATGGCGCGCCGCGAAGCTCCAGGCGGCGCGCGGCACGCGCAGGCCAATGGTTGGCACGCGCGCCTCGTGCCAGCCGACGCCCTGGCTGATGATGTTGGCGCCGGCCGCCGCCACACCGCGCGCAAGCGCGCGCGATCTCCTCGCGCGTCAGACCGCCTTCAACCAGGTCGATTGAGGAGACGCGAAAGATCACGAGAAAGTCGCTGCCCGTCCGCTGGCGCACGCGGCGCATCACTTCGATTGCAAATCTGCAGCCTGTTTTCGAGCGAGCCGCCCCAGGCATCGCTGCGGTCGTTGCAGCGCGGCGCCGTAAATTCATTGATGAGGTAGCCCTCCGAGCCCATGATTTCGACGCCGTCGTAGCCGGCCTGCGGGCCAGCGCAGCGGTCAGCTGCATAGTCCTCGATGGCAAGCGGCGATGTCGGCCTCGCGTCATCCGGCCGCGGCGCGTTTGGGGTTGATGGGTGAGGCGATGCGTGGAGCGGCCCGACGGCGCCCGGCGACCTTGGCATAGCGGCCGGCGTGCAGGATCTGCAGCGCAATCCGGGCACCGTGCGCGTGCACCGCCTCCGTCACCGGCCGGTGCTCCGCAATCTGGGAGGCATGGTTGAAGAGGGTCCCCGGGCTCGCAGCCGAGCCCTCCTCGGTGGGCGCGCGAAGCCACCGGTGACGATCAGGGGCGACCCCCGCCTTTGGCACGCTCTGCGTAGAAACGGGCAGACGGCGCGCAGGGTGATCGAGGGTTTCCAGCCGCGTGTGCATGGAGCCCATCAGCATCCGGTTTGGCAGCGTCAGGAAGCCGAGATCGAGGGCTGCAGAAGGTGTGGAAGCGGACGTCATGGGGCGGCGGGCAGGCGGCGCGCAGTGTTCAACGCCTGCGCGGCCGCGGACACCGGCGTGCGCCCTCAAGGGCGAGATGACGTCTGGGTCGCCTGCCGCATGATGGCCGCCGTCTCTTCGATCTCGGCGAATATCCAGTCTCGAAAGGCTTTTGACGGGGGCCCGCCTCTCGTGACCCTTCTGGCAGAGCGAAGAAATACGATCGTCCGGGGAGCGGGATCTCGGGCCCGAACGGGACGATGAGACGGCCAAGGCCGATGTCACGCGAGGCGACCAGTTTGTAGGCGAGGACCACGCCGGCGCTTTCGCTGGCGGCGTCGAAGGGCGTGATCCGGCAACATTGAGGCGCAGCCCGCGCGTGCGCTGTCGATGTTATCGGACGCCCGCCATCTGGAACCAATCCGGACCAGGTGGGCACCACGCCGCGGCACGATCGACCTGGATCGGGGTAAAATGCACGAGGTCCTTGGGCGAACGCAGGGATGGGCGCCATCGAGCAGCTTTCGGGCTGCACAAGGGCAAGAGCCACTCCTCCGCGAGCCTTTCGACGTAGAGGTCGGGATGGTTGCCGGAGCTCAGCCTGATGCCAACGTCGACGCCATCGGCTACAAAATTGACGTAGGCCGAGCTCGCCGAGACCCGCGTGTCGATATCGGGATGCTTGTCAAGCAAAGCGGTAAAGCTTGGGGCGAGCCACTCTCGCCGTCAGGCCGGGTGTGGCACTTACCACCAGCACGCGATCCTGCCGATTGGGCTCCAGGCGGTCGACGGCTTTGGCGCAGGCTATCAAAGCCCGTTTGGATCCCGGGGTAGATCAGGCGGGCGGCGTCGGTGAGTTCGATGGCGCGAGCACGCCGAAAAAACAACTTGAGACCTAGCAAGTCCTCAAGCCCGCGGATCTGGATGACTGAGCGCCGCCGGGGTGACGTGCAGCTCGGCGGCGGCCTTGCTGAAGCTCAAGTGGCGGGCCGTCGCCTCGAAGGCCTTCAGGGCATTGAGCGGGGGCATCCGGGGCGGCGCATGGGATCGTTGAGGTTCTCTCATCTCTCAAGCGAGATTTAATCGTTTGTAGTCCAAGTATATTCGCCGTATCTCCAACGTGCAAGACGTTCATAGCATGAGGATTGCTAAAATGACCGGATTGATGAACAGGCGGCTTTCCGAGATCGCACCTGAGGAGATCGCCGGCCTCAAGCGCCAGGCGCATCAGGCGCGCTCGCACGTGGCTCGTGACCTTCTGGGCGGGGGTGGCGGTGGTTCGCCAGCCTGGTTCACGAAGCCGGGATTGCCGCGCAGCTCGGCGAGGCGCCGCGGCCCTACCCGGCAAGCTATCCAGTGCCCCGTAGCCGTCTTTGCAGCTGAACCTTTCGCTCGCGAACCTCCAGGAGTTGACCATGACCCTAAACACCCAAGTCCTCAATGACGGCAGCGCCGGACTAAGTTTGGCCGCCCATCGTGTTGCCGATATGGGCAAAGGCCTCTGGCAGGCCTATTGGCAGCGCCGCTCGAGCGCGCCACGATCAATCCTTTGCACTCCCTGGGCGACAAGGTCTTGCACGACATCGGCATCGACAGAAGTGAGATCAGAATCGGTGGTGCGGACCCGATCGAAGGGACGTTTGCAGCGCTTCGAGACCTGAGCCAGGCCACAAGCTGGGGCGGCCAATCGCGCCGGCCGCTTCGAGCGTCACGCCAAATGCCAACAGCTCGCTTCCCTTGGAGCGCGAGCCTGTTGTGAGTACAAGCGTACGCGCCCCGCATAGGCCGCCGCTCGGTCGCGGCGGGGCCGCAGACCCGAAACTGGCCGCGCAAGCCTTTAAAGCACAAGGCCGCAGCGAGCCTCCAACCGAAGCGGGCTACGGCCGCATGGCCTTTTGCTTCCACAGCTCCCACGGCCGCATGACCACCTGCTGCTGCACCTGGTCGGCTTTCTCGCCTTCTTCCTTTTCCAGATACGTGACCTGGCCGCCCAGCGCGATCGCCTGGGCTTGCAATCGGGCGTTCACGTCGGTGTAGATGGCGCGATAGACCGCAACCTGGAGGTTGGGTCCCACCACGACGTCGCCGTGGCCGCGCATCAAGACGACGGATTTGTCGCCCAGCGTCGCCGCCAACGCCTTGCCGAGGGTGGCATCGGCGATCAGCAAGTTGCTCATGCCGGCGTGCTGGCGGATCTCGAACACGGGCACGCCGGCAGCGAGGAAGCCTGCCACATGAAACATCGGTCTGAGCGGCACGGTGCTGTTGGCAAAGGGAATGACCCCTTGCGAATGGGTATGGATCACGGCCATCACGTCCGGCCGGGCCCGATAGATTTCGCAATGGATAAAGCGTTCGAGGAAACTGCTGCGGCCTTGCTCGGCAACGGGCTTTGCAGTCGAGATCGTACTCCATGATGTCGTCGGCCTTGGTCAGGGCCGGCGCCAGCGACCGCGACAACAAGAGCCGGCCGGCGCGCTCGGGGTGGCGCACGCTGACGTGACCGAAACCATCGAGCACGCCCTGATCGGCAAGGATGCGGTTAGCTGCGACCAAGTCCTCCAGCAGCCGAGCATCGCCGGCGGCCGCGGCCGTCGGGGGCGTCTGCGCCGGGGCAGGCCCGGCGAGCGCGATGCCGGCAAGCAGAGCGGCCAGGCGGCGAAGCGGTCTGCAGCGGGATCTGACGGGCATGGGGTCACCCTCGGCTGCCGCAAGAGTGGGCTTGAGCGTTGCGGATAGACGGCGATCATATCGAGTTCGACCCGGGCGCCGGGCGTCGACAGCTGGTTGACGCAAACCGTCGTGCTGGCCGGCGTCCAGGCGCCAAAATACTCCGCCAGCACCGCCACCATGCCGTCCATGTCGCGCATGTCGGTCAGATACTTCGTTACCTTGACGACGTCGGTCCAGGCCAGGCCCTGATGATCGAGGATGGTCTTGATGTTGTCCATGGCCAACCGCGTTTGCTCGGCGATGCCCACGGGATGCTTGTGCTCGTGCAATTCGTGCGGGTGCTTGTGATAGAGCGGCGAGGGGTGGCGCCCGAAATGAACAACAGGTCGCCCGGGGCCTCGACGCGGATCGCCGGCGCATAGGGCATGTCCTTGACGCGCTCGGGCAGCGTCTGGATTTCGCCGAGACCAGGGTTGCTCGGTGAGGTTTTGTAGGCCGCGCCGCGCTCTGTCATGGTGTGGCTCCGCTGGGCAGTGGGCGTGCTCGGCATCCTGCCCGAGGAGCCGCGAGGCATCAATCCAGATGCAGGCGCGTGTCGAGCCGGCGCGAGGTCTGCGACCAAGCCGACGCCGACTGGAAATAGGCGATGGCGTCGGCCTCAAGCTCGGGATCGATGTTGGCGCGCTTGCTTCGCGTGAGAGCCGGCGTAGGCATCGACGATTTGGCGGGGGCAAGCATCAACGTGGTATCCCCCGCACCAGGGCAACCTTCTCATAGGTGCTAATGAAGGCGCGTGGTTGGGCGTCCTTGTCGTACAAGACGTCGCGACCGTAAAAGCGGCTGACGTAGCTGGTGTTGAGAAGACCGAGCAGGACCGGGGCTACGTCGATTTGACTGGCCAAGCCATCGTGCGTGGAGGGAGCAATGAAGTCCGGCGCATAGAAGATCAGGGGAATGTGATAGCGCGTTGGATCGAGCTCGATCTTGCCGCCAGTGCCCGCCGTGTGATCGGCGACGAACACGAAGAGCGTGTCGCGGAACCAGGGCTTGAGGCGGGCCGCCTCGACAAAACGCCCGATCGCGTGGTCGGCGTACTTGACCCCGCCCAGGCGGCCGGTCTTGGAGAAGATGTCGATGACGCCGTTGGGGTAGGTGAAGGGTCGGTGATTGGAGGTCGTCATCACCAGCTGGAAGAATGGCCTGTCGGAGGCAAACGAGCGATCGGCCTCCTTGATGACGCGCTGGAACAGGTCCTCGTCGGACACCCCCAGACGTTCTCGAAATGAATTTCATCGGCCGACAACGAGGTGCGGTCGATCACCTCAAAGCCGTTGCCGGCATAGAATGCGTTCATGTTGTCGAAGTAGCCGTAGCCGCCATAAAGAAAGCGCGTGTCGTAGCCGCGGTCGCGAAACACATCCCCGATCGTGAACAACTCTGCGTTGTGCGGCCGCCGCAGGATGGATTGACCCGGTGTCGGCGGCACCGACAAGGTCAAGGCTTCGAGGCCGCGCACCGTGCGCGTACCGGTCGCCAGCAGCTTGGTGAACAGCAGGCCCTCGCTGGCAAGGCGATCGAGATTGGGCGTGAGGTTTTGCCTGTTGCCGAAGTGCGCCAGGTATTCCGCGCCCATGCTCTCCATGCTCACCAACATGACATTCTTGCGCAGCATCCCGCCCTCGCGGCGGATGAGGCGTGATCAAGGGTCCCGTCCCGGAAAGGCGAGTAGCCCATCTTTTTCCTCGAGCAGGGTTTCGATCCGCTTTGCTGCCGCCTGCTGGGGCAGCGTCTTGTAGAAGCGGCGATAGTCGATCTCATTGTTGAAAAAGGCATGCGCCAACGCCCAGATGCCGTTGAGCGAAAGCTCGGTGGCGTAGGAATTGCCGCGGCTAAAGGCAAGCGACGTCGGCGTGGCGCTCACGGCGACGACCGGTGCCATCAGGGCGGCGAGGGCCGGGATCCAGCGAGCAGCAAGCGGCGCGGCGTCGGTTATGGGGAAAAGCCGGTGGCGGGCGAGAAAGATGCCGGCGCCGGAGAAGGCGAGCAGGGCGCCGAAGAGCTTGGCGAGCGGGTAGGATTGCCAAATGTTTTGCACCACCTCGCGGGTGTAGATCAGATAGTCCACGGCGATGAAATTGAAACGCGTGCCGAATTCTGTCCAGAACAGATGCTCGCCGACGGCGGCGATCAGGCAGAGCACGAGGAAGAGCGTGGCGCCCGTCAAGGTGGCGTAACGATCGAGGCGACCGCCCTTGAGGTTTTGCGGTGCGGCGAGCCACCAAATCACCACCGGCACGGCGAACATCGAAAACACCGCCAGGTCGAACCAGGTTCCGATCAGGAAGGGCGTCAGGAAGTCCAACGGGCTGTCGGCGGCTTCGCTGCGCACCCTGAGCGCCAGGCTGAGCCGCACGCCAAATTGGATGGCCAAGAAGATGATCGCAAACGGCAGCAGCCGAGTGGCCAATGCCGCACCGGCGCTGCGGCTGGCGCGAACCTTGCGCCGGTCCATTGTGCCTGTCCTTAAGGTTGGCTATTTGCCGATGCACTAGGGCCCGCTTTGCGGCTTTTTTCCGATGCCGGCGAGAGGCGCCGAGCGCTAAGATGCCGCATCGGCGCCCGCCACCGCCGGGCGCTGGCAAGGCGCTGGCGCGGCGGCAGCCAAGGCCGCGCCATGCGGCAAGCCGCACCAGGCCCCTTTCGTCGGCGCGATGGCGTGTTAGGGTTTCCCGGCAGCGAAATCCTAAAGAGGGGGCGAAGACGCCCATGCCACAACCCAGGCCACAACCCAGGCCACAACCCGGGCCACAACCCAGGGCCGAAAGCACAATCGAGGTGCGGCCGATCGCGGGTGCAATCGGGGCGGAGATTTACGGCGTCGATCTCGGCGGCGAGTTGAGCGAGGCGACGATTGGGGCAATTCGGCGCGCCTGGCTCGAGCACTGCGTGGTCTTCTTCCGCGATCAACCGCTGCCGCCCGAGCAGTTCTTGCGCTTTGCCAGGAGGTTCGGCGAGATCGTGGAATATCCCTTCATCAGGGGATTGAGGGTTTCCCCGAAATCATCGCGGTTGTGAAGCTCGAGCACGAGAAGACCAACTTCGGCGGCATCTGGCATTCCGATACCTCGTATTTGCAGAAGCCGCCCATGGCCACCATGCTGATCGCGCCGCGAGGTGCCAGCCAGCGGCGGCGACACCATGTTTGCCAACACCTACCTCGCCTACGAGACGCTATCGGATGGCCTGAAGCGGCTGCTCGACGGGCTGATTGCGGTCAACAGCTCGCTTAAAGCCGACGCGAGCCGCACGCGCGAGGATCGCGTCAAGGAAATGAAGCGCGATGATGCCAAGAAGGAATATGTCGGCGAGCATCCCGTGGTGCGCACGCATCCCGAAACGGGACGCAAGGCGCTCTACGTCAACGTCGCGCATAGCGTGCGTTTCAAGCGACATGACCGAAGCCGAGAGCGCGCCGCTGCTCAACTATCTGATCCAACACCAAACGCGACCGGAGTTCACCTGCCGTTTCCATTGGGAGGTCGGCTCGATCGCGCTTTTGGGACAATCGTTGCGCGCAACACAATCCGGTCAACGACTACCACGGCTATCGGCGTACCATGCATCGCATTACGCTTGCCGGCGATACACCCCGCTAACGAGGGACGGGCCATGACCAAGGCGGCGCTGCGGCAGATCGAGAGTGCGGACGATGATGAGCTTTTGCGCAGCATCGATCGCTGGCTGGAGCGCGACGTCAAACCCGTCGTCAAGCAGTACGACCACGAGGACCGCTATCCGAGCCGAGATCGTCGAGCAGATGAAGGCAGTTGGGCCTGTTCGGCGCAACCATCAGCCCGACCTACGGCGGACTCGGACTGCCGGCGCGCACCTACGCGCAGATCGTGATGCGGATCTCCAGCGGTGTGGATGGCGATCACCGGCATCTTCAACTCGCATCTGATGCTGGCGCTGGCGATCGAGAAATTCGGCACGCCGGCGCAGAAGGCGCAGTGGCTGCCCACGCTCGCCAGCGGCGAGGTCCGCGGTGGACTCGCGCTGACCGAGCCCGATGCCGGCACCGACCTGCAGGCGCATCCGGATGACGGCGCGGCGCGACGGCGAGCACTACGTCATCAACGGCACCAAGACCTGGATCTCGAACGGCATCGAAGGCTCCTGCGTCGCGCTGCTGGTGAAGACCGACCCCGAAGCCGAGCCCCGCTACAAGGGCATGAGCCTGTTCATCGCGCCGAAGACAGCCGGGTTTCCGGGTCGGCAAAGAAGCTCGAAAAGCTCGGCTACAAGTGCGATCGATTCGGCGGAGCTCGTGTTCGAGGACTACCGCGTTCCGCCGACCACCTGATCGGCGGGCGTCGAGGGCCAAGGCTTCTACCAGGCCACCGGCGGGCCTCGAGCTCGGGCGCATCAACGTTGCCGCGCGCGGCGTCGGCATCGCCGAGGGCGCGCTCAGGCTCGCGACCGAGTACGCGCAGATCCGCAAGACCTTCGGCAAGCCGATCTGCGAGCATCAGGCGATCCAGCTCAAGCTCGGCGAGATGGCGACGCGGGCGCGCGCGGCACGACTGCTGACGCTCGATGCGGCTGAGCGCCTTCGATCGCGGCGAGCGCTGCGACCTGGAGGCCGGCATGGCGAAGTATTTCGCCTCCGAGGCGCGCGCTGGAGAATGCCACCGAGATCGCTGCGCATCCATGGCGCCTACGGCTACGCCAAGGAATACGACATCGAGCGACTTTACCGCGACGCGCCGCTCACGTGTATCGGCGAGGGCACCAACGAGATGCAGCGTATCATCATCTCCAAGCAATGGATCAAGCGGAACCCGATCGCATGAAGCCGCTGCAGGGCCTGCGCATCCTCACCGTCGAGCAGTTCGGCGCGGGTCCCTACGGCACGCTGTTGCTGGCCGACCTCGGCGCCGACGTTATCAAGGTCGAGAATCCCACGGTCGGCGGCGACTGCTGCTCGCCATGTCGGGCCACATATGCTGAGCGAAGCGGCAGAGCCACTACTTCCAGACCTGGAACATGAACAAGCGCAGCATCGCGCTCGACATCAAGTCGGCGGATGGGCGACACGACTGTTCGAACAGCTGGTGGGAACGGCCGACGCGGTGGTCAACAATCTGCGCGGCGATCAAGCCGGCGAAGCTGAAGCTCGATTATGCGAACCTAAAGGCGATCAATGCCAAGATCGTCTGTGGGCACATTTCCGCCTACGGGCGCGACAATGCCCGCAAAGGTTGGCCCGGCTATGATTTCTTGATGCAGGCCGAGGCCGGCCTGATGAGCCTGACCGGCGAGCCCGACGATCCGCCGGCACGCCTGGGCGCCTCTGATGATCGACTACATGACCGGTGCCACGGCGGCGGTCGGGCTGCTCAGCTGCATCATGCGCGCCCGTCAAACGGGGATCGGCTGCGATGTCGATGCGTCGCTGTTCGATGTGGCGCTGCACCAGCTCGGCTACTCGGCGGTCTGGTATCTCAACGAAAACGACGTATCGCGGCGCCAGCCGCGTAGCGCGCACGCGGCGATTGCTCCCGTGCAAACCTTCCCGACCGCGGACGGCTGGATCTTCGTGATGTGCATGACGGACAAGTTTTGGGAGAACTTGATCGGCGCCATCGGCCGTGAGGACCTCGGTCTCGATCCGCGCTTTGCCAGCCAAGCGCAGCGGCGCGTGCACCGTGACGCCCTGACCCAGGTGCTCGACGCCGAGCTCAAGCAGCGGACGACGCAGGCGTGGCTTGAGACCTTCTCGGGCTTGGCTGCCGGCGGGGCCGGTGCTCGAAATGGACCAGGCGCTCGATCCGGCCTTCGTCGCCGAAGTGGGGATGGTGGCAAGCGTGCCGCATCCGGCGCGCGCCGACCTGCAGGTGCTGGCCAATCCCCTCAAAATCGACGGGCAACGACCCCAGCAGGTGGCCGCGCGCGATTTGGGTGCCGACACCGAGGCGGTGCTGGCGGAACTGGCGACCGCGACGCACCCGACACGAGCGCGGGCATGAAGCTCGCCGGCCTGCGCGTTATCGATCTGTCGTCGTTTCTGCCCGGCCCATTTCTGACCATGGCCTTGGCCGATCATGGTGCCGAGGTGATCAAAATTGAGCCGCCGGGTGAGGGCGATCCGGGGCGGCACATCGGGCTGGCCGATGGCCCTGCAACGGTGTTTTTCCGCAACTTGAACCGCGGCAAGAAGAGCGTGGTACTCGACCTCAAGGCGCCCGAGCAAAGGCGAGGCGCTGCTCGGAGCTTTGCGCGACGGCCGACGTATTCATCGAGACCTTCAGGCCGGGCGTCGCCGAGCGGCTGGGCCTTGGGCCAGACGTGGTGCGGGCGGAAAACCCGCGCCTCGTTTACTGTTCGATCAGCGCCTTCGGCCAGGTCAGGGCCTATGGCGCCCGCCCGGCGCACGATCTTGCCCCTGCAGGCCATCAGCGGTTCGCAGAGCATCACGGTGGGCAGCGATGGGCAACCGGCGATGACGGCGATCCCCATTGCCGATCAGCTGAGCGCCCTGCACGGGCTATCGGCGATCCTGATGGCGCTCGTGCGACGCGAGCGCACGGGCCGCGGCGATGTGATCGACATCGCCATGCACGACGCAATGCTGGCCGCTTCGGCCAACATCGTCGGGCCGACCCTGGCCGAGGGTCGTCAGCCCAATCCGAAGCATGAGCGCAACACCGGCGGTGCCGCCTTTTACCAGATTTACCCCACCCGCGATGACCGCCATCTGGTGCTGGCCGGGCAGGAGCCCAAGTTCATCGCCAATCTGCTCGGCGCCCTGGGGCGCGAAGACTTGATTGGGCTCTGCCTGCAGGGGCCGGGTCCGCATCAGCGTCCGGTGATTGCCTTTCTGCAAGACGTGTTCCGCCAGCAAACACTCGCGGAGGCCGTCGCCTGGCTGTCGGACCTCGATTTGTGCTTTGGCCCAGTGCATACGCTGCCCGAGGCTTTCGAGGATCGCCAACGTTGCCGCGCGCGGCATGGTGCTGACCGACGAGCGGGGCCGCCGGCACATCGGTCCCGTGATCCGCTTCACGGAGGAGCCGGCGCGGCCGACCCTAGTGGAGCCGGCGCTGGGCGCGCACACGCGAGGAGGTCCTGGGGCGCATCCGGCGGGGGGCCAAGCGGCAGCCGTGAGCCGAAAGAAGCGTGCGGCGGTGGGGGTGTCTCCGGCGCGGCGAAAGGCCGTGGATGGAACGCGAAAAACACTCTTCGAATCGTGCCCGGTGGCTGTATGTCTACAGGCCCATGGCGCGGTACATCTTCATCACCGGCGGCGTGGTCTCATCGCTCGGCAAAGGGCTGGCTTCAGCGGCTCTTGGGGCTCTTCTTCAGGCACGCGGCTACTCGGTTCGGCTGAGGAAGCTCGATCCCTACCTCAACGTCGACCCCGGCACGATGAGCCCTTACCAGCACGGTGAGGTGTTCGTGACGGACGACGGGGCGGAGACGGACCTCGACCTCGGCCACTATGAGCGCTTCACCGGCGTGCCGGCCCGAAGAAGTCCGACAACATCACCACCGGGCGGCTCTACCAGGAGATCCTTGCCAGCGAGCGGCGCGGCGACTATCTCGGCGGCACCGTGCAGGTGATCCCGCACGTGACCGACGCCATCAAGCAGTTCGTGCTGTGCGGGCAACGAGGGCATCGATTTCGTGCTGGTGGAGATCGGCGGCACGGTTGGCGACATCGAGGGCCTGCCGTTCTTCGAGGCCATCCGCCAGCTCGGCAACGAGCTGCCCCGCGGGCGACTCGGTGTTCATCCACCTGACGCTGGTGCCGTTCATCCCGAGCGCGGGCGAGCTCAAGACCAAGCCGACGCAGCATTCGGTGAAGGAGCTGCGCTCGATCGGCATCCAGCCCGACATTCTGCTGTGCCGCTGCGACCGCGAGGTGCCGGCGCTCGGAGCGCCGCAAGATCGCGCTGTTCTGCAACGTGCGCGAGGAGGCGGTGATCCAGGCGCTCGACGTCGCCTCCATCTACGACGTGCCGCTCGCCTATCACCGCGAGGGGCTCGACGCGCAGGTGCTGGCCGCGTTCGGCATCACCGATGCGCCGGCCGCCGCAAGCTCGACCAAGTGGCAGGCCATCTGCCAATGCCATCGCCAACCCCGAAGGCGAGGTGACGATCGCCATCGTCGGCAAGTACACGGGGCTCAAGGACGCCTACAAGTCGCTCAACGAGGCGCTGTTCCACGGCGGCATCGCCAACCGTGTGAAGGTCAAGCTCGAGTGGATCGAGAGCGAGGTGTTCGAGCGCGAGGACCCCGCGCCCTATCTGGAGGACGTGCACGGCATCCTGGTGCCCGGCGGCTTCGGCGAGCGCGGCTCGGAGGGCAAGATCCTGGCAGCCCGCTTTGCGCGCGAGCGCAAGGTGCCCTACTTCGGCATCTGCTTCGGCATGCAGATGGCGGTGATCGAGGCGGCGCGCGACCTGGTCGGCATCGCAACAGGCCGGCTCCACCGAGTTCGGGCCGACGCCAGGAGCCGGTGGTCGGCCTGATGACGGAGTGGATGCGCGGCAACGAGCTGGAGAAGCGCAAGCTGAACGGCGATCTCGGCGGCACCATGCGGCTCGGCGCCTATCCGGCGAAGCTCGCCAAGGGCAGCCGGGTGGCCAAGATCTACGGCGACACGCAGATCTCCGAGCGCCACCGCCACCGCTACGAGGTCAACACGCAGCTATCGCGAGCGGCTGGAGGAGGCCGGTATCGCGCTTCTGCGGCATGTCACCGGACGGGCTGCTGCCGGAGATCATCGAGCTGCCCGAGCATCCCTGGTTCATCGGCGTGCGGTTCACCCCGAGCTGGAAATCGCGTCTTCTCGAGTCCCCACCCGCTGGTGTTGGCGCGTCGGTCCATCCAGGCAGGCGGTGGAGCGTGGAGCGTGGCTTATATGGTTTGAGCGCCGGGCGGCTCGGGGCTCGTTGCGCACGTGGTGGCGCCTGGTTGCCCTCACGCCGCGCAACACGCAAAACCTGCGAAATGTCCACCCCGCCAGGCCGGCTCGATTTCCTGGAATGAAGCAGATGCCGGGT
>ERZ1370068.1086-contig-10993_pt1 | contig 32979 bp, 39 predicted proteins | sample MGYA00561227_ERZ1370068 | MGnify/ENA primary metagenome ERZ1370068 (study PRJEB38410, sample SAMEA6850437) | metagenome | study: Metagenomic assessment of the ecological functions of the soil: analysis of the soil microbiota associated with the...
AGTGCCGCTTCGTTCAGTTACGTATTGCTTGGCATCAGGCATGGCCACGCGCAACGTCCTCGAGGAACTCCGGCGCGATGGAGACGCTCGACGCGCTTGCGCCGACACGCTCCGGCACGGGCTTCGCGGAATCGCGGTGCGGCGCGGCGTTGCGGGCGCAGGTGCTCGGGATCGAGCTCGGATCGTGGACTTCTATCTTCACGGATTCGCCCATCCGCTCGTCGCGCAGAGGTATCGGTCGTCCAACCCGCAGCGGCGACGCGCACGCTCGACTACGACCTGGTCACCGCCAGCGGCATCTGCCAACGCGCCGGTGCACCGCGATACCCTCTCACGCTGGCGCACACGCCCGGCGACGCGGCGCGGACGCTTTGGCGCTCATCGACGGGAGTCAGACCGGATGACGACCGCGTACGAAGACGACGCTGCCGGCGGAAGTTCACCGACGGACGCGAGCGCTGTTCGCGCGGGAGCAGGAGCGCTTCTACGCCGACGTGGGTGGCGGTCGCCCGCGAGCAGGACGTCGCCGCGCCGGGCGAGCACGTGATGCGCGAGGTCGCCGGCGAGAGCGTGGTCGTCACGCGCGACGAAGAGGGCGGCCTGCGGGCGTTCTACAACGTCTGCCGGCACCGTGGCACTCGGCTGTGCGCCGGCGCCCAGGGGAAGCCTCGCCGGACGGATTCAGTGCCCGCACTGACAGCGTGGACGCACCGGCCTCGACGGCCCAGCTCGTCGCGGCGCCGCACATGGACAGGCGCACCGGACTTCCGCCTCGAGGACATCCGGCTGTCACCAGTCGGCGTCAGAGGCGTGGGGCGGCTTCGTCGAACAAAGTCCGCGCTGAACCGCGACATCGCCGTGCAGCCGCTGGCCGATCAGATCCGGCGCGCTCGGCGCAGGGAAGTTCCGCGCCTGGGATCACGGGCGGGCTGAGGCGCGCCTATCGCGTGACCTACGACGTGAAGGCCAACTGGAAGCTCGTCATCCAGAACTGCTACCGAGTGCCTGCATTGCCCGGATCATCCACCCGGCAGCGTGCGAAGCTCGCGCACCGCATGACGGGCGACAACGATCCGCCGACGCCGACCTGGCTCGGCGGACGGATGGAGCTCAGGCCCGGACATCGGCACGATGAGCCGCGACCGGGAAGCTGCGTGCCGTCCCGCGCTCCCGGGACTCGACGCCGAACAGCAGCGACATCGTCTATTACTACGCGGTCCTCCCCCGAATCTGCCGCTCAGCCTGCATCCGGACTACGTGATGTCGCGCACATCCTGTGGCCCCGGAGCTGCGGCACCGCACGGGAGATCTGGTGCGAATGGCACTTCCACTCGCGCAGAGTTCGAGAGCCCCGCCTTCGATCCGGCCGTGCGATCGACTTCTGGGATGACACCGAACCGGGAAGACTTGGCGCGCGCCGGAGCTGTCGCAGCTCGGGATCCTCCGTCCCCGCGGCTATCGGCCCGGCCCGTAGCCCCTCGCGAAGGCCTGGCTGCAGGGAGCTCGATCGCATCATCGTCGAGCGGCTCGGCGAATGACACTGACGGGCACCAGCGACAGTGACGAGCAGGGCAAAGTTCTGCTCCACCTGGGTATCTCAGCGTGCGAGGTCGTTGCAGCGCAGTGTCAGCTGTAGCGCAGTGTCAGCTCCAGTGACACCAGTGGCACAGGACTTCAGTCCTGTGCTTTCCTGACTTTCAGCGCAGGCAGCTCAGACGGATGCGCGATCAGGTGGTCCCGGGGCCTTCCGCCTCGAGCTGCCTTCGCGCTCGAACGGGCCCCACAGCACGGCAACGCGTACGCATGCCGGCGGCCCTGCCCGCCCGCGACGATGTCGTGCGTGCTGTCGCCGACGTAGGTGACCGCGGGAGGGGGCGACGCCCGCGCGCGCGGCTGCGAGGACGAAGCGGCGCCGGATCCCGGCTTGTGCCGCGTCGTCGTCGTCGTGGAACACGCCGATGTCGAGAAGTAGTCACTCCAGGCCGAACACGCGCAGGCCGCGCCGCGCTGAAGCCTTCCATCTCTGCTGGTCACGACGCCGAGGCGGTGGCCGTCTCCACGAGGATGTGCAGCATGTCACCGACGCCGTCGAACGGGCGGATCGGGCGAATCGTGGCGCTCGCGCTGGAACACCTGTAGGTGGCGGCTAGCATCTGGTCGGCCCAGGCGCCGGGATCCGCGGCCCCCCTCCTCGCGCGCCATGCTCGCGGAGCGTGCTGGCCGGCAGGGAGCGTCCGAACGTCGCGATGAGCGCCTCACGCGACGGCGCGCGGCCGAGGCGCGTGGATGTCGAACGTACGAACGGAACGACTGCAGGATCAGGTCCGTCGTGTCGACGAGCGTGCCGTCGAGGTCGAACAGGATCATGCCGGCTCCGGAGCGTGTCGGCTCGACGGTTTGGGAGCGCGCGCCCGACGCGTAGCGCGCCGGCCGACAGCGCGAGCGCGATGGCCGCGCGAGCGGGATCAGCATCGCGCGCGCCCTGAAGCCGCTGGAAATCGCCACACGGCCTGCGATCCACGGGAGCAGGACCGCGCCGAGCTGCGCCACCGATATCAGCACGCCAATCACCAGGCCGCCTGCTGGGATAGCGATCGCCGGCGACAGCGATGATCGTCGGCGCCAGCGGCCCACCGCGAAGCCGGCGGCGAACACCGAGACGGCCAGGGCGCTCCACGTCGAAGCGGACGCGATGCCGGCAACGGCAAGGGCTGCCAGGCCCGCGGCGACGCCGAGGGTGACGAGCTTGCTGCTGCGCCGCAGCGCCAGTGGCGCACAGACACGACCTGCACAGAGGCCAGCCCAGTAGAGAACCACGACGAGCGCCGCATTGACGCCCGGCAGCGTCGCGAGCAGCGTACGCGGCGCTCCAGCCGGCGCAGGATCGCCTCGACGCCGAACTCGACGCCGAGCCACAGGATCAGCCCGCCAGGCGATGATCGCGGCCGAGGGCCAGCATCGCGCGCAGGGTGACGCCGCGTGACGTCCAGGCCGCGCGGCCGATCGCCAGCGGCGCCTGACCGTCAGCACGACGCCGAGCGCACCGAGCGCAGTCAGCCTGCCCGCGACGCCCGTGACGCCGATGGCGAATGGGCGAGGCACGCCCCGATTGGCGCAGAAGACGCCGAGCAGCGACAGCATCGCGCCACGGCGTTCCCCGAACGTCACGGAGACGAGCGTGTTGCTGGCGGCGTTGATCGTCGAGCCGCCGGCGGCGAGCAGCACAACCCCACCGCAGCGGCGCCTCGGGCCCTGCTGCCGCTGCCAGCGCGAGGAACCCGAGCGTCAGCAGGCCCGTGCCGGCGGTGCGCACGCGCTGCGCGCCGAAGTGATCGACGGCAATGCCCGCGGCCGCCGTGCACGTGAGCTCGGCCGGTGAAGAACACGACGAGCAGGTTGGCCTGCGCGGCGACGTCGCAGCCGACACTCCGCGGCGGTCCAGGCGGGCGTGCCGAAGAGGTGCCGGGCAGCGCCGCACGTAGCCCGAAGATGAACATGCCCGCCGTGGCGTGCGCGAACAGACGGGACGAGGTCGGCGCGAGGCGCGCGAGGCCGGACATCGCCCTCAGCGCTCGTACGATTCGCGGCGAGACGACTCGGTGAGCCGGATCAGGAAGCGGCCGGGATCGGCAGCCAGCGCTCGCGCGCAGGCCGCACAGGCTGCCGGCGCCGCCGTAGCTGATCGACGAGCAGAGGTGCTTGATCATCTCGCGGACGATCGTCCGCGCCGAGCCGCGCAGCGGGCACGCTGACCTCCATGCCCTCGGCGCCGATCGCCTCGAGCTCGACCTGCGCTCGGCGTCCTCGACGTCGAGCCGGTCGCGGATCGCTTCGAGCGACGCCATGCCGCGCAGCACCTTGAACGGCACCTGCACGGTCTTCTGCGACTCGGGCAGGAGCACGGACTTGTGCACGATCGTCGCCGGGCGCCTCCTCGGTGCCGGCGAAGGCGCTCCCGAGCATCAGCGCAGTCGCCGCCGCAGCATGCAGCGCCATGGCGAGCGCGCCGTGCCGCGCTGATGCCGCCGTCGGCGATGAGCGGCAACGTCCGACTCGGCCGCGTTGACGCGGCGCGGCACTCGACGAGCGCCTGCAGCCTGCGGCACGCCGAAGCTGGTCGTCATGCGCGTGGTGCAGCCGCCGCCGGGCCCGATGCCGACCTTGACGGCGTTGACGCCGCGGTCGCAGCAGGAAGCGCGCGCCTTCGGCCGTCGCCGACGTTGCCGGCGATCACGCTCCACGTCGCCGAAACGCTTGCGCGACCTCGCCGAGCGCGCGGTCCATCACCGTCGAATGGCCGTGCGCGATGTCGATGACGAGCACGTCGACGCCGGCCTTGAGCAGCTCCGCGGCGCGCTCCAGGTAGTCGCCGCGTCGCGCCGATCGCGGCGCCGACGCGCAGCCGTCCCTGCGTCGTCGCGCGTGGCGAACGGCTGCCGCTGCTGGTGGAGGATGTCGCGCGCGGTCATCAGGCCGAGCAGCGCGCCGGTCCGCGTCGACGAGCGGCAGCTTCTTGACCTTGCGCGTCGACCATGAGGCGCTCGGCGTCTTCCACGCGCCGGCACGCGCCCTGGTGACCGAGCCGTTCGACCGGCGTCATGCGCGATCGGCGACTCTCGACTCCGGTGCGTCGACGAAGCGGAGATCGCGCTCGGTCAGCAGGCCGCGCCAGCTGGTCGCTCGTCGACGACGACGAGCGTGCCGACGCGCGAGCGCGCCATGCAGCGCCGGCCGCCTGCGCCAGCGGCTGTGTCCGGCCCGATGGTCATCGGATCGGAGATCACGCCGTGCTGCGTCCGCTTGACGCTCTCGCACCTCGCGAACCTGCGGCTCGATGTCGCCGGGCCGGAAGCCGCGATCGATGATGCCGATGCCGCCCTTCCTCCGCCATGCACCATGGCCATCTGCGGCGCGCGTGACGGTGTCCATGTTGGCCGAGACGATCGGCCGGCGCAGCGTCAGGCGCTGCGACAGCGCTGGCACGACAGATCGAGCGCTGGCCGGATCGCGCCGATCGACGATGCTGCACTGAGGCGCCAGCAGCAAGTCATCGAAGGTGCACCCGCGAACCTCACGCAGCAGATCCATGACGGAGAGAGGTTTCCTCCGAGGGGGAGCGGCGGCGCAAGCCCTCGACAGGCTCGGGCCGGTCAGGCCGAGGGCTGCAGCAGCTGCCGAATGCGCCAGCCGGAGCTCGGTGGGGTGAACGGCTTCTCGAGTATCGCGCGGCCTGGAGCCAGGCCGCCGCGGCCCATCACGTCCTCTTCCGAATAGCCGGACACGAACAGCGACGCGCAGCCCAGGCCGAAGCGCGGCCAGCTTGTCATGCCAGCGTGCCGCCGCTCATGCCGGGCATCACGACGTCGGTGAGCAGCAGGTCGATCGCGCTGCGTTTCCCGCGCGGCGATGGCCAGCGCATCGGCGGGCCCCGACGCCAGCAGCACGGTCCATCCCGCACCCCTCAGTGCCTCAGCCGTGAACTCGCGCACGGCGTTGTCGTCCTCGACGGAGGAGCGACCGTGCCGCCCGAAGGTGCGTTCGGCCCCTTCCGGTTCCCTTTCGATCGCGATCGTCTCCGCCGCCGGCAGCGCAGGCAGGTAAACGGTGAACCTGGCGCCGCGGCTCGGAGCTCTGGGCGACGACATCGCCGCCGCTCTCGCTTGACGATGCCGTAGACCGTCGAGAGGCCGAGGCCGGTCCCCTTGCCCACGCCCTTTGTCGTGAAGAACGGCTCGAAGATGTGGCCCATCACCTCGTCGGCGATCCGCTTCGCCGGTGTCGCTCACCGACAGCGCGACGTAGCAGCCCGGGCGCGAGCTTGACGCTGCCGGACTTCGATCGTCGACGATCACGTTGGCGCGTCGCGATCGTGATCTGGCCGCCGCCCGGCATGGCGTCTCGCGCGTTGACGGCGAGGTTGACGACCACCTGCTCGATCTGGCCGACGTCGGCGCGCACGGATCGCAGGTCCCACGCCAGGTCGGTGACGAGCAGCGACGTCTTCGCCGATCAGCCGGCGGAGCATCGTCTGCAGCTCGCCGACGGTGTCGATTGAGGTTCAGCACCACCGGCTGGAGGATCTGCTGGCGGCTGAAGGCCAGCAGCTGGCGCGTCAGCTGGCGGCCGCGTGCTCGGCCCGATCGTCGAATCTGCGGCGGAGCGCACTCGCGGTTCTGACTGCCGAGCGGCGTCTCCTCCTCGGCGAGCGTCGCAGAAGCCGATGATCGCCGTCAGCAGGTTGTTGAAGTCGTGCGCCACGCCGCCGGCGAGCTGGCCGACCGCTTCCATCTTCTGCGCCTGACGCAGCTCCGCCTCGAGCTGCCTGCGCTCGGTCACATCGGTGAGGAGGACGACGTAGCCGGTGAGCTTTTCCCGATCGCCGCGGATCGGCGTGATGCGGAGGTCGTAGGTGCGTTCGCCGGCAGCGCTCGGCAGCGCGACGTCCTCGCCGCGCTTCCTGTTCTCCCAGGGCCTGGAGCCCGGGCAGGAGCTCGAGCAGCGAGTTGCCGGCAAGCTCCGCGCGGCTGCGACGGAGCTGAGACTCGGCGGCGCGCGTTCAGGTCCACGCGATGCGGCCTTTCGCGTCGGCGATGACCAGGCCGTCGCCGATGATCTCCGATCCGCGCATCGCGCAGCGTCGGAATCGGGTCGAGCACTCGGTAGCGGAATACACGCGATCGCGGCCAGCACCGCCGTGCACGCGAAGGTGTAGGGCGTCAGGTCGAGGTTGTCCGGTCCCTCCTGCCGGGACATGAACGCGACGTTGCCGACCCACGGGATGACCGTCGCGGCGATCACGATGAGGGCGCGCTTTGCGATAGAGATACGGCGACTGGATGGCCTGAACAATCAGCACTGCCGACGCCCGTCCACAGGGCGACGTAGTGTATGTGACGTTCAGCCAGAACAGGAAGCCGCGCCCGACCAGGATCGAGATGCCGTCGGCGGGCTGCAGCACGAGCGGGCCCCAGAAAAGGCCGTGCCACTGGTTGGTCCACGCCATCGCGAGCATGACCACGGCGAAGACGGACATGGGGCGCGTGATGCGCCGGATCAACGCGTCGTCTCGCGCGGTGAAGTCCAGCACGAACCCGATCCACGCGACCGGGATCGTCACCACGCCGATGTATTTCAGGCGGAGCAGATCGAACTTGAGGCCGAAGTCCGCCGTCGCCAGTCTCGATCGGATAGCACCCGCCCCAGATCGCCGTCGCGACGAGCAGCAGCGCAGTACCACGAGGCCCGCGCACGCTGCGACGACGCCACGCGTATAGCGCGATCGGCAGCAGGATGATCGGAGCGATGAAGAGCGGGAAGCAGGCGCGCCGGCATTTCCGAAACCCAGAGCCCGATTATCAGAGCGTGAATAGGAGAGAGCCTGCACAAAATCCGTCTCACTCCCGCAACATTTGAGAAAGCCACGATGACAATCCAGCTGGGCTGTTCTTCGCAGTGAGGGTGTCAGGCGAAGGCCGCGCGGCTCGATCGGGGTCGGCAGGCACGGGAATTCGCATGTAAGAACGTGCGGGACGGCCAAGCGGCTTACCTGCACGGATGGTGGAAGTCGCTATGCCGCGATGCACTTCCTTGACTCAAGTCGCCCTGACGGGTGACTCGAGCGCTGCTATTCGTGCGTACCATGTGCAATTCAACGCATCCTCTTTCGAACCAAGAACGTTGCAGGTGTGCCAATTCGGAGACACCCATCGGCGCGACCCCGTGCTGTTGAAGCGCGACAGACAGACAGCGAGGTCAGGGGCCCGGTGTCGCGCGGACAGGGAGCGAGCATGCGGTCTTCGATTTCAAGAGGTTCTGGTGGCGGGTGCCGCTGGCAGGCACTCGTGGCAATCGGCGTTAGGCCAAGCGCGCGACGATTACGTTCAACCACGGGCAGTTCCAGCAATGGAAGCCTCGAGCAACACGAGGTCTTGGACGGTTTCGGGGTGACGCTCCGCCAAAGCCTACACATGCATGGGACGTCGCGGGCACCGACTTCAACGACTGCATATCTGGGGATTTACTCCCATGGGCTAGGCGTCTGCGAGGGCGGCACCAGCTGTAACGACCCTTCATCAGGTGGACGACTCCGCGGCAAGGGACGAGTGGGTCCTGTGCGCTTCAGCGCCGCCGTCGATCCGACCAGTGTCCACGTGTTTCTCAACAAGCGGCTCTGACACGGATCGGCGTATTTCTGGGGCAGCACCGCCCTTACGGACCTCCGCGCCAGGTGGTGACGGGACCGGCGCGCGGACCAAGACGTATGGGGACGGCTTCCGCCTGACGTCGAACTCGGGAGCGTGATCGAGGCGACGTCGCGCTGGCCATCCCCTCCACTCCGGGGGCGATGTGGCTTCTCGCCCGGAGTGCCGACCACCAGTCCTGAGCAGGGAACACCGACAAGTTCAAGATCACGAGCATCACCGTCGAGACGATACCGCCCACGGGGCGCGACGTGCCGGTGCCGGAGCCGACCTCGCTCCTGCGCTCCGGAACGGGGCTGGTTGGTCTCGGCAGCCGCATGCGTCGCTACTTCGCCGTAGAATCGCGTCGAATCGTCAGTCAGGGCACTCAACGGGCCGGGGCGGTCACCCCGGCCCGTTTTCATTTCAAGGCGCTGGCCGCCTCGGTCGAAGGGCCGAACTTCAGTTCGGCCATCAATCCCGGACTTTCACGACGAGTAACGCACCTTCCCGTCGACGAGCCTTGAACCAGTGGGGCACGCCCTTCGCGATGGTGATGACATCACCGGCCTGGAGCGCCTGCGTGACGCCGCCCTCGATCGATGTGGCGCGCGTCTCGCCAGGCCAGTCTCATGCGACCCGACCAGGGTGCCGCCGGTGACGAAGGTGGCCGACCCCTCGAGCACATGGAAGATGTCGCGGTCGAGCGAGTGAAGCTCTGCTTCCCCGCGCCGTCCGCTGCGCGGTCATGATGCGAAACGCTGGCGTCTGGATGAGCGTGCCGCCCCTGCCGAAGGACGCTTCGACGTCGGCGGCGGAAGAAAACACTTCACGCCGCCCTGGTCGTCCGCGGCTCCCGGCCTCGAGCACGCGCACACGACGACGATGGGAGAGGACCAGCAGCTGTTTCACGGGGACTCCTTTGAGGCGGATAGAATAGTCGCTCTGCGATGACGACCCGCCTGTTCCTCGTCCGTCATGGCTCGACGACGCTCAGCGCCGAGGACCGCTTCGCCGGCTCCACCGACATTCCGCTCTCCGACGAAGGCCGCCGGCAGGCGAGCCAGCCTCGCCGCGCGCCTCAGGAAGACACGCTGGCCGCCGGTCTATTGCTCGCCCGATGCGGCGGACGATCGAAACGGCCTCAATCACGCCGACCCGCACGGGGTGCGCCGGTACACGACCCGGCCTGCGCGAGATCGATCACGGTCACTGGGAAGGTCTGCGACGCCAGGAGGTCGAGTCGCAGTTCCACGACGAGTACAGCGCTGGGAGGAGGACCCTTCACCGTCGCGCCCGCGGGCGGCGAGTGCGGTGTGGACGTGATGGCCCGCGCCCTGCCGTCATTCGCGCCATCGTCGAGGCGCATGCGGGCCAGCAGGTGCTGGTCGTCCGCACAAGGCGACCATCAGGCCTGGTGATCAGCAGCTTGCTCGGGTTCGACGCGCGCAGGCTATCGGGATCGGCTGGACCAGGCGCCCGCGTGTCTAAACGTGCTGGATTTCAGGGATCCGGTCCGCGCACGGCTCATGCTCTTCAACGACGTGTCGCACTATGCCGACCAGCCGCGGGGTGCGCGGGCGGGGCCTGTCGAAGTGGTGGGATCAGAAATAACGTTCAGCGCTGGCCTACCGGTGGCCGCCTTCGCGCACTTCGCCTTCTCCTGAATCTCCTCGTCATCGTCAGCGTGTAGGCGACGTAGTAGCTGTAGATGTTGCTGACGTAGGTCACCGTCTCGCGGCCGATCTTCTCGGCGGCGACGCGCTCGACGTTGTTGAACCAGACGTTCGGATCGAGCCCGCGCTGCCGCCGCCTCGCTTGCGCAGCTGACGGATCCGCGCCGGCCCGGCGTTGTAGGACGGCGAAGGCGAAGAGGCCCTTGTTCGAGCGTCGTCCATCGGCTCGTCCTTGAAGTACTGGTCGATCATGAACCGCATGTACTTCACGCCGGCGTGGATGTTCGGCTCGACCTTGCGTGATGTCGCCCGACCTTCAGCTCCTTGCCGGTCGCCGGCATCACCTGCATGACGCCGACGGCGCCGACCTGGCTCTTCGCCGTACTGATCGAGCTGCGACTCCTGGAAGCCCTGCGCCATCATCAGCAGGTAGTCCATGCTCATACGTTGCCGCATACTTCCTGAAGAGCGCGATCCAGTCGTTCGAACTTCTGATCTGCTCGGCCGCGAGGTGGCGTCCTTCACGAACTTCGCGCTCTTGCAGGTACTTCTTCAGCAGCACGTTGCCGAACGACGTGTCCCGGCCGTTGGCTTTCGATGAACGGCGTTCAGCTCGGCCATGAGCTTGGGACTGTTCTTGCGGACCGCCCAGGCGAGGCTGCCCGCCTGCGCACGGCGCACGTGTCGGATGCAGCGTGATGTCGGGCAGGATCTGCTTCCAGAAGTCGGCGATGGAAGTCGTCGACGACGATCGATCCTTCAGCAGCCCGGCGTTGACCATCTCGAGGATGTCCTCGTCCTCGAGCGCCGTCGGCACGGATCTTGATGGACGACCGGCGGCCTTGCCCTGCTGCTTGAACGTCGCGTTCAGCGCCGTGAGGCTCTCGAACTGGATGCTCTTCTCGCGGACCGCGACCTGCTTGCCCGAGAGATCGTCGATCGCGTTGGCGATCGACGGCGCCCGGGACCGGTCACGACGATTTCGTCGACGTCGGTCCTTGGTCGGGATGGTGAAGTCGACGAGCTTGGCGCGCTCCGGCGTGACCGGTGACGCCGCGCGGCGACGATGTCGCCTCTGCCCGTGCAACCAGCGCGTCGACAGAGGCGTCGCGCGACGTCGGGATGAAGACCACGAAGACTTTGTGGCTTGCGTGGTCTTCAGCTTGGCGTTGATGTCTCGCTTCGAGCTTCAGCCCGGCCTCGACTGACGACGCCCCGCGGCACGCCCTTGTCGATGAAGTAGTGCGTCTTGCTGTAAGGCGTCAGGACTCGGATCAGCCGCCGCTTGACCATGCCGTCGAAGTCGCCCGTCCACGACCGGATGAGCCGCCTTGGCCGCTGCCGCCTGTCCTGCGGGCGCAGCCAGCAGCCTGGGCGAGCCACCCCGCGACGACCGTCGCGAAGGAAATCCAACACGGCGAGGGCGACAGCCGTACCGCCCGGATCGTTAAGCTCATCAGTCGCTCTCTCTCTGGGAACGGGGTCTGGCTCTACCGCCGCCCGATCAGACACGTTACAACGGTTGAGACGGTTCGTTCCACTCATCAGAGGCGACAGCGGGCATACTGAGTCTGGTCCGCGCCCGCGTCGCTCCGCCTCCACTGGGCCATTTTCGGCGGTTTCCTCCTCTTGGCCGCCACGGTGGCCTTCCCATCTGTGCACTTCTGGCCCCTGCTGCACGAGTCACCGTCGGGCGGCCCGGGCCCGACTGGACCCACTGCAGTCCGGCCTGGTCGCCGGCAACAGGGGCGAGGGCCGACCGCGACGGAGACGCCTTCGCGGCCCTCTTCTCGACCCCTTCGGCGTGGCAGTCGGACCCGACGGCGTGGTGCGTCGCCGATGCCGGCGAGGCCAACGCAATCCGCCGTATCACGCCGGAGGGCAACGTCAGCACGATCGCCGGCGGGACCGAGGGATTCGCCGACGGCGTCGGCGCAGCCGCCCGCTTCAACACGCCGTCGGGACTCGCGGTCGACGCCAGGGCATCGCTCTACGTCGCGGATACCGCGAATCACGCCATTCGCCGGGTGGACCCGACGGGACGTGTCACCACGGTCGCGGGAAACGGCGTGGCGGGCTGGCAGGATGGGTCCGGCGCATCGGCCCGGTTCAACGGGCCGATCGGCATCGCGCTCGACGCGCGCGGGACGGCTGCTGGTCTCGGACACCTACAACGATCGCGTGCGGGTCATCTCGCCCACCGGCGATGTGAGCGACGCTGGCCGGCGAAGGTGTGCCTGGGCTGGCCGACGGACCTGCACTGGCGGCCCGCTTCGACACGCCGACAGGCCTCGCCGTCGCGCCCGACGGCAGCATCGTTGTGGCCGACACGGGCAACGAGCTGATCCGGCGCATCGCGTCCCGATGGTCTCGTCTCGAGCGGTGCAGAGCATCGACGTCACGGGCAGCGCCGAGGGCATCGTCCGGCCGATTGGCATCGCCGTGATGGCCGAGGGGCGGCTTGCCGTCACCGATCGCCGCGGCCGGATCGTCGAGATGACGCCGATGGGTGTGACCCGCACGCTGGCGGGAAGCGCCTCCGGCTACATGGATGGCGACAATGCCACGGCGCGCTTCCGCGCGCCCACGGGCCTGGCGGCTGCGAGGGATGGAGCGCTCGTGGTGGCCGACGCGGGCAACCGGATGATCCGGTTGCTCGACCTGCCAGCGCCTGCGATGGCGATACGTCCGGCGCCGCCAGGGCTCACCGGCGGCTTCGATCTCGCCCGGTTTGCCGCGCTTGCCGCTGATCTGGCCGCTCGAGCCTCAAGGCGGGCCGCACGAGGTCGCCGGCACGTTCGGCGAAGCCCGCGGGAATCGCGGCGGCACCGGACACGATCGATTTTCACGCCGGCGTCGACGTGCACGGCGAGGACGGCGAGCTCGGTGCTGGCGGTCCGCGACGGCAAAGGTGGATCAACCGATCCCGACCGGCGGCTTCGGCTCGCTCAACGAGTTACTCGCGATCGGGCCGATCACCTACGTCCACATGCGCGCCGGACGCGACCGGCTCAATCGCCCGCTGTGGCCGGACGATGTCGCGGTCCTGTTCGACGACACGGGCCAGCCGGTGCGGACCCGCGTGCGGCGAGGCTGGCGCGTGCGAGGCGGGCCGAGGCGATTGGCACCGTGAATCGCTTCCGGCACGTCCACCTGACGGTCAGGCCGCTCGGCGAGGAGCTCAACCCGCTCGAGTTCCGCCTGCCTGGCTTCGTGGACACAATCCCGCCGACCATTGCGCCGCGGGGCATCGAGCTCATGGACCTTTCCGGTCAGCCGATCAAGGCCCGCCAGCGCGGGCGGCTGGTCGTCTCGACGCCCGTTCGTATCGTCGTCGACGCGTGGGATCGCGTGGACGGCAACGCCGCATCGCGCCGGCTGGGCGTGCGCGCTCGGCTATCAGGTGCTCGGATCGGATGGTCGTCCAGTGGCCGGCTTCGACACGCCGCGGATGACGGTTCCGATTCGATCGCCTGCCGGCCGACCCCTCGGCCCCGCTCGCGCTCTACGCAGCCGGCAGCGGCATTCCATTCTACGGCACGCGACGCACACGCTTCAAGTTACGTGGTGACGAGCGGGCTGGACGAGAGCGGACGCGTGGTTGATGTCCCGTGGGACGCGAGCGCGCTCCCGCCAGGCGACTACGTATTGCGCGTGATTGTGAAGGACGCTGGTGGGAACAGAGCAATCGCAGGACGGGACGTCAAGATCGTGCGTCCGTGATGAGCAGAACTGGGGTCTGCTCGGGCGTCACAGGTGTCTCCGCCACGTGACGCCAGTGGCACGGGACTTTAGTCCTGTGCTTCAGCATCCAGCGCCTACGGGAACCTGTCCAAGCGCAGTGAGCAAGTCCAGCCGCGACTGGCGCACGGCGTCTTCCGCAACCGCGACCGCCGTATCCGCGTCGCGCGAGCGGCGCTGCGGCGTCGATGACGTCGAGGTTCGTCGCCGCGCCGCGCGCGGAAGCTGAAGCGTGGTGATGTCGAGCGACCTGCGAGGCCTGCTGCGACGCGGCACGCGAGTTCAGGAGCACGCGCTCGCTGCGGCGCACCGACTCGTAGGCGCGGCGCACCTCGGATCTCGCCTCGCGGACCTGTCCGCTCAGCACTGCCTGGGCTCTGCTGCAGCGACGCCTGCCGGATCTCCTTCGCGCCCCGGCGGGAGCCGGCGTCGAACACGGGGACGCCGAACGACAGGACCGCTCGCCAGCTCGTCCGGGGCGACACGTCCGTGCCGGGGTCCTGGAAGAGCGGCTGGAACAGGCCCGTCACCGACGGCAGCCAATCCTTCCAGCTGTCGCTGACGATGCGCTGCGCGGCGAAGACCTGCAGGTTCGCCAGCTTGATGTCGGTCCGCTCGCTGGACTGTCTGATCGACCGTGCTGAGTGTCGCGGTTTCTTCCGGAATCTCGAACACAGGCTCGTCCTGCGCGTCCACCGGCACATCTTCGGTGACCGGGACGCCCAGCGCTTCCTGCGATCGGTAGAGCGCGAGGCCGCGCGATTTCGACCGAGCGCTTCATCCGCAGAGACCGTGAGCTGCGCCTGCAGCGCCGTCGGGCTGTGCCGGCGCCCGCCTTGAGGCGATTGTCTGCGTATCTCGTAGAACGCGTATGCGTATCCCGCGCGCGAACCTGCGATTCCACGACGCGCCGCGCGGCGATCACGGGAGAGTGCGCCTGCGCCGTCGCGACGCGCGATCTGCCGCTTCACTTCATCCGTGCTGGCCTCGGCGACGTGCTGCGCGTCAAGTGCCTGCACGCGCTGCGCCCACTGCGCCGGGGCGAACAGCGGCATCGCCACGCCGATCCCTGCGCTGAACGTGTTCTGCGGCGTGAAGACCTGATCGCCGATGCCCCGGCTGTCATCGAGCGTGACGTTGGTGCCGGTCACGGCGACGTTCGGCAGCACGGCCGCCCGCGCCTGGCGCAGCAGCCCCTGCGCGCTGAGAATGTTGGCCGCCGCGACCAGCACCGACGGGTTTTGCGCGACGGCGCGCTTGACGGCCTCGTCGAAGCTGATGCGCGTCGGAACGCCAGCCACCGGCGACGCCGCCTGGACGCTGTCTCCCGGCAGGTGCGTCTGCTGGACGTCCTGCTGCGGCTGAGGGGCGGCAGGGGCTGCTGCGCCAGCGCCCGAACGGGCAGCGCGAGGCAGGCCGAGCAGGGCAAGCAGGGCGAGCAGGCGCTTATTCATGCGCCTGCCGCCGTCGCCACGACTTCCTCGAATCTCTCGATGCTTGCCTGGCGCCAGGCCCCGAATCACGACGTACGAGCACGGGAATGAAGATGAGGTTCAGGAACGTGGACGACGAGCATGCCGCCGCACACCGCCGTGCCGACCGAGTGCCGCCCGGCCTCGCCGGCGCCGCTGCGCGATGACCAGCGGCAGCACGCCGAGGATGAACGCGAGCGAGGTCATCAGGATCGGGCGCAGCCGGATGCGCGCCGCTTCGATCGGCCGCCTCGGCAATCGACAGGCCGCGCGCCCGCAGCTGCTCGGCGAACTCGACGATCAGGATCGCGTTCTTCGCCGACGAGGCCGATCAGCATGACCAGCCCGACCTGGCAGTAGATGTCGTTGGCCAGGCCGCGCAGACCCTGCGCGCCGACCGCGCCGAGCACGGCGACCGGGACGCCGAGCAGGATGATGAACGGCAGCAGGAAGCTCTCGCACAGCGCCGCACAGCGTCAGGTAGACCAGCAGCAGGCCCATCACGAAGATCAGGCCGGCCTGCGATCCGCCTTGATCTCTTCGAGCGACTGCCCGGCCCACTGCGTAAGCTCATGCCGGTCGGCAGCGTCTCGCGTCGCGAGCTGCTGCATCGCCTGCAGCGCCTGACCCGAGCTGAACCCGGGCGCGGCCGCGCCGTTGATCTCCGCCGAGCCGGAACAGGTTGAAGTGCGCTGATGACCTGCGGCGCGGTCGTTCTCGCGCGACGTGGACCAGGTTCGACAGCGGCACCATGCTGCCGCCGTTGCCCGCCCGCGCGTAGAGCTGCGCCAGCATCGTCGGATCGTTGCGGAACGGTCTGGTCGGCCTGCACGTAGACGCGGTAGGCGCGGTTGTTGAAGTCGAAGTCGTTCACGTACTGCGAGCCGAGGAACACCTGCAGCGCGTCGGTGACCTGGCTGATGGCATGTCCAGCGACTTCACGCCGCTCGCGATCGATCTTCACGTAGCAGCTGCGGGTCGCCGGTCGTGAACGAAGTGAACAGCCCGCGGACCTCGGTCGATTGGTTGCCAGCCCTCACGAGGCCCTGCGTGGCGGCGGACAGGTTCTCGATCGGGCCGCCCGTCTGGTCGAGCACCTCGAACTGGAACCCGCCGAAACGCGCCGAGACCGCGGATCGGCGGCGGCAGGAACGGGATCGCCAGACGCGCCGCTGATGCCGCCCAGGAGCTTGCCGCGCAGCCGGGCGACGATCGCCTGCGCGGACTGTGGATTCGTTCGCGCCGATCGTCGGCGCGGCTTCAGGCCGGATGAACAGGATCGCGCTGGTTCGGCGACGGCGCCGGAGAAGCTGAACCCGGTGACCGTGAACGCCGCGGCGAGGTCGGGCTCGGTCGAGCAGGATCTTCTCGGCCTGCCGGCACCGATCGTTGCTCAGTGTATTCGAGCGGACGCGCCTTCAGGCGCCTGCACCTGGATGATGGAAGTAGCCCTGGTCCTCGTCGGGCAGGAACGCCGTCGGCACCGACCTGTAGACCCACACCGTCGCGCCGATGGTGAGCGATGAACAGCAGCACCATCACCCAGCGGATCCGGACGACGCCGCGCGCCAGGCGCGACGTAGCGCGTCGCGTGCCCGCGCCGATCACCCACTCGACGCCGCGGAAGAACGCGTTCTTCTTCGGCTCCTTCTTCAGCAGCAGCGCCGAGAGCGCGGGCGTCAGCGTGATGCGCGTTGAACGCCGACAGCGCCACCGAAAACGCGATCGTCAGCGAGAACTGCTGATAGAGCCGGCCCGTCGTGCCGGGGAAGAACGCACACCGGCACGAACACGGCGATCAGCACGAGCGCCGTCGCGATGACGGCGCCGAGCACCTCGCCCATCGCTTCCGACGCCGCCTGTCTCGCCGTTCGCCCGTACTCGTGGATGTGGCGCTGGATGTTCTCGATCACCACGATCGCATCGTCGACGACGATGCCCGTGGCGAGGACGATGCCGAAGAGCGTCAGCGTGTTGATCGAGAAGCCCATCAGCTTCACGAACGCGAAGGCGCCGACGAGCGACACCGGGATCGTCGCCGTCGGGATGATCGTGCTGCGCCAGTCCTGCAGGAACAGGAACATGACGATGACGACCAGCACGATCGCCTCGAACAGCGTCTTGACGACCTCGCGGATCGAGTCCTTCACGACCGTGGCCGTGTCGAACGAGATCTGATACTGCATGCCCCGGCGGGAACGACCGCTGGAGCCGCTCGAGCTCGGTCGACACAGTTGTCGTACGAGTCAGAGCGCGTTGGCCGACGGCAGCTGGATGACGCCGAAGCCGACCGCCTCGCGACCGTTGAAGCGCAGACTCGCTCGAGTACGTGCTCGGCGCCGAGCTCCGCGTGGCCGACGTCCTTCAGCCGCACGAGCGAGCCGTCCGGTGCTGGTCTTGACGATGATGTTGTCGAACTCGGACGGCTCGCGTCAGCCGGCCGGCCGCGCGCACGCTGATCTGATAGAGCTGCCCGTCGCCACTGGCGGCTGACCGACGGCGCCGGCCGCGACCTGCACGTTCTGCTCGCGCAGCGCGCTGCGTCACATCCGCCGCGGTGATGCCGCGCGACGCCAGCCGCGTCGGGTCGAGCCACAGCCGCATCGCGTACTTGCGCTCGCCGAAGACGATGACGTCGGCGACGCCGGGCACGCGCTTCAGCGCGTCCTTGATGAAGACGTCGACGTAGTTGCTGAGGAACAGCGAGTCGTGCTCGCCGTGCTCGGCGTAGACGCCGACGGCCATGATGAAGCCGGTCGATGCCTTGGTGACGGTGACGCCGATGTTCTTGACGTCGTTCGGCAGGCGCCCGAGCGTCGGTGAGCGACGCGGTTCTGCACGTCGACGGCCGCCAGGTCCTGGTCGCGGTCGACGTTGAACGTCGCCGTGATCGTGCTGACGCCGCTGCTCGTGCTCGTCGACGTCATGTAGAGCATCCCCTCGGCGCCGTTGATGGCCTGCTCGATGCGGGATGGTGACCGCCGATTTCGACCGTCTGCGCGTTGGCGCCGGTGTAGATCGCCGTCGACGTTGACCTGCGGCGGCGCCAGCTCCGGGTGCTGCGCGATCGGCAGCGTCGGGAATCGACGCGGCGCCGGCCAGGATGATGACGAGCGACAGGACGATCGACGAGGATGGGACGGCTGATGAAGATGTCGGCGAACATGCGCGCTGCTGGTCCGGGAATGAAGGCCTCAGCCTCTGCGGCTGCACGGGCGCGCCGTCGCCGATCTTTCTGGACGCCGGACACGATCAGGCGGTCGCCAACGCCTTGAGGCCGCCCTCGACGACGTAGTCGTTGCCGAGCGAGTTCCCGACCTTGAGCGGTGCGCTGCCGGGCGACGAACCCGTTGCCCTGCGCCTCGACGATGAAGCCGAAATGTACTGCCCGTTGATGCGGCGTGACCGCACACCGCCGGGATCGTCAGGCCCGGCTGGCTCCGCCAGACGACCCGCGCGCGAACGAACTGCTCGGTTCGGAAGTCGCTTGTTCGGACGGAATCGCCGCCTTCGACGAGGATGCGACTGCGTCTTGTCGTCCACTTGCGGCGAGACGAAGTCGGTCGCGGACTCGGCGAGAACCTGCCCGCGGGCGTCGACGATCTGGACCGGCAGACCCGTCCTCACGACGTCGGGCCCGCGTCTCGATCGGCACCTGGATGTACCTCGAGCCCCGCCTTCTGGTCCACTGTCGTCAGCACGGTGTCGGTCCTGACGCGGTCGCCGATGCGCGACCGGGATGTCGCCGACGGTGCCGGTCGGTCGGCGCCGTCACGCGGTAATGCTGCGAGCTGCACGCGGCTTTCCTGCACTCTCGCCTTGAGCGCCGTCTGCGTGGCCGTCGTCGCCGTCGCGGGCGGTCTCGGCCTGGTCGTATTCCTGCTGGCTGATGGCGCCAACCGAGAGCAGCTGCTTCGCGCGCTCGAACTGCTGCTGAGCGTAGTGGACTGCCTCGTCCTGCGCGATCCGGCTCGCCTCGTCGCTCTCGACCGTCGCCTGCTGCTTCGAGGCGTCGATCTGGAGGAGGGCCTTGCCGGCGGCCACCCGGTCGCCCGACTTGACGAAGATGTCGGTGATGACCCCCTCCACCTGCGGCCGCACATCGCTGGATCGCCGCGACTCTGATGACCGCGATGTACTCCGACGTGATCACCACGGGCTTGTTGGCCAGCTGCTGGACTCCGACGCCGACAGGCGGCATCTTCGGCGGTCCCGCGGGCCCACCCCTCGAGCAGGCGACCAGGGCGGTGGTGAAGAGCAAGGCCCCGGCAAGCTCAGCCGTCGGGCCTGGATGAAGCAGCGTAGTGGGGCCATGGGCAAGGAAGGCGACGCGTCCGTGAAACCCCAATCATACTCTCAGAGGGCCATAGGTCCATCGGTCCATGGGGCCATCGGTCCATGGGCGAGGTCCATGGACTCATGGACCTACTTCCTCCCACGCCAAGCGCATCCGCAACGCGGTTCGGCGTAGCTGAACCAGCCGGCGATGACGCAAATCTGGAGGATCGCCTTGTCGTCGAAGCCCGCGGCGCGGAGCCTCGTCGAGGTCCTCAGGGCCGAGCCGTGGTCGAGTCGCGCGGTGAACTGCTCCGACGAACTCGAGCATCACGTGGTCGGACGGAGAGATGTCGGCCGTGCGGTGGTCGCGCCGCAGCGCATCCACGAGGTCGGCATCGAGGGTGACGCGACGCAGAAACTCTGCGTGGGACTCCAGTCAATAGAAGCAGCGGTTCACCGCCGAGACGACCGTGGCGATCATCTCGTGCTGGCGCCGCTCGAGCGGCAGGTCGGGCGGAGAGGGCCACGCCGAGCAGGCCTATCGCGTGGAACAGGATGCTGGGGACCAGCGAGTGCGACTGCGTGATGCCGCCGCCCTGGCTCTCGTCGAGGCCCTCGACGGCGACGGCATCTCGGGTGGATAGAGATCGCGCGTCTGCTGCCACAGCCTGCGCAGCGTCTCGTCCGCGTCGTCGAAGTTGACGGTCTTTATCCAGGTCATTCGTCCAGCTCGAGTAGAGCAGAACTAAAGTTCTGCTCCACGGATGTCAGTGCAGCACCAGCGACACCAGTGGCGCAGGACTTCAGTCCCGTGCATCAGCGTCATCGACGTTGCGGCAGCGACATGCACGGGCAGCCCTGCTGCCACGACCAGTGTCCCGACATCGCCTGCATCGGGCTGTGCATGACGAGCAGCGACGAGCAGCAGCACGACCAGCACCAGAGAAGATGGCCGGCGTAACAGGGTAACCGGGCGTCACGCACTCAGGCAACGGGCCGCCTGCGCCGCCGCAGCACATACACGCCGGCAACGGTCATCGCGATGAACGTGACCGTCACGAACACGAAATACGCGACGATCTGATCGAAGCGTGCCGGCGAGCACCAGCAGGCACCCGAGCGTCGCTTGAACAGCGATGGCCCGTGCCGGCGTGCCGAATCGTGCGCTCACCTCCCCGACCGACGCCGGGAACACGCCATCCCGCCCCATCGCGTAGTAGACGCGCGGCAGCGCCATCAGCAGCGCCAGGAGACTCCCGGCCACCGAGATGATCGACGATGGCCGGCGAACACCATGCCGCCGGCACGGCCGAAGAGCGCCTCGCCCGCCTGCGCCGCGAACGCCTCGCCGCTGGCCACGCGCTCGAGCGGCACGAGATACAGGAACACCGCCGAGGTCGCGACGTAGGGCCGCCGTGTCACCAGCAGGACCCCATGCGCCAGCGCGCGCGGCACCGTGTAGGTTGGATTGCGGACTTCGCCGGCCAGCTTGCTCGCTCTCCCACCATCCGCCGAACGCGAAGAAGGCCGAGATCAACCCGCCGGCCAGGGCATCCCCGGGCGGCGGCGATCCCGCGTGCCGCGCGACGAAGGGCACGAAGTTCCCCAGTCGCCGCGGCCGATCGTGAAGCCGCCGACGACAATCACCGCCAGCGCGCCGAGCTTGAGCACGCGTCAGCGCGGCCAGCGACCGACGCGCCCGTCTGGCTGCCGACGATGTTCAGCGCGGCCGCGACGAGAATGGCGCCAACCGCCACGAGCTTCATCGTCGCCGGACCCATCGGCACGAGATACGCCGCATAGGACGCGATGCCGGCAGCGAGCGCGGCCGTGATGCCCGGGTCCATGACGAGCAGGCACTTCCAGCCGTAGAGGAACGCGAGCCGCGCGGCCGTAGGCCTCGCGCAGGTAGACGTAGCCGCCGCCGGCCTCGGGGAAGCGAGCCGCGAGCTCGCCGTAAGCAGAGCGCACCGGCGAGCGCCATGCCGCCCATGAGAGCCAGGCGGCCAGCAGCCAGGAGCGGCGAGCCCAGCGTCCGTGGCCATCGCCGCCGGCGTCAGGAAGATGCCGACGGCGATGACCTGCGCCGACCACCGCGGAGGTGGCTGCAGGCCGAGGCCCAGGCGCCGATCCATCAGAACGTCACGCGCGCGGCCAGCTGGAAGGCGCGCGGCCCGCCGCTGCCGAACACTCCGCCCGCCGTCGTCACGGGCTGGCCGAACGACGCTCGAGCGTCAGGAAGCCCGGCGAGGACGGATCGGCGCTGTCGCGAACGAGCACGTTCGAGTAGCCGGAGTAGTTCAGGTTCGACGTCGCCGAGGATGTTCGTCACGTTGAACACGTTGAACACCTCGACGATCGGCTCGATGCGCGCGCGCTTGCCGACGTTCGAACGGCCGCGAGACGCGCAGGTCCACGCGAGTTGAACGTGTCGCTGAACTGCGCGTCGTCCGACACGAGCGGCAGCGGCACGCCCGTCGGATCCCGCCCTTCGGCAGTTCAGGTCCTGGATGTAGCCGCGTTCGAGCTCGCGCCGCCGTCTTGAACTGGCGGCCGCCGCGCGTTGCGCTGCAGCATCGGGATGCGCGGTCGAGCGCGTCGGGCATCAGGATGTCCATCGGCACGCCGGACGCGCAGCGTCCAGATCGGCCGACAGGTTCGGGTCCGCCGGCGCGTTCCACGAGCCGGCAGAGGTGAAGCGATGGCGCCGGTCGGTTCGGGCGTCGGGACCGTACTCCTTCTGCAGGTTGGTCGGGTCGATGCGGGCCCGCTGCCAGAACGGGATCTGGTCGTCGTTGGCGTAGTTGAACGCCGTGGCCAGCGTGTAGGACGCGCGGAAGCTGACAGCCCCGCGTCGAAGCGGCGCTCGACGCTCGCCAGCAGCGCGTCGTACTTCGTGCTCGACGCTCGACTCGAGGTTGACCACGCGGTCCGGGCCGCCGACGACCGGGTTGAACACCTCGCCGATCGTGCGGCCGATGATGAAGTGCGTGCCGAGGTGTGTGCACGCCGTCGACGCGCAGCACGATCCAGCCGCGCCGAGCTCGTGCTCGACGCCGAGGTTGAACTGCTGCACCGTCGGGTTCTGCATGCGCGTTGTCGATGATGTTGATGCCGGACGCGCCGGCGCCCGGCAGGATGAAGCCGGTGAACGGGTTCGCTGAGCGACGGGCGCGAACGGCGGCAACCGGCGGCCGTTCGGGTCGAGGAAGAACACGTTGCCGGCGCGCACCTCGATCGGCAGCGCGCGGCCGTCGAGGCCGCGCTCGAGCGACTCGATCTCGAGCGTGATGCGGTCGTAGTAGATGCCGTAGCCGCCGTGCACGCTCAGTGCGGCCGTCGGCGGTGCGCCCAGTTGAAGCCGATGCGCGGCGCCGAAGTTGTTCTTGTCGCGCGTGGCGGTCGCCCTGCAGGAACGGCTGCACGATCGGGTTGATGTCGCCGTAGCCGCTGATGTTCTTCACGTTCGGTGTCGATCTCGTAGCGCAGGCCGAGGTTCAGCGTGAGGTTCGAGCCGGAGGCGCCAGTCGTCCTGGACGAAGAGCGGCCAGGTGGTTGTTGTCGCAGTTCGGGCAGCGATGATGCCCGGCTCCGGATGGCCGCTGCGGAGCGTGACCGCGAACAGCAGGTCGTTGTCGTCCACCTGGCCGTCGCCGTTCGCGTCGAACTCGGGGAAGTCCTGGACCAGCTCGACGCGTCCGGCGCGGAAGACGTCGAGGCCGAAGCCGCGCATCCACGCGCTGGAACTCGCCGCCCGCGCTTGATGACGTGCGCCGAGCGTCGTGAGGTCAGCGTGTCGGCGAACTGCCAGCGGCGCTGGTCCGTGGACTGCGGCACGCGGAACGACGAGCCGTCCGACCATGCTCGGGAAGGTAAACTGCGGCAAGCCGGGCGACGGTCGGGTCGATGCGTGTTGTGGAACGAGCTGACGCTGCACGCTCAGGGCGTTCAGGATGCGCGGCGAGACGATGCGCGTCCAGGTGCCCAGGACGGCGTTGTAGTGGTTCTGGCTGCGCTGCCGCTGCGAGGCCGACCCGATGGCGCGGTCCAGCTTCGTCTGCGCCGGTGTCGTCCACGTTCTCGCCCGAGTAGCGGACCATCAGCAGGTTGTTGGCGACTGGGTCGCCAGTCGGCGCGGCGCGTGCCGAGGCAGTCGTCGGACGCCGGCGCCGTCGGCGAAGCGACTTCGTGATCGTGCGCGTCAGCGTCGTCGCGCGCCGACGCAGCACGGCGCCGTCCTGGTTGCGATACTCGATCGCGCCGAAGCCGAACAGCGTGCCCGTTCTTGATCGGGCCGCCGCACCGATCGCCGCGACTGCTGACGATCGAACGGGAGGCGCGTCGCCGGCGCTCTTGGTCATATGTCGCCGGCAGCGCCTGCAGCGCGGTCGCGCGGAAGAGTCGAGGCCGACCCGTGCAGCTGGTCACCGCCCGGAGCGGCGTGACGACGTTGATGACCGATCCGGCCGAGCGGCCCAGCTCCGCCGAGAAGCGGCTCGTGGCGATCTGGAATTCCTGCACGCTGTCCTGCGCGACGTTCAGCAGCGGTCCGCCGACGACGTCGTCGTTGTTGTCCATGCCGTCGATGGTGACGTTGCCGCCGCGGCCGAACTGGCCGGCCGACGAGATCAGCACGAGCTGCGTCTTGGTCGGATCGAAGTTCGGCGCCGGCGCGTTGCCGGGAACCAGCAGCGCCAGCTCGAGGAAGTTGCGGCCGTTGAGCGGCAGCCTGTCGATAGCCTGCGAGCCGATGACGGCGTCGACGACCGATCGCGTGGTGTCGACGATGCCGACGCTGGTGCCGGCGACGGTGACCGACTCGTTGACGCCGGCGACCGACAGCGCGACCTGGAGGTCCAGGGTCTGGCCCCACGCGCAGCGCGACGTCGGTGTAGCTTCTGTTCGGCGAAGTTCGCGGCGGTCACGGTGATCGTGACGTCGCCGGGAGCCAGGTCGGTGATGGCAAATGCGCCCGTTTCGTTCGACGGCGCCTCACGGACCAACCCGGTGGCCGCCGACGTGACGGCGACTCTTCGCGCCGGACACTGCGCGCCTGCGGGTCGCGGACCTGGCCGCGCACGGTGGCGGTGGCGCCCGTCTGCGCCATCGCCGCGCCCGCTGGTCGCCAGAAACACAAACACTACTGCCGGGACCCGACTTCTCTGCACCACGACCCCTCCTAATACCGGGAGAATCACAGGAGTGTGTGGCAGGAGCCAGAGCCGGTGAAGCCCGGTAGTATGATACTGAACGGATCTGAGTTCGTCCCTCGTCCTGGAGTACTTGACCCGCCATAGTCTGGTCTGCAGAATCGCTCCCCTGCCGGCCGGCTGAGGCCGGATGGAGGCATCTGACGATGAAGAAACTGGCACTGTTCACCTGTTGTCTGCTGGCACTGTCGACGTCACCGGCCGCCGGCGCAGTCCGCCAATCCCGTGACCGACTCGCTCAAGGGGCGTCTTCGGGACCGTGAAGGGTGACATCACGAAGTCCGCGGAGCAGGTCACCGAGGAGAACTACGCGTTCAAGGCCACTCCCGCGGTTCGCAGCATGGGCGCGCTCTTCGGCCACATCGCCGACGCCAACTTCATGTTCTGCTCCATCGCCAGCGGAGCCGCCAACCCATGCAGGGCACCAGCATCGAGAAGACGAAGACCAGCAAAGCCGATCTGCAGAAGGCGCTGGCCGAGTCCTTCGCGTACTGCGACGCGCAGATTGCGGTGCGATGACCGATGCCAAGGGCAGCACCGAGATGGTGGATCTCTTCGGCAAGAAGCACCCGAGGCTCGGCGTGCTCGCCCTCAACAACGCACACGACTTCGAGCACTACGGCAACCTCGTGACCTACATGCGCCTCAAGGGCATGGTGCCGCCGTCGACGCAGGGGGCATGTAGATTGACGGAGATGATGATGAATGACGAATGACGAATGACGAGGTACTTGTGGGGGCAGGACTTTAGTCCTGCCCTTCAGCGCGTCACAAGTAGACGCCACGAATGCTGAGTGTTCCGCATCACCGTCCTCGACGGCAACGGCGACCTGCCGTTGCCGTCGTACCAGACCGCGCATGCGGCGGCGATGGATCTGCACGCCGCGGTGCGCGAGCCGGTGACGCTCGCGCCGGGATCGATCGCGCTCGTCGGCTGCGGCTTCGCGATGGCGCTCCCAGACGGGTGCGAAGCGCAGGTACGCCCGCGCTCGGGCCTGCGGCCAGCAAGTCAGGCGTCACCGTCGTGAACTCGCCGGGGACGATCGACGCCGACTACCGCGGCGAGGTGAAGGTCGCGCTCATCAACCTCGGCGCCGCGCCCTTCGTCGTCGAGCGCGGTGCGCGTATCGCGCAGCTCGTGGTGGCGCCCGTGACGCGCGTCGAATGGCAGCAGGTCGAGGCGCTCGAGGCCACCTCCCGCGGCGCCAGGCGGCTTCGGCCACACGGGCGCTGAAGATGTGCAGCAGACGTAGTGAGATCGTAGGAGAGCTGACGTAGGGCCGAACTTTAAGTTCGGCCATCGGCAAGAGCCACTCGGTTTTCGCGCTTGTACGCTCTCTTGCTGGCCGCGGACAGCCGCCGCGCAGGATCAGCAGCCGCCGCTCGCGGCCCGGATGGCCCTGCGTCGGGCGCCCTGATCCCGTCTACGTCCGCACGGCCGAAGCGACAGGCGGGCAAGTCTTCCTCTTCGATCACTCGAAGTCGGCCATTCGGCGGCGCTGGTGCTCGCCGAGCAGGGCACGACGAGACGATCTTCCGGGTCTCCGGCTCGCTCGAGGACGGCACGCACGAGTTCTCGTTCCCGATCGATTCCACCGTCGAGAGCGCGTTCATCTCCGTCTCGCTGCAGTGCCTGCAGGTCGTCGAGATCGCCACGCCGGCCGGCGCGTTGCTTCGCGATTCGGATCCCGGCGTGGACTACCACCAGTTCCAGGCCGGGCGCATCGTCACCATAAAGAAGCCGGCGCCGGGACCGTGGAAGGTGACGGTGTCGGGCAAGGGGATGTTCTTCCTCGTCGCGCAGGCAAAGTCCGATCTGTCCCTGGACGATGCGCGATTCGTCAGCAAGGCGGGCGGCCGGGCACGAGGGGTTGTTTCCGATCAAGGGGCCACCGCGCCGCTGGCGTGCAGCAGATGCTGGAGGTGCGCATGAGCGGCGCACCGAGCGCATCCGGCTTTGCGTTCTACTCGTCGCAGGGCGAGTTGCTGCAACGCCTGACGCTCGCGGCTGAGGACGGCAGCCAGCGGCGACGACCGCACGTATGTCGGCAAGGTGACGCCGCAGGCGGCGGAGTTCCGTCTGGCCGTGACGGGCCTCGACGCGAGAGCTTTCGCTTCGAAAGAATGAAAGCGGCGCTGCATCACGACACAGGCTCCCGAGTAGAATCAGGGCCCGTGCCCTATCGGCTCGAGACGAGACTCTTTCTCCCCGCCCCCATCGATCAGCGTCTTCGATTACTTCTCCAATCCGCGCAATCTGGAGGCCATCACGCCTCCGTTCCTGCGCTTCCGCGTGGTGACGCCGGATGTCGAGATGCGTAAGGGCGCGCGCATCCGCTACCGCCTGCGGCTGCACGGTGTCCCGTTCGGCTGGGAAAGCCAGGTGACGACGTGGGAGCCGGGCGTGCGGTTCTCGGACGAACAGCGCCGCGGCCCCTACAAGTACTGGCGTCACGTGCACCTGTTCCGCGAGGAGTCAGGCGGGACCCTGGCCGAGGATGGCGTGGACTACGACGTGCCCGGCGGGCATTACGTGCACCAGTGGCTCGTGGGTCGCGACCTGGTGCGGATCTTCCGGTACCGTCAGGAAAAGCTGCAGCAGATCTTTCGGCGCCGACCCGCGCGACGGCGTGAAAGTGGCGATACTCAAGAAAGATGTAGGCGTCGAAGCGCAGAACTATCGGAGGTTCGCTCGAACCTTGGACATCTCAAGCGCTGACAGGCGTAACGGCAGACTCGTCCTGCTCGCCGGTGCGGATGCGATAGATCTTCTCCACCGGCATCACGAAGATCTTCCCGTCGCCGACCTGCCCGGTCTGCGCGGATCGCAGGATCGCCTGCGACCGTGCGATCGACGAAGTCGTTCGAGACGCCGATCTCCAGCCGCACTTTATCGGACAACTCCATCTTCACCGTCGTCCACGCGGAAAGTCTCGACCTGCTGCCGCTCACCGCCGTGGCCATCGACGCGGCTGATCGTGAGCCCCTGCACGTCGGCCTTGAACAGTTCCTCGAGCACGGCGTTGAGCCGCTCGGGCCGTGACGATGGCGACAACCAGTTTCATGGAACGGCCTCCGGTACGCTTCATTCTCGCACGGGGCTGCACGCGCACCACGCACCCTACGCACCCCGCGCACCCCTCCGCACCCGTCCGCACCCTGCGCACCCACGCACCCTACGCACCTGTTATATTCGCGCCGTGCAAGCCCTGGCGGGAAAAGTGGCGCTGGTTCTTGGCGGCGCCGGCGAGGTCGGCGAGGGTGTTGCCCGCGCACTTCTCGGCGCCGGGGCGATCGTCGCCGCGGCGTCGCCGCGACAACGACAAGCTCAGCGCCATCCACGATCGGATCCCGGTGGAGTGGGACGGCCGAGTACGTGCCGATCCACGGCGACATCGGGACCCCCGACGGTGCGATGGCCGTGCGCGAACGGGTGGAGTTCGTGTGCCGCCGGCTCGACGCCGTCGTCGCCTCGCTCGGCGCGTGGTGGCAGAAGGCGCCATTATTTTCTCAGGCCTGCCTGACTGGACGAAGGTGCTGGAGAACAATCTGACGCTGCACTACCTGGCCGCCACCACGTTCATCCCGATGATCATGCAAGCGGCCCGGCAGCAGCTACCTGTTCATCAACAGCGCAGCGGCGGACGTGCCGGACGACCGGCCTGATGTCGATCAGCGCGCACGCCCAGCTGATGCTGATGCGTGTGCTGAGCGTCGGAACACCGGCACGAGCCGGTGCGCGTCAACAGCCTGGTGCTGGGACGCCCATCGTGACGCGCACGCGGCCCCGAGGGCGATGCCGAGTGGCTGACGGCGGAAGAGGTCGGGAAGTGCGTCAGCTGGCTGGTCTCCGACCAGTCGAAGACACGCGGGCAAGACTCATCCGCTTCAACTCACGATCGCAGCTGGTGGATCTCAAGTGGCAGTGAGCCGTTCAGAGAGTCACGGTGAAGTGCGTGGGCGGGATCCGACCTCGCTGGCCATATGTCGCCTATCACGACAAGGGTGGGGGCCGGCCCTCGCGCGACGCGCAGCACCTGTTCGGATGCTCGTGCTCGAGGGCGCGCAGGCGGGCCTGAGCTGGATCACGATCCTGCGCAAGCGCGAGGCGTATCGCCGCGCGTTCGACGGCTTCGACCCGGAGAAGATGCGCGCCGCTGCCAGCCAGAGTCCGCCAGCTTCTGCACAGAACCCGTCCATCGTCCGGAACCGGCTGAAGATCCGAGGGCGCCGTTCGCAACGCGCGGGCGATGTTCTCGGCGACTGCGCGACGGCGCGACGACGTCGTCGCTGCATCTGGCAGTTCGTGGGCGGAAGGCCGAAGCTGAATCGCTGGACGAGGATGGGCCAGGTGCCGCCGCGCACGCCGGAGTCAGACGCCATGAGCCGCGCGCTCAAGCAGCGCGGCTTCACCTTCTGTCGGCTCGACGATCTGCTACGCGTTCATGCAGGCGACCGGGGATGGTGAACGACCACCTCCGCGACGTCGCTGGTATCCGGCGCCCCGACGCGTGGGGACTGTCCCAGGCATGGTTTCGAGCCGGGGACCTGTGCGCATGGCCATCCGTGCGCCGTGGGGACAGTCCCCGCGTGATCGGGGCGGGGGACAGTCCCCTACAGCTTCCGCAGCCGCACGGCCGCGACGTCGTGGTCGGCGTCCTTTCTCGGGTATCAAATGCGCGCGCTCGCGCTGTGGGTCGATGTTCTCTTTCAGGTTCGGGTAATTGATCTCCCGCCACAGCCGCAACGCCGTCTCGCGCGCTTCCTGATCGGTCAGTGTCTCGCGTAGCGGTGGAAATACGACTTGGTGTCGGTGAACACCGTCTCCGCGAAGCGTCATGAAGCCTGATCGACGTACTCACTGCTCGATCCCAGGTCCTCGTGCGCGTCAGGGGATGCAGATCGAGAAGTCGAAGAAGTCCGAGACGAAGACGCGTCCGTCCTGCTGCCTCGGCGCCGTCTGCAGCACGTTGAGCCCTGGAGGATCATCGACGTCAGGGCCGGTTCGACGTCCTGCGAACTCGCCGGGCACGATGTCGCGGTGGCGACGTGTGAGCATAGACCGGCGCCTTCGCGTCCGGCCCGTCGCCGGACTTGACGTCGGTGACGAACTGCAGCGAGCCGCCGGACGTCGTAGCTGTCCGGGAAAGCCCTTTGCGCTGAGCCTGCAGGCCGCGGCGACTCGAGCGCGGCGTTCGGGCAGCAGGACCGCCGTCCGTCGTGACGAGATCCACGCGCGGGTGCGCGGGCGACCGCGGCCAGCAGCGCGCTGCGTGGATGCGCGCCGCGGCGCTCTTCCCGACGGGGCGACGCTGCCGGCCCACGCCGATGACGTAAGGACCTGGGCGACGGCAGGCAATGCCGAGGACGGTGTCGCGCGCGCGCGTGGGCCGTCTCGCGTGGCGCGGCGACGTGCAGGTTCAGCAGGCGCGGTCAGCCGGCAGATAGACCTGCTCGACCTGCACGGCAGCGTGAGCCTCGTCGTTCAGTCCGCGCAAGGGCCAGTGCAGTTCCACCTCGGTCAACGGCAGAAGGGCGTGTGATCGCGCAGCCGTGACCATTCGTCGCGGGATGAAGAAGGCGACCAGAGCGAACCGAGAGCGCCGAAGACGTCTGTGGATGTCATCATCGGGGCGTCAGATCCTCCAGCCGCGCGACCTGCACGTAGGCCTCATCGTCCTCGACCGACGCGCGTGCACCGAGATGGGCTGGCAGCAGACGGCGCAGTCCTCGACGTAGTTCTGCGTGCGGCCGCCGGTCTGGTCCACGACGAGTGTCAACGGCTCACCGCAGTATGGACGGGACACTTCCACCTCCACGTTGGCTCCTCCGCCGCGTCACGGTTGCCGGCGCAGCGCGACGCTGAAAGTCCCAACTCTGTCTCCCGTCGCACGGTGACCTGGGGCACGTCGCCCGCGATAACCGTATGACCCGGTTCAGCGTCTCCCGGTTGTCGATGGGCGTTTTGTCGATCCTCGCGATGATGAGATCGCCGACGGCGACGCCAGCCTTCGAGGCGAGGCGAGTCCTTCTCGACGTCGATGACCGTCCGGCGCCGTCCTCAGCGGCCCGCGTCGAGAGGCCCAGGGAGGGCCAGGCGGCGTCCCTTCTCGCGCGCCGTGCCCCAGATGAAGTTCGCATACGACGCGCGGACGACCGGGATCGCCCCGTGCTCGTCGGCAATGGGCATCCCGATGACCGACGCGATCGGCTCATAAAATACGCGCGCGCCTGGCGCTCGATGCCGAGGCCGTAGGCCACGTGGCCCGAGCCGACCAGCACGACGACGACCGACTGCGGGTCGGAGGCAACCTGCTCGAACGCCTTAAGCGCGTTCCACGCCATCGCGCCGTCCACGTGGCCTGCCGCCAGCGCTGCCCTTCCACGCGGCGTCCGTCATTCCCCCGTGCATCGCATCGTCATCGTCGAACGACGCCTTGAAGAACGTCATGTGCTCGTCGCTGCCGGGCTGGCCGATCGACGGCGGCAGGTGTGCAGCGATCGGCGGGCAGGCTGGAGAGGCCTTTCTGCCGGACTGCCGGGCGACGACCTCACGCGGCGCATTCGCGGCGACGAACTTCATGCCGGCGCCGCGCGCGTAGTTGAAGATCTCGCGGTAGTAGCCCCAGTGACTTAGCCCCAGGCGTCATACCAGTGGCTGCGCGTGAGGAACTCTTCCTCGTTCAGCCGCCGTTCAGCCGTCGAGACCAGCCTGGCCGGTGTAGGGAAGCATCTCGGCGCGATGGTGACGTGGCGCCCGGCGTCGTGGAGCGCGCGAATCACCTGCAACTCGACGCGATGCGACTCGACGCTCGTGTGCGACTCCCGAGCACGAGCCGCGCCTTCGCCAGCCTTCGGCTGTGTCCCGGGGGCCGCCGACGCGATCGTCTCGGCCGTCGCCGTGTCGGTGATCGTGTCGAGCACCACCGCCGCATCCTTGTCCTTCCGCGCCAGATCTGCGCCGATGGAGAGGTGATAGACGGGATCCCTTTGGCCCACGCCTCACCAGGGTTAAAGAGCGTCATGAGCGCGAGTGCGAGCCTGACCAGACGCATCCACGCACTTTACCTGGCGTTAGCCCCATCGACCCATGGACCTATGGACCTATGGACCCATGGACCCATGGACCCGTCAGATCGCGGCTTCGAGCATCGGCGCCTGCGCCGCGAGGTCGGCCAGCGTCGTGAGCGCTTCGCGCAGGCGCTCCCGCGTCGCGGCGGCATCAGGCAGATGCGGATCGCCCGCGGGCTGGCGCCGGCCCTGCGCCGGGAAGGTTCCGCCGCGCCGCCACGCTCACGGGCAGCCGTCGCGGGCGCGACGCCCGCCATGGCGGTGTGAGCGGCAGCCAGACGTGCAGGCTGGTGACGGCGGTCACTTGCGGGAGATCTGCGGCAGGATCTCGCGCGCGATCGCCGCCCGCGCGCGCTTCAGCTCCGCTTCCACTCGACCCGCATGATCAGCCGTGCCATCGACGATCAGCGAGACCGCAAGGGCAACGGCAATCGAGCGAGGCGCGGCGTCGACGCCCACAGCGCGGAGGCCGTGCGATCGACCAGCTGCGGGCTGGCGGCGAGAATCCCGTGCGGTAGCCCGCGGCGAGGCTCTTCGACAGCCCGTGACGTAGACCCACGGGACGTTGAGATCGGCGACCACCGGCCGCGTGTCATGCACGAGGAAGCCGTAGGTGTCGTCTTCGACGACAGGAGACCGTGGCGGTGGATGGTGTGGATGACCTCGCGCCGGCGGCCCGGCGTCATCGTATTTCCGGTCGGGTTGTGTGGAGCGACAGCTGAATCACCAGCGCGCGAGCCCCGCTCGTGCGCGCGACGGTGTCGAAGCGTCCGGGACGCAGGCCTTCGGCGTCGATCGCGGTAGTGCAGGCTTCAGCCCCAGCATGCGCGCCGCGGTGATCCACGCCCGGTGTAGGTGAGCCACTCGACGAGGATGGCATCGCCCGGGTGACGTCGCGCTCCAGCGCGATGAGCAGGCCATGCGCACCGACGGTGATCCAGCACCTGCGCGACGGCGACACGTGGACGCTGCGGCGCGCAATCCATTCCAGCGCCCGCCTCGCGGTGATCGTCGTGACCACCGCGCGGTGGGTATTCGAGAAGCGCCGTTCGGCGCGCGCCGAGCGGCGGATCGAGCCGCGCCGCCAGTTCCGACAAATACGCGTGCGGCGGGATCGCGTTGAGGGGAGATCCGAGGAGGCCGTCGCCGTCCCTCTGCTCCCGGCGGCACGAGCACGTAGGTCCCGCGGCCGACTTCCCCGCCACGAGGCGCGCCAGCCGCGATAGGCGCGTGTCACCGTGCCGAGCGTCATCGCGGGCGGCTATCGACGCGAGGTCGCGCTGCGGTGGGAGCCGGGTGCCTGGCTACTGCCGCCCGGCCTCGATGTCGCGGCGGATGGCAGCGAATGCGG
>ERZ1370068.341-contig-10308_pt1 | contig 32979 bp, 56 predicted proteins | sample MGYA00561227_ERZ1370068 | MGnify/ENA primary metagenome ERZ1370068 (study PRJEB38410, sample SAMEA6850437) | metagenome | study: Metagenomic assessment of the ecological functions of the soil: analysis of the soil microbiota associated with the...
CGTTGACGATTGCGCTCAGATGTGCACTGCAGATCCGGGGAATCTCGAGATTCCCGATATGCAACTGCGCATCCTGGAGGCTCGCACCTTCGACGCGCGCCCGGATGACGCTTCGTCCACACCGCGACCTCGGCCTTGATGTGCGGATGCGGGTCGTAGCCTTCGAGCACGAAGTCCTCATAGCGGAACGCAGAAGATGTCGCTTCACGTCAGGATTGATCTTCATGGCCGGCAGCGGCCGCGTCGGGCGCGTCAGCTGCAGCCGCGCCTGCTCGAGATGGTTGGAATAGAGGTGCGCGTCGCCGAGCGAATGGACGAAGTCGCCCGGCTTGAGGCCCGTCACCTGCGCCACCATCATCGTCAGCAGCGCATAGGAGGCGATGTTGAAGGGCACGCCGAGAAACACGTCCGCCGAGCGCTGGTAGAGCTGGCACGACAATTTGCCGTTGGCGACGTAGAACTGGAACAGGCAATGGCAGGGCGGCAGCGCCATCTTGTCGACATCGGCCGGATTCCACGCGCTGACGATCAGGCGCCGCGAATCCGGATTGCGGCTGGATCATGTCGACGACGTTGGAGATCTGGTCGATGCTGCGGCCGTCCGGCGCCGGCCATGACCGCCATTGCGAGCCGTAGACCGGGCCGAGATCGCCATTGGCGTCGGCCCATTCGTCCCAGATCGATGACGCCGTTGTCCTTGAGATATTTGATGTTGGTGTCGCCGGCGAGGAACCACAGCAGCTCGTGCACGATCGACTTCAGCGGCAGCTGCTTGGTGGTCAGCATCGGAAAGCCCGGCGGCCAGATTGAAGCGCATCTGATGGCCGAACATCGACAGCGTGCCGGTGCCGGTGCGGTCGTGCTTCTCCGCGCCGTCGGCGAGGATCCGTTCGAGCAGATCGTGATACTGGTTCATGGCGTTAGCGTCAGGCCTTCGGGAGACGGCGAATTTTAGCGGCCGCAGCGTGCCCATCGACAGCGGCGATCTCGGCCGCACTCACCGCGATTATACAGCGGAAATGATTCACCGGCCGCACAAACGGCAAGGGGCGGAACCCGCGTTCCGCCCCCTCAGCCCGGTTTGGTCAAGCCGGCTCAATTCAGTTGCCGGCTTGAGCACCGGCGTCCACTTGGCGATTTCGCTCTTCACGAGCGCCGCCGAGCGCCTGCGGGGTGCGGTCGGCCGGCCGCCGGGATCACGCTGCCGAGATCGAGCAGGCGCTTGCGGACGGTCTCGTCGTCCAGCGCCTTGGCGGCCGCCGCATTGAGCTCGGGCGATGACCAGCGCCGGGGTTCCCTTCGGCGCGAAGATCGCGTTCCAGCGCCTGGGCCTGGAAGGCCGGCAGGCCGGCCTCCGTCGTGGTCGGCACGTCGGGCAGCGACGGATTGCGCTCCGGCGTCGCCACCGCATAGGCCTTGATGGTGCCGGCCATTGATCTGCGGCACCGCGTTGACGATCTGGTCGCACATGTAGTCGACCTGGCCGCCGACCAGCGCGTTCATCGCAGGACCGGTGCCGTTGAAGGGCACGCCGACCGGCTTGATGTCGAGGATCGAGTTGAGCAGCTCGCACGACACATGCGAGACCGAGCCGACGCCGGCATGCGCCGCGTTGACCTTGTCGACATTGGCCTTCACGTAAGCGACGAATTCCTTGAGATCCTTCGGCGGAAAATCCTTGCGCGCCAGGATCAGGATCGGCGTGCCGGCCAGACAGCGCGACCGGCTCGAAATCCTTTCCGGGATGATAGGCAAGGCTTGGGGTAAAGCGGCACCGCTGCCGCGTGGGTGCCCATATGCCCGGTGATCAGCGTATAGCCGTCATTGGCGGCGCGCGGCGCGCGCGGTGCGCGGTGGTGCCGCCGGCGCCGACCACGTTCTCGATGATGATGCTCTGGCCGAGCGTCGGCGCCATATGTCCGGTGACAATGCGCGAGATCACGTCGGTCGGACCGCCTGCCGCAAACGGCACGATCATGGTGATCGATGCGTGTCGGGATAGGCTTGAGCCTGGGCGTGCGCGGCAATCGCGCCGAGCGCCGACGAGCGCGGCCAAACCGCCGCCAGCGAGCATGCGAGCGTACGACTTCATGCGATCCACTCCGGCAGTCCGTTGACAAAAATGCCGGCCGACAAGGCCGGCATTGTCATTTACCATCATCGGCGGTCGCCGGAAGTCGCATGCGACTGCGGATGCGGCGCATCCGACGCAGGTCAGCCTCTCCGACTCCACGAACACCTCGTCGCGCTTCTTGCGCAGCGACGGCAACAGCGCCAGCACCAGCAGGAACGCGGCGGTCGCCATCAGCACCGCCGAAAGCGGACGGGTGAGGAACACCGTCCAGTCGCCGCGCGAGATCAGCAGCGCCCGGCGCAGGTTTTCTTCCATCAGCGGTCCGAGCACCATGCCGAGCAGCAGCGGCGCCGGCTCGAAATCATGCTTGATCAGCCAATAGCCGAGCAGGCCGAACGCGCCGGCAGATGACGACGTCCACCGGCGCGTTGTTGATGGAGTAGATGCCGATCGCGCAGAAGATCACGATCGACGGGAACATCAGGCGATACGGCACCCGCAGCAGCCGCACCCAGATGCCGACCAGCGGCAGGTTGATGATGATCAGCATCAGATTGCCGATCCACATCGAGGCGATCATGCCCCACACCAGCTCGGGCTGCTTCTGCATCACCTGCGGTCCCGGCACGATGCCGTGAATGGTCATCGCGCCGACCATCAGCGCCATCACGGCGTTGGGCGGAATGCCGAGCGTCAGCAGCGGGATGAACGAGGTTTGCGCCGCGGCGTTGTTGGCGCTTTCGGGCGCCGCGACGCCTTCGATCGCGCCGCGGCCGAACCGCGACGGATCCTTGGCGATCTTCTTCTCCAGCGTATAGGCCGCGAACGAGGCGATCACCGCGCCGCCGCCCGGCAGGATGCCGAGGATCGATCCGAGCGATCGTGCCGCGCAGGATGGCCGGGAACGAATCCTTCAGATCCTTCTTGGTCGGCATCAGCCCGGTGATCTTCTGCTGCACGAGATCGCGGTCCATCTCGGCGCCGGCATCGAGGTTGCGGATGATTTCCGCAAATCCGAACACGCCCATCGCCACCGTGGCAAAGCCGAGACCGTCGGCGAGTTCGGGAATGTTGAACGCCATGCGCGACGCGCCGGTCTCGATGTCGGAGCCGACCATCGACAGCAGCAGCCCGAACACGATCATCGCGATCGCCTTCAGCACCGAGCCCTTGGCCAGCACCACCGCGAAGATCAGGCCGAGCACCATCAGCGAGAAATATTCGGCGGGCCCGAACGCCAGCGCGAGCTTGGTCAAGGGCGCGCCGAGCACGGCGATCAGCACGGTCGCGACGCAGCCGGCGAAGAACGATCCGATCGCGGCGATCGCGAGCGCCGGACCGGCGCGGCCCTGCTTGGCCATCTGGAAGCCGTCGAGCGTGGTCACCACCGACGTCGCCTCGCCCGGAATATTGACCAGGATCGAGGTGGTCGAGCCGCCATATTGCGCGCCGTAATAAATGCCGCGCGAGCATGATCAGCGCGCCGACCGGCGGCAGGCCGAACGGTAATCGGCAGCAGCATCGCGACCGTGGCGATGGTGCCGATGCCCGGCAGCACGCCAACCAGCGTGCCGACCAGCGCGCCGATCAGGCACAGCAAAAGATTGATCGGCGGTGAAGGCGACAGCCGAAGACCGAGGGCGAGGATTGGAAAAGAGATCGGCCATTACGCCCTCACTGAATCAGGAAACGCGGGAAGAGCTGCAACGGCAGCCCCAGCGCATAAGGAAAGAGCAGACTGCAGCCGATCGTCAGGCAAATGCCGACAATGATGGTTTCCTTCCACTTCGTTTCCGGCGTGCCCAGCGCGGAGATGATGAAAGCTGGCGAATGCCGAGACCACCAGACCCAGCGGGCGGATGGTGACCGCAAAGGAAAGAATCGACAGCGAGACGAACAGCGGGCCTCGCCACGCATAGGTCGCAATATGCTCACCGTCGGCCACAAGACCGACGACCATCACCGCGATGCCAAGTCCAAGCAGCAGAACCGCGAACATGCGGGCGCGGTTCCGGCTCCGAACGAAAATCCATGCATGCCCTGCAGATCGCTCGATGCCCACAGGGCGAACAGCGCGATCGCAATCAGCGCGAATCCGCCGACAAAATCCTGCGGACCGCGAATCCATTTCGGCATGATGTATTTGACCGGCCCATGGCTCGGCGTCTCACTCATCGATCTCTCTCCCCGGCACAGGGCTTCTCGCCCATTCTGTTCGGATATGCGTTGATGCTGTCCCGAGAGCCTTGCCTAGCGATTTTCGTCAGATAACGCCAGCAAAACCCAAACAGCCCCCGGCCAGCAACAGCCAGAGCGGATTGAGCCGCGTGGCAAAGGCCAGCGCCGCTGGCGACGGCGGTGACCAGGGCGCCGGCCCAGGTCCGATCGGAGGTCAGCGCCAGGATCAGGCCGCTGGCGCCCATCAACCCGATCGAAAGCGGAACCAGCGCTGCCTGAATGATGGCGGGCCAGCGCGAACGGCTCGATCGCGTGAGCAGGCGGCTGACACAATAGGCAAGGACGGCGGTCGGACCGCACATCGCCAGCGTTGCAGACCAGCGCGCCCGCAACGCCGGCGACGGAATAGCCGATCAGGGTCACGATCAGCACGTTCGGCCCCGGCGACATACTGCGAGATCGCGAACACATCGGCGAATTGCTTGTCGGTCATCCAGTGCTGAACATCGACCGCAATGCGGTGCATTTCCGGAATGGCGGCATTCGCGCCGCCAACCGCAAACAGCGACATCAGCCCGAAAGTCCAGCCGAGCGTCAGAAATCGGGTTGGCGTCGGAATTCATCGGACACCCGCCGGCGCAGCGACAAAGGCTGATGCGCAATGCTGAGCGGGATCGCCACCAGCAACACCGCCGGCAATGGCAGCCGCAGCAGCCCGATGGCGACGAAACACCGCAGCCAGCAGCACAAGCGCGACCAGATCGCGCCTTTTGACCAGCGGCATCATCATCCGGAAAACCGCCGATAGCAGCAGGCCGACCGCCGCGCAGGAAACGCCGGCCAGAATGCGCCGCAACGCGTCGATCTCGCCGTAGCGCGCATAGAGCGCCGCCAGGATGGTCACGATGCACCACGGGGGACCGACCAGCCCGGCGAAGGCCGCGATGCTGCCGGGGATCCCGCGGAAGCGCGATCCGAACACCACCGACAGGTTGACGACGTTCGGACCCGGCAGAAAATGGCACAGCGCATAGGTCTCGTTGAACTCGTCCGCCGTCATCCAGCGGTGCTGATCGACGATGCCGCGCCGCGCCCAGACCAGCACGCCGCCGAAGCCCGCGAGCGACATTTTGGCGAACGCCACGAACAGCGCGATCAGGCCGGGCGCGGGTGCTGGATGCGGGAAGATCCGGCGCCGGAACGGGCAGCCGGCGGCGGAGATCTCGGAGGCATGTCTCAAGATTTAGAACGACCGCCGCGCAAGGCCAACCCATATCAGCGTGTTTCCATGCCCGGTTCAAGGCCGATCCGGCACGCGTTTCACGCCAAACGCCTGCCGGGGCTCTGTTTTTCTCAACTTTTGCACCCTATATTGGGGGTGCCGGTTCGCCGGCTATGGAAATAAATTGCCGCCGCAATAAACCATTCGGACCCGGGGCAGCACCCGGCGCCTCCACCAAGCCCGCCGCAGATGCGCGGGTTTCGGCGGGGCGAAACAGGATCGACGAGGGCGTAAAGGGCGTGTTTTTGCCCGGTATGGTTCCGCCGTTATCGGGCTATGCAATAGTTGCAAACGACAACTATGCTCCGGTTGCTCAGGCCGCGTAAGCGGTTTGAAAGACCGATCTAAAGTCCTGATGGGTTAAGCTCCGTCAGGCGGGGTTCGGAGGCACCTGGCAACAGAAGCCTCCACTTCAATTTGCCTGATGCCGGTCACTTGCGCGGAATTTCCACCACATCGGCGGCAACAGCCTGCTGACCTCGGCGCGCCGCCGGGGTACCATGGGCGGACAGGCAAGTCGGGCGCCGAGTCGGACCGCCGATCCGCCGGCAGCATCCGAATGCGACAGGACCGATAATGGCGACCGATCATATCCGATACGACGTGCTGGCGCGCGACGCGCTGCGCGGTGTGCTGCGCCGCGTGCTGACCGACGCCGCCGAGCACGGGCTGCCCGGCGAGCATCATTTCTTCATCACCTTCCTGTCGACCGCCGAGGGCGTGAAGCTGTCGCCGCGGCTGCTGGCGCAATATCCGGAAGAGATGACGATCATCCTCCAGCACCAGTTCTGGGACCTCGACGGTGATCGGAAGATCGTTTCGAGGTCGGCTCTGTCGTTCGGCGGCATCCCCGAGCGCCTGGTGGTTCCGTTCAACGCCATCAAGAGCTTCTTCGATCCCTCGGTGCAATTCGGCTTGCAGTTCGAGCCGTCCGATGCGCGACCGAGACGCCGGCGGCGAACCTTCCGGCAGTCCCTGCGCCCGTCGGCCCTGACCGTTCCCGCGCCGGTCGAGTCGAGAATCAAGGACGAGCCGGCAAAGCCGAGCGAGGGCGCCGAAGTCGGTGCGGCTGGATCGCTTCCGCAAGAAATAATCCGCGCGCGCAAACAGTCTGCTACCCTGTAGATTGAACGTCCCGCCGCCCGCTGAACCAACGTTAAGTTGGTTCCGCAGGCCAGCGACCTTGCGCAACGGACACGATTCATGGCTCGATCAGCAACGACATCGCGATCCAGTTCCACGCGCATCGGAGACCGACAGCTTCGGTCCGATCGACGGTTCCCGCCGATCGCTATTGGGGCGCGCAGACCGGAACGTTCGCGGCAGAATTTCCGCATCGGCCATGACCGGATGCCGATGCCGATCATTCCGCGCGCTCGGCATCGTCAAGCTTGCGGCGGCGGAAACCAATCGCGAGCTTGGCCTGCTCGACCAGCGCCGCGCCGGCGCCATCGTCCGCGCCGCGCGCGAGGTGATCGACGGCAAGCTCGACGATCATTTCCCGCTGGTGGTCTGGCAGACCGGCTCCGGCACGCAAACCAACATGAACCTCAACGAGGTGATCGCCAACCGCGCCAACGAACTGCTCGGCGGCGAGCTCGGCGCCAAGAAGCCGGTTCATCCCAACGATCACGTCAACATGAGCCAGTCGTCGAACGATCTCATTCCCGACCGCGATGCACATCGCGGCGGTCGATGCGCATCGTCGCCGATCTTATTCCGGCGCTCGAGCGAGCTTCGTCGCGCGCTGCGCAAAAAGGAAAAGGCGTTCGCGCGGCATCGTCAAGATCGGCCGGACCCATACCCAGGACGCGACGCCGCTGACGCTCGGCCAGGAATTTTCCGGCTACGCCGCGCAGGTCGAAAGCGGCATCGCGCGGCTGCGCGTCGCGGTGAAGAGATCTGTACCCGCTGGCGCAGGGCGGCACCGCGGTCGGCACCGGCCTCAACTCGAAGCCGAAATTCGCCAAGGCTGTTCGCACAGACACGTTGCCAAAATCACCAAACTTCCCTTCACCAGCGCCGCCAACAAGTTCGAGGCGCTGGCCTCCAACGACGCCTACGTGTTCGTGCACGGCGCCATCAATTCGGTGGCGACCGGCCTGTTCAAGATCGCAAACGATATCCGCCTGCTGGGATCGGGTCCGCGTTCCGGCCTCGGCGAACTGATCCTGCCCGAAAACGAGCCGGGCTCGTCGATCATGCCGGGCAAGGTCAACCCGACGCAGTGCGAAGCCATGACCATGGTTTGCTGTCAGGTGTTCGGCAACCATACCACCATCACCATCGCCGGCAGCCAGGGACATTTCGAGCTGAACGTCTACAAGCCGGTGCTGGCATATTGCATGATGCATTCCATACAATTGATGTCCGACGTCGCGCGCTCGTTCACCGAGCATTGCGTCGAGGGAATACGCGCCGACGAAAAACGCATCCGGGATCTGATGGAGCGCTCGCTGATGCTGGTGACCGCGCTCGCACCCAGGATCGGCTACGACAACGCCGCCAAGGTTGCCAAGTCGGCTCACGCCCGCGGCACGACGTTGAAAGAAGAGGCTGTGCGGCTGGGCTTTGTTACGTCGGCGGAGTTCGACCGGCTGGTGCAGCCGGACAAAATGACGCGCCCCGGCTGATGCTGCAGCGCATCCGCCGTAGAACTACGGTCTTGAAAATAGTTACGAGTCATAACGCCTAAAGACTGATACCGCTCGAGCTATCGTCAGCTGCGCAGGCCCGTGCTAGAGCACAAATTATTTCGCGTTTGCAGGACGGTGAGCAATTTTTGATGCTGCTTCAGAGTGGGGATATCGTTCGAATGACGACCGAGCTCGGCTGGCGCGTATTTCGCAAATGCGGAACAATGGTTTTGCGACCGGGATACGCGCGGGATTAATGATCGAGAGTATTTTTCTGACGCCAACCGGATTTCACCTGCCGGAGAATGCTCGAACGCCCAGCACCGCCAGTCGCGCCTTCGTGAAGCGCCGCATGCCACCAACTGATTGCATGATGGGGCGAGCATGGGTGACGTGGTCAACCTGAAACGATTCAAGAAACGCAGCGAGCGAGAACAGTCGGCGAAACAGGCCGAGGCCAACCGGGCACGGTTTGGCCGAACCAAATCGGAACGCACGCTGGACCGAGCAGCGCTCGAGTCGTGCCAGCGATTTACTGGACCAGCATCGGATCGACGGCGAGGACGCGTCATGAAGTCGCCCGTGGTGAAGCGCTCGATCGTGGTCGCGGGTCACAAGACCAGCGTCAGCCTCGAAGAGGCATTCTGGAACGGCATGAAGGAAATCTCCAGGCCTTCGAGGCATGACGCTGTCCGAACTGGTGGGCGAGATCGACAGCAATCGCCAGCAAGGCAATCTGTCTTCCGCAATTCGCCTGTTCGTGCTGGATTATTTTCGAACGCGCGCGGTGTCCGCCCCGGCGGATCTCAAAACAGCCGCACGCATAGTTGTGGGCTCACTGGATCATGATCTGATTAGATCAAATCGGATCATGATCGCATTCTCTTTGTTTGAGCATGACTTCGGGCAACGCTTCGCGTTTGTCCCGAGGGAAAACTGGTTGCCACTTTTCCGGATCATGCTCTGCGCGTATTCCGCCAAGGCATGCCCTCGAACCTGTTCCGGGGTGGATAGCGCATTGGCGCCGCTGCCTTACTCGATCACTTCGTTAGCGCGCGTCTTTGCCGCCGGTGAAACTGCGTGCGTTTCGGCAGTCCTGATATTGGCGGCCAATTCGGCCTGCGTTGGCTGAATCGACGGTGCGGCCGGATCGGCAGTCAGGCCCAGGCGGTTTACCTGGCGGCTTCCGACCAACATCAATGCACAGACCACATAGAAGCAGGCGCCCAGCGCGTATGTGTTGGCGGATGCCGAATTCGATCGACAAGGCCATGCCCAGCACCGAGGCAAACATCGACGTAATCCCGTTCGGCGCTCCAGAAGAACGGAAGCAGCTCCGAGTGACGGCGCCAGATACTTAGCCCGAGCGGGAACATCATCCCCATGCAGAACGCCGGAGGTGCCAGCAGCAGCACCGACAACAGAATGCGCATGTCGGTAGCTTCCGATCGCGCCCATGTCGGTGAGCAAGGAGTCAACAGCCCCGCCACCACGAGCGTCGTCAGGAGGGCGACAACCCTGGCGATGACGGCGGCCGGTCGCGGCAGCATGCGCGCCGACGGTGGCGCTGCCGAATCCGCCAAAGAGAAGAATTGTGAAGAGCACCACACGCCAGCCCGTAGACGGGATGACCGAGGAAGACCATCAGCCGCTGCATCTGCGATATCTCGATCAGCATGAAGCCCATGCCGATCGCGCAGAAATACGCCACCGGCGGCGTCAGCGTCGACAGCGGCATCCGCCTCGCGAGGCGGACGAAAGGCGTGATGATGTAGTACACACAGGCGCACAGCGACACCATCATCAGCAGCAGGGTCGACGCTGATCGCCGCGTTGTTGTTGGTAGAGCCGTCGCGGACGTGCGGCCGAAGATCTCCGAACGCGTCGTATAGAAGAAGAACGGATTGTCGTCCGTCGAGGGAGTGACATTTTCCGGCAACGACGCGAAGAATAGCCGCGTCGGCCTTGCCGGACATCAACGTCGAGGTGACGGTGTCGAAAGCCGACATCCGGCCCCAGCAGTATCTTGAAGCCCTGGGCCAGAAGCCTTGCGCGCGCGCCTTGCCATTGAGCGTCGGTGAAGGCGTCAGGACGGGTGATCACCGTTACGATGTTGCCGACGTTCAGTGCGACGACATGTGCTGCGCCAGCTCGGCCGCAGGTACACCTTTGCGCTGCAGCGCGCTCGCTGCGATCGCCACCAGGCGATAGAACTCGCCACGGTGAATCGCCGGGTCGTACCAGCGCGATACCGACAGCAGCCCGCCGGGCTTCAGCGCCCGGTAGAAGTCATCCCACGCCTCCACGGTATAAAGCCGGTTTTCCGTGAGCGTCAATCCGCCGGCAGCCGTTGCCGCCCAGGTGTCGATCAGCGAAATCTGGACGAGGTCGTATCGATCGGACGAGTGATTGATGTAGCTGCGCGCTTCGGCATTGACCAACGACACGCCGGGCCGGCGATCGAGATGGCCGGAGAAGTCGGCGAACTTGTCGGTGAGGACTTCGAAGATCGCGGGGTTGATCTCAATTCCGCGGATGCGCTTGGCACCGAAATAGAGCGCGGAAAGAATATCACGACCGCCTCCCACGCCGACGACGGCGACGTCGGCCGGCGGCTGCACCAGATAGGCGGCATTGATGACGTCATCCTTCAGGTACGACAGTTTGCCGATATCGCCGTCGTAACGGTGATGACCGTGGCCGCATCCGCGTCGATATCGAGATGGTTCTGATCTATTTTGGTCTCCGGCGGATGGGCGAATGCCCCAGCCGAATGCCGGTGCCTCTCCGAGCGCCGTCACGCGCACGCGCGAGTAAGTATTCCAGCGTTCGAACAGCGTTCCCGTCTGCTGGGTGCCCTTGGCCCAGAAGACGCCCAGATGGCTTCTTGCCGGAAACGTCAAGTCCGGTGTGCACAATGGCTGCGGCAGCCAGGTCAAGCGCGACGGCGCCGCTCAGGCGCAGGCTGCGGAGGTCGCCGCTGTCCCGCACCACGATCCAGCCCGCGGCCGGCGGCAAAGGCTCCGATCCACAGTGTGGCGCTCACAGGATCGACGACGAGCAATACGAAGATGACGCCAAGGCATCCGAGCGCCGCGCCTGCAAGGTCGGCCGCATAGAGCCATCCGCCGCTATAGGGCAGGCGAGTCAGCAAAAGCGTTATGCAGACGCCACTTTCGGTAAACGGCATTACGAAGGCGAACGTCGTGATCGCCAGCGCCACCGGCACGTGCTGCTCGGGGATCACGAGCGGCACGCACGAGGAAGGCAACCATTGCGCCAACGCTGCTGATCGCGAACCACGATGCGTGGCGCGCGAATTCCACCCCCACCCGTTCTGGAGCGTAGCGATCAGGTTTGTTGTAGACCTCCATCGCTCCGCGGGTAAGCCCGAGCATCGCAAGTGAAATGGCGGCAAATGCAAAGTGATAATACAGCATGACGCTGAAGAAACGCGTGATCAGTATCTGATAAGACAGAGTGGCGGAGGCCAGTACAAAAATCGCGAAATAATAGCGGCCTAGAATTCTGGGGAATGCTTGCAACATACTACCTCGAGGAAGTCTTGACTGATCGGCGCGCCGGGTTCAGCGCGGAAGGTTGAAGGAAATCTCTTAATATCTCATTGATTTATCTGGGATCGCAAAGTCCGGCCAAGGGGTCGTCATCATGATGATCGACAACTCGCCCTCACCCACACGCGACTATTCGGTAATATTTGCTTAAATATTCTAGAACGCCGGCCGCGCCGGAGTCGTGGCAGGTGGCGTCAGCACCAGAGGCGATCGCGGCTTCGGCTGCCGCACAATACTAGGAGGCCCCGGCAGCGGGCGGACTCTCGGTCGGCGGCGGCGGCGGAACCTGCTGACTCACAACCGGTGGGGCGTTTGGCGGAGCCAGCAGCGGATGCGGCGCGCCGATCCTGGCCGACGGAAGCCGGTGCGACCGCGGCTGGCGGGGAACGTCGGAAAGCGGAAGGCCGTCCGCGTCCGGAGCTGCGTTCCGGCAGGAAGCGGTTCTCCGCGCTCGATCGAATCCAGCCGGCGGGTTTCGCGATCGATCGCCCTCACCGCCAGCCATGACGATAGCGCCGCGACGTCGACCGTGCGATCGAGCGCATCGGGCGAGCCGACCGCGAACAGCTGAATTTCCGGACGGCTGGTCACGGCTCCGGCCGTCGTCGAAGCGAGGCTGGCGCGAATGTCGGCCTGGTCGGCGGGAATATCGTATCCGCCCGAGACGATGGCGCGCGCGCCCTCGGCATCGAGCGTGGTCGCACCGACGCGAATCCGGCCATCCCTGATGTTGAACGGAATTTGCGCCGATGCGACCGACAACGCGCCGCGCCGACAGCGCCGGCTCGACGATCTGCCGCAGCCTGATGTCGTCAGTCGCCTGCCCGTTATCGCTGGCGCGGATCGCGGCCTCGAAGCGCGCGCGGATCGAGCCCGGCGACGCGAGCGGATTCCAGCGTCAGCGTTCCGCTTCCGGACAGCGCGCCGGTCAGCGCCGATGCGCTGCGGCCCTGGCTCGCCAGCGTCATCTGCATTGACGCCCGACCCGCCGGCATCGCCAGGCCGCGATAGCGCAAGGCCGCGCCATCGACACCGGTGAGCTGAACGCGCGCATTCAACGCAATTCCATTCGCGGCCTGCTTCGGCGTCGATACTGGCGGTCGCCTCGCCGCCGCCGATCCCGCCCTTGATGGCATCGAAGGTCAGCGACTGGCCGTCGCTTTTGACGCGTGCCGCTCGACCGGGCGCAACTCGCCGCCGCCCGGAAGCGAGCCGCGCAGCGCCTGAAACGCGATGCGGCCGCGCCAGCCCTTCACCAGCCCGGCGCCGAGCGGCTCAGCCGCATCGTGTCCGGCCGCGCCGATGGCGAGCGCAAATGCCGGCGCGAGATCGAGCGTGTCGAGGCCGATCTTCGCCCTCGACGTGTCTTTCGCTCGTCAAGGCGTCAACGCCAGGCGCCCGCGCAGCCGCGAGCCTGATATCGTGCTGTCGAGGTCATCGAAGGTCAGCCTGTTGCCCGCCAGCGAAACGCGCGAGGACAGGCTGATGTTCTGCGCCAGCGCATCCGATGGCTTGAGACCGAACAGCGGCGCGAGATTGACGCTGCGAACCGGCGAGATTGACGCTGGCCTTGGGCTCGGCCGCCCACGGCTCGGCAGTGCCCTGCGCTTCGGCATCGAGTCCGGCTCCCGATCATCTTCACGTTCAGCCGCAGCGGCGCACGCCACACGCCGGTCACCGATCCCTCGAATTGCGCCGGGCCTTCGCCCGCCGCGATGGCGCTGATCGAGACCCGAGCAGCGCCAGCAATGAGCCGCCCTGCTCCGACGACAGTTTCGATCTCGATGCCGACTTCGCTGCGCTGGAGCGCATCGAGATCGATGCCGCGCACGGCGGCGACGTCAGGCTTTGCGGTGATCGTGGTGACGCCCTTTGAGCTGCGGCGCGTCGAGATCGAGCACGGCGCGCGCATTGGCGCGATCGGCCTGCTGCGGCGTTCTTGTCGAGATCGAGCGTCAGTTTAAGTCGCGCCGGGCCCGGAGCTGCGTCCCCATCGCATTGAGCCGCGACGGCCAGCGCCGGCGCCAGCGGCGCGATCAGCGCGGTGATCTGGCCGAGCGACGCGGCGCTCGAATTCAGCGCCAGTCTTCCGGTCGCGTTGACGCGGTCGAAACTCCCGGCGCCTTCCATCATCACATTGTCGGGCTGGCCGATTTTCAGCTGATCCAGCGAGATCGTCTTCGGACCGTAGCCGAGCTTCGCCACCAACGGCCGCAATTCCTGGCCGGCCGAGGTGGCGCGGCCGATGTCGAGCGACACCTGCGCCTCATCCGGCCACTCGGCCTGCGGGCCCGCCAGCGAACGCGCAATGCGCAGTGGCGGCATCGAGATCGAGACGTTCCGCCTTCAGCTCGGCGTCGAACCGCGGAGCCGCCGCCTGCGCTGATGTCGAGACGCGAGCCGCCCTTCGACGGCGCCGCCATCGATCTCGGCCTTCATGGCGTCGATGGCAACGCGGTCCGAGGCCACGCTGACATCGCCGCGCAGGCGCAGCGGCTTCTGGCTGCGATAGGTGACCTCGCTGCGGCCCTGCAACCACGCCACCAGCGTATCCGGATCCGACGAGTCGACGCTGAGCGCGCCCTGAAGCTGCTCGGCGGGCCTGCCTGGCGCACTGGTGCCGCTCAGGTTCACACGGGTCGCGCCCGGCGCGCGAAAATCCAGCCGGTCGATCGGTCCAGGATTTGGCGTCGGCATGCAGATCGGCGGCAAGATTCTGCAACGGGCGCCCGCCCAGCATGATCTGCTCGGTAGCTGAACTCGATCTGCGCCGGAATCGGCGCCTGCGGGATCGCGGCCATCAGCGCGCGCAGCGCCGGCAACAAGCGGATCGGCTCGGTGGCGTTGTTGTCCCTGGCGACGAACTTGTCGGCATCGAGCTGCCGCGCGGAGAGCACGGCACGCAGCAGCGGCGAGACTCCGAAGCGAATGTCCGCCAGCGCCGGCGAATTTCAGCGCGCGTCTCCTCGGCGCCGTAGCTGGCCTCGAGCTGCTCGAGCTGCGCGGCGGCCGGATCGGCCTTGATCCTTGGCCGATATCCGCCACGGCGTTTGCGGCGCATCGCCGCTGGCGCTTCTGGGCCTGGCGCGGGGCGGCCAGCGTCACCGCGCCTTCGAAGCGCGGCGCCCGCGCCTCGAAGCTGAGCACGCCATCGAGATCGGCGGACAATGCACGCGCGCCGGGATCGATGTTGAGATGGACGCGGGTGCCGCTGCCGTCGGCGCTCTGGCCGACGACACCCGAAACGGGTAGCGCGTGCCCGACAGCATGAAATCTGCCGTCGCCGCGCACCGATCCGGCCAGCGAGCGCACGTCGCCGCTGAAGGCGATATCGTTCAGCTCGAGCGTGCCGCGGCTTGCGGCGTCATGCAGCGCGATGCGGCCGGTCAGGATTCAGCCGGTCGATCGCCAGCGATCCCAGATTGAATTTTCCGGTCGAGGCCGGCCAGTCGATCCGGCCTCGCGGAATCGAGGCCGAGATCGAGCGCCATGCCGTTGATGGTCAGCTCGGTGGCGCGCCATTCGCCGCGCATCAGCGAACCCAGGCTGAACTCGACATCGAGCTTGTCGGCGCGAACCTTGCCGAGGTCGTTGGCGCCGCCGACCACCACCGAGCGCAGCCGCAGCGACGGCGCCGGCAAGCAGCCGCGCATCGAGCGCACCGGCGACGCGCACCGGGGCGCCGACCACCCGCGTGGCCTCGGCCTCGAATTGCGGCCGGAACTGATCCCAGTCGATGAAGTACGGCCCGATCAGCGCGGCGATCAGCGCAATGATGAAGGCAATCGCCAATCCGAGCAGCGTCGTCTGCACGGTGTCTCCTTTGAGCCCGTTCCGGCACGAAGGCAGTCGCGCGGCGGCCCACCCGCCGCCACGCTGAGCATCAGCGCCGGAAGCAGCGCATCGCCATATAGAGACAATCGTGGCGAAGTCACAGCAGCGTCGCGCGGCGGCTTGCCGCGCAGCAGCCGTTCACCAGCTTGCCGGCAGCCGCTTGAGGCCGCGCAGCACGAAGGTCGGCCGCCATTCCGGATTTTCGGCGTCGTCCAGCTGTCAGTTCCGGCAGCCGGCGCAGCAGGGTCGCGATCGCGACCTCCGCCTCGATGCGCGCCAGCTGGGCGCCGAGGCAGAAGTGAATGCCGCCGCCAAACGACAGCGGACGCACATTGGGCCGGGTGATGTCGAGCCGATCCGGCCGGTCGGGATAGACCGCCGGGTCGCGGTTGGCCGAGCCCAGCAGGCAGAGCACGCTTTCGCCCTTCGGGATTCGTCTTGCCGCCGAGGTCGTCGATGTCTTCCAGCGCCACGCGGCCGGTCATCTGCACCGAGGAGTCGTAGCGCAGGAATTCCTCGATGGCGTTGGTGATCAGGGCCGGATTGGCCTTGAGCAGCGCCAGCTGATCGGGATTGCGGTGCAGCGCCAGCAGGCCGTTGCCGATCAGGTTGACGGTGGTCTCGTGCCCGGCGCCGAACAGCAGGATGATGTTGGCGGTCAGTTCTTCGTTGGACAGCTTGCTGCCGTCTTCCTCGGCCTGCACCAGTTGCGTGGTCAGGTCGTCGCCGGGCTGCTTGCCGCCGCAGCTCGAACAGCTGCTGGAAATACATCTGCGGCCATCGCGATTGCCGGCGTTGCCCTGCTTGATCTCGTCCGGCGTCAGCGGCACCGGATCGAGCAGCGCGTCCGCCGTCGCGCGAACCGGCATAGAACAGCCTCGCGATGCTCCTCGGGAATTCCGAGCATGTCGCAGATGATCGTGACCGGCAGACGGAACGCGAAATCCTCGATCAGGTCCATCTGTGCCCTGGGGATGATCGCGATCGAGCGTCTCATCGACGATCTGCTGGATGCGCGGACGCATGTCCTCGACCCGGCGCGCGGTGAAGGCCTTCACCACCAGGCCGCGCAGGCGGGTGTGGTCGGGCGGGTCCTGCTGCAGCATCCAGTGGCTCATGCTGCGGAAGACCGGCTCCTTCATGATGTCCGGCCCGTAGCGCCGCATCGTGCGCTCGACATAAGTCCTTGCCGAAGCGCTTGTCGCGCAACACCAGACTGGCCTCGGCATGACGGCTCGCGCACGAACATGCCGAGCGGCGTCAGGTGCATCGGATCGGTGGTGCGCAGCCGCTCGTAGTGCGGATAGGGATCGCGAATGAACTCCGGCGCCAGCGGATTGAACAATCGGCGCGCTCTGTCGCAGTCTGAACATGCTCGTTCATGGTGACCTCAATCAGTTGCCGCGCTGAAATGTCTGCACATTTGAGCGCATTGACGCCTTCACAGGCCGGACCGGTGTGGTCATCCGGACCAAACTTCGATACACTATTGTATCGAGTTGCATTCTGACCTAAAATGGGCCGATGTCAAGAGTCCGAACAAGACCGACCCGGGACGATACCTGCGAAAAGCTGTTCGAGGCGGCGGCGCGGGTGTTCGAGGAACAGGGAATCGGCGGCGCCAGCATCGAGGCGCATCGCGGCCGCGGCCGGCTTCACGCGCGGGGCGTTTTACTCGAATTTCAAGAGCAAGGACGAGCTGATCATCGCCATGCTCGAGGATCACGTCGAGCAATCCATCCGGCGCAATCTCTCGATCTGTCTCGCCAGGCACAAAACCATCGCCGGATTTTATCGAGGCGCTGAAGGACCATGGACCGCAGCCAGCAGGATCCGCTCGGCCGTTCTCCGCTTTCTGCACATGGAGATGATCCTGTTTGTGGCACGCGCCGGAAAAGCGCAGGCCCGAACTCGCCAAGCGGCTGCGAGCCCGGCAGAAAACTGATCACGGATATCGTTGAGACCACGTTGAAGAACAGCGGAAAGAACTGGATCGCGTGAACCCGACACTGGACCGGCGCGATCCTGCTGGCGCTGGAGGACGGCTTTCGTCTGCACCGCCTGATCGATCCGGAGACCACACCGGCCGACAGCTTCCTGCGCGCCATCAGCGATCTGCAGAGAGCCATCGGAATTTCATCGGCCTGACGCGAGCTTCGTCAGCCGCGCGCTCGCGGCACCGTGCGCTCTTGTGCAACTGGCCGGCAACGGCGCGAACCTTGCCGGGTGACGCCTGCCAGATCGCAACCGCCGACAATCCGCTCACCGCGATGCCGATCGCAAAGGCGATGGTATAATTTCCCGAGAGATCGTACAGCAAGCCGGTGAGCCAGGGGCCTCGCGGCGCCGCCGGCGAGCGCTGCGAGCATGATGGTGCCGAAGATGCTGCCGTAGTGCTTGCCCTGAAATATCTCGAGCACCACCGCGCCCATGATCGAGGTCAGGCCGTAGCCGAGCGCGCCCTGCGCCAAAACCATCAGATAGACCAGCAGCAGGCGTCGGCAGAATTTCAGCGCGATCAGCGCCGCGAAGCAGATCGCAAAGCCGATGCAGCTCGCGGCCCAGATCCATTCGCGCCCCACCCGGTCGGAGAGGTGCCCGAGCCAGATCTGGCCGGGAATGCCGAGCAGGCTGACCACGCCCAGCGCCCAGACCGCGACGCTCGGGCTGAAGCCGATGTCGAGCAGGTATTTGGTCTGGTGCACCTGCACCGCGTACCAGATGTACAGGCCGCAGAAATAGCCGAGCGCGATCCACCAGAACCGCGCGGTGCGCAGCGCGCGCCGCAGGGTCCAGTCGATGCCGGCCCAGACGGGATCGACGATATTCGATGAGCGGCTTCGCCGATGTCGCCGTGGGCGCGGCGTCGCCGTCCGGCAGCAGCCCGATGTCCTCCGGGCGCTTGCGCAGCAACAGGTTGATCGGCGCCAGCACCACCAGGATCAGGATGCCCATCGCGGTGCAGGCGGTGCGCCAGCCGGTCTGCTCGATCATCAGCTGCACCCACGGCAGCAGCGGTGACCGAGCCGATGCCGACGCCGGCGAAGGCAAGCCCCATCGCCAGGCCGCGGCGGCGGATTGAACCAGTTCGGCAGAAACAGCGATTGGCCGGAATAGCCGAGGCAGACGCTGCCGGCGCCGACCAGCACGCCGATGGTCAGATACAGATGCCATGGCTGCGTCGTCAGCGGCGCCAGCAGCAGGCCCGCTGCCCATCAGCGCGACGCCGAGCTCCATCACGCGCGCGCGGGCCAAAGCGGTCCATCATGCGGCCGATCAACGGGCTGACGGCGCCGGAAACCAGAAAGCCGAACGAGAAGGCGCCGGCGGTGACGCCGCGTTCCCAGCCGAACTCGCCGATGATGGGCGGAAAGAACAGCGAGAACGCGGTGCGCGCGTTGACGCCGATCGCCATGGTGACGAACGTCACGGCGACGATGATCCAGCCGTAGAAGAAGGGAAGCCGCATTGGGTTATCTTTGTCATTCCAGGGCTCTGTTCCTTCGACCATCCCGGAATGACGCCGTCAATCATCTTTTACGGTGGACGCATCCAAGATGTCGCGGATTGGCTAACCACCGTCTGGCAATGTCGGTCATGACACCCGGTAACGCGCCATGACCTCCCGGTCCGGCTCGTAGCCGAGCCCCGGCCCTTCGGGCACCGCGACGGTGCCATTCGCATCGACATCGACATGGCCACGCCAAAGACATGCGGCGCGATTCATGTAGAAAACTTCGATGAACGAGCCATCGTCACGCAGCGACATCAGCTGCAGCGTCGCCAGAAGGCCAGGCCCGAAATATGGCGAATGCGGTGCGAGCCTTGTCACCCATTTCATCGGCCAGCGCAGCCACCTTCAGATATTCCGTGATGCCGCCGACCTTGGTGACCGAGGGCTGCGCATAGCTCACGGCGCCCTGCAGTCATCATCTGGCTGAAATTGATGGACCGTGCAGGCATTCTCGCCGGCGGCGATATCGAGCCCGCCTTTTGCGCGCACCTCCGCCAGGGTCGCGAAGTCCTCGGGCGGCCACACCGGCTCCTCGAGGAACATCGGCGCGGCCGCTCGGCAGGCTTGCGCGAATGCGATCGCCTCGGTTCCGTCCAGTGGGCAATTCATGTCGACCATCAGCGGGACGCCGGCGCCGATCGCCTGCCGCGCCGCGAATACCGCCGGCGTCGTCGTCTCATGCAGCTTGATCGCCGTGTAGCCGCGCCGCATGCGCGGTCTGCGCATTCGCTCGCAACAGCTTCCGGCGTTCCGATCCGAAGCAGGCTCGCATAGGCCGGAATCCGCGCACGCTTGCTTGCCCCGATCAGCGATGCAGCGGCACGCCCTGCACTCTGCGGCAAGATCCCACAACGCGATGTCGAGCCCGGAGATCGCAAACATCGTAATGCCGTAACGGACCGAACAGATGCAGATTGCGCTGGATACGATCCATGAAAGCAGGAATGCCCTCGGCATCCGGAACTTCGAAACCGCGCGCCTGCGGCGCAATCATCTCGTCAATGGCCGTCACAGTTGTCTGCGGGCAGACATAGGCAAAGGCATCGCCCCAGCCGGTGAGGCCGGTATCGGTCGAGACCTCGACGATAACCATATCGAGCGCGGCAATCGCCGAGGCGCCCTGCCTTGAAAGCTCGCCGCACCTGCGTCGAAAGGGCATGCGGACGTGGTGTGCCTTGACGTCTGTGATCAGCATGCGCCAGCCTCCCGACTTACCGCAAGGTCGCGCCCTCAGGGACGTCGTGTCCAACTGGCAGCGTTGACGGCACCGGCCGGAACCTTGCTCATTGATGATCGCCTCCACCTGACCAACGGTTTCGGAGCGACTGGCTTTCGATCGCCGGCGGCGTCAGCCCGCCGATATGCGGCGTCGCGATGACATTCGGCAGCTTCGCCAGTTCCGGTGTCGGCATCTGGTCCAGCGCGCGGCCGACATCCATCGCCGCGCCGGCAATGCGGTTCTCGCGCAACGCAGCCGATCAGCGCCGCCTCATCGACGAGATTGCCGCGCGACAGATTGATGAAGAATGCGTGCGGCCGCATCCGCGCCAGCGCCGCCTGCCCGATCAGGATTTTCGGTGCTTTCGTTGGCGACCGCGAGAGCAAACCACATAGTCGGAGCGCGCAAGAAGGTCTTCGAGCGGCACATGCTCGATGCTCGGCGTCGCTGACGGTCGCAAAGGGATCGGCGACCAGAACCTCCATGCCCAGCGCCATGCGCAATCCGGCAAGAGTATTGGCCGATGCTGCCATAGCCGATGATGCCGAGGCTGCTGCCGGCCAGCTGCCGCCCCATCACGATCTCCGGCTTCCGCCCGGCATGGTAGTCCGCGGTCGCACGCGAAACGCCGCGCGACAGGTCGACCATGAAGCCGAGCGCCAGTTCCGCAACCGACTGCACGAAGCCGGGCCCGGCGCGCGTGACCAGCACGCCCGCCGCGGACGCGGCTTCGACATCGATGTTGCGGATATCGACCGCGCAGCGAACGAAGGCGCGCAGCTTTGGCAGCCGCGGGAAAATCTCGCCCGGTCCTTCCGTCAGACGGTCGGCGACGATGATATCGACATCGCGCGCGGCGTCGATCAGGCCGGCTGCGTCCAGCGCGTCGTCGCCTTCGATGCAGCACGAACCTGCGCAATCGGCTTGCAGAGCCGTTCAGGCTGCGCTCGCCGTAATACTGACGCCTGGCCTGCGGGCGTATGGGTCAGCAGGACTTTCAACATCAACGGTTCTCCATCGCGATCGTCAGTAGCCGAAGGCGCGCGGCAGCGCCGTACTGATGCCGGGCACGAAGGCGATCACCAGCAGGCACAGCAGCAGCAGGCCGAGATAACCCATGATCGGCTTGACGGTCTGTTCGATCGGCACGTTGCCGATCAGGCAGGCGCCGTAAAGCCCGAGCCCGAGCGGCGGCGCAAACAGGCCGAGCCCCATCGAAATCACCAGCACCACGCCGAAATGCAGCGGATCGATGCCGAGCTTGACCGCAACCGGCAGCAGCAGCGGCCCGAAGATGATCAGCGCAGCCGCGCCTTCCAGCACCGAGCCCATCACGATCAGCACCGACGATCGACAGCAGCATGAACAGCCAGGTGCCGTGGGTGCCCGACAGCGACAGCATCATGTCGCCTACCGCATGCGGCACCTGCTGCAGCGTGAGGATGAAAGCGAGCGACTGCGCGGCGGCGACGATGAACAGCACCAATCCGGAGCGCGTCGCCGCCTGCACGAAACTGCGACGCCGCGCGTCTTGAAGCTGAGTTCGCGGAACACCATGACTGCCGATGACGATGGCATAGACCGCGGCGAACGCCGAAATTTCGGTCGCGGTCGCGAAGCCGCTCTTGAAGCCGGCGAAGATCATGAAGATCAGGCCGAACGATGCGATCGCGCCGCTCCAGAGGCCCGACATCGGGATTTGCGGTTCGATCTCCTCGACCGGCGCCGGCGCGTTTTCCGAAGATGATCGACACCACGATCAGCGCCAGCGCCATCAGGCCGGCCGGCAGCAAGCCCGGCGACGAACAGGCCGCCGATCGACAGGTTGGCGACGAATCCCAGGATGATCAGGTTGATGCAGGGCGGAATGGTTTCCGCCATCACGGCGGAGGCCGCCAGCAACGCCACCGCGCTGCCCGGATTCTGCCGGGAGCGGCGGGCCGCCGGGATCAGCACCGAGCCCACCGCCGCGACGTCGGCCATCTTGGAGCCGGAGATGCCCGAAAACAGCACCATCGACGTCACCATCACGACGTTCAGGCCGCCGCGCATGCGCCACCGCGCGCTGCAGCAGTTCGATCAGGCGAACCGACATGCCGTTGGCTTCCATCAGATAGCCGACCAAGGATGAAGAAGGGGATCGCCAGCAGCACGAAATTGTCGATGCCGCGCGCCATCTGCTGCGCGAAGATGACGCCGGGCAGCGTGCCTTCCGACCCAGATGAAGATCAGCGCGGCCAGCGCCAGCGCAAAGCCGATCGGCAGTCCGCCGAACAGCGTGATGAAAAAGCCGACCAGCATCAGCGTTCCCGACGACGGCACCGAGGCCGGGCGCCAGGAAATCCCACGCCAGATAGAGGCCAGCGATCAGCGCCGTCGCAACCGTTCCGGCGATGCATGTCGCGGACGGGACGCGCGCAAAAAAGCTCGAGCGCGAAGACCGTCATGAACAGCGCGCCGGCGCCCATCGGATAGAAAGTCCATTCCAGCGGCAGGCCGGAGCCGGAGGTCTGCCCGGTGGTCAGCCAGCCCATCTTGATGGCGTTGAACGCCACGTAGCCCGAAATCACGGTCACCAGCAGCGCGCCCACGGCATCGACCACGCGCCGGATACCAGCCGGCAGCATGTCGATGAAAAACGCCACGCCGAGATTCTCGCTGCGCGCCAGCGCGCTGGCGGCGCCGAAGAAGCTCGATCCGACCATCAGGCCGCGCGCGACATCGTCGGCCCACTCGACCGGCGCATTGAACAGGAAGCGCAGCAGCACCGAACCGCAGACGACCAGAAGATCGGCGGCGAGCAGGATCGCCGCCGTTGCGTCGCTCAGCGACGAGCAGCGAGGTGATGATCCGCTGGCCGCCGCCGTGCGCGAAGGCGCGGCGACTGACATGGTCTGCACCCTCAAGCCTGGGTCGCGCGGATCATGTCCACCACGGGTTTCGCCTCGGGGCGAGCCTTGACGAAATTGTCGGTTTGCGGCAGCACGCGCTTGCGGAACGCTTCCTTGTCGCATTCGACGATCGTGACGCCCTTGTCCACGATCGGTGCCAGCGCTTCCTTCTCCATCTCAAGACCGTGCGTACGCGGTATCGGCGCGCCGCCTTCTTGGCGGCATCGAGAAATCCTTCGCGCAGCTTCGGATCCATCCGATTGAACGTCGCTTCGCTGAAATAGGTCGCCAGCGGCGAGAAATTGTGCTGCGTCAGCGCGTAGTGCTTCGAGGTTTCGTAGAACTTGCTGGCGAGGATGGTCGGCGGATCATGCTCGAGCCCGTCGAGCACGCCGGCCTGCAACGCCGTGTAGATTTCACCGAACGCCAGCGGCGTCGCGGCGGCGCCCATCAGGCGAAGACACTCGGTGATGACGGGATTGGGCAGGGTTCTGATCTTGAGGCCGGCCAGATCCTCGGCACCTTTCACCGGCTTCTTCGTCAGCACGCTGCGCGAGCCGAAATTATAGGCCCATGAGATGATGCGGATACTGGCGCCCTTGAGCAGCGCGTCCTCGATCGGCTTGGAGGCGCCGGCGTCGAACGCTTTGGTCTGCTGCGGAAAGCTGGAGAAGAGATAGCCGAGGTCGAAGGTGCCGACCAGCGGCACGAGATTGGCCGAGATCGATGAGCCCGACACCATCAGGTCGATCACGCCCAGCTTGACGGAATTGATGACGTCGATTTCCTGACCGAGCTGGTTGTCGGGAAGAAAGCGACCTCGATCTGCTCGCCAAGCCCGTTGGCTTTCAGGTTATTCTGACCAGATTGTCGTAATAGACCCGGCCGTTGGCATATTTGGGATCGTTGGGAAGCGACGACGAACATTTCATTTTCATCGTGGCGGCCTGCGCACGTCCGATGATGGCGGGCGACGCAGCGAGCCACGTGACCGCAACCGTCGACGATTGCAGGAACAGCCGGCGGCTGACGGACACGGATCTTCATGGTGTTTCCTCCGGAGCGCGTTTTCTTGCGCCGCTATTGGTTTGCGGCCGTTCGCTTATCATTGGTCGCAAATGTATGACCAAACGGAAGCGCGCGTTGCAAGGCAGGAATATTGTCGAGGGTCTCAAACCTGCCGAAGCAAGACGTCAGGCACATTCGAGCGATCACTCAACATCCACCTTCTGCGCTTCATGTCCAGAAATAAGCGCGCCATCGATCCGCTGCGGCAGGTTCGCTTCGCCGGTCGGCGCTTCCAGCACGATGTGCCCCTGCACCAGCGCGTAGACGCGGTCGGCGGCGGCGAGCGCCTTTTCCAGCAACTGTTCGACCAGCAGCACCGCGGTGCCTTGCGCGCGCAACTGGCCGACGACGTTGAGCACGCGATCGACCAGCACCGGCGACAGGCCGGCCGACGGTTCGTCGAGCATCAGCAGGCGCGGGCGGCGCACCAGGCCCTGCGCCACCGTCAGCATCTGCTGCTGCCCGCCGCTGAGCGCGCCGCCGCGCTCGTGGCGCTTCTCGGCGATCTCAGGGAAGAACGACAGCGCTTCCTCGACTCGCGCCGCGCGCTTCGCCGCGCGGCAGGTCGTAGCCCGCCAGCAGCAGGTTGTCGGTGACCGAAATCTGCGTGAACACGCGATGTCCTTCGATCACATGCACCAGCCCGGCGCGTGCCGCCTCGCGCGGCGTGGCGTTGGTCATGTCGCGGCCGTCGAAGCGCACATGTCCGGCGTTGACCGGCAGCAATCCCGACAGCGCGCGCAGCATGGTGGTCTTGCCGGCGCCGTTGGGGCCGAGCAGCGCCACCACTTCGCCCGGCGACACCGTCAAGATCGATGCCGTGCAGCACGCGGATCTTGCCGTAGCCGGACTCCAGCGCGGCCGACGGCGAGCAGCGGTTCAGGCGCCGAGGTAAGCACTGACCACCTCCTTGTGGACGCGAATCTCGGCCGGCGTTCCGGCGGCCAGCGTGCGGCCGAGATTGAGCACGGTGACCTGATCGCAGATGTCGAAGATCAGGTCGGCATGATGCTCGACCAGCAGCACGCCGGTGCCGCGCCGGCTGATCGCCTTGATCAGCGCCGCCAGACGCTCGATCTCGTCGCTGGAGAGGCCGGCGGCCGGTTCGTCGAGCAGCAGGAAATCCGGCTCCAGCATCAGCGCCGCGCGCGATCTCGATGAAGCGCAGTTCGCTGTGCTGCAGTCGGTCGGCGCGGACGTCGGCCAGCGTTTCCAGTCCGACGACGCCGAGCAGCGCGCGGGCCTTGGCGCGCAAGCATGCGCTCGTCGCGCTGGTTGCGCGGCAGCGCCAGCAGCGGCTTCGACGAACGTCGCCCTGCCCTCGATGGTGCCGCCGATCATCACGTTCTGCAGCACCGAGGCCTCGCCGATCACGCGCGGCGTCTGGAAGGTGCGGGCGATGCCGCGGCTGGCACGCAGCGCCGGCATGCCCGGCGGCAACGTATCTCGCCGAGCGTCATCGTGCCCTGCCTTGGCGGCGTAGTAGCCGGAGATCACGTTCAGGGTCGTGGTCTTGCCGCTGCCATTGGGGCCGATCAGGCCGTGGATCTGCCCGGGCCTGACGTCGAGATCGAGGCCGTCGATGGCGCGCACATTGCCGAAACTCAGCGCGATGCCGCGCAGACTCGAGCGTCCGGCCGCCCGCGTGCTCGCGCACGATATCGCCGAGCGCGGCCGGGCGCGGCACGATGGCGCGGTTGCTCGCGAGCGGACGGCGGTTGCGAAAGTCCAGCAGCGCCGCGATGCCGCCGGGCATCGCCAGCACGATCACCAGCAGCAGCACGGCGTAGAGGAAGGTCGACCACGCCGCCAGCGGTGCTGCGATCTCCGGCAGGATGGTCAGGATGATGGTGCCGAGCATCGGGCCCAGGATCGAGCCGCGGCCGCCGATCAGGATCGCGATGAAGAACAGGACCGACAGATCGAAGGTGAAGGCGTCCGGCGTGATGTAGGTCTGCAGGCTGGCGAACAGTCCGCCGGCGATCGCCGCCAGCGCGCCGGCGAACAGAAAGATCGCGATCAGCATGCGCGGCTTGAAATGCCGGTGGCTTCCGCCGCGACCTCGGCGTCGCGGACCGCGATCAGGGCGCGGCCGAACCGGCTGTGGGCGACGTTCGCGCTCATCCAGGTGCAGAAGGCGGCGAACGCCGATGCAGAGATAGTAGTAGCCCCACGCGGTATTGAACGGCGCCGGAAATTCCGGACCGACAATGCCGATGCCGCCGCCGGTGACGCTCTGCCAGGCCAGCGCGATCTGCGTGACGATGGTGGCGAAGCCGAGCGTCGACATCGCGAAATAGAACGTGCGCAATCGCAGGGCCGGCAGGCCGACGATCACGCCGAACACGGCGCCGACGCAAGCCCGCGATCGGCAATGCGCGCGAACACCGGCACCGGCGGCATGACATTGCCGGCAACCAGCACGCTGGTGGTGTAGGCGCCGAGCGTCAGCAGCGCGACATAGCCGATGGCCAGATGTCCGGCGAAACCGACGACCAGGTTGAGGCCGGAGACCAGCACCCAGTAGATCGCCGCGCGGGTGCCGATCAGCGCCCAGTAGTCGTTGCTGACGAACGGCAGGATCATCGCGACCGCGAGGATGCCGAGGAACGGCGCGAGCTGCGGCAGGACGCGCGCGCAGGCGCCGGTCTCGCTGCGTGTGCAGTGCGTCGGTGGATGACGGCGGTCATCACACCCTCCGTGCCGTGGCCGCGCCGAACAGGCCTTGCGGCGCCGCCAGCAGAACGACGATGAACAGCGTGAACACCGCAACCGACGAGAAGATGCCGCCGACCAGGAAATTCGCGGCCTGCTGGAACAGGCCGAGCGCGAGGCCGCCGATGATGGCGCCGCGGTTGTTGCCGAGGCCGCCGAGCGCCACCGGCACGAAGCCATAGAAGTTCAAGCAGCGCGCCGTTGGCGAAGAACGCCAGCAGCAATTCGCCGCCGGAAAATCCGGCGACGCCGCCGATGACGCCGGCGAGCGCGTAGCTGGCGACGCGCAGATTGCGCTCCGGCAGGCCGAGCGCGCGCGCGGCGAAATTGTCCTCCGCGATCGCCATGAACGCGCGGCCCACCAGCGTGCGGCGATAGAGATATTCGAGGCCGATGATGGTGATCGCGCAGGCCACCACCGGCAGCCAGAACTTTTCGTCCCAGACCCCGCTGCCCCACCCGATCAGCCGCGGGAAACGGTTGCGGTTCGGTGCCCCATTCGATCGCCGCCACCTGCTGGATCATCAGCGCCAGCGCCAGCGTGGACAAGCACATAGAGATGCTGGTCGAGGCTTTTCAGCACCGGCCGCACCGCGACGAATTCGGTGATCACCCCGATGATCGCGCAGCCGAGCAGCGTCAGCAAGGAAGCCGACGAACGATCGGCATGCCCATGCTTCAGCATGAACATCGAACCGAACACGCCGCCGAGCATGGCGAGCTGGCCGGACGGTGAAGCTCATCACCCGCGAGGTCGAGAACATGGTGTTGTAGGTGACGCCGACGAGCGCGTAGATCGCGCCCGCCGCCAGATCCGGATGCGAGAATCGAGGCGAGCATCTGTCGCGCTCTCTCGCGCTGCCGTTACGTGTAGCCCGGCGCCAGCGCGAAGGTGCCGTTCTTGGCGGAACGGGCCTCCGACATCACGATCTCTTCGGTCGGATAGCCGTTATGCTGGGTCGGCGTGAAAGTGTAGTTGCCGAAATAGCCGGGATATTTCGACAGCGTGTTCCAGTATTTGATGATGCCTTCGCCAGTCGGTGGATCCGCTTTCCGCGACGCGCCTTGGCGATCAGCTCGATCGCGTCGATGCCGCCCGCGATCCACCACAGCAGCGTGTCGTTGAGGCGCAATCGTTGGCCTTGGTCAGGCGATCGACGAGATCCTGAGCTCTTGGCAGGCAGCTTGCCGGCGGCATCGTAGCTGCAGCTCTTGTAGCCGATGGCGTAGACCTTCTTCCAGTTGGCGGGCTTCTCGACCAGGCCGGCGAGTTCGCCGGAGGCCATCGACGGATGACCGACGAACGAACACGTCCCAGTTCATCGCCGCGCGCGTGTTGAACATTCGCGCTTCCATGCCGGTGGTGACGCTCCAGACCACGATCACCTCGGCGCCGGCGTTCTTGGCGCGCAGCATGTCCGGGGTTCATGTCGGGCTGGGTCGAATCGATATTGGCCTGATAGACCACCTCGGCGCCGTCCTTCTTGAACGCCGCCACCGAGGCGCCGACGGCGGTGACGCCATAGCCCGTGGTGTCGCCGATCACGGCGACCTTTTTCACCTTGAGGATGTTGAGGCAGTAATTGCGGACGGCGTCGTCCCACTGGCCGTTCGACGGCGCCAATGCGGAACGCGTTCGGGAAACTTGGTGGTATCGATCAGGCTTTCGACCACGCAGGGATGGATGTTCGGCATCTTGGCGCGCGCCATGATCGGCGTGGTGGCGAGCGCTTCGCCCGAATTGGTCGGTCCCCAGATCGCGTGGACCTTGGCCTGGCTGATCAATTCCTGCGTGGCGTTCACCGCCTTGGTCGGATCGCCCTGGGTGTCGCGAATGATGATCTCGATCTTGCGGCCCTTGACGCCGCCGGCGGCGTTGATGGCATCCACCGCGAAGCATGCACGCCGCGGTTGAAACCGATGGTCGGCGCCGAGCTCGGCCCGGTCATGGCGGCAAGGCAGCCGATCTTGATCGGCTCGGACTGGGCAATGGCGGGCTTTGGAAATGAAAATGTTGCAGCGCCGAGCGCACCGGCGCTGCCCAATAAAACGTCACGACGTGAAATGGCCATTGTAATGCTCCCGTTGTTTCCTTTGCGGGCGCCCGTCGTTGGCTGCGGGCGTCCCGGTCATTTTCGGCTTGTGGCCGATATTTGGTTTGGCGAGTCAAATTTGAGCCTGATGTGGACGCCTTGTCCAGAGCTTCTGGATCGGTAGGTGTCATGCTGCGGTGGAAAACGTCAGGTCACGGCGACGGATGATCCGGCCATAAACGAGGGCCGAATCATCAGGGAACGCGTGTCCTGTCAATCCCCCGGGGTTCGGGCCGCGCAAGCCATCGAGCTCGACGTGTGAGAAGCGGTAACGCTGCAATTCAGTCGGCGCGCGCCGACTGTGGCAAACCAGCCCAGCCTCCGATCTCTCCCGACCAGATAACGCCCATATGACGCAAGCCCTGTCAGGCTGCCTGCAATTCGGAAGATGAGACGACCTGCCGGTCAACGCAGCAACATCTCAAGAGGCACCGAAAGCGCGAACACTATGAGTGTGGGAAAATGCGTTTGGAACACTTCGTTGCGGCGGAAAGCCGTCCCCAATCCCTGAACCCTCGAGCGAAGCAATGTCGCGGTTTATTGAGCGCAGATGGGGGTGCGCGGCGTTCTCGCCGCTGATGTCGTCGTGGAGGAGTCGTCTCACGGAGTTCTATGAATGAAGAATCGAAACCCTTATTTGCGTTACAAATCCCATCGCCACGGAGCCGGGATCGATCCGAAAATTGCCGAGCACCGCCGGGCGAGGTTCGTCAACCATGTCGGGACGTGAATTTCGGCCGAATTCAGCACGGCGCTCGATGCAGTGCATGCTGCAGCGATCCAGGGTGCAAAGCAAAGCATGGCTGAGTCGCTAAAAGGATGAGGCGAATGATCATCGCATCATTTTCCGCATTGGCCTGAGCTGGCGGCAGGATCATTTCCGCCGACCCCGGAAGACATTTATGGTCACGAGGTCAACGTCAAAGGCAAGGCGTCTGCAAACAATCGCGCTCTCCGGGCGGGATCGCACGTTCGCTCTGGTGTCGCAGAAACGATCGAAGCACCTTTCACTTGCCGCTTGAGGATTTAGGGCATGCAACAATTTCGGAATATGTTCCGGTCCGGCCCACGTCTTTCAGCGCCGACTTCTCGGCAACGCAACGCTTGTTAAAAGCCAACAAATTCATCGACTATACAGGGTTTGACGCTGATTTGACGCCATCGTGAAATTATCGGGCATCTCACCTAGGGGACGCCAGCCATGCACGGATCAAATCTTTCGGTAATCCACAAACTCGAGAACGCCGAGCCGCTGCTGACCGCCGAGCGCAAAAGCTCGGGGGATGCGAAATCTGGCTCAAGCTGCCCGACTCGTCAACGTTCCTCGGGGCGGGCAAGAGACTCCGCTGCAATTGCGGCATCTGGCGCGGAAGCTGTCAGCCCGCATCAGCCGCGAACCGAACTGGCCGAATGAAGAGAATCCGAACCCCCCTTCCGGCTACACGCTATCTCCTGCAGTTCATCGCCCACGACATGGTGAACATCGCCGATCTCGCTCTCGCCGCGCGACCAGACGGCCGGCGCTTTGATCTGAAAATGCCCGGCGGCAGCCGCCAACTCCTCGACACCATCTATGGCGGCGGCCCGGACGTGTCAGTCCGCAGGCTTACGTGAGTTCAGCCAAATCTGCAAGGAGTCCCGCGGGCTCATGCCGCGGGACGCGATTACGTCGCGGCCGCGTGCAAATCGATCGGGATCGACCGCCGAATGCCGTTCGCGATGGGACAACGGCCGCGCTGCGCCGGTCGATGTTGCAAGACGACGGAATCAATGTGATGGTACAGGCGCCGCGCGGTGTCCACTCACCGAGGCGCTTGTGGCCGACGCACGGAATGAAGATCAAGCTCTCATTGTCCAGATAACGGTGCTGTTCCATCGGCTGCATACCCTTATTCTCGACCAGATAGAATCCAGCCGTGGATCCGCAAAACCGCCAGACGATGCCCACCGGAATTTTCATCTCCGCACGGTTCCTTCTTGACGCTTATCTATCGACGTGAATCATATTCAACGGTGACGTGCTCTATCGTCTGCTCGACCCGTCAGTGATCCGATATTATCTCGTCGAGAAGAAGCCGCTTGTCGCGGATGTTGCGACAGTGGCCGCATCTGCCCGTCGAGCCTCCACGGCGCCTCGCCAGCGCCACGTGCGATGGTCCGGAACAGCTACAGGGCGTGAGGAGCCGAGAGGATGCCGCTTGAGACGGCCTCGCGCGATGCTTAATTCGCCCAGTTCTCGGCGCTCGCCCGGCTTTGTCCCGCTGACCGGAAGACTGGATCATAAATGGGAGCGGGTTTTTCGAGATCAGCAAGCAAACGCCGCCGAACTACAGCCGTCGGCTCGGCTCCCACTTTCTCCGATCATAAGAAGCGAATTCTTCTTCCCACCGCCGAATCCCTGAACATGGACGGCGAATGGCGATGCCGCCGGGTTGCCGAACCGCGACCTTGCAGGTGCTGTTTATGCCGTGGATCTGGTCGGTACCAAAACTCACCGGACGCGCTTCGCGCCAGGAGTCCGGAACTTTCTCATTTTCTTCCAGGGCACGGTGAATACATCTCGCACTCGAAGAATTGGCGTGAAGCCGTGACGGCAAATCCGACCAGTCTGGTCCGAACAATTCGAGCCTGATGCGACGTATCGGCGGCTCGGCCGCGGATCCGCTTTCGCTCCCGTTCTTCGTCCTGTTCGAGGCCGCGGCGGGGGCATGGCGGCGGCCGTGCGGTCTGGGCCCGCTCGGTTCGATCATCGTCGCGGAAACGATGATAGCAGCGATGGAGTCCTACCCGCTTGCGCGTTGAGGAGTTGGCGGCGTTTGATCCCTCGGCTCCCATCTCAAGGAGCAAGGATCGAACTCGTTCAGGCAGCTCGGGATCACCGAATTCGCTTTCAAAAATGCCTGAGATCGAAAATATGGACGACCTTCTGACGTTCATGCAATCCGGGAAGGACTGCTTGAAGACAAGCAATGAATTCTGCCGCACGCGGTGCATGCAGCTCCCGGCAACCACGGAGGATAAGATGGTGCTACCTGAGATCGGCGATGATGTCCTTTTGGGGCAAGCTTGTCAGAAGTCGTGGGCCACCGGGGCGAATTTCAGGCGCTGGTTCCAGACGGCGCCCCGTTCCCTATGACACCGCGGACCCTTGATTCGATTTTGCCGTGGCGATAGCCAAGAGCAATCGGTCTGGCGATCACGCGTTCCCGATGGAATGGTCGGATTGGCGGTGATTCAGTACAGTCCGGCAGACCGGCTGTGATCAAGCCGCCGCCGAAAGCCATGGTGGAAGACACCGAGGCCCGGCTGCGCTGAGCCGGACGCGGTGTATCCGATGCCGAAATTTTACGATGCATTCTTTGAGTGTAGCCAAGCCTGGGCGGCTCTCCGTCGACAAACTGTTCGACCTTCACGCCGCTCTCGCATCGGTGACTATTCGATCTGAAATTGTGGCTGACGGTGGACCTCGGGCCAAGTCGACATTGATGGTTCGTCAGTTGAGTCTTTGAAAATGCGGAGGTGATGATGGGGCAACAAGTTGGAGATCAGCGATGATATCCTTTGGGGCAAGCTCGTGAAGTCATGGGCGATCACATAATTATATCGCGCCCAATCGGCCCGCACCGGCGATACCCCGGTCGCAGGAGGAACTGCTCGCGCAGGCTGCGGATATCGGATTAACGATCACGTTTCCTGATGGCATGGCTGGGCTGGAAATTATTCAATACAGCTCGCAGACTGCCGTGATCAAACTGCCGCCGAAGTCCATGGTTGAAGCTGCCGAGGCAGAATTTGAAAAGTCAGACGCACTTTATCCGATGCCACGATCTCTACGACGACTCTTCGCACGGCTGCCGCAAATGGTCAAAAAGAGCAATACGTAACTGAACGAAGTGACAA
>ERZ1370068.10020-contig-8753_pt1 | contig 32973 bp, 46 predicted proteins | sample MGYA00561227_ERZ1370068 | MGnify/ENA primary metagenome ERZ1370068 (study PRJEB38410, sample SAMEA6850437) | metagenome | study: Metagenomic assessment of the ecological functions of the soil: analysis of the soil microbiota associated with the...
GGTATGCTTTGGATTTCAGTTACGTATTGCCCCACCGCGTCCGCCTGACGAAGTAGGTGAGCGCGATCATCAGCGGGATCGTCGCCGCGATCACCAGGACGTCCTTGGTGGTGAAGAAGATGTTGGAGTCGATGCCGAACCACTCGCGCAGGATGTCGACCGACGGGAACACGTCGGGGTAGGCGATGGGCGCCGGCCCCTTCCAGAGCAGCGCGATGTTCTCGAGCATGAAGGAGACGCCGATGGCGGTGATCAGCGGCGCCAGCCGCGTCGAGCGGCGCAGCGGCCGGTAGGCCACGCGGTCGATGGTCACGTTGAGCGCGGCGGTGGTCAGCATGGTGAGCAGGAACACGAGCGGGAGCAGCGGTCACCAGCTGCCAGCCGGTCAACGTGTGGGTGACGCCGAGCAGGCTGAACCACGCCAGCGAGACGAAGAGGCCGAGCATGAAGACGTCGCCGTGGGCGAAGTTGATGAGCTCGATGATGCCGTAGACCATCGTGTAGCCGAGCGCGATCAGCGCGAAGACGGCGCCGCGCGTGAGGCCGTTGATCGGTCTGCTGGACCAGGACCTCCCACCAGGTCATCTGTAGATGGGGCCTCGACCTGGCCCCCCAAGCCTCCAGGTTCGTCGCGTCCCGGCGGAGCCGGACGCCGCTCTCGGTTCGGCGAGGTGGGCGAGGCGTGACATCATGCTCGACGACTTCGCGGCTACGGTGGAAGGCCGTGAATCACGACGTTCAGTGAGCGTGGGGGCCATCGAGGCCCCACGCCCTCCGCCGGCCTTACTCGAGGATGGTCTCGAAGGCGAACTTTGCAGCCGATCGGGCCGCTGTCCTTCACGGCCTTGAAGCCGGACATGGTGTCGTAGTCGACGTCGCCGTTCTCGTCGAAGCTCCACTTGCCGTTGATGCCCTCGAAGTTCTTGGTCGAGGCGATGGCCTTGCGCAGCGCCTCGCGCTTCTCGGCGACGTCCTGGCCTTCTCGATCGCCGGCGGCCGCGCGCTTGACGGCCTCGATGATGACGCGCGTGCCCTCGGCGGCGTAGAGCGCGTAGGAGGTCGGCTCCTTGCCGTACTTGGCCTTGTACGTCTCGTACGTCTTGGCGCCGACGCCGCGCATCTTCTCGAACGGCAAGGCCGGCGAAGGTGATGCGCATGTCGGTGGCCAGCGCGGCGTCGCAGGTCGCGCCCTTCAGCAGCTCCTCCTCGAGGAGGCCGTCCGGCCCCATGAAGCGGGTGCGCGGGGCGGTGAGGCCGACTTCCTTCATCTGCCGGATGACGACCTGGGCGCCCGTCTCGATGACGCCGCCGAGGTAGACAGATCGGCGCCCGAGGCGCGGATCTTGGTGAGCACCGGCTTCTGATCGGGCTGCTTCCAGTCGATGCCCTCGTTGGCGACGACCTCGAGGCCGATCTTCTTGGCGGTGGCCTCGAACACGTCGGCGATGCCCTTGCCGTAGAGCTCCTGGTCGTTGAGGATGAACACCTTCTTCACGCCCAGCCGCTTGGCCCACTTGGCCGCGACCGCGCCCTGGATGTCGTCGGCCGGGATCGGGCGGAAGTAGTTCACGTAGCCGCCGGACGATAGATCTCAGGCTCGCCCGGGGCCGCCCCGCGCTTCTTGGTGAGGCCGGGATACGTGTTGGCCGGGGTGACCTGCGCCATGTGAGCGCGGTTGGTGATCGGGATGGAGACCTTGGCCGCGCCGAGAGTTGTACGTGCCGATGTAGACGATGGCGAGCGGGTCGGCGACCGCCTTGTTGGCGTTCTCGGCCTCGACCGCGCCGTCCCACTTGCCCGTCTGCGGCGAGGCGTCGTCGAGGCTCACCACCTCGATGCAGTACCCGCCGGCGACGCCGCTGGCCTCGGCCACGGCCATCTCGACGCCGTTCTTCATGCCGGTGCCTTCGGGAGCATCGCCCCCTGCATCGGCCACGACGTGTAGAAGCGCAGCTTGCCCTTGGGGCATTGCCCTGAGCGGCGACGTCGCCGCCGGCGACGCCCAGTCCGAACAGCACGACGGCGACCGCGGCGATTCGCGACACTCTCATGGCTGCTCCTCCGTGCTCAGCGCTATGATCGAACCTCTCGGTCGAGATGGGCGGTATGAGACTCATGGCGGCTCGCTCGTTGTCAACGGCAGCACGAGTGCCCGCGAAATAGACAGAAGGGAATGGGCATGGCGCAGCCCCACGTGATCGTGCCAGGCGAAGCCGGGCTCGGCGCTGGACGTGAACCGCGAGTTCTACGCGCGGCTGGCGCCCGAGCGCGGCAAGCGAGCTGGTCGAGCGATTCGTCATCCCGCGCCGCTCGGGCCGGGCCGTGGCCGGTGCGAGCCGGCCAGATCTTCCGCATCGTGGCGGTCGAGGGACCCCAGGTGGCCGACCTCAACGTGTGGAACCTGACCAACCCGCGCGAGCGCTTCTGGGCGTCGCGCTCGCGCCAGCTCCACCAGGCGCACGTGTCGACCTTCGATCGGCTCTGGTCGTGCCTGCCGTACCTGCGGCCGATGCTCACGATCACCGCCGACACCGTGCAGTACGGCCGCGACGCCGACGGCGCCGGCTGCCACGACCTGCTCGGCACGCGCTGCGATCCCGTACGTGCACAAGCTGCTCAACGGCGAGGAGTGGGACGTCTGCTGTCACAGCAACCTCACGCGCGGCCGTGCGGCCGCATCACCTGACCGAGCTCGACGTGCACGACGTCCTCAACGTCGTTCCAGGTCACCGGCCTCACCGCCGAGGAAGTACTTCACCAAGCCGAGCCCGGCGCGCGCCGGCGACTTCATCGAGTTCTTCGCCGAGTTCGACGTGCTCGCCGCGCTCTCGCGTGTGCCCGCACGGCGATATGTCCAAGCCGGTGTGGGGCGCGGGCGCCGGCGACGGGCTCGACATCTGCCGCCCGCTCGCCATCGAGATCTGGCAGCCGGCGCCCGAGCTGCTGCGGGGCTGGAGCTCGCCGGCGGTGTCGAGCTACGGCGGCGGCCACGGGCTGCGCGAGTCCTGAGGACGCGCCGTGGATCAGCGGACGGCCGAGCGGAGAGCGATCGAGGAGGAGACCCGAGCATGACGGCGGAGACGGTGACGATCCCAGCGCGGCGGAGCAAGGCCGCGCGGGTGCGCAAGGGCAGCGCATCACGATCATCAGCACGCACGGCACGCAGGTGGTCGACACCTGGGCGTTCAGCGCCGAGGATCCCACCGAGTGGATGTCCATGGAGGCCAGCCGGGCCTGGTTCCTCAAGCTGGCCGCCGCCGTCGGCGACTCGTTCGTGACGAACCGGCGTCGACCGATCCTCACGCTGGTGGAGGATACCTCGGGCGGCGCGCACGACATGCTGATGGCGGCGTGCGATCTCCACCGCTACGGGCTGCTCGGCGTGAAGGGCCATCACGACAACTGCCGTGACAACCTGCACGCCGCGCTGAAGGAGCTGGGCGTGACGATCCCCGCCACGCCGTCGCCGCTGAACGTCTTCATGAACATCCCGTGGACAGCCGCCGGGGCGGCTGTCGTGGGGCGAGCCGATCTCGCCCCGGCAGCTACGCGGTCTTCCGCGCCGAGATGGACCTGATCGTCGCCTTCTCGGCCTGTCCCCAGGACATCCTGCCCATCAATGGCCGGACCGGGACGACGACGGAGGCTCACTTCCGGATCGAGTGAGCTTCGCCACGGCGTCGTCCACCACCGTGCCCTTGAAGAAGTCCGGGTTGAGCGCGGTGTGCAGCCGCACCGGGTTGGCGAAGACGAACTCCCGGAAGTCCGCCTCCGGTGATCATGCCGTGCTCGACCAGCTCCCAGGCCTCCTCCAGCACCTCCGATCATGTCGACGCACGTCGAAGTGGCCGACGTCGGAGCTGAAGATCGGGTCGCAGCCGGTGGTGGCCGTGCTTGTCGAAGGCCCACGCGGTCATCGGGTCGTCGGCCTCGCAGCCGAAGTAGAAGCGCTCGGCGAAGTGCCGCCGCAGCTCCTCGCCCGGACTGGACCGGCACCTCGGCGAAGTCGTCGAAGCTGCTCCTGCGGTAGGCGCGCTCGGTCAGCTCCTCGGCGGTCTTGAAGGGCTCGGCGAGGTTGACGCAGCCGGCAGATCTCGTCGATCTTGTCCTTCGTAGGCGCGGCCGCCGTACTCGCGGAACAGGTCGCGCGAGCAGCCGGCTGATCGAGGTTGGTCGGCCGCGTCTGGCTCTCCATCGCCGCGCGCGGCGCCGCTCCCAGTGGCCGACGAGATCGGTGACCAGGTTGCACGCCCAGCCCACGCCGCCCTCGAGGAAGGCGAAGCGGAGCTGCGGGAAGCGATGGGTGACGCCGCCCAGGATGAGCGCCTTGGCGAAGGCGTGGCTGGCGTTGGCGAAGTGGCCGATGTGGTTGTAGGTGAAGCTGCCGCACCGACTCGCGCCAGTTGCGTGCCCATGCTGCCGGAGTGCGCGGTCACCGCGACCTTGAGATCCACGCAGCGCTGCCAGAACGGGTCGTAGTCGTAGGCGCTCTCGAAGGCCGAGCGAGTCGACGTAGGTCCGCACCTCGCTGAGCGGCGCACCTGCGCGCGCGAAGGCGGGCACCGGCCGCCGCACGTGGTTGGCGATCATGAGCACCTTGAGCCCGAGCTCGCGGACGGCGTAGGTCGCCTCCTCGATGGCCTCCTCGGGCGTGTGCACGGGCACGACCGCGGCCGGCGTGATGCGATGCGCGTAACGGCTGGAACAGCTCGGCGTTCATCCGGTTCGACGGCGCGCGCGACGGCCCGGCGGATCTCCTCATCGGGATTCGCCGACGTAGAACGAGGCCGAGCGAGGTGTAGAGCACGCAGAAGTCGAGGCCGAAGTCGTCGAGGCGCTCGTAGAAGAGGCGCGGGACCATCGCGGTGGCCCGGTCGAGCGTGTTGGCCGGCTCGCCCCACCAGGTCGGCCGGTGCATGCCGCTGGCGCATCCGCTCGTCGGGCGTCAGGTCGTACCAGGTCACGTCCTTGGCGCTGCTTGACGAACTGGTCGACGACCGACTGGCCGGCGACGTCGCTTGCAGGTAGTCGAGGAAGATGGGCACGGGCTCGAGCCAGTGTCCGTCGCCGTCGATCACGGGGTGGGAGACGAGCGCGCACGGCGGCCGACTTCGACGAGGACGCCATCAGGAACCTCGAATGCCCAGGGTTGCCTGCCGCGCGTAGTGATACCCCCGCCAGTGGCACATCTGGCTCGCTCTCGTCCTGGGCCGGATCCTGCGCGCTGGCGCCCGCCGCCGCGCGCCGCCGCCGCCCAGCCCGCCGACGGTCGACGGCGCGGCGATCGACCCCGAGGCGGAGCTCGTGGTCGCGCTCGCCGACGACACGAACAACATGGACCCCGGATCGGCATGGGCTCGATCCGCTCGAACTACATCCGCCAGGTCTTCGAGAGCCTGGTGGACGTGGACCGCGCAGGGCAAGCCGGTGCCGGGCCTGGCGCTCGCCGTGGAAGCCCGTCGACGATCTGACGTGGGAGTTCACGCTGCGGACGGGCGTGACCTTCCACGACGGCGAGCCGTTCAACGCCGACACGGTGCTCTTCAACCTCGGATCGCTTCTTCCGCCGCAATCTCGACAAGCACGGGCATCAAGGACGTCGCGGCCGGGACGTCGTTCGAGACGGTCTACCCGTTCGTGACCCGCTGGGAGAAGGTGGACGATCACACCGTGCGCATCCACACCAGCGAGCCCGCCGCCAACCTGTGGGACTTCATCGGGCGCGAGCCGCTGGTGCCGCGCGCGTGGACGGTGAAGAACGGGGTGGAGGCGCTGAACGAGCGACCGATCGGCACCGGGCCGTGGAAGCTGGTGGAGTGGAAGCGCAAGAACTCGACATGCTCTTCGAGCGCAACGAGCGCTACTCGGGGCGCGCCGCCGCGGATGAAGCGCCTGCGCTTCGTGATCATCCCGAGGCGGCGGCCTGGATCGCGGCGCTGCGGTCGGGCCAGGTTGGTCTCATCGAGGCGGTGCCGCCGCTCGACGCCGGCGTGCTCGAGCGCGAGCCCACGCTGCGCGTGGTATCGAGCGTGCAGAAGCTCGCCTGCCGGCGTCTACCTCAACGGCGCGCACCAAGGACGCGTACGAGTCCGTGGGCCACGACGGTCTTACGCCGACGCCGGGTCCGGATGGCGCTGAACCTGGCGGTCAACCGCGAGGCGATCGTCCAGAAGATCTTCCACGGCCTGGCCATCGTCAACGCCTCGCCCGTGCGCGACCGTCGCCTACGGCTACGCGGCGCGAGGAGGCGTATCCCGTTCGATCCGGCGCGGCGCGAGACGCTGCTGGCCGAGGCGACCGGCAAGGACGGCGACCGCCGAGCCTGGAGTCCGCTGCTTCCCACCAAGCACTACGGTCAGGCCTTCGACGAGACGGTCGCCGGCGGTGGTCGAGATGCTGAAGCGACGTGGGCGTGCCGGTCGACCGTCAAGCCGCTCGACTTCGGCACGCTGCTGCAGACGCTGACCAAGGGCACGCTGCCGCCCAACGGCGGCTTCTGCCGCGTGCCGCACCGCAGCAACAACCTCGACGCCGACGACTTCGTGCGCGACTGGGCGACCACCACGCTGGTCAACTGGACGCCGTACCCGCCCGAGCTTGATGGCGCTCTACGAGGGCACGCGCCGGCAGGTCGATCCGCGGAAGCGCTTCGCCTGGCTCGCCGACCTGCAGCGCCGGGTGCGCGACTGGGCGCCGGTGGTGTCGCTCTACCAGGAGGTGAAGGCCTACGCCCACAGCACGCGCGTGCTGCGGTTTCACGCCGACGCAGGAGCTGAACATGGACTTCCGCGGCGTCGCCGTGAAGAAATGACGGGCGCGCCGTGGCCAGGTTCCTCGCGCGGCGGCTGATCCACGCGGTCTTCGTCGTCTGGGGCGTGGTCACTGTCGGTCTTCTTCATCCTGAGGCTCACCGGCGATCCCGCGGCGTTTCTCGTCGACCAGACCGCCACGCTGGAGGAGATCGCCCACGCCCGGCACGCTGCTCGGCCTCGACCGGCCGCTTCGCACGCGCAGTACCGCGACTTCATCACCGCCGTCCCGCGCGGCGACTTCGGCCTCTCCATCCAGCAGCGGCGCCCGGCGCTGCCGATCGTGCTCGAGCACCTCTGGCCGGCCACCGCCGAGCTGGCGCTGGCGGCCATCGTGCTGGCGACCGCTGCTCGCGATCCCGCTCGGCGTGGTGGCGGCCACGCATCGCAAGCGGCGCGCTCGATCACCTGAGCCGCTCGGCTCGCTATTTCTGCAGTCGATGCCGAGCTTCTGGCTGGGGCTGATGCTGATCCTGCGTGTTCGCGGTCGGCGCTCGGCGGACTCCTGCCCGGCGTTCGGCTCGGGCAGCCTGCGGCACCTGATCCTGCCGGCTGATCCCTGGCCGCACGCGCCGCTGGCCCAGAACGTCCGGCTGATCCGCTCCGGGCCTGCTCGAGGTGCTGCAGCAGGACTACGTCCGCACCGCGCGGGCCAAGGGCGTGGCCGAGCGGGGCGATCGTGCACCGCCACGCCCTGCGCAACGCCGCCGGCCCGTTTCTCACCGTCACCGGGCTGTCGCTCGGCTTCATGCTGAGCGGCACGCTCGTCATCGAGACGGTGCTTCTCGTGGCCAGGCCTCGGTCGCCTGATGGTCCAGGCGGTGCCCGGGCGCGATTTCCCGGTCATCCAGGCCGCGGTCGTGGTCTTCGCGGTCGTGTTCGTGGTCGTGAACCTGATCGTGGACGTCGTCCACGGCCTCGGTCGATCCGCGCGCCCGGATCGCCTGAGCGGCCTCGCGTGATTCGCGCTGGTCGCCACGGGTGGCGCTGGTCGGCGGCTGGTCATCGCGGCCAGCGCGGTGCTGGCCGCGTTCGCGCCCGCCCCGCGCTCCCACCGATCCGATCCGCAACGATCTTCTCGCACGCCTGACGCCGCCCGATGTGGATGGATCGGCGGCAGCGGGCGCCACTCGCCCGGCACCGACACGCTCGGCGCGACGTCGTGAGCCGCCTGCTCGGCGCGCGCGTGTCGCTGCTGGTCGGCTTTGCTGCCGTGCTGGTGGCCGGCGTGGTCGGCGTCGCGCTCGGTCTCGTCGCCGGCTTCTACGGCGGTCGGCTGGACGATCTGCTCATGCGGCTGGGCGACATGCAGCTGGCGTTCCCGGTGCTCGTGCTGGCCATCGCCGTGCTGTACGGTGCTCGGCGCGAGCCTCGGCAACGTGATCGTCGTGCTCGGCCTGACGGGGTGGGTCACCTACGCGCGGATCGCGCGCGCCGAGACGCTGTCGCTGCGGCACCGCGAGTTCGTGGAGGGCGCCCGGCGCTCGGCGCGCGACGGCGCGGATCCTGTGGCGGCACATCCTGCCGAACGTCCTGCCGCCGATCACGGTGGTGGCCACCTTCTCCGTCGCACGGACGATCATCGCCGAGGCGTCGCTGTCGTTCCTGGGGCTCGGCATCCCGCCGCCCGCGCCGAGCTGGGGCGCCATGCTCGACGAGGGGCGGAACTACCTGACGACCGGCTGGTGGCTCGCGCTGTTCCCGGGCGTGGCGATCCCTCGCGCTGGTGCTCGGGATCAACCTGGTAGGCGACTGGCTGCGCGACGCGCTCGATCCGCGCGTCGAGCGCGGGATGTGAGCGCCCACCGGGATCAGCGCGGCCCGATCCGGTTGCCGGATCAGCGAAGTCGGATCTTGCCGCCGCCCGGAAGACCGCCCGGCCCGCCAGGATCGAGCCCGCCGGGCATGCGATCGGGGACGATGATCGAGGACGCCTGCTCGCGGCGCAGCCGCTCGGATCTCGCGCCGGGTGCGACTCGACCGCGTCGTTGGCGCCGGGGCCGAAGCCTCGATGGCCTCAGGAGAGCGAGCGGGCCTCGATCTCGAAGGCCAGCGGCAGGAGACCACCGGGAGTCAGCAGCTGCGTCTCGCCGACGCTACAGACCTCGCGGCTACTGTCCGCGCTGCCCATGCTGGTGACCGGCGTCAGCACGCGGATGGTGCCGATCCGACGGTCGGTGAGACGTCTTCCCGGTAGAGAGTCGCGGGGTCCATCCGGAGCTGCGAGGGGTCCAGCGGTGTCTCATGGCCGCTAAGGATATCAGCCCCGGCCCCGAATGGCACGAGTCACCGGGCGGAGCTCAGCTCGCCGCCCATCCAGCCCGGCACCACCGCCGAGAACCGGCCCCGCCGTGCCGCCGGCCACGACGATGATGATCTCCTCGAGCGATGGAAACTTGGGGATGCGCTCGTCGCCCGTACGGCCGTCGAGGAGATCTTTCAGCGCGACCGGTCTCCGGCACCGTCCGGCCCGGGCACGAAGATCGCGCGCCGGGCGGCGGATCGTCTCGAAGAAACCGCGCCTGACGTCCCGCTTGCGACCAGCTCGCCTCCCGAGCGTCTTGGCGTGCTCCGGCCCGATGACGAAGAGCGTGTGGCCGTACAGCGGAAAGCTCTTGTGGTTCCACGATCGCCGGCGGCCGACCAGCCGCAGCGACGCCGCGAGCTGCGACGCCGACCGGCTCAGGTGATCGTTGATCGTGAACGGGCCCTCGCCGGAAAAGAGCGTCACCGTGCTGTCGGTCGGGGCGAACCCGTGCTCGACGTGCAGCGGCTCCCACGGGCGACGACCTCCTCGTACTCGCCGATGCAGTACGTGTAGCGGCCGGGATGGCCCATCGTGGACATCGAGATCTCTCCCGGCCCGCGTGCCACCGAGGTTGATCATCACCAGCCGCAGCGCGCGTCCGATCGTCGCGTTGGCGCGATAGCCGGGACCGAACACGCCGGCCGCGCAGTTGACCTCGAGGCGCCTGCCGTATCGGCCCGTTGACGATGATCAGCGGCGAGGCCGCGTTGGTCGTGCCCGACTGGCCGTGCAGGTTGAACGCCGGATCGCAGGCGGCCTCGACCGACGGCGAGCACCACCGGGAAGTACTCGGGGCGGCAGCCGGCCATGACCGCGTTGACCGCCAGCTTCTCGACGGTCGCGCGCCCGAAGTTCGGCGGCACCTGGGCGACGAGCTCGTCGCGCGGCGCGCGTCGTGGCGCGCGAGCATCGCGTCGACGCGCTCGCGTGACGGCGGCACCACGGGCAGCCCGTCGGTGACGCCGCGATCAAACCAGGCCTCGAAGTCGTCGGACACGCTCGCCATCCCGCTTTCGCGCTAGGTGCCGGCCAGGGTCAGCTCTTCCGCGCGGTGGCACCGCACGAAGTGACCGTCGACCTCACGCAGCGCCGGCGTCTCGGTGCGACACGCGTCCACGACGTACGGGCAGCGCGGATGGAAGTAGCAGCCCGTCGGCGGATTGGCTGGGTTGGCGACCTCGCCGGCCAGCGCCACGTCGCCGCTCGGGCGCGCGCGGGTCCGGAATCGGGACGGCGCGGATGAGCGCGCGGCGGTGTAGGGGTGGCGGGGGCGCGCGAACAGCGCGGCGGTCGTCGCCAGCTCGACCAGCTGGCCGACGTACATGACCGCCACGCGGTCGCAGATGTGCTTGACCACCGAGAGGTCGTGGGCCACGAACAGCATCGTCAGGCCCAGCCGCTGCCGCAGCTCCAGCAGGAGATTCAGCACCTGGGCCCGCACCGAGACGTCGAGGGCGGAGACCGGCTCGTCGGCCACCACCAGCCGCGGCTCGGTGGCCAGCGCGCGGGCGATGCCGATGCGCTGGCGCTGGCCGCCCGAGAACGCGTGCGGGAAGCGGTGCATGTACTCCGGGCGCAGGCCGGTCAGCTCGAGCAGCGCGGCGACGCGGTCGAGCCGCGCCCGGCGGTTGCGCATGCCGTTGACCAGCAGCGGCTCGGCGACGTTGTCGAAGATCGTCATCCGTGGATTGAGCGAGCCGAACGGATCCTGGAAGATCATCTGGATCTGCGGCCGGAGCGGACGCAGCGCCGGCGCGGGGCAGCGGCGCCAGGTCGACGACTCGACCGTCGGCAGCGCGGAACAGGATCTCGCCGCTGGACGGCGCCATGGCGCGCAGGATGCAGCGCGCGGTGGTGGTCTTGCCGCAGCCCGACTCGCCGACCAGGCCGAGCGTCTCGCCCTGCTCGATGGCGAAGCTCACGTCGTCGCACCGCCCGCACCGTGGCGACGACGCGGCGGCGGAAGCCGCGACGGACCTCGAAGAACTTCTGCAGCCGGCGCACCTCGAGGACCGGGCGCTCGCGGCGCGAGCCTGCCTCGATCACGAATCGGCCTCGTCGCGATGGTAGAGAAAGCAGCTGGCCGCCTGCGTCCGCTCGATCACCCGGAGCGCGGGCGTGTGGCGGGCGCAGAGCTCCGGCATCACGTCGGGACAGCGCGGATGGAAGGCGCAGCCGGCGGGTCGGCCGAGCGGGTGCGGGATCGAGCCGGCGATGGTCGGCAGCGGCGACTGGGGCGTGGCCAGCAGGCTCGGGATCGAGCGCAGCAACGCGCGCGTGTAGGGATGCTTGGGCGCGTGGAAGATGTCGTCGACCGGGCCGTGCTCCATCACGCGGCCCAGGTACATCACCACCACCGAGTGCGCGATCTGGGCGATGACGCCGAGGTCGTGGGTGATGAAGACGATCGCGGTGCCGTGCCGGCGCTGCAGGTCGCGCAGCAGGTTCAGGATCTGCGCCTGCGTCGTCACGTCCAGCGCGGTGGTGGGCTCATCCGCGATCAGCAGGCGCGGCCGGCACGACAGCGCCATGGCGATCATCGCGCGCTGGCGGAGACCGCCGGAGAGCTGCCAGGCGTAGGCGTCCACGCGCTCGCCCGGCATCGACACGCCGACGTCCTGGAAGAGCTCGACGGTGATCGGTGCGCGCCTCGGTGCGCGAGAGCGCAGGACCGCTGGGCCGCCACTTGCGCTGGTGGAGCAGGAGCGCTTCGATGATCTGATCGCCCACGGTGTGCACCGGACTGAAGGCGGCCATCGGCTCCTGCGGGATCGAGCGCGATCTCGGCGCCGCGGATCGCGCGCATGGCGGCACCGCGCGGCGACAGCTGGGCCAGATCGACCGCGTCCGCCGCGTCGGCCCGGAAGAGCATCGAGCCGCCCACGATGCGACCGGGCGGCTCGACGATCTGCAGCAGCGCCTTCATCGTGACGCTCTTGCCGCAGCCGCTCTCGCCCACGATCCCCACCACCTGGCCGGCGTCGACGTCGAACGACACGCCGTCCACCGCGCGTACCAGGCCCTCGTCGAGGAAGAAGTGCACGCGCAGGTCGCGGACCTGCAGGACGGGCGGCATCAGGAGCCGTAGGGATCGGCGGCGTCGCGCAGGCCGTCGCCGACGAGATTGAAGGCCAGCACGGCGAGAATCACGGCCAGCCCGGGGATCAGGAGCCAGGGAGCCAGCGCCAGCGACTGGATGTTCTGCGCTTCCTGCAGGAGCACGCCCCACGAGATGGCGGGCGGCCGGATCCCGAGCCCCAGGAACGACAGCGACGTCTCGTTGATGATCATGGCCGGGATGGCCAGCGTGCTGGTGGCGATGATGTGGCTCAGGAAGTTCGGCACCATGTGGCGGCCGATGATGCGTCGGCGGCTGGCGCCGGCCAGCTCGGCGGCCAGCACGTAATCCTCCTCGCGCAGGGCCAGGAACCGCCCGCGCACCTCGCGGCCGAGCGTGGTCCAGCCCACCAGCGACAGGATCACCGTGATGGCGAAGAAGACCTGCTGCGGCGACCAGTCGCGCGGCAGCGCCGCCGTCAGCGCCAGCCAGATGGGAATCGTGGGCAGCGACTGCAGCAGCTCGATCACGCGCTGGATGATGAGGTCGGGCATCCCGCCCACGTAGCCCGAGATGCCGCCCAGCACGATGCCGAAGACGACCGACAGGATGACCGCGGTGAGGCCGATGGTCATCGAGGTCCGCGTGCCGTGCGTCAGGCGCGACCACTGATCGCGCCCGAGCCGGTCGGTGCCGAGCAGGTGGACGCTGGTGCCGGCGTCGGGCGCCGTGCCCAGCAGGTGCAGGCGCAGCGGCACGACGCCGAGCAGGCGATAGGGATGACCGGTGACGAAGAAGCGCACGGGGACCCGACGGTCCGCGTCCAGGCGCCACTCGATGCGGAGCGTGACGGGATTGCGCTTGCCGACGATGCCGGGCACCCACGGCCTGAGCGCCCAGCCGTCGAAGAGCCGCACGCGCTGCACGGGAATGAACGCCAGCCGCGCGTCGGTGGCTTCCGGATCCTGCGTGCTGAAGAAGTCCGGACACAGCACCACCGCGTAGAGGCCGATCAGGATGATGGCGCTGACCACCGCCAGCCGATGCCGGCGAAACCGCCACCACATGAGCGTCCAGTTGGAGGCGACCGAGATCCGCTCCCTCGGCCGGGCGTTCGTCAGCCATCTTCGAGACGGATCCGCGGATCGAGCCAGGCCAGCAGCACGTCCGAGAGCAGCGTGCCGAGCACGGTCAGGAAGGAGTAGATCAGGAGAATCGCGCCGGCCAGGTACATGTCCTGGTTGATGAGCGCGCGCAGCAGCAGCGGACCGATGTTCGGCAGGTTCATCACGGTGGCCACGATGAGGCTGCCGGAGAACAGCGCCGGCAGATACCACCCGATCGTGCTGATCAGCGGATTCAGCGCCAGCCGCGCCGGATACCGCAGCACGAGCCGCCACTCCGAGAGCCCCTTGGCCCGCGCCGTCGTCACGTACGGCTTGTGCAGCTCGTCGAGCGAGGTTGGCGCGCATGACCCGCGTCAGCCGCGCGGTGCCCGCCACGCCCAGCACGACCGCGGGCAGCCAGATGTGGGCGAGCAGGATTGCCGACGCGGGCCAGGCTCCACGGCGCCTCCACATACTCCGGCGAGAACAGCCCCGTGATCGACATGCCAAAGTACGCGAACGCCAGCCACCATGAGCACCAGCGCCAGCATGAAGTTCGGCGTGGCCACCCCGACATAGTTGAGCACCGTGAACACGTAGTCGAGCGGCGAGCCGGGGTGGGTCGCCGGAGTAAATCCCGGCGGGGATGGCCACGACCCACGTGACGATGAACGCCAGCGCCGCGCAGCACGACGGTGAGCGCCAGCCGCTCGCCGATCAGCTCGACATTCGGCCGCTGATACTCCAGCGACAACCCGAGGTTGCCCGTGACGAGATTCTGCATCCACTTGAGGTACTGAACCCAGATCGGCTGATCCAAGCCGTACTCCCGACGCAGCGCCGCCACCTGCTCCGCCGTGATCGAACTCCCCGACGACGCCAACGTCGCGACATACGTCGTCAGGAAGTCACCAGGCGGCGCCTGCATGATGGCAAACACCGTGATGGAGAAGACCAGCATCGAGTAACGGAAGCAGGAGCAACCGCTTGAGGACGACGCGAGTCATACCGGGATGAGGAGCCTGGTGAGTCTCGACGAGATTCGATGTTGTGGGGCGGCGGGTCCGAGGGCCGTCGGTGCGCCATCACGGCGAGCCGTCGTCGCGGCGTTCGAGCGCAGGGCACGAGCGAGCCGCCAACAATCCGAGAGCCCACGCCCCAGCCCCCTGGGGGATGGGAGCCGAGCTCGTCGTGCCCGGAGCGAGTTACGCCGACAGGCGAGCCGTGCAGGCGCGCCGACGGCCCTCGGACCCGCCGCCCCAGCAACGTCGAATTCGCAGCGAGCTCACAAGCCACGCCCCGGTTCAGCGCGCGAAGAAGAATTGCTCGGGTCGCGCGTTGCCCGGGCTGCGCAGCGGCCAGTCATTGCCGAGCGCCGTCGGCACATTGCGGAACTTCGTGTTGGTGACGACCACGCCCTGAACCATCGGCGTGCGCCCGATCGGTGCCGATCTCCCAGATGTTGTCCACCCAGATGCGGAACAGCTCCTGGGCGAGCTTGGCCTGCTGCTCGGCGCTCACGCGTCTTGGCCTGCGTCCACGATCTCCATGATCCGCTTCACCGAGGCCGGCGGTTCGACACCTTCCTTGCCCTTGGTCTCGGCCCACCGGCCGCTACAGTGGGCCCAGCGTGAGGATCGGAGAGTTGCGCGGGTCGAACTTGGCGTTGCCGGTGAAGGGAAGCCGGTGGTGTCCTCGTTCCACATCTCGGTCATCAGCTCGTTGTTGTCGCGCATGCGGAAGTGCAGTGCGCGCTCGCGGATCTGCACCACGGTCTTCACGCCGACCTTCTCCCAGTCCTTGGCGATCAGCTGGGCCACGTCGGGCCAGGCGCCGAAGGCCGGCACCACGGAGAGCTCGAGGACGACGCGCTTGCCGTTGGCCATGAGGCGCGTGCCGTCGCCGTCGCGCTTGCTGAGGCCGAGGCCGTCGAGGAGCTTGTTGGACTCCTCGGGCTTGTACTCGGTGTACTTGTGCGCGACCTGATCGCCCGGGTAGTACGGGATGGCCGGGGGCGGCACGCCCTGGCGCGCCTCGCCGAGACCGAGGAACACCGACTCCTTGATCTGGTCGCGGTTGATCGCGTGCGAGAGCGCGACGCGGAACTCCTTGGTGGCCATCAGCTTGCCGATGTCCGGATCGGCCTTGTACGTCTGGTTCGAGCTGGACGACGGCATCCGAGCCGCCGAAGAGTCGGCCACGTGATGACGCGGTACTTCCCGCTCTTCTCGTTCTCCTTGAAGACGGGGTAGTTCGTCATCTGGATGTGGCGCTCCTGCATGTCGAAGTCGCCGGCGATGGCCGCCAGGTTCAGCGCCTGGATGTCGGCGAAGAAGGTGAAGCGCACCTCGTCCAGATACGGCAGCTGGTTGCCGCTCGGGTCCACGCCGACGAAGTACGGGTTGCGCTTCAGCGTGAAGACCTGGTCGCTCACCCGGCTGGCCGGCGCCCAGGCCGCCATCGTCGGCCGCTCCGGGTTCTCGGGCGGCGCGTTGCGCGCGGCGAACAGCTCGGTCCAGGTCTTGAAGCCGGCGGCGGCACTGAGCTTGTCGAGGTCTTCCTTCTTCACGTAGGTCGGCGTGGAACTTCTTGAGGTAGTGAGCCGGCAGGAACGCCGCGTACGTCCGATCGCCGCCGTCGGCGTTGGCCAGGGCGGTGAGGACCAGCGTGTTCGCCTGCTTGAACGTGAAGCGCGCCGCCGTCGGGCTGACCTTCTCGACCACCGCCGTGGATCCGTCGGCGTTCTTCATCCACGAGGGCAGCGGCCGGCACCAGGTCCTTGTTCAGCAGGACGTCCTGGTACCAGAACACGATGTCGTCGGCGGTGAACGGCGCGCCGTCCGACCACTTCGCGCCCGGCCGCAGCTTGATCGTCCACTGCTTGAAGTCCTTCGAGGACTCCCAGCCGGCGGCGATCTTGGGCTCGATCTTGCCGCCGTCGGGCGAGTGCCGCACGAGCGCGTCGTAGACCACGCGGACGTAGTTGTTGGCGTCGGCGGGGCCGAGGAACGCGCGGCGCCACACGCCGCCGTACTGGCCGACCCGCTCGACCACCGGGACGACCAGCGGCTCGCTGGGCAGGCGCTGCTCCACCGGCGGCAGCTTGCCGGCCTTGACCTGCTCGGCCAGCGCCGGAGACTCCTTGTACTTCGGACTGCGCGAAGGCGGAGTCGGCAACGAAACCGATGCCGAGCGCGAGGACGATCAGCAGGGTCAGGCCGAGCCGGCGGCGGTGACGGCGCATGCGCATCTCCTCTGGCGGGCCGTCTGGCCCGGCTTGGATCACCCGGCTCCGCGGCCCAGTCGTCGCGATGATCTGCACCACCGCGCTGGTGTCCTGATCGGCCAGGCCGGCGGCCAGCGCGGCCTGCTCGTACTGCTGGGCGACGTTGGCGAAGCTGGCCGGCACGTGCAGCTCCTTGGCCACCGTCGTGAACGTCTCGAGATCCTTGTTCATCAGCTGCACCTTGAAGCCGGGCGCGAAGTTGCGCGGGATCAGCGCGGCTGGGAATCCGCTCCAGCGCCTTGCTCCCGCCGCTGCTGGCCTTGACGACCTCGTAGATGACCATCGGATCGAGGCCCGCCTTCACGCCGAGCGACCAGGCCCTCCATCATCGCCAGCGAGTTCACGCAGGCCATCATGTTGTTGATCGCCTTCAGCCGTATTGCCGGCCCCGACCGGTCCCGACGCTGAAGATGTTCGGACCGATCGAGCGCAGGACCGGGCGGGCGCGCTCCGAGGATCTGGGGATCGCCGCCCACCATCACCGCCAGCGTGGCGCGCCTTCGCCCCGCTCACGCCGCCGCTCACCGGGGCCTCCAGGAAGTGCACGCCGCGCGCCTTGGCCCGCGGCTCCGATCTTGCGCGGCGTCGACGGCAGCACGCTGCTCAGATCGATCAGGATGGTGTCGGGCCGGGCCAGATCCACCAGCCCGCCCGCGTCCAGGTAGAGCGCCTCCACGTCGGGCGAGGCCGGCAGGCAGGTCATCACGACCTCGGAGCGCTCGACGACCTCGCGCGGCGAGCCGACGCCCTTGGCGCCGCCCTGCAGGAGGTTCTCCATCGCCTTGGGATTCTTGTCGAAGACGGTCATCGGGAAGCCCGACTTCAAGACGTTCCCCGCCATGGGGTTACCCATGTTGCCGACGCCGATGAATCCGACTGAAACAGCCATGTGCGATTCCTCCCGTTAAGCGGCGAGCGAGATGCGAGCAGCGTTCTGGATAGCAACCACCGCCGGACTTGTCAACAGGTTGGCCCTGTCTCCGGACTATGAACGATCGAGCGCGGCGTGGCCCTCGACTGGGCGCGACGTCCACCGCATGGCCATGAGCACCACGATCCCGATGGCGATCCACACGGCCTGGCGCGCCCGGCGGATGAAGGTGAAGGCCAGGCCGGCACCGGCGCCCGAAACCCAGCGCCGCGAACGCCGCCGCGTTGGCGGCCTCGAGGGCGCCGAGACTGGCCGGGATCAGGAATGTCGCGAAGCGGACGCCGGAGGCCAGCGTCTCGATGACGATGGCGGTCACGACGGAGGCGTCGATCCCCAGCGCCCACAGGACGATGACCGTCTCCAGCGGCGCCACCAGCCAGCCGAGGAGGTGAAAGCCGATCGAAAGCCCGAGCCGCCGCCATTCGCGGCTGTAGTAGTGTCGCAGGGCCCGGTCGAGCGATTCCGCGTACTCCGTGCTATCGCGAACTCCGACCACGCGCAGCAGACGCCCGCCCGTCCCACCAGCCCGGTCACCTGCGCCCACACGAATCCGGCCACCCGCGATGACCTCCGCCGCGAGCAGCCACAGCATGGCGCGCAGGAGGTCGGAGGCCCAGCGGCAGGGTGTGCCAGGCCAGGACCAGAACCGATCAGGAGGAAGAGCGCCTGCGCGATGGTGATGGTCGTCTTGGCGATGACCACCGAGGGCACGCTCTCCGCGTAGGAGACGTCGCGGCGGACGAGGCCAGGCCTTTGCCGCCTCGCCGGGCACGGGCCCGACCGCCGCGACGAGATTCAGCGACTCGCCGGCGCAGGCGGCGCGCCGTACAGGCGCCGAGAACGGCGCGCGCGGTCGCGCGCGAAGGCGAAAGCGCCAGCCCAGGGTGTCGAGGGCCGTGCTCAGCCCGTAGGGCAGACACACCAGGATGCACTGCCACCACGTGAGCCGGCTCAGCGCCTGGAGGATGGGCTCGGGGCCGACGCGATAGACCAGAACGCCGAGCAGGGGCCGGCGCCGAGCACGAAACAGCAACGTCTTGAACGCGCGCATCAGTCTCCTTGGCTCCCCGATGACTACACTCGATCCGGAAAAACCATGACCACACGCGTGCGCCTGACCTGACGAGGATTACACGGCGCTCCCCGACGACGGCCGTCGTTACGAGGCTACACCAGGGGAGCTGTCGGTGACACCTGCGCCGGGGCTCAGCCACCAGGACATCCTCGGGAATCTGTTCGTGATTCTCCGTGGCCACGTCAACGCCAGGGGCTGGGGAAGGTGTTCATCGCGCCCGTGGACTGCATCCTCGAAAGCATCACCGTCGTTCAGCCCGACATCGTGTTCGTCGAGTCGGCCCGACGATCGATCGCTGAACGAACGTGGCATCGAGGGCGCGCCGACGCTGGTGGTCGAGGTCATCTCCCCGTCGACCGGCGCGATCGACCGGCAAAGGAAGCTGCAGCTCTACGCGCGGTACGCGGTGCCCTACTACTGGATCGTCGATCCGTCCGGCGAGAACGATCGAGGCACACGCGCTCGCGCACGGCCGGTATGAGGGAGGCTGGTGTTCTGTCCGGGGCCACGCCTGCGTCGCTCCCGCCCTTTGGCGACTTGATGCTCGCTCCGGGAGAGATCTCTGGCCCACGGCGTAGCGCGTCAGTAGAATGACGGCCACCATGGGACCACAGCGCTTCCGCGTGGCCGTCGACATCGGCGGCACCTTCACCGACATCGTCTTCCTCGACGCCGACGGACGGCGTGCACACCAAGAAGGTCTCCTCCAGCGTCGAGGACTACGCGCGCGCCATCGTCGACGGCCTGCGCGAGGTGTTCGACGAGACCGGGCTCGACCGGCTCGCGACGTGATCGAGGTGCTGCACGGCACCACCGTCGCCTCCAACGCGCATCCTGGAGCTGAAGGGCGCGCGGACGGGGCTCATCACCACGCGCGGGTTCCGCGACGTGCTCGAGATCCGGCGGCTGCGCATGCCGCGCCTCTACGACCTCACCTGGGAGAAGCCGCCCACGCTGGTCGAGCGCCGCCTGCGGCTGGAGGTGGACGAGCGGATCGACGTTCGCGGCGCCGTGCAGCGACCGCTCGACGACGGCCGAGGTCGAGCGCGCGCTGGATCGGCTGCTCGGGCAGGGCATCGAGGCGCTGGCGGTGTGCCTGCTCAACTCGTGGGCCAATCCCGTGCACGAGGAGCGCATCAAGGCGATCGTCGAGCGGCGCGCGCCGGGCCTGCTCGCTGTGCATCAGCAGCGAGGTGCTGCCGGAGATCAAGGAGTACGAGCGGACGTCCACCACGGTGATCAACACGTACGTGCTGCCGATCGTCCGCCGCTACCTGGCCACGCTGCGGGCCGGCCTCGACGGGATCGCGCGTGCGCGGGCCGCTGCTGATCATGCAGTCCAACGGCGGCCTGATGACCGACGCGGCGGCGGCCGCGCGGCCGATGCACATCATCGAGTCGGGCCCGGCGGCCGGCGTGGTCGGCGCCCAGGCGCTGGCGCGGCAGATCGGGCTCGGCAAGCTGATCACGTTCGACATGGGCGGCACCACCGCCAAGGCCTCGCTGGTCGAGGACGGCGCAATCAGCCGGGCCACCGAGTACCAGGTGGGTGGCGGCATCATGCACGGCTCGCGCCTGCTCACCGGCGCCGGCTACCTGCTGCGCGTGCCCGCGATCGATCTCGCCGAGGTCGGGCGCGGGCGGCGGCTCGATCGTCTGGCGCGACGCCGGCGGCGCCCTGCAGGTCGGTCCGCGCAGCGCCGGCGCTCCCGGGGCCGCTCTGCTACGACCTCGGCGGCGCCGAGCCGACCGTCACCGACGCCAACGTGATCCTCGGCTATCTGAACCCGACGGCGCCTGGCCGGCGGCGCCGTGAAGCTCGAACGCCACGCGCGCCCACGAGGTCTTCCAGGAGCGGGTCGCCGAGCCGATGGGATTGCCGCTCGCCGAGGCGGCGTACGGCGCGCACCTGATCGCGGCGTCGAACATGATGCGTGCGATCCGTGCGGTCTCGAGCGAGCGCGGCCGCGACCCGCGCGAGTACGCGCTGTTCGCCTTCGGCGGCAACGGCCCGCTCTTCGCGGCGGGGATGGCGCGGGCCCTGGAGATGACGCGCGTGGTGATCCCGCCGGCGCCCGGGCTGTTCTCGGCCTTCGGCCTGCTCTACTCCGAGGTGGAACACCACTACGTCCGCACCTGGCGCCGGCGTACGCGCGGCCTGGATCCGGCCGAGCTCGCCGAGGCCTACGGGCGACTCGGAGGCCGAGGCGCGCGCCCAGCTGGCCGCCGAGGGCTTCGGCGGCGCCGCCGTGAGCATCGAGCGCTCGGCCGACTGTCGCTATCAGGGGCAATCGTTCGAGCTGACCGTCCCGGTGACGCCGAGCCTGGCGATCGAGGAGGCGTTCGGGCGCGAGCACGAGCGTACGTATGGGCATCGTGCCGGTCGCCGACGAGCCGGTCGAGATCGTGAGCCTCCGGGTCGTTGGCAGAGGACTCGAGCGATCGCGCTCGCGTGGTCCCGGCGCGTGCGCCGCAGCGTGGGGCCTCGCGCGCGCCGTCGGTCCGTCGCGTTTACTTCGGCCCTCAGGCGGGCTGGATCAGACGACGCCCATCCTCTCGCGCGCCGATCTCGCCACGCCGCGCGAGGGCCCGGCGGTGATCGAGGAGTACGACGCGACGTGCGTGGTGCCGCCGGGCGCCCGCGCGCAGCTCGACGCCTCGGGCAACATCGTGATGGAGGTCTGAGCCATGGCCTCCCGACTCTCCGATCCGATCGGCTTCGAGCTGTTCAAGAACACGATGCTGTCGATCGCCGACGAGATGGCCCTGACCATCCTGCGCACCGCGTACTCCGGCGTCCTGAAGGACAACATGGACTACTCCACGGCGTTGAGCGACGCCGAGGGCCGTACGGTTGCGCAGGGCCTGACGCTGCCCGGGCACCTCTCATCGTTCCCGGACGCGCTCGCGGCGACGATCCGGCGCTTCGGCGACCGCATGCGCCCCGGTGACGTCTACGCGCTGAACGATCCGTTCGAGGGCGGCATGCACCTGCCCGACGTCTTCATCCTCGAAGCCGATCTTCCACGAGGGCCGCCGCGTGGCTTTCGCGGCGACCATCTGCCATCAGACCGACATGGGCGGTCGGGTGGCCGGCTCCAACGCGTCGGACTCGACCGAGATCTTCCAGGAGGGGCTGCGCATCCCGCCGGTGAAGATGTACGACGCCGGCGAGCCGAACGAGACGTTGTTCCGGCTTGCTGGAGAAGAACGTCCGCCTGCCGGTGCGCGTGTTCGGCGACATGCGCGCGCAGCTCGCCGCCTGCCACATCGCCGAGGAAGCGTTCGCCCGGCTCATCGCCAAGCACGGCATCGAGCAGGTGAGCACCTACATGGAGGAGATGCTCGACTACACCGAGCGGCTGACCCGCGCCGCGCTGGCCGAGCTACCCGACGGCGAGTGGACCTTCACCGACTGGATCGACGACGACGGCATCGACTTCGGCACGCCCATCCCGCTCACGGTGACCCTGAAGCAAGCGGGGCGACCAGATGATCGCCGGACTGGACAGGGACCTCACCGCAGGTGAAGGGCGCCATCAACAACACGCTGTCGTTCACGCGCGCCGCCACCTACACGTGCATCAAGTCGGTCCTGCCTCACGAGATCATGCTGCAACGCCGGCTTCTACCGCCCCATCGAGGTCATCGCGCCACCCGGGACGATCGCCAACTCCGTGCCGCCCGCGGCCTGCGCCGCCCGCGGGCTGACCGGCTTCTCGCATGGTCGACACGGTCTTCGGCGCGCTCGCGCAGATGCTGCCCGACCGGGTCATCGCGGCCTCCGAGGGCGGGAACACCGGCGTGAGCATCGGCGGCTACCACGCCGACCGCTCGCCGTTCATCTTCGTGGAGTTCATCTGCTCGGCCTGGGGCGGCCGGCCGTGGGCCGACGGCCTCGACGGCAACGCCAACCTCGTTCGCCAACATGTCGCTGCCGTCCGCCGAGGTCACCGAGACGGAGCAGCCACTCGAGATCCTCTGCTGCGAGCTGATCCCCGACGTCGGAGGGCCCGGCAAGCACCGCGGCGGCATGTCGATCCGCCGCGCCTACCGGCTGCACGGAGGACGAGGCGGTGCTGCAGGTGCGCGCCGACCGCCACACGTTCCGCCCGTACGGGCTGTACGGCGGCTCGCCGGGCAAGGTCGTCGCGCAACCGCCTCATCTCCGATGGCCGCGAGCGGGAGCTGACGGCCAAGGTCACGATGACGCCGATGCGGCGGGGCGACGTCTTCATCCACGACCAGCCGGGGCCGGCGGCTGGGGCGATCCGCTGGAGCGCGATCCGGCGAGGGTGCTGCGCGACGTGGTCAACGAGCTGGTCGGGCTGGAGTCGGCGCGCGACGACTACGGCGTCATCATCGACGCCACCACGCTGGCCGTGGACGAGGCAGCGACGGCGCGCGGCGGCGGAGCGAGCTGCGGTCAACGCGCGGCTGGACGACTGATCCCCGACGGTCAGTCGGTGAGTAGGGATCGGCGAGTGGGGCTTGGTGGCCCGCACCCGTCGTCCGCTCAGCGGGGCAGCGACTTCGGTAGCGCGATCTCCCGGCGCGTGCAGTGCGTGCCGTCGCCGAAGCGTGGGCTGCCACGACGAGTGCTTTGCCCGCGCCGCCCACCACGATCACGCTGATGTCCTCGGGCCGTGCACGATGGGAACCATCGTGTCGGGCGCGTCGACAACCTTCCAGCGCTCGACCTGCTGGCGCTGATACTCCGCACCCAGGCGCGCGAACGGAAAGCGCGCGTGCTCGAACAGGAACTCCTTCACCTGACGCTTCGCTGTAGCCGTCGCGGGCCACGGTCGCGGCGTGCTCGGGACCGAAGGACAGCAGCGGCCAGCCGCGTCCGAGCAGGTTGTTGCTGCCGGCCTGGCCCATGGCGCCGGCCACGGTGCGCAGCACGCCCACGCCCGTGTTGCTGAAGTGGTCCTGGATGTTGTGCGGGCCCTCGCAGCCGAACACGGTGACCACGTTGGCGTCGGGCGGAAGCCCGCCTCCACGTGCAGCGGCTCCCACGGATTCTCCGCCTCGTTCTCGGCCACGCAGTAGGCGAGCTTTGGCTGGCGTGCCCTGCGTGGAGCGATCGCCGCTGCCGGGCAGGCCGCCGCCGATATTCGTGAGCACCAGGCGCACGGCCCGGCCGATGGTGACGTTGGCGCGGAACCCCTGACCGAAGGCGTTGTACCCGCCGTGCAGGCCGATCCGTCGGCCGAACGGTCCGTTCACCACGAGCAGCGGCGTCACCGGGTGCGTGGTGGCCTGCACGGAATCGAGGTTGAACTCGACGGTCGGCCAGCGCCTCGATGGCGGCGAGGACGACGGGGAAATATTCGGGGCGGCAGCCGGCCATCACGGCGTTGGCCGCGATCTTCTCGACCGTGGCCTCGCCCTGGCGCGGCGGCAGGATGCCGATCAGCTCGCGCGGATCGCGCTCGGTCCAGCGGAGAAGCTCGCGCACCGCGGCCTCGGTGGGCGGCACGATCGGCAGGCCATCCGTCCAGCCGCGCTCCTGGTAGTGCGCGTCGATCGCGTCCCAGGCGCCGGCGAACTCGAAGATGGCCGCGGCGGGCCCGCGCTCGCTCATGCGCGCGTCAACGCCTTCAGCACCGACTCGAGCGCCAGATCGGCCTTGCGGATCACCTCGTCCTCATGGATGCCGCCGAGCGGGTGCGGCACCAGCGCCAGCGGCAAATCCGCGATGCCGCGGTTGGCCGCCTCAGGCGCGCCAGCGCCTCGAACTCGAACGTGCCCATCGTCGCCGTCGGAACGCCGCGCTGCTCCAGCATGATTGAGCCGTGGATACTCCACGACGTGCAGGACCCTCAGTCGGCGCTCCCGACCAGCGCGAGGTCACACTGCGCGAGCGCCTCGAGCGCCTCGGCGGACGGCGGCCGGGCCACCCGGCTTCTCGCGCTTGACGATCTCGCCGGCGCCGTAGCGCTCCTGGAGGATCTTCGCCACCGCGAGCATGAGCGTGCCGGCGTTGGCCTTGGTGTTGTCGAGGATGCCGATGCGCTTGCCGGCCAGGCTCGTCAGGCGCGGCGCGAGCGCGACCGGGATCGTGCGCGGCTCGGCCGTCGGGTCGTAGAGCCGAATGCGTGGTCCACTCATGCGTGGATCTCCTTGGTCGTTGGGTTGGGCGCCGGGTCGAGGGGCACCGATCACCGAGTAGATCTGCACGGGCTGCACCCGGTTCTTCACGATGATGGGCTCGAGGCGGGTGGCCGCGACGTGCTCCTCGACCTCGTGGTAGGTCGACTCGCTGACGTGGACCTCGCCCACGCGCGCATTGGCCTCGATGCGGGCGGCGAGGTTGACGTTGTCCCCGATGACCGTGTAGTCCATGCGCGTCTGGGAGCCGATGTTGCCCGACACGACCTCGCCCGTGTTGATGCCGATACGGACCTGGATGCCCGTGAGCTCAGGCGGCGACTGGCGCGCCAGCCCTCTCGCAGCTCGCCCAGGCGCTGCTGCATGCGCACGCCCGCGCGCACCGCACGCAGGGCGTGGTTGTCCTCGACGTCACCGGGCAGGAACACGGCCATGATGCCCGTCGCCGATGAATCTTGTCCACGATGCCCCCGCCGTCTTCCACGACACGGGTCATGGCCGTCATGTACTCGTTGAGGAAGGACACCACGGCCTGCGGAGCCATGCGCTCGGTCAGGCGCGTGAAGCCCTCCAGGTCCGAGAAGAGGATGGTGGCGCGCACGAGCTTGCCCCCCAGGGCCAGCTTCTGCTCGCGGTTGCGGACGATCTCGTCCACCGCGTACTTGGGGCACGTAGGCCCCCATCTTCTCTTCTCGATGGCCAGCCGCCGCTCCGCCTCCAGGGCCTCGCGCAGGTCGTCGGCCATGCGCCGCGTCCGCTCGAAGAGCCGGGCGTTCTCGAGCGCGATGCTCGCCATGCTCGCGAAGGACTGGAACAGGCCCAGGTCGCGCTCGTCGAACGCCTCCGCGCTCACCTTGTTCATGACCTGCACGACACCCGCGATATCGCCCTTGATCACGATGGGCACGGTGAGGATGGAGCGCGTGGAAGCCCGTGCGCTGGTCGTAGGAGGGATCGAAGCGGGAGTCCCGGTAGGCGTCGGCGATGAGCAGCGGCTCCCCCGTCTGGGCCACCCACCCCGCGATGCCCCTGGCCAAGGTCCACCGTCGTCGACTTGAGGGCCGGCCCGGCGGTGCCCCGGGCCACCACGAACTGCAGCTTGCCGGTCTCCGGCTCCAGCACGAGCAGCGAGCTGGCCTCCGCCGTCATGACCTCGCGGCTCAGCTCGAGGATCTGCTCCAGGAGCCGATCGGTGTTCATGACCGAGTTGATGGCCCGGGAGGCCTCGGTGAGGGCCGTGAGCTCCTGACCCGTCGCCGCAGGTCCTCGGTGGCTTCTCGGTCACGCGCTGTTCGAGGACCTCGTTGAGGCTCTGGAGCTCCCGGGTGTGCGCCTGCTCCAGGTCGTGCACGCGCTTCTTCTGCAGGCAGGCCGTGACGCGGGCCCGCAGGAGCACGGCGTCGAAGGGCTTGGTGACGTAGTCGTCCGCCCCCATCTGCAGGCAGCGCACCACGCTGGCCGTCTCGTCGACGGCGGAGATCACGACGATGGGGATGTGGCGGAGCCGCTCGTCGGCCTTCACCCGCTCGAGCACGCCGTAGCCGTCGAGCCGGGGCATCAAGATATCGAGGAGCACCAGGTCGTAGTCCACGGCGCCGAGCATGGTCAGCAGCCTGCTCGCCGTCCTCCGCGACGTCGGCTGCGGTGGCCGTCCTGCTCGAGGCGACGGGTCAGCATGTCGCGCCCCGACTTGGCGTCATCGACGACGAGCACACGGGCGGGCGCCGCGCTCACGCGTGAATTTCCCCGCTTGTCCCGGGTGACGATCTCAGATCCCATGCGGGTGCACGCGCGTGAAGGGCGTCCTCAACCCAGGAAGTCGCCGAGCGCTCGCACGAGCGCGTCCGGCTGCTCGTACGGCAGCATGTGGCCCGGCGTTCTCGACGGTGACCACGCGCGCGCCTGGGATCAGTGGCCTTCCAGCGCTCGGCGTAGGCGGGCACGATCAACCGGTCGGCGGCGCCCCACACCAGCCAGCGTCGACGCGGTGAGCCGGTACAGGCGCTTGGACAGTCGGCGGTTGGGAATCGGGAACAGGATCTTGCCCGCCATGGACAGGCCGGCGCTGCGTAGCCGATGTAGAAGTCCTTGAGCGCCTCCATGTCGGAAAGATCGGCGCCGCCGGTGAGCAGCGCCTGGCCCTTCTGCGGGATCGTGGAAGAGCACCTCGGCGAGCTGATAGGGCAGCATGCGCGAAGATGTCCGGGATCGGGAGCGCGTCCATCCAGAGCCCGGCCGGGGCCACCAGCGCCAGCTTGCCGAGGTCGCGCGGCGCCAGGCAGCGCCATCTCGGCGGCGATCATGCCGCCCATCGAGTGGCCGGCCAGGTGCGGGCGGCTCAGCCCGAGCGCGTCGACCAGATCCCAGCCGTGCAGCGCGAAGTCCAGCATGTCCTCCAGCAATTCCTCGCCGGTGGAGTCGCCGTAGCCCGGCCACTCCGGGCGCGAAGACGTGATAGCGCTGCGCCAGGCCGTCGAGGAACGGGTTGTCGCGCAGCAGCCCGCCGGCGCCGTGGAAGAACACGACCGGCGCGCCGCTGCCGCCCTCCAGCACGCGGCAGCGCGTGCCCTTCTTGGTCTCGACCACCTGCCACTTCATCGCGCCCACTCCGCGCCGATCTTCTCGGCGCCCGGACGGCGCTCCTCGGGACGCAGGCGATCGTCCATGGGATGCATCCACCAGCGGTCGTCGTGCTTCCACTCCGGCCACAGGTCGCGCAGGTGCGGCATGACCTTCTCGGCGAAGAGCTTGGACGGAGTGCCGCGTCTTCCAGTCCGGCATGTTGCCGTTGTGGAACAGGCAGAACAGGTGGCCGATGCGCAGGCCCTTGATGCACTTCCTCGAGCTGCTGGCGGACGGTCTCGGGGCTGCCCGCGATGATGAAGCGCTCGTCCACCAGCTGCTTCCAGGTGAGATTCTCGAGAATCTTCTGCCGCGCCATGCGTGAGCTGGGCCAGCGCGCCGTACTTGATGGTCGCCATCGTGCGGTAGCCCGGCCGGATCGGCGAAGGGCGGGAAGACGTGCAGGCACCGGTTGAAGAAGTAGAGGACAGTGCTCGGCGTAGAGCCGCTCGGCCTCGGCGTCGGTGTCGGCCACGCAGATGATCTGGGCGAAGGCGGCGCGATAGGGCGACTCGTCCTTGCCGCGCTTGGCCACGCGCTCCCAGTAGCCGTCGAGCAGCGACTTGCCGCGCAGGTAGCCGAAGAACGACAGGTACGAGTAGTTGTAGTCGTGGTCGAGGCAGAAGTCCCACGTCTCGATGGAGCCGCCGCCCGGGATGTAGATGGGCGGGTGCGGCTTCTGGATCGGCTTGGGCCAGCAGTTCACCCAGCGGAGCTGGTTGTACTTGCCGTCGAACGCGAACGGCTCGTCGCTCGGCCCACGCCTTCATGATCAGGTCGTGCGCCTCGCGGTACTTGTCGCGGGTGAGCGCGGGGATCTGGCCGTAGCAGAAGTTGGTGTCCATCGGCGTGCCGACCGGGAAGCCGGCGACGAGCCGCCCGCCGGAGATGCACGTCGAGCATCGCGAACTCTTCGGCGACGCGGATCGGCGGGTTGTAGCCGGCGATCGAGTTGCCGATCACGCAGATGCGCGGCGCGCGACGTCCGCCGGGCCAGCGTGGCCGCGATCAGGTTGGGCGACGGCATCAGCCCGTAGCCGTTCTGGTGGTGCTCGTTGCACGCCGATGCCGTCGAAGCCGAGCGTCTCGGCGTACTCGAGCTGGTCCATGATACGTGTGGTAGACGTGGTGGCCCTTCCGCGGGTCGTAGAGCGTGTTCGGGATGTCGACCCACACCGAGCGGTGCTTCTCGCGGAAGTCGTCGGGCAGGTACGGCCACGGCATCAGGTTGAACCAGGTAAATTTCGTGCCGGTCTCTCCTTCGACATGGGCCAGCCGAGCCACTCGCCGCGCGGCCCATGACCCACTCCGAGATCCTCGCCCTGCAGCCACGGCAGATGCTCGGTGAAGAGCGCGATGCACTCGTAGTAGCGTGCATGGCATGCGCGTGAGGTCGGTGCCCCAGAACGTGCGCTGCGGGCCGAAGGCGTCCACCAGGCGTGCGGATGCGCGGATGCAGGTCGCGGTACGGATAGGACTCAGTCGACAGCGACAGCATCCCCGAGGCCTTGAGCGCGACGTTCGGGCGCTTGGCCAGCGCGCAGATGGCGGGCAGGATCGTCCCAGAAGTTCGGCCTTGCGCCGGTCGAGCCCACGTGGTCGATCACCAGCTTCAGGCCGGGATGCGCGGCGGCGATGCGGTCGAGGATGTCGAGCGCGCTCGGCATCAGCACCATCAGCGGGATGCCGGCCCGCTCCGCCGCCGGCCACAGCCAGTCAGCCGAGCCGTCGGTGAGGAACGGCCGGTTGTGCTCGTTGTGGAAGGTGAAGCGCATGCCGAGCATGCCGGGCTGCTTCTTCCAGTCGGCGACCAGCGGCGCGGCTGGCGGGATCGCGCAGGCCCAGGCGGCCCATGACGGCGAAGCGGTCCGGGTACAGCGCGCGCTGCCTCCAGGGCGAGATCGTTGCGATCGCCCTCCACGCGGGCGAGCACCAGCACCATGCGGCGCACGCCGGCGAGATCCATCTGGAACAGCAGCGTCTCTCTGACTGATGGGGTACGGGCTTCTGCGCCTCCTTGGCCGCGACCGGGCGGCCATGGCCGATTGGGGCGTATCGCGCGCCCCAGATGTGCACCTGCGAGTCGACGATGTTCGTGCTTTGGCGGAATCCTAACTGGTGCAGCCGACCCGGCGCGGCAACTCTGCCGGCAGCCTGAAGCCCTGCCGCGCGAGCAGCTTCCAGCCCCGTTCTGCTTTTGCCAGACCTGAAGCGCGCCGATCCAGGTGGTCGTCTGCTTGCCATCGAGCTCGGATTCGGACAGGTAGATGTGACGCGCGATGGCGGCATCGCCGACCGGCCACCTTCAGCTCGGGGAACGCGAGCGACTTGACCACCTGCTTGCGGAGGTCATGACCCCGTTGATGAATTGCTCCTTGGTCTCGACCCGTGCCGTCAGAATGGCCGCAGCTGATCCTGCGGGGCCGCGACCTGCCCCAGCCTGGCCTTGTCGGCCTCGAGCAAGGCCTTGCGGAGGATCTCGACGCCCTCCCGGTGACCGCCGACTCGTCGGCGGCACGGCGCCCGGCGGCGCCGCTGAGCAAGGAAGTCCCAGAGCTTCACCGAAGCGCAACGGCACCCGCCACCGTGAAAGTCGCGACGACGTTACGTTCATGATGTCCTCCCCGTTACAGGTCGATCAACGCCTCGAGCCCGTGCCCGGCCTTCCGCCTACAGACCCGCGAGAGCGCCGGCTTCATCTTGAGGATCGCGTCGATGTGCTCGCGCGGAGAGAGCCCCGAGCCCATCGTGTTCACGGACAGATGGGTGGCACCGAGGTCGCGCCACTCGCGCGCGCGCTGGGCCCACTCGGCCGGCCCACCGATGGAGTAGGTGAAGCGGCCCTCGATCCCCACGGCCGAGGAGCGGCCGCCTCGCCTCCTTCATGTAGCGCGCGCACGCGATCCAGGATCTGGCCGCGCCTCGTCGCCGGGCTGGAACTGTGGAAACCAGCCGTCGGAGATCTGGGCCACGCGCCTGAGCACGGGCTCGCGCCATGCCGCCGATCCACACCGGGATGGGGCGCTGGACGGGCAGCGGATTGATGCCGGCGCGGTCGAGGTGGTGGTACGCGCCCTCGAAGCGTCACCACGGGCTCGGTCCAGAGCTTGCGCATGACGGCGATCTGCTCGCTGACGCGCCGGCCCCGCGTGTGGAAGTCCTCGTTCGAGCGCCTCGTACTCGACGTGGTTCCAGCCGATGCCGACGCCCAGACGCAAGCGCCCGCCGGTGAGGACGTCCACCGCGGCGGCCTGCTTGGCCACCAGCGCGGTCTGGCGCTGGGGCAGGATCACGATGCCGGTCACCAGCTCCAGCCGCTGGGTGCAGGCGCCCAGGTACCCGAACAGCACGAACGGCTCGTGGAAGGGGCTCTCGTCGGTGTACGGCGGGCGACGGCCCAGCGTGTCGAAGCGCTCCAGCGTGCCGCCGAGCACGTGGTCGAAGACGAGCAGGTGATCGTAGCCGGCGCCCTCGGCGGCCTGCGCGTAGTCGCGGATCACCGGCGGGATCAGAGCCGATCTCCGTCTGCGGAAACACCACGCCGAGTCGCATGATCTTGCCCTTTCGTGGGTGTCGGTCGCTCGGTAGGTCGCCGAGCCTACCACGAGGGGCGAACGGAGTGCAGCGTGACGCGCTCGCTCGATGGAAGGCCTCTCCGTCCTTAGCCCTTCAGAGCCGCTCAGGCGGACGCCTTCGACGATTCTCCGGTTGGCGACATTAGTGAAGAACGACGAGGAGGGGGGATGGCGCTGAGGGATGGCGCCGGCCATGGCAGTCGGGCCGTAGGACTCGGCGGCGTAGGCGCTAGCGGAGCAACGCCAGCGCGACCGGCAGCGGAAACATCTCCGGCTTGTTCAACGGCGATGAGGGCCAGAGGAAGTCGTTCCAGGCGGAGCCGGAAGGCGAAGATCGCCAGCAGCGGCGAGGACGGTCTGTGACAGCGGCAGGACGATGCGCCAGAAGACTTGCCAGGCGTTGGCCCCGTCGATGCGCGCGGCGTCCTCCAGGCTCGCCCGGCATCGTCACGAAGAACTGGCGGAGCAGGAAACACGCCGAACGCGAACGTCGTCGCCGCCTCCGGCAACGATCAGACCCTGGTAGGTGCTGAGCCAGCCGAGCCGCTGGGTGAGGACGTACTGGGAGACCAGCACCGCCGCGTTGGGGATCATCAGGCTGCCGACGCAGGAGCACGAAGACGAGGTCGCGTCCGGGGAAGCGCATCCGCGCCAGCGGGGTAGGCGGCCATGGCCGCGGTGGTCACCACCAGGATCACGGTGCCGATCGCGACGACGAGGCTGTTCAGGAACGCGCGGCCGATGCGCGCCGTGCGCGCTGGTGCTGAACAGCACCTGCGATAGTGGCCCGCCGTGGCCGGCCACGGGATCCACTCGGGCGGCAGCGCGGACGATGTTCGCGGTCGAGCTTGAGCGAGGTGACGAGCACCCACGACCGGCACGCAGCCAGAGCGAGCGTCCAGCGTGACCAGGGCGCATGGTGAGGACCAGCCAGCGCTGGACGGTCCAGGCGCGGGGCCGGTGGCGGTCACTCGTTCAGTACTCGGTGTGGCCGCGGAGCAGAGCGGAACTGCGAGCACCGAACGCCAGCATCGATGGCGAACAGCACCCACGCCATCGCCGAGGCGGCGCCGAACTGGAAGAAGTTCTGGAACGCGGTCTCGTAGAGGTGCTGCACGACGGTGCGCGTGGCGTCGCCGGGGCCGCCCGCCCGTCAGCACGAATACCTGGCCGAAGAGCTGGAACGAGCCGATGACGTGCGTGACCATGACGAACAGCAGCACCGGGCGCAGCAGCGGCGGCGGTGATCGACCAGAAGCTCCGCCAGCCGCCGGCGCCGTCGAGCGCTGCCGCCTCGTAGAGATCGCGCGGAATATCCTGAAGGCCCGCGAGGTAGATGACGCAGGTAGTAGCCGGTCACCCACCACACGGTCGTGACGATGATCGCCCACATCGCCAGTCTGCGGATCGGCCAGCCACGAGCGCGCCGGCACGCCGCAGCCGCCGCAGGTAGTAGTTGAACGGGCCCGACGACGGGATCGAGCAGCCACAGCCAGGCCAGGCACGACGGTGACGACCGAGAGCGTGAACGGGAAGAGAAGACGCTGCGCAGCGTGTTCCGGAGCGCGCCGCGATTGAGGCGCGAGCGCCAGGAGCAGCGGGATCACCAGCACCGGCAGCGTGCTGGCCAGCGCGTAGAACGCGGTGTTCGAGAGGCTGACGTGGAAGCGCGTGTCGTCCGCCAGTCGCGCGTAGTTAGCGAAGCCGACGTACTGCTGGGTGGCTCGACCCAGTCAGGCGTTGGTGAACGACAGGCGCAGGCCCTCGAGCGGCGGATAGAGGCGAAAGCGCCACGAACAGCAGCAGCCCCCGGCGCCAGGAACAGATAGGCGGTGCGCGTCTGCCGGCGTCGCCGACGGCCGAGCGCGCGGCTCACGCCGCTACTCGCGGCAGCGCGTTGATCTGCTTGGCCAGCTCCTCCATCCGCCGCCTTGGCCGGCTTCTGGCCGGTGTACATGCTGCTCGATCAGCGGCCGCGTGACGTTCTCGGCGGCCACCCACTTGGGCGTCGGCTGACCGACCTGCCAGTTCGGCGCCTGGGCGAGCAGCGTGCGCAGCACGGGTCGGCGGTCACGCGCGGGTCGGTGTG
>ERZ1370068.943-contig-10862_pt1 | contig 32973 bp, 44 predicted proteins | sample MGYA00561227_ERZ1370068 | MGnify/ENA primary metagenome ERZ1370068 (study PRJEB38410, sample SAMEA6850437) | metagenome | study: Metagenomic assessment of the ecological functions of the soil: analysis of the soil microbiota associated with the...
CCGAGATCCCACGAATGAGTCGGCGCGGGCAGGCCGATGCCGTGACCCAGCCCGGGCGTGCCGCAATGATGCCGGCGCGGTGAGCCTGCCGTGTTTCCATCGCCAGTCGAACGTCACCTGAGTTTCGCCGTCACCCGGCAGTGTTCGAGGATGATACTTTTCCGGGCCAATGCATAATCGATGCTTTCGCGCGCGGCCAGCGCATCATCGACGTCATGCGCCAGGCGCTGGCAGCGCTAGCCGAAGCGCATCACATCGGCATCGTTCACCGCGATTTGAAGCCTGAGAACATCATGCTCGAACCGCTGCGCAGGTCGGCGGCGACTTCGTCAAGGTGGTGGATTTCGGGCTCGGCTAAGATCATGGAAGGGCCGCGCACGGCCATCACCACGCCGGGCATCATTTGCGGAACGCCGGACTACATGGCGCCCGAGCGACAGGTCGCGGCGCGGCGTCATCGACGCGCGCGCCGACCTCTATGCGATGGGGATCATTCTCTTTTCAGCTGCTCGACCGGGCGTGCCCCCTTCGAAGCCGACACGCCTGACGCAAGTCGTGCTCATGCACCTTTCCATCCCGCCGCCCGATCCGCGCGCAGGTATCGCCGCGAGCGCAACATCCTCGAGTCGCTGGCCGACGTCGTGCGCGACTCGCTCAGCAAAGAGCCCGACGATCGCTGGACCTCGGCGACGGATATGGCGCGCAGGCGCTCGCCGACGATTCAGACCGAGCTCGAGAGTCGCGGGCGCATTGCATCGCTCGCGCCGTCCAGCGATTGCCCGCTCGTGCGGGCAGGTGGTTCCCGGCGGGCAGAAGTTCTGCGGCGAGTGCGGAGACGCGCATCAGCATCCTGCCCTCGTCGCTGCGCACGACGACGCGCCGGCGTCGGGCAAACCGCCTCGGGGCCGAGCGGGCGCCCCCAGCCCGCCTTGCCGCTCACCCACCGCCAAAGAGGACCTCGCCTTTCTCGAGCACCACCGAACCGAGCTGCGCTCTTCGCTCACGGCGACGCGGATCGTCGGGCGAATCTGGGGTCGGCAAGACACGCCTTCTGCGCGGAGTTTCTGGCGACCGCCAGAGAGCGCAGGCGACTTCGTGGTCGAGACGGGACCCGACCCGTGGTGGGCCGAGGTCGGGTACTACGCGGCGCGGCGTGCCATCGGCCAGCTGGCGGGGCTCGGTCCGGCGGGCGGCGACGAGAGACTGGGCCGGGGCGAGCGCCGAAGCGCGAGCGCGCGGCATCATCGAGGTGTTCGGACGCGCCGACGCCCTGTCCTCCTCGCTTCTCACGCGAGTGAAGCGGCGCTCCACCGCGGCCGAGGCGCTGCGCTGGGCGCTCACGCGCCGCGCGCGCGCCGAGCGGGCAAGAGTCGCGTCGTTCTGGCCATCGACGATTTGAATCGCGTCGACGGCGCGAGCCGCAACGCGCTTCGCCGACGCGCTGAGCGAGCCGCCTCTCGTGCCCGTCCTCACATCGTCGCGACCCGTGCCCGCCTTCGACCCCGGTTGGTCGAACGGATCGGCGCGCGCCCATCGCGGGGCTCCCCGACCAGCAAGGCGGCGGAGCTCGACCGTCCCTACGGGGTGGGCGAGCGCATCTCGCTTCTGCCCGGTGCGCCCGATCCGCATCACACCACCGTGCTTCCGCTTTACCTCGATCAGCTGGTGCGCTTCACGTTCGAGGGCGGGAGCAGCCCGCCGGCCTGAAGCTCGCGCCGACTTGGTAGCGCTCCGCATCGAACGGCTCGCGCCGGCGCACGCGCCGCGTGCTGCAGCACTCGCCGTGCTGCGGCGACGACGTCGATCCGCGCCAGGTCGAGCGCTGTTCGCAGCGACGCGGCAGCGAGCGACAGCCCGACGAAGCCAGCAGGCGGTGGTCGCCGGCATCGCGCGCCCTCGAGAGGCGCAGATCATCGAGCGATCCTGGCGAAGGCTTCGCCTGCCACGCACCCGCTGGTGCGCGGATCGCGCAGCGCCAGCATTCCGGCCGCGGTTCCGGCGCGAGCTCAGATCGCCGCTGCCCGCGACGCCGAAGAGAACAACCTCCCCATCGAAGTGCGCGCGCTGCACACGTTCTGAACGCGCAGGACTCGTGTCTGAGGCGCTCCTCCTCTCCGAGCAGGTGGTGACGGAACTGGGCGCTGGCGTGGCGACGCGTCGAGGCGCGGTACTGTGGTTCCATCGCGGCTCGAGCTCGCGCGGCGCGAGCTTGTTCCGCGGCGAGCTCGACGATCCCGATGCGGGCGGTGCTGATCTTCAGCCGCAAGCTCGGCGAAGCGCTCGACCGTGGCCGGCGAGATCTCACCGACGCCGACGGCGTGCTGCGCGAAGCGCTCGATCTGGCCGGACCCTCGGGGCCCGACCGCGCCAAGGTGCTGCGGCGCGCTGGCCAACGTCGCGCACGAGCGAGCTCGTTCCGGCGAGGCGCATTAACTACCTCAGCGAGGCGCTCGAGCAAGCGTCGAGATCGGGTGCTCAGATGGAGCTGGTCGCCCGCTGGAGGACCTGCGCACGCGCGTGGGCTGTGCCGTGGATCCCGTACATCGCGCGCTGGGACCTCGACAAGACTTACACTGCAGACCGAGTACGCGACGTTGCGCGATCTCGTCCGCACGGCACTTCGAGCGCCCCGACCAGAAGACGCACCGTTGCCCGGGCGCGCGCCACGCTCCTGTCGCGGAGATCGCGCGCCACCGGCGCTTCGGTGCACATCCTTTCCGGCAGCCCCGAGCAGCTGCGCGCCAAGCTCGAAGAGAAGCTGCGGCTCGATGGGCGACCGCGCTGGGACAGTTCACCGCTGAAGCCCAACCTGCGCAACGTGCTGCGGTTGCCGCTTTCGCGCTGGTTCGCGACCAGAGTGATCAAGCTCCCTGCGCTGCTTTCGGCGCCAGCGCTGCTCTCCGTCGTCCAAGAGGACGACCGGCGCAGCCTTCTCTGCGCGAGGTTGCTGATCGGCGACGACGCCGAATCCGACGCCGCTGTCTGCCTGCTCTACGCCGACGTCGTCGCCGGGTACGTCGTCGCGGCGCAGCGAGCTGGAGGATCATCTCGACGCGGCGCCGCCGCCTACAAGGACGCCATCGCCGACGCTTCATGCCGCTACGCGCGCACTCGTCGAGCGCGGCGACGCGGTGGAGCGACATTCTCGATCCACCTCGAGACCGCCAGCCCTCCCAGCGATTTCGCGCCTTACGGGCGCGCGCCTGCGTGCCCTTCTACAATTACCTGCAAGCAGCCGTTCGTCTCGGAGGAGGACGGGCGTCTGCCGCCCGCCGCCGTCATCCGCGTGGCGGTCGATCTGGTGCTCGATCATCGCTTCGACGGTGAGGCGCCTCGGTCGCAGCTACCTCGATCTGTGGCGCCGCGGGCCACTTGCGCGGCACCGGGGCGGCCGGCCATCGGGCGCGCGTTCCACTGCCATGGCCGAGGTCGCGCCGCCTCCCAGGCGCGCGAGATCGAGAAGATGTGCCGCCGGCTCGATGACGTGGCGAGCAGCATCGAGCGCGGCACCACCGCCGCGCGCGCCCCTCGACTACGTCGCCCTACCTCGAGCGCCACGGTCGCCGCCGCCGCGCTTTCGAGTAATCGTCCTGCAGCGTGGTGCGCGATCTGTTGCGAGCGGGGACCGCATGCAGTGGTGTTAGACTCGGAGTCCTGCATGTCTTCACTGCACAGTCGCTGTGGTGCGGCTTCGATGCTCGGGGCTCCGCAGGCCCTTCGTGCTGGGCGGCACGGCGCCGCGTCTACGAGCGCGCCCGCCCCTTCGGTGTCCGACATCTCGCGCTCGAGATCGACCTCGACGCCGCCAAGAAGAGCGTCACCGGCGTGGCGCACGCGTCGACGTCGAGCGTGTCGGACGCCGCGGCGACCGAGCTGTGTCTCGATGCGGTCGGGCTTCGAGATCGAGTCAGCCGTGTTCGTGGGCAAGAAGAAGACCGCCATTCGCTACGTCTCACGACGGCAACACCGTCCGCCTGCCCATGCGCCGCGAGACGTGCGACGGCCAAGATCGCGCATCGCCTACCGCGCCACTCCCGCGCGCGGCTCTGTTTTTCTGGAGCCCGGACGAGCACGTCAAGGATCGCCCGCGCCAGGTGTGGACGCAGTGCCAGGACGAGGACGCGCGGCATTGGTTTCCCTGCCACGACAAGCCGCACGTCAAGATGACGTTCGAGCTCTCGACGTGCAGGTGCCGCGCGGGTGGTTCGCGCTCTCGAACGGCGAGCTCTGGTCAAACGCGACGACAAGCCGAGCGCCAAGCGCGTGGCGCTACCACTGGAAGCATGACGAGCCGCTGCCGAGCTACCTCGTCACGCTGGTCGCCGGCGAGTTCTCCGAGATCGACGGACGGCAAGGTCGGCGGGCGTGCCGGTCACCTACCTCGTGCCCAAGGGGCGCGAGGCCGACGGGCAAGCGCACCTTCCGCGCGCACGCCGGAGATGATCGAGCACTTCGGCGAGCTCATCGGCGTCCCCTACCCGTGGAACAAGTACGCGCAGGTCGTGGTCACCGACTTCATCTTCGGCGGCATGGAGAACACCACCGCGACGACGATGTACGAGCACATCCTGCTCGACGAGCGCGCCGCGCTCGACGTCACCGTCGGACGACCTCATCGCCCACGAGCTCGCGCACCAGTGGTTCGGCGACCTACGTCACCTGCCGCGACTGGTCGCACGGGCTGGCTCAACGAGGGCTTCGCCACGCTTCTTCGAGCACGTCGATCGCGAGCACCACCTCGGCGTGGACGAGTACGAGTACGGCGCTGCAGCGACGACCTCGAGCACGTACTTCGCCGAGGCGCACGGCCGCTACCGCCGTCCCATCGTGTGCCAGGACTACGAGGCGCCCGATCGACATCTTCGATCGCCACCTCTACCAAGAAGGGCGGCGCTCGTCCTGCTACATGCTGCGCGCGCGACGCTCGGCGACGACGTGTTCTGGCGCCGGCGTCGCGCGTACCTGACGCGCGCACGCCCGATCGATCGTCGAGACGCCGCGACCTGATGCGCGCGCATCGAAGACGTCTGCGGGCGCGGGCTCGAGCAGTTCTTCGAGCAGTGGGTCTACCGCGCCGGTCACCCCGAGCTCGAGGTGAAGGTCGAGCACGGACGGGCGAGGTCTCACCATCGCCGTCAAGCAGGTGCAGAAGATCGACAAGGAAACGCCCCTGCTTCGCTTTTCCGCTGACCTAAACCGCCGCTCCGGAAGGGGGCGCCAGCGAGTTCGCCGTGCACGTGCTCGCGGGATCGGATCTCGGCGAGGTGCAGCACGAAACCGATCGCGCCCGGTTCGTGGGCCGCGGATCGAGTCGCGGCGCCGGCCGCGCTTCGCGGCCAGGACCCGCTTCGGGAACCGTCGGCTACGTGCTCGATCCCGTGTTCAGCCTGCGTCGACGCGTCACGCTCGCGGCCGCGGGGCCGGGCGACCGCTGCCTTCGCGACCGCCCATGCCCGATCGCACGACGAGGCGCTGGCGCTCCTCGCCAAATACCGCGAGCCGGTCTCGATCGACCAGGCGTTCTTCCTGGCGCGATCGCGCACCGATATCGAGCTCCGCGAGTTCAACTTGTCGCCGATTCAGGCGATGCGGTTCCAGCGGCTGGCCAGCCGGATGATTCATCCCGACTCGCGGCTACGATCGGTGACGGCGATCGCCCGCAACCGCCTGCCGATTCGCGAACTCTGGAAGCACGGCATCTCCGGCGACCTGCCGATCCTGCTCGTGCGGGTGACGCAGCCGCGGGACGTGGATCTGGTGCGCGAGCTGCTGACCGGCCACGAATACCTGCGCCGGCGGGGATATCGATCCGAGCTCGTCATCCTCAACGAGCACGGCGCGAGCTATCGCCAGGAGCTTCAGGAGCAGCTGATCCGCTTGTGCGCCAGCGGACCGTGGGCCACGTACGCCGATCAACCAGGCGGTGTATTCCTCCGCTCCGCGACCACCCTGTCCGACAGACGACCGCCAGCTGCTCGAAGCGGTCGCCCGCGCCGTCTGCGACGGACGGATGGGGTCGCTCGAAGATCAGCTGCGGCGCGCCCAGCGACCGGCGATGCTCCCGGCGCCGTTCTGTGGCCACGGAAGCGCCGCTCGACGTGCCGCCGGTTGCCCGACCTCGAGGGGCACCGCCGGCCGGGCCGGCTGCAGTTCTGGAACGGCTTCGGCGGCTTCGCGCCCGGATGGCTTGCATCGTCACGAGATCCAACCCCGACGGGCCGGCTGCTGCCGCCCGCTCCGTGGACCAACGTCATCGCCAACGCGAACTTCGGCTGCATCACCACCGAGCGCGGATTGCGGCCCGTACCTGGGCCGACAACAGCCAGATGCGCCGGCTGACCCCGTGGTCGAACGATCCGGGTCAGCGATACGCCGAGCGAGGCCATCTTCATCCGCGACGAACGGACCGGCGTGTTCTGGGTCGTGCGACGCGGCGCCCCCGGCGGGCGAGGGCCGCTATCAGCGTCGTCCACGCCTTCGGCGCCACCACCTACCACGCGCATCACGACGAGATCGAATCGACGCTGAACGTCTTCGTGCCGCCGAGCGACGCGCGCGTCAAGATCGTCACCCTCGATCTACGTCACTCCGGATCGCGATCGCGCGAGCTGTCGGTGACGTTTTACGCCGATGCTCCAGCTCTCCGACCGCCGGCCGCCGCGCGCGCCGCTGATCGTGACCGAGCAGGACACCGAGACGGCGGCGCTGTTTTGTCCGCTACCGGGGATCGGAGCCATTGGCGGCCGGGTCACCTTCGTCGCCGCCGATCGCGACAACGTGAAACTGACCAGGCGATCGGCTGGAATTCATCGGCCGGAACGGGCGGATTGGCGATCTGGCGGCGATGCACCGCGTCGGCCTGTCGGATCGGGCTCGGCGCGGCGATGGAGCCCTGCGCCGCCATGTCGACGACGCTGCTGGTGCCGGCGGACGAGCCGGCTGGATCGTCTTCGTCATCGGCGATGCCCACGACGAAGACGAAGCGAGGACGCTGATCCGGCGGCACGCCTCGAGCGGCGGCGCCGAGCATGCGCGCAAGGCCAGCGACGAGCAGTGGCGCGCGATGACGACGCGGGTCAGCGTCTCGACCCCGGAGCCGGCGCTCGATCTGCTGATGAACGGCTGGCTGCTGTATCAGACGCTCGGCTGTCGAATCTGGGGCCGCTCTTCCTTCTATCAGTCGAGCGGCGCGTTTGGATTCCGCGATCAGCTTCAGGACGTGCTCGCGCTGATTCCGGCCGATCCCGCAATTGCGCGCGCCTACATCCTCAAGGCCGCGAGCCGGCAGTATCGGCGAGGGCGACGTGCAGCACTGGTGGCACGAACCGCTCCGGGCGAGGGCGTTCGGACCAGGTGCTCCGACGACCGGTTGTGGCTCCGTACGCCGGTCCTCGAATACGTCCGCAGCGACGGGTGACGCGGCCATCCTCGACGAGCCGGTGTCCTTTCTCAGTCCACCGACGTCGCAACCGGCTCCCACGGCGTGTTCGAGCGCCCGCGTTCGACCGACGAACGCTTCAGCCTCTTCGAGCACTGCGCCCGCGCGCTCGACGTCAGCCTGGTCGTCGGCAACCACGAGCTGCCGCTGATCGGCACCTTCGGACTGGAACGACGGCTACAGCCAGATCGTGAGTGGAGGGGAAGGGCGAGAGCGTCTGGCTCGGCTGGTTCCTCGCCGATTTGCTGCCCCGCATGGCGGATGATCAGCCAGGGAGGCGCCGCGACGCCGAGCGCGCCTGAGCGCTATCACGTCAAGGCGCTGGAGCTGCGCGAATCACTCGACCGCTCCTGGGACGGAGCGTGGTACCGCCGCGCCTGCGCTCGACGATGGGACGCCGCTGGGCTCCTCGAGCAACGAGGAATGCCGCATCGATTCCATCGCCCAGTCATGGGCCGTGCTCCGGGCGCTGGCGATCCGCTGCGGCGGCGCATCGCAATGGACGCCGTCGATCGGCTGCTCGTCGATCGCCGCAACGGGCTGATTGCGCCGCTGACACCTCCTTCGAGCGCATGACGCCCGAGTCCCGGCTAGCATCCAGGGCTACCCGCCGGGGTGCGCGAGAACGGCGGCCAGTACACGCACGCGGCGGCCTGGGTCATCGCGGCGTTCGCGCGCCTGGGCGGAAGCTGGTACCGCGCTCGAGCTGTTGCGAATGGTCAATCCTGTCCTGCGGATCGGATGACCGCCGACGATTGCCGGCGCTACCTGCTCGAGCCGTATCTGATCGCGGGCGACGTATACGGCGCCGGGCCTCATGCCGGGCGCGGCGGGTGGTCAGGATATACGGGATCGTCCGGCTGGGTCTATCGGGTCGTGCTCGAGGAGATCCTGGGGATCAAACCTCGAGTCGAATGCGATCCGCGTCGCGCCACGGCTGCCGAACGAGTGGAGGGGCTTCACGATTGCCTGCGGCGACCGCGCGGCACGCTGACGATTGACATCGAGAACCGGCCGGGAGCCGGCGCCGATCGCGCTGCCCAGGTCGAACTCGACGGCATCGTGGTGGCGGATGGGCTCCTTCCGTTGGATGTGACCGGTGATCATCACGCCCGGGTCAGGCTCGAGCCCGCCAGCGTCGAGGCGCAGTCCGTCAGCGTGCCCTCAACCGTCGAGCCATCGTGAACCGGTACGGTTCCTGCTCCTTTCTCCGCGGGCGGCTGCAACCGCAGTCGGGCTCACGGACGACGCGACTCTTCAGGTCGCGTCGATGCTCACAACAGGAAAGGATGCGGACGATGAACACGGACATCATCAGCGGCAAGTGGAAGCAGCTGAAAGGCGAAGCGAAAATACAGTGGGGCAAGCTGACCAACGACGAGCTCGATCAGGTCGAGGGCCACTCGGACAAGCTCGTCGGCCTGATTCAGGAACGCTACGGATACGATCGCGACCGCGCCGTCGCCGAAGTCAATCGCTTCTTCGAGAGCTACGACACGCCGGCCTAGCCAACGACCGCAGGTCGTGAACGTCCGGCTAAATCGTCGGACGGCCCGTTCGGCGCGCGAGGCTGGCCACGGTGGCCACGAGCTCCGCCGGGTCCACCGGCTTGGCCAGGTGGGTCTGATAGCCGGCCAGCGCGCGCGCCGACGGTCCTGCACTCTCGCCAGCGCGGTCAGCGCGGCCGCTGGAACGGACGCGATCGGACCGTTCATCTGCCGCACCCGCGACATGAAATCGTAGCCATCCTGATCCGGCATGCCGACGTCGCTGACGATGACGTCGGGCACGAAGCCGTCGCGGATGCTCTGCAGCGCTTCCTCGACGCTCGCCCACGCGGACACGGCCGCACCGGCGTCTTGGAGCAGACGCTGGACCAGATCGCGCCCGTCGGGCTCGTCGTCGATCACCATCGCGACGACGCCAGTCAGCAGCGTGTCCAGCTCGCCCGTAGGTTCGGCGCTCTCGGACTCGAGCCTTCGTCCACCCGACAGCGCCAGCGGCAGCTTCACGGTGAACAAGGAACCCTTGCCGATCCCCTCGCTGGTGGCGTCGACGGAGCCGCCAGTGCATCTCCACCAGATTTTCGACGATGGCCAGACCCAGCCCGAGACCTCCATGCCGCCGCGTCGACGATGAGTCGCCCTGGCGGAACCGCTGAAAGACATAGGGAGGAGCCCGACCGCGATGCCTTGCCCCTTGTCGCTGACCTGCAGCTGCGCGCAGCCCCGGTCTGGCGCAGCGTGACCTGCACCATCCCGCCGCGGCTGCTGAACTTGATGGCGTTGCTGACCAGGATTCCACACGACCTGCTGCAGCCTGACGGGGTCGCCCTGCACGATCGGCTCGTTCCCGAGGGATCCTGACCAGGCGTACGCCTTGGCGTCGGCCCCGGCTGCGCCGACGTCACCGCTTCTTCGATGACCGAGCCGAGATCGACGCGCTGAATGTCCAGGCGCAGTTTGCCGGAAACGATGCGGCTGACGTCGAGCAGGTCGTCGATCATCTGCGACTGGCGGCAGCGAGTTCCGATCGATCACGTCCACCGCCTTTGACCATCGTGTCGTGCGACTGGTCCTGCTTCCAGCACGCCAATCCATCCGACGATGGCGTTGAGCGGCGTCCGCAGCTCGTGGGAGAGCGTGGGAGGAATTCGTCCTGACCCGCGCCGAACGCTCGGCTTCGGATCGGGCGGATCTCTCGCTGGCCAGCAGCTGGTTGCGTTCGTCCTCCGCTTCCTTTTGACTGGTCACGTCTCGCGAGAAGCAGACGATCTTCGCCACCTGGCCTTCCGAGTCGCGAATCGTCGTCACGATGACGTCCCACCATTTCGCCGCGCCCTTCGCGGTCGGGCACAGCCCCTGGAAGCGGGCCTCGCCGGCGGTCGTCGCCGAGGCCAGCGCGCTGGCCGCCAGGTTGCGGCTCTGTCCCCACAACTCGGGCCACGATCGGTCGTGGAAGTCGTCGAAGTTGTCGATCTCCATCAGCCGCAGGCCGGGCTGGTTCATCGAGGCGAGGCGGCCGTCCGGCTCCAGCACCTGGATGCAGTCGCCCGGAATTGTCGAGGATGCTGCGGTTGAGGGTCGCGGTTTCGGCCAGCTCCTGCTCGGCGGACGTGGCGAACTTCTCCGCGCGCAGGCGCATGTTCATCTCGCCCTCGAGCGCCACGCGCCGCTGCTCGAAGCTGCGGCTGACCGCGCTCGCGGCGATGGCGAGCGCCGCCGCCATCAGCAGGCTGACGAAGCCAAAACCCACTGACGCCCGGCGCGCCAGCGCGCCTCGAACGCCCGCTCGTCGAGCAGGGCTCTCGGCCCGCTTCATGTCGGAGGAAACGCGGCGAATCTGGTCGCATGATCCGCCGTCCGCCTCCCGCGGCGAACCGATCGGTGGCCGCTGCCGCGTTGCCTGCGCGCATCTGCTCGATGACCGCCCGCAACTCGGCGATCTTGTCCCGGCTGAGGCGTGTCATCTCTCGCGCCCGTTCGGTTTGCGGCGCGTTGTCGGCGACCAGCGACTCGAGCTGGTGCCCACGCCGACGCGGCGATCCTCGGGACCGCGTCGAGGTAGCAGGGCGAGAAACGTCTCGGACTTCGTCAGGAGGAAACCGCGCTGGCCGGTTTCAGCGTCGAGGAGCCCGGCGAGCAATTCGTCGATGGTCGTCAGCACCTGATAGGTGTGCTCGACCCGATGCGTCGCCTCGGAGAAGCGGACGCACCGCCGCAAGGCCAGCCCGCCCGAGATGAGCAGGACGACGATCGCGATGTAGAACGTCCAGCGCCACCGGTGAGAATCGATTGGAAGTGGAGCCGCGGAAGGCGAGAGAAACATGGCCCATGGCCGAGCTGGCCTTACGTGCGGCGCATCATCGCCGAAGCCTCTTCTGTCTGCTGACGAAACCTTCCATCGTGGGCAATTGTCCGGGGCTCGCGGCACTGGCCGACGGCAGAGCCTCGCGGGTGTGCATGCGCCCCTGCGACATCAGAGCAAAACGCTCGCCACGCCGATCGGGTCCGGTGAGATCTATGCAAGACCGGCGAACCGGATAGACTCCGTGAGGCACCACTCGTCATGACGATCCCCGACGCCTTCGAAACTGTCGAACACCTCTCGGCGCGCCTTGCCGAGGAGCACCACGACGCTCGCCCAGCGCTGGCTCGAACGCCTCGAGACGCTGCTGCTCGTCGAGCCGCGCGAGGTGCTTCCGTCGCCGCAGATGCTCGATCACATCCCGGCGCTGATTCTGGAAGTGGCGGAATACCTGCGGGCGCCCGAAGGCGCAGGAAATCGCCGCCAACACCGCGGTGATGGCCAAGGCGACGGAGCTCGGTTTGCTTCGCTTCGACCAGCGTGCGTCGGTCCACCAGCTGCTGCGCGAGTACTCAGATCTTCGCCGAGATCCTCGTGAGCGGTTTTTCGCCGACGAGCTTACTGCTGCTCGGGTCGCGCGCCGACGCGTCGGCGGCGGTGCGCGCCATCAGCCGCGCCACCCAGGCGGTCCGCGTCCTGGAACAGCAGACGGTGGACGCGTTTCGTCACCAGTGCACACCGAGATGATCGAGCGCCAGACGGCGCAGCTGCGAAGCTTCAGCCGTCTGCTGAGCCACGAGATCAGACAGCCGCTCAGCGTGCTGCAGGTGCTGTCCCGGCTGATCCCGATGCAGCAGACGGATCCTGAATCGGCGCGCCTGGTCCAGACCCTCGAGCGCAACGTCATACGGCTGGCGGAAGTGGCGGGCATGCTGGAACGGCTGGCCCGGCTGACGCGGAGAACCGAGGCCGCGCCGAACGAGCAACGCGTCGATTTGGGAGCGGTCGCGCAGGACGTGGCTACAGCTGGCCGACATGGCCCCTGGCCCGGGACGTCACCATCGAGATCGACGCGACGCGTTGCCGGTTCTCCTGGCAGATGCCGGGCGATGTGGAGCTGGTGATGATGAACCTGCTCGCCAACGCCGTGAAGTACAGCGATCCATCCAGGGACGGACGTGCGGTACGAGTCCCGCCTCGCGTCGACGCCGTCGGAGGCGCGGATTCGAGATTGCGGACAATGGCATCGGCATTCCGAAGTCGAAGCTGGACGTCATCTTCCCGATCAGTTCGTTCGCGTCCACGCCCATCTGGACGACGAGCTGGGCGCGCAGGGGATGGGGCTCGGCCTGTCGATCGTGCGCGAATGCGTGGTATGCGATGGGCGGCACCATCACGGTCGAGTCCAGCGCAGAGGCGCGGCACGACGTTTACCCTCGGCTGGCCGCTCGGCGCCGATCGGCCGAGCGCCGCCGGACCGGACTGAATCGCGGGTCCGCGCTCAGGCGCTCAGGGCGCCTCGGGATCGGTGATCCCGCATTCCTTGATCTTGTCTCAGCAGCGTCTTGTAGCTCACGCTCAGATGCTCCGCCGTCTTGCGGCAGTTTCCAGCGGAAGCGCAGTAGCGCCTGTTCGATCGCCTCGCCGCTCGGCCTTCATCGCCGCCGTTCGCGCCATCGCCTGCAGGTTGATCGGTCCGCTCGACTCCGCCGCTTCCTCGGCCGGCGGCGTTTGGGCTGGAGGCGCCGCGGCTGGCTGCGCGGTGGTGCCGGGAGGACGGCCGGGGGCGGCGCGACCGGAGCCGGAACTCTCGCGGGCATCGATGCCCCGGCGCCGACCGCGCCAACGCCGGCTGCCGCGAACCGACCGCGACCGGCTGCCGCATCTCGACCGCGATCTGACGAAGCCGGGCCAGCTCGGAGAGCACGAAGCCCTCTTCCTGCAGCACGACGTAGCGCTTCACCATGTTTTCGAGCTCGCGGATGTTGCCCGGCCACGTGTGGTCGGCGATGGCTTCCATCAGGACCGGGCTGGGCCGGACCGCGGGCCGGCGATAGACGCGCGCATATTTCGAGAGGAAGAACTCCACGAGCGGCGGAATCTCCTCCGGCCGCTCGCGCAGCGACGGAACGCGCAGCTCGATGACCTGCAGCCGGTAGTACAGGTCCTCGCGGAACGCGCCGTTCCGCATCATCGTCTTCGAGGTCGCGGTTGCGTCGCCGCGATGACGCGCGACGTCGACCTCGATCGGCCGATTGCTGCCGAGGCGCGTGAACTCACGATCCTGCAGCACGTGGAGAATCTTGGCCTGCAGTGACAGCCGGCATCTCGCCGATCTCGTCGAGCATGATCGTGCCGCGCTGCGCGAACTCGAACTTGCCGACGCGCGTGCGACTGCGGCGCCGGTGAACGCGCCGCGCTCGTGGCCGAACAGCTCGCTTTCGAGCAGGTCGGCCGGCAGCGCCGCGCAGTTGACCTTGACGAACGGCTTGGACCGGCGATCCGAGCGGCGGTGGAGCTCGCGCGCGATGACTTCCTTGCCGACGCCGCTCTCGCCGCGACAGCAGCACGTCGACGTCGCTGTCGGCGACGCGATCGACCATCGCCATCACCGGCCGCATCGCCGCGCCGGACGCCCAGCACGGTCTGCGCGCCGTCAGGGTCCTCCGACCATCTGCGCGCCGAGGCGCGCCACTTCGCGCGCTCAGCGACTCGCGCTCGAGCGCGTTGCGGATCGCCGCTTCGAGCGCCGCCTCGCCGACGCCGTCCGGGTCGCCGCGGCTTGAGCACGTAGTCGGCGGCGCCCAGCGCGCACGGCCTCGACGATCGTGTCGCGGGCGCTGCCGGCCCGACAGCATGATGACCTGCGCGCGACGGATGGGCGTGGCGGATCTGCCGCAGCGTCTCGAGTCCGTCGAGATCGGGCATCATGACGTCGAGCAGGATGACATTGGGCGCAGCTCCGCCCGTAGGCCTCGAGCAGCTCCGCTGCCGCTGTGGAACACGTCAACCGCGTAGCCATGGGTTTCGAGCAGCGTCTTCAGGAAATCCGTGAACGCCGGATCGTCGTCGACAATCGTCAGTCGCGCCGTCATGATCGGCTCGAACCTCCAGGGAAGCGCCACGCCGCCTGCGCGCGCGAACCGCGGCGAGGCTCCAGACGCGGCCGCCGTGCTTCGAGCAGAAAGTGCGGCACGCCAGCGGCAGTGCGATGGCGTGGCCGCCGCGCCACGGATCGAGCGGCGGGCGGCGTGCGCAACGAGCAGCGCGCGCGCTCCGCTGTCGTCGCCCATCAGGAATCGCATTTCCGTATCGGTGTGCGAGATGACAGCGCCACGGCCCTGCCGACGGCGGCGGCGCGGCGAATGGCGCAGAAGATGGTTGCGATCGCATCGGCGAGCCGGCGTGATATCGAGGGCGCGGATCTGCGCCTGGCCGTTGGCAATCTCGGCGCCGATCGGAAATTTTTCGGAACACGACGACTCGGCGGCGCCGCGCACCAGCGCGACCAACCGGTCGAGCGGCGCGGCGGCGAGCGGCAACCTGTCCGACACCGCTGGTGCGGCGAATGCGCCGACGCGTCGCTGCACAGCCGGCTCATCTTTCCCAAGCGCCTCCATCGTTCTGTGCGAACGCGCGCTCGCGGTCCGTGGTCGAGCTCAGCCTGTTTTCTCGGAGCAGTCGCAGATAGCCATGGGCTACACTGAGCGGCGCCCGCAGGTCGTGGATGAGGAGATTCAAAGCCTTTTTCAGCGTCGGCCTGGTATTCTTGGAATTGTTTCTGGCACAGAGATTGTAACTTTAAGTAAAAGCAGAAGTTGACGTCACTGGCGTCACTGCAGTCCATGCCACTTCCTCGCATCCTCATCGTCGACGACTATCCGGACGCCCTCGACGTCTGGGGATTCGTACTTGCGCGCGGCTGGATTCGAGGTCTTCATGGCGTCCGACGGCAACAGCGCGTTCGCCGAGGCGGTGCGACAAAGACCCGACGTGATCGTGATGGATCTCGAACTCCCGGAAAGTCGGGCTATGAAGTTGCCCGCGACCTCAAAGCGCGGGTGGACACACGCTCGATCCCGTTGATTGCGGCGACCGGATACTCCCACGCCAAACAGCTCGATCTGGCGCGAGCGTCGGGATTTGATTCAGTAATTGTCAAACCCTGCGACCCCGAATCGCTTGTTGCTGAGATTCGGCGGATGTTACCCGAGCCCGAGGCGGCGGCGTCAGAAGCCACGAGACGCGAAACCGCCTGAAAAGACAATATCACCTGCAAGGACTGAGCAACACCCTTCCCTTTAGAGTAGCCGGCTACCTCGGCCGACACCCTCAGCCCATCGAAAAGCTGGCACGAAGACTGCTCAAGTCCCCGAGCGGAGATCGCAACCCAGTGACCTGACCAGCCAGCGTGCCCTCGTCATCATCGCCGCCGCCCTTTCGATTCAGACGCTGCTGATGATTGGCGCCGTCGTCGCGGCCGCGATCGGCTGGAAGCGGATGAGCGCGGCGGTCGATCTCGCGATTGCGCGCGCTCGAAGAGCACTTCAACGACTTCAATTCGCGCCTCGACGAGCTGTCGCGCCACGTGCGGACCGCGGTGCAGACGGTGGCACACTGGAGCGACCAGGCGAGCGGACTCGCGGACGAGGCGGGCAATGTCGTCCTGATCGATGGCGTCGGCGGTGGCGGCGCCGAGGGCGCTGTTGATGGCCGGCGCGGCGACGGCGGCTTCGAAGATTCTGTCACGGTGGCGGCGGTCGCGGCGCCAGGCGGTGTCGGCGTGAGCGCGATGCCAACAGGCGTCGAATCTCTCAAGTCAGGAGCGGGTATGTCGTATGAAGCGAACTATGACAATGGTGCAGCTGGTTTTGCCGCGGGCGTGGTGACTGGCGCCATCGTCGGCGCCGGGGTGGCACTGCTGCTGGCGCCGCGATCCGGCGCCGAGCTCAGGGAAGAAGTCGGCGAATCGTGGAAGACGCTGCGGGATGCGGTCGGGCGTCGCTACCGCGAGATCGCGGATCGCGCCGGCGTCGAGCTCGACAACATCCAGGAAAAATCGACCTGGCCGCGAGCGCCATCGAATCGGGTGCGAGCGAGGTCGTGGAAGCGGCAGCCAACGCGCGCCGCGCAGGCGGACCACGGCGTCCGCGCGGAGACGAAGCGTAGGCGCCTGAAGTTCGAAGGAGGTTGGAGGTCACATGTTGGAACACGATCCTCGTGCTGCTCATCGTGCTGTGGTTGCTGGGCGTGGTGAGTTCCTACACCCTGGGCGGGTTCATTCACCTGTTGCTCGTGCTCGCGATTGCCGTGGTGCTCATTCCGGCATCATCCAGGGCCGCAACCCGGTCGTTTGAGCGCGCTGGCTTGGCACTTCATTTGCTGACTCCCTAGCGACTCTCCGCTCGGTTCTGCGCTCTGCGGGCCGACACTTTACCCTTCCCCCGATGGGAGGCGCTCTTTGCCTCCCTCGCCATCTTTCTCACTGGAAAGAATTTCTAGTGCGGCGACAGGACGTCCACGATTCGAGCCGCAATCCCGGTCATCGGTTCGGTGAGCGGCGACCGCGGGCTGACCGTCTGGAAGCTGCCGCCCGTGGTGCGGGCGAGTGCGCTGGCATGACTTCCGGCATGCCGTTGCCGCTCTTGATCACCAGCGCGTGGCCGGAGGCATGCCGCCGCTGAACCTGGCCCAGCCACGCGCTGAACGCGTCGCCGTGCACGGTCACGCTGCTTTCCGTTCCGTCGCCGGTCACGATGACGAAGATCGAGGCGGCGGTCGGCGGCCTTGCTCATGAATCGCGCGTCCACTCTCGAGCAGGCCGTCCATGAGGGGCGTCGGGCCGCCATCGGACAGCAGGCCGGCGATGGATTCCTTGACCTTCTGACGATCGGTCGTGGGTGGCACGCGCACCTGGATTCGGCGTCCGGTTGTGACGAACAGGATGTCCGGCCCTGGCGGCAGCGCGTCGATGAACGCTGCCAGGCCGGCGCGCAATTGCGTGAGGGACGCCGAGGTGCCGGCGCTGGTGTCAACCAGCAGGGCGACCCGGGCCGGTTCTAACGCCGCGGCCGGTTGTTGACCGGCCGATGCGAACGGGATGGCCGCCGCGGTCAGAGTGGGACCGCAGCGAACGCCGCCGCTAGAACCTGACGTGCACGCCAATGGCAATCGGCATCGCACCACCGCGAGCCTCCGGTCGTTGATGATTTCCAAGGCCTGATGCTGACGAGATCGTCGACCTGCGACAGGCCGCCAGTGTGCCGGAATGCGAGCTGCAATTTGAGGTCGGCGCGCTCGCTGACCCGGCAGAGCACGCCGCCGTTGACCGAGAAGATGAAGGCCGCGGTGCCGTCGTAGCGAGGTCGGTGGCGTATTGAACGACATTGGCCTGCGTCGCCGCGAACACGCCGTTGATGCGCGGAATGTCCGCGATGCCGGATCATCGCGCCGGCGTAGGGACGCATCTTGCCGCGCAGTTCGAAGTAGCGCCGGTAGCCGCCCTCGATGCTCCAGACTTCGTAGTCGTCGAAGGTCCCACAGGTCCGACGTTCCCGCCTTCCCGATGAGGACCGCGTCCGAGCCGCTCCGCTGATACGTGAAGTTTGGCCCTGACCTCCGCGTCGTCGTTGAGAGCGTAGCCGGCGCCGATCTGCCACTGCACGCCGGTGCCGTAGACGGCGCCGAACGACTGCGTCTGGAGGACGATCGGCACGCTGTTGATCGTGCCGATGCCGGCGGCGATGAAGTCGCCGCTCAGGCCGATGTCCCAGCCGATCGATCCCTCGATGTTCCATTTCGTCTCCTGGGCAACGGCAGGCGACGGGGTCATCAGGCACAATGAGAGCGCAACCAGCGAGCATGCGGCGAATGTGACTTCACGAGCGGCACCTCCAGAGACGATCGGCAGAAAGGTGTCCGACGGACGAGCTTTGGCGTCGGCGCGCGGACGACGGATCGCGTTCTGACGAGCGTACGCCGTTTTTTGCCGAAATGGCTTACAGGCTGGAAAGGCAAGAGAAGTGATCGAATGAGTCAGACGAGCGCGTCGCACGTCATCGAAACGTTGGTGCCGGAGGTGGGAATCGAACCCACACGACCGTTGCGGTCACGGGATTTTGAGTCCCGCGCGTCTGCCAGTTTCACCACTCTGCCGGTGTCAGCGCAGCTGACGAGGAACAGCCATCACAGCGTAGTTGAATCGTGTGCGTTCGCCAAGATCCCGCAGCGTCCGTCGCACACCAAGTGAGCGTCACCGGCTTCGATCGGCGCCGGAGCGCAATCGCGGTCCGAACAGCCACTGAAACCGAACCCGGCGGCGATCGCGAGCGTCCCGACGACCGGGTAAGTACCATGGCTCCGCCATCGCGGAACAAACGGTGTCCGCGCGCCGCCAAGCGAGGATGTGCAATCCTCGGAGCCGGTAGTTGACGAAAATCCTGGATGGGCTTGACGCTAGCTGGGCAGTATGCATCATCAAGCGTATCCGCAGCTTGCACCGGATCGGCCCGCGGCCCCGCTGCCGTCCGGACCTGTCGCTCCTGTCACTGCAATCGGGCGTTGCGTTGTGCAACCTCTCCCCACGATGTGGTACTTAAGGTCGCACGAGCGCCGACATCAGTTCGCCTGAACTGGCCAAAAACGGCCGTATTCTGGCCATTTTGCGTTGAATTCGGGCGGCGCGTCGGCTATACTGAATGAACTGCCAGCACGACTTGGCCTTCCAGTAGATAGCGCTTCCAACAGGGGGAACCGTGACGTTTGAAGTCGGCGACAAGGTCATTTACCCGAATCATGGTCTCGGGATCGTCGAGCGCATCGAAGACAAAACCATCCTCGGTACCACCTGCGGCTTCTATCATCTCCGCATCGTCGCCAACGACACGACGGTGCTCGTGCCCGTTGGCAAACGTCGACGGCGTCGGCCTCCGCCGCGCGATCAGCGACGACGAAGTCGAGCGGCTCTTCGGCCTGCTCGGCGACGGCAAGATCGACAACCACCAGAACTGGAAGGGGCGCTTCAAGGACAACTCCGACAAGATGCGCAGCGGCTCGATCTACGAAGTCGCCGACGTGCTCAAGAGCCTGACGTTCCTCGCCAAGTCGAAGAGCCTGTCGTTCCGCGAGAAGCGCATGCTCGATCGCGCGAAGTTCCTGATCATCTCCGAAGTGTCCGAAGTGATGCGCGAAACGGCAGCCGCCATCGAGGCGCGCGTCGATCGCGCGCTCGAGCGCTGCTTCACGGTCAAGGCGCGCACCGCCCGACCACGGCGGCCTAGCGGGCGAAGGTCGCCAAGGCGGCGCCGCGCGCTGTCGCGCGCGGCAGCCGCCGCGCGCCGCGCGGTCCCGCGCGTCGTAAGCGGAGTCGCTCGGCTGAAGCCTTCGCGCTCCAGGGTTCAGACGGCCGCCAGCCTCAAGCGGCTGGCGGCCGTTTTCGTTTATCATCCGCGCCGCGTGCTCAGCACTTCATCGCCGCCATCCGTTCGCTGGCTACCTATGTCGGCGTTTCGCTGTACGTGCTGATCGTGGCACCGCCGGGGATGCTCGTCGCCAGCCTGTTTGGCGCCAAGCGTCACCTCTACGTGCTCGGACACCTCGGCGTCCGGCTCGGCCTCGCGCTCGAGCGGCATCCGCTACCGCGTCGCCGGCGCCGAACATCGTGCCGCTCGATCGCGCCGCCGTCTACTGCGCGAACCATCAGAGCAACGTCGATCCGCCGGTGCTCTTCGACGCGGTGCATCCGCAGATGCACATCCTCTACAAGGCCGAGATCGACGCCATCCCGCTGCTCGCGCGCGCGTTCCGCTACGGTGGGTTCATCCCCGTCGACCGGCGCAACAAGGAAGCCGCGATGCGATCGATCGAAGCGGGCGCGGCGTCGATCCGGTCGCGGCAACTCGTTTCTGATCTTTCCGGAAGGCACGCGCAGCCGGACGGCCGAGCTCCTGCCGTTCAAGAAGGGCGGCTTCATCATGGCGATCAAGGCGCAGGCGCCGATCGTCCCGGTCGCCGTCCAGGGCGGCCGGGCGGCGATGCAGAAGGAGCCGGATCATCCGGCCCGGCGACGATCAGCATCCGCATCGGCGAGCCGATAGAGACCGCGGGACTCGGCACCAGCGATCGCGATGACTTGATTGATCAGCATGGGACCGCATCGAGGCGCTGCTGGCCAAGGGTCCGGTGGTAGACTGACTTTGCCAACGCCGCCTGCGGAGATCCCCGTGCGCCGAGTCACATTCATCGTCGCGCTCCTGGCCGCCGCACTGGTCCATGCCCAGGATCCACAGCCGCGGCCGGCCCAGCAGGCGCCGCCGGCGACTCCGACGTTCCGCACGGAAGCCAACTACGTCCGCGTCGATGCTCTATCCGACGAAGGACGGTGCGCCCGTCGACAATCTCACTCGAGACGACTTCGAGGTCCTCGAGAACGGCCAGCCGCAGAAGCTCGAGCAGTTCGAACGCATCCTGATTCGCGGACACGTCCCGCAGGAAGAGCGCCGCGAGCCGAACACGGTCGAGGAGGGGCGTCAGGCGGCACAAGACCCGCGCGCACGCGTCGTTCGTGCTCTTTCTCGACACCTACCACGTGGACGTCGGCGCATCACGGCAAATCAGAAGGCCGTTGACGAGATGCTCGATCGCATGCTGGGCCCAGACGATGTCATCGGCGTGATGACACCGGAAATGTCGCCGCGGGACATGGCGTTCGCGCGAAAGACCACGACGGTCGACGGATTTCTCGAGAAATACTGGCACTGGGGCGAGCGGGATCGCATGAATTCCACCGACCCCCAGGATGCCCAGTACGGCTATTGCTATCCGAATGTCCCCGCCGGGGATCGCTGCACGGATCAAAACGGCATCGCCGCCGAAATGATCGACCGCCGTCACGAGGTTCGGGTTCTGGCGCCCTCCAAGATCTCGTTCGTTACCTGCGAGGCGTGCGCGAAGAACGCAAGGCCATTCTTGCGGTCTCGAATGGCTGGCTCCTGTTCCAGGCCCAATCTTCAGCTCATGCGCCCGCTCAAGTGCGAGGGGGTGCCGACCCAGCCGGGCATATCCGTGGATCCGCGTAACGGCAGGCTGACGACGAAGGACCCCACTCAAGAGGCGGCGTCGAACGCCTGCTCGATCGATCGCACCAATCTCGTGCTCAGATCGACGACGACCGGCTGTTCCGCGAAATCCAGGACGAAGCCACCGGGCCAACGCCTCGTTCTACACGATCGATCCGCGTGGGTTGGCTGTATTCGATACGCCGATAATGCGTACGGATGTTCCAGGGCCGCCGCCGCCGCCGGTTCCACTGTCAGCCGATTCGGCGATGCTCAGGGGACGCATCACGGCGCTGCGTACGCTCGCGGAGGCCACTGACGGCCTGGCCATCGTCAATTCGAACGACCTTTCCGGCGGCCTGCGCCGCGTCGTCGCCGATCTCTCGTCGTACTACCTCATGGGGTACTACTCGAGCGGAAAACTGGACGGCAAATTCCATTCGATTTCCGTCCGCGTGAAGCGCCCGGGCGTCCAGGTGCGGGCGCGGCGCGGGTATCTCGCTGCCACGACCGCGGAAGTCGAGCGGACGGCGCGGAACAGCGGCGCCAGCGTACCGGTATCGGCGAAGGATGCCGAGGCGCTGGCTGTCGAATCCGCGCTCAGGCCGCTCAGTTCGTTTACAAAGGAGGCGTCGCTGCGGCTTCGGGCCGCGGCGGGGTGGAAGGCGAATTCGCAGTCCGTGGTCTGGCTGGTTGGCGAGCTCGGATCGGCGGATGCGTGGCGGCTCGGCGCCGAAACCGAAGTCACGCTGTCGAAGGAAGGGGAGACGCTCGCCAGTCAGCACCTGAAAGTGCCGCCGGGCGTGCGCCATTTCCGCGTGATGCTGTCGCCGGCCAAGCCGCTCGCCCCGGGCGACTACTCCGTAAACGTCATGACTCCGCGCCACGTCGCTGCTCGCGACCACCAGCGACCTCGTGCCGTTGACCGTTGCCGCGGCCCCGGCCGTCAGCGGCAGCCTGATCTTCCGGAAGGGCCCGTTCACCGGACTGAAAGAAGTGCCGACGGCCGATCTGCGGTTCCGGCGGAGCGAGCAGATGCGGATCGACATTCCCGCGGCGGCAGCGGCGGCGGATGCGCCGGGCTTGGCAAAACTCCTCGACCGCAATGGCAAGACGATGGCGGTGCCGCTGTCGGTGGTGTTTCGGGACGATCCCGACGGCTCGCGCTGGGCGACGACACAGGTGCCGCTGACGCCGCTCGGGGCCGGGGACTACATCGTCGAGATCACGGTGGGCGGGGACAAGACGCTGACGCCCTTCAGGATGGTTCAGTAGGGTCGCTCGGCTAAAGCCTTCGCGCTCCGACGTCCATTTAGCCTTCGTGCGCCGACGTCCATTTGGCCTTCGCGCTCCGATGCCCTTAGCCCTGAGCCCTTCCCTTGACGCTCCGGCCAGCGCCCCCTTAGCCCTTAGCCCCGGAGCCCCAAGCACCTACCCTTACGAGCCTCCCGTCGAGAAGGTGAGCGTCCACGGCTTGACGGGCTGACCGTCGGTCCCCCAGGATGCCTTCGAGCAAGTCCACCTTGATGGTCCTGAACCGTTCCAGTGGCTTGGTAAACTCTCACCTCGAGCACGCGGTTGGCGCCGCTGTACTTGCGTCGTCAGCGTCGACGCCAGGAGTGGTCGGTTCGCCGCGCTCGCCACGGTTTGCCGACCTGGAGGTAGCGGGCGCGAACGTGTCCCTTGAGCGTCTTCTGGTCGAGGTCCCTCGAAAACTGGATCCGCACGAACGCAGACTGCAGCACGTCGGTTTCGTCGTCGGTCGGCGTGCTGAACACGACTTCCGGTGGCGGCCCGACCTGGACGCGAATCGGCTCCTCTTCGGTCAGCGTTTCCTGCGGCGGTTTGGCGAACTTCAAGCTTCCCGCTTCAGCGTCCAGCCACAGCAGTCCGCGGCTCTGGTGAATCGTCCCGCGAATTTCGAGCCACCGGCTGGTGTCGAGGCGCGAATCGAGAGCCAGCTCGATTTCCTTGTTGTTCGAGTCGCGAAGCTTGGGCCGCATGTTGACGACCCAGATCGCCGCGTCCGCGGACCGGAGCACGCAGTCGTAGCGGCTCTTGCCGGGCGCCTCGTGGAGTCCGCCCAGGAGATTTCTGCCTGAATACTGTCCGGCGATCGTGACCTTCCTGATCGAGGTAGCGATTGGGATACAGCACAATCGCCCGAATCGTCGGGCATGGGCGGCAGCGTCGTCGGTGCGACCGCGGTCGCCACGATCGCGGTGACGTCGCCCGGGCGCGGCCACGGCCCGTCAGGATCGAGCTTGAAGGTCGACTTCGAGATCGTAGGTGCTGAGCCGCACGTCGTCGGCCTTCATCCGGCCGATATCCCAGAACTCGCCCCGAACCTCGTCCAGTCCGTCGGGCGCGGTCCCCTTGAAGATCAACCGGATGGATTCGCCCTCGTCCGACACGCGCAGTTCGTCCTTCTCGACGCCGACGGTGGCGGCGATGACGACCGGGCGGCCGTGGTAAAAGCCTGGAAATCCCTTGAGCGCGGAGATGTTGGTGGCGCGCCGGGGATTGGAGCTGCGCCGCCACGCTGGCCGCGACAGCCAGAACGCACAGAGTGACTTTCCTCACATGATCTTCTTCTGAGCCGCGCGCGCCAGCACCACCCCGAGGGCCAGGAACAGGATCGCGCCGAACACCATTCCGGCCGGGCCCTCGTGGACGAACGGAATCAGTCCTGACACGCCTTCGGCGTCATGAATAATGTTACGCCCATAAAGGACGGCGTGCAGATTCCCGCCAGAGATCACTCCGGCGATCAGCCCCGAGCTGTACAACGTCCCGGCGCCGACCTCGAGTTCCTCCTTGTGCCCGGTTTTCCTTTCGACATACGCCCGGACCAGTCCTCCGAAGAAGATCGGCGCGGTGGTCGCGATCGGCAGGTAGGAGCCGACGGCGAACGACAGCGAGTGGATGCCGCACAGCTCGAGCGTGACCGAGATGAACACGCCGACGAGCACCAGGCCCCACGGCAGGTTCTGGCTGAGGAGTCCCTTGATGATGGTGGCCATCAGCGTGGCCTGCGGCGCCGGGCAGCGCCGTCGAGCCGATCCCCATCACGCTGTGCAGGTAGAGCGTCGTCATGCCGATGACGAACGCCGAGGTGACGACGCCGATGACGCAGGCCAGATCTGCTGATAGATCGGCGTGGCGCCGACGATGTAACCCGGTCTTGAGGTCCTGCGACGTGCCGCCGGCCTGCGCCGCCGCGATGCAGACCACGGCGCCGACGCAGATGCGCGATCGGCGCGTAGACGTCGCCCGTCCAGCCGATGCCGACGAAGATCGAGCAGGTGAGGATGAGCGTCGCGATCGTCATGCCCGAGATCGGGTTCGACGACGTGCCGATGAGGCCGGTGATGCGCGACGAGACGGTGACGAAGAAGAAGCCGAAGATGACGATCAGGATCGCCGCGAGGAAGTTGCCCTGCGTCGGCAGCTTCGGCGCGACCGACCAGGAAGATCGCGAGCAGCAGCGTGCCGATCAGCACGACGGCTGAGCGGAATGTCGCGCTCGGTCGCGGATCTGCCGCCGGCGCCGCGCCCGCGCCGAAATCCTTCACGCTGTCGCGGAACGACGGACGACGATCGTCGGGATGGTGCGGGCCAGCGTGATCAGCCCGGCGCGCCAGCACCGCGCCGGCGCCGGTGTAGCGGATGTACGCGCTCCAGATCTGCTGCGCGCTACATCTGGTCGATTCTGCAGCCCGCTCGCCGGGACCGGCGGGAACGGCCCGGGCATGTGGTTGCCCGAGAATCGACAGCAGCGGCAGCAGCACCAGCCACGACAGCACGCCGCCGGCGAACATCACGCCCGCGATGCGCGGGCCGATGACGTAGCCGACGCCCATGTATCCGGGCGAGATGTCCACGTTCAGCGTCGCGTTCGGGAAGAAGCTCGTGCGCGCGGCATCGCAGTAGCCGACGTCCGTGCCGGAAGATCTGGAAGATCCACGACAGCGATTTCCAGAGCGCGCCGATGCCGAGGCCGCTGAACACGGTGGCGGCCAGCGCTCCGCCGCGTTCGCCGGCGACGAGCACGTCGGCGCACGCCGCGCCTTCCGGATAGGGCAGCACGCCGTGTTCCTTGACGATGAGCGCGCGGCGCAGCGGCACCATCATCAGCACGCCGAGGATGCCGCCGGCGAAGCGCCAGCATCGTGATCTGGAAGTAGCTGAAGTAGCTCGGGCCGTACGGCGTCAGGAAGATCAGCGCCGGAATCGTGAACACCACGCCGCCGGCCACCGACTCGCCGGCCGACCCGATCGTCTGGACGATGTTGTTTTCGAGAATCGTCGAGCCGCCGAGCCGCTTGAGCACCGAGATCGCCAGCACCGCGATCGGAATCGACGCGCTGACGGTCAGGCCGGCGCGCAGGCCGAGGTAAACCGTGGACGCCCCGAAAATCAAGTCCAAAGCAGCGCCCGATGACGATCGCCTTGCAGCGTGAACTCGGCGGGCGATTGCGCGGCGGACACGTAGGGCTGGAACGTCGTCGACTGGGGAGCGACGGTGGCCATAGGCGCCGCGATATTAGCACCTGTTTCGCGAGCCGTTCGTGTTGGAACCGGCGTCGTGCCGGGCTCCGGCGAGTACGGCCGGCGCCTTCCGTGCGAACACGCGCGGTTTTGCTACAATTTGGTTCGCCTTGTGAAGCTAGCGAACAAAGTGCCGGGCAAGCCGTCGGCGTCGAAGCAGAGCCGCGGATCAAGTCTCCGAGCTCACGACCAATCGCCTGTCGGTCTACCTCCGCTGCCTCAACGAGACTCGACGACGCGGGCGTTCGCACCATCTCGTCGCAGGCGCTCGCCGAGCAGTTCCACCTCAACGCGGCGCAGATCCGCAAGGACCTCGCCTACTTCGGCGAGTTCGGCGTCCGCGGCGTCGGCTACTACGTCCGCGACCTGAAGCGGCACCTTCGCCAGATTCTCGGCCTCGATCAGCAAGCTGCGCGTCGCGATCATGGGCGCGGGCAATCTGGGCCTCGCGCTCGCCGACTATCCCGGGTTCCGCCAGGAGGGCTTCGAGATCGCGGCGCTGTTCGACAACGCTGAGCGAGAAGGTCGGCCAGCAGTCGCGGGGCGGCGTGCCGATTCACGACATCGACGATCTGAAGAAGATCGCGCGAAGCGCGACGGCATCCGACATCGCGGTCATCGCCGTGCCCGCGCCTCGCCGCGCAGAACGTCCTCAGCCTCGTCGTCGCCGCTGGCATCAAGGCGAGTCCTGAACTTTCTCGCCGGGCACGCCTGGAAGATCCCGCCGGGCGTGAAGCTGAAGAGGCGTCGATCTGACCGTGTCGCTCGAGAGCCTGTCGTTCTTCCTGGCGCAGGGAGAAGAGAGCGAGCGTAGCAGAAGAAAGCGGGTGCACAGGCAACTGTCGCACGTCGACGCGCGCGGGCCGCGTCAAGATGGTGGACGTCGGCGACAAGCCGGTCACCGACGCGCGAGGCGATCGCGCGCGGCTCGATCCGCGATGTCGGCCGAGGCGCGGCGTGCAGATCCGCGCGCGGGCGCGTGAAGAAGAGGCGATCCGCTGCAGACCGCGCGGCTGGCCGGGCATCCTCGCCGGCCAAGCAGACCTCGTCGCTGATCCCGCTGTGCCATCCGCTGCCGCTGTCGAGCGTCAACGTCGAGCTGACAGCCACGACGCGCGCGGCTACGACATCGAAGCGCGGGTGCGAACGACGCGCGCAGACCGGCGTCGAAATGGAGGCGCTGACCGCCGTGGCCGTCGCGGCGCTGACGATCTACGACATGGTCAAGGCGGTCGACCAGTCGATGGTCATCGGCGACATCCGCCTCATGTTCAAGAGCGGCGGCCGAAGCGGCACATACGACGCGAACCCGCATGAACGTCCTCGTCAGGCGTCATCAGCCCGGCGTCGGTCTGGAGTCATGCCCCGGCGTTTCGGTCGAGTCAGCTCCGCGCAGAATTTCCCCAGCACACGCTTTCTCGACGCCTGGGACCGCGACGCGATCAGGCGTCAGCTGCCTGCAGGCCGACGTGGCGTTCACGCCGTTCATCGTCGACCGCGACGTGTTTGCGTCGGCGACCGCGACTGCGCTGGGTGCAGAGTCCCGGCGGTGGGCGTCGGCAGCCTGATGCTCCGCCGAACTGCTCGCGAGCGCGGTCGATCATCACGAGCGCGCAGCGGCATCCGGGCCCGGTCGATCGCCGAACACGTCATCGGCGTGACGATTGCGCTCGGCCCGGCGGCTGCCGCATGCGATTCGCGCCCAGGCGGCGCACCGCGTGGGCGCAGGACGAGCTCGAAGGCCCCGAATCAGGGCGTGCGGACGCTTGACCCGGCCGGCGAATGACGATCGTCGGCCTCGGATTCGATCGGGCTCCGAGGTCGGCGCGTCTGTGCGCGGTGCCGCTGGGCCTCGCCGTGTCGGGCATCAGGCGCCGGACGGCGGCGCCGACCAGCCGTCGCCCGCCGGCGTCCGCGTCCATGGTCCGGGAGCCCTGCTCAGACTGCTGCCGGCGCAGCGACGTCGTGGTGCTGTCGACCGCACACGCCCGACGACGCGAGAGACCATCGGTCGGCGACGAACTGCAGGCGATCAAGCGCGGCGCGCTCTGATCAACATCGCGCCGCGGCGAAGCTGGTGGACGATGCCGCGGTCGCCGAGGCACTAGGCGACGGCCGCCTCGGTGGCGCCGCGCTCGACGTCTTCACGCGCGAACCGCTCGACGCCTCGAGCCCGTACCAGGATCTGCCGAACGTCATCGTCACGCCTCACTTTGCCGCCGGCGCCATGGCCGACTACTGGACGCCGCTCTCTGCTCGTTGTTCGCGAATCTGCGCCGGTTCGAAGCGCGGGCAGACCGTTGCTGAACGTCGTCGACAAGCGAAGCAGAATGCTGAAACGTGAGATTCAGATTCAAATTCAGAATTGTCGCGTGTGGCGTCGGCGTAGAATGATCGACGGATGCGGCGATCTGCGATCGTTGCGGTGTTGATCGGGGCGTGGCTCGATGCGGACAATTGGCATCGCGCCGCTGCAGCAGACGGCGGCGCTTCCCACTTGCTCCTATCAGATCAGCGCACGTCCTACCCGCACGATCGGAAGGCGTTCACGCAGGAGCTGCACTATGGACGGCTTTCTTTGCAAAGGCACCGGTCAGAACGGACGGTCGTCGATCCGCAAGGTCAAGCTCGACACCGGCGAAGTCGTTCAGAAGCGCGATCTTCCCGCCGAGCTTGCACTTTGGCGAGGGAGCATCACTGATGTCTGGCAGCGGGACCTCATCCAGCTGACCTGGCGGTCCCATGTCGCCTTCGTCTACGACCGCACGACCTTCGAGCCGACCGAAGCGGTTTCATATCGCCGGCGAAGGCTGGGGCCTGACTCACAACGGCACCGAGCTGTTGATGGCGCGAAACCAGGCACGCACTGAGCTCCCGCGTTCTCCACGATCCGGCGACGTTCGTCGAGAAGCGCCGGATTGCGGTGACAGCCGCGGGTCAGCCGCTCCGGAACCTGAACGAGCTCGGGTGCCGTGAAGGGCGAAATCTTCGCCAACGTCTGGCAGACCGAGGTCGTCGCGCGCATCGCTCGGACACCGGCCACGTTACCGGCTACATTGACCTTCGCGGTTTTGCTGTCGGCGGTCGGGCGTGCGCGGACCGATGTGCTGAACGCGGCATCGCCTACGATGCCGAACACGATCAGCCTATGATTCGTGACCCGGCAAATGGTGGCCCAAGCTCTTCCGAAATCAGGTTGGTAAAGAAATAGGTCGGGTTGGGTTGGGCGGGTCGAGGTGGGTCACGTGGGTCGAGTAGGGTAGAGCGCCTGCGGCAGCCATGCACGAGGAGCGGCCTGGGAAGCCGCGACGAAGCGTCAGCAGCCATACGCGCTGCTGAGGGTGGGGCCCCAGCGCCAATGAGAAAGACCGCCAGCGACGTTAGCCACGGGCCTGCGTGGGCGGAGGCCTTGGCCCGCCGAAGCCGCTACTGATTCCCAGGCGGAGGCGGCTCGATGTGGATGATCGCGTCGCGGATCTGCGGATAGCGCGCCATCAGCCGATCCTTGACGACGTGCGACAGCGCGTGCGCTTCGGTCGAGGCGCATCGTCGGCGGCAGCCAGACGTGCAGATCGAGGAACACGTGATCGGCGGATCCGCGCGGTGCGGATCTGGTGGCAGCCGAGGACGCCGGGCACGCCCATGACCACCGCTCGATGTCCGGCGTCGGCGATGCACGATCCGATCGCTCAGGATGCCGCGTCGTCGCGCGTCGCGATCTGATACGCCGGCGTGGCCGATGAACCCGGCGACGACGAGCGCGGCCGAGCGGATCGAGGATCGGCAGCCCAGCCGCGCGCCGACGAGCGCCGCGATGACGGTCAGCGACGTCCACACGTCGCCGCGCGTCTGCATCGCGTCGGCCAGCAGCACCTCGCTGCCGAGCCGCCTCGCCTCGCGCGACTCGTATCGCGATCACGAACAGGTTGATCGCCGACGGTCACGATCATCACGACGAAGCTGGCGACGCGTGATCTCCGTGCGGCGTCGATGCGGCCGGTCAGGTGGTTGAAGGCGTTGCGCAGCACCTCGACGATCACGAGCAGCGAGGAACACCGCCACCGCCGCGGCGGCCACGGTTTCGTATCTTGCGGTGGCCGTACGGATGATCTTCGTCGGGCGGACGCTCCGCCGCGCGGACTGCCGACCAGGCCGACGACGTTGGACGCCGCGTCGGTCAGCGAGTGGAAGCCGTCGGAGAGGATGCTGATCGCGCCGCTCGCGTAGCCGAACGCGATCTTCGCGACCGCGACGGCGAGGTTCAGGAGGAGCACGCGGACGAGGACACGCGAGCCGAGCACCGTCGGCTGAGGCTGATGGCTGATGGCTTCGATCGGGTCCAAGCCGCGCGCCGTTTCGCCGCAGCCCTCGAGCCACGAGCCGTCTAGAACACGCGTGCGCGTCGGCACGGGCCACCAGCGGAGCTGCACTTTGCCGATGATGTATTTCTTCGGCACCATGCCCCAGTGGCGGCTGTCGGAGCTGTTGTTGCGGTGATCGCCCATCACGAAGTAGTAGCCCTCCGGGATCACCTGCGGGCCCCAGTCGTCGTGGCTGCGGAATTCGGCTCGGGACGTAGTCGTCGCTGCAGCGGGATGTCGTTGACGTAGACGCGGCCGTCGACGATGCGCACCGTGTCGCCCTCTTCGGCGATCACCCGCTTGACGAACGACTTCTCCGGGTTGAGCGGGTAGTAGAGCATCACGATGTCGCCGCGGCGCGGCTCGCCGATGCGGTAGACGAGCTTGTTGACGATCAGCCGGTCCTGATCCTCGAGCGTCGGCGCCATGCTCTGGCCTTCGACGCGCGCGACCTGGAAGCCGAACGTGACGATCAGGATGGCGTAGACCGCCGCCGAGACCAGCGTCTTCACCCAGGCGACGACTCCTTCCTTGACCTGCGCGAGGCGGACGCCCGGGCTCGTCAGGCGCAGATCGGTCTGTCGACGGCCGACGACGTCCGGCGGCAGCGTCGCCGCTCGGCAAGGCGCGGCGTGGCACTCGGCTCTGGCTGAACGCGGCGGCGTCGTCCGGACGGCGGCTCTACAGCTTCAGGTACTCCCGCAGCCGCCGCGTCTGCGTGCGGCTCACGGGGATTTCCGTCGACTTCGCGTCCTTCATCCTCAGGATGTAGTTCCGGCTGAACCAAGGGACGATCTCCTTGATCTTGTTGATGTTCACGAGATGCGACCGATGCACGCGCCAGAAGACGCTGGCGTCGAGCCGGTCCTGCAGCTCGTCGAGCGTCCGGTAGTTCGACGTCCCGGCGTGCTGGCTCGTGACCACGGTGATCCCGTCGTCGACGCAGCGATGCGTAAATGATCTCTTCGGCCTGCACCAGCATGAAGCGCTCGCCGACCTTGATCGCCAGCCGTTCGCGGCGGTTCTGGCGCTCGGCCGACCAGCTGGACGATCTTCTCGAGCTGTCGCGCGTTGCTCGACGCCCGCCGACCGCGGTCGCACGCCGCTCGGCGACGCTCGACTGCGATCCGCCGCCGCGCGCGGTCGATGCGCGACTCTCGAGCCGCGCCTGATCGACCGGCTTCAGCAGGTAGTCGACCGCGTTCACCTCGAACGCCTCGATGGCGTGCTGATCGTACGCGGTCACGAAGATGATGTGCGACGAGCCGCGGGTGTCGAGCATCCGGCGGGCGACTTCGAAGCCCGTCAGCCCCGGCATCTGCACGTCGAGAAACACGACGTCCGGCTGCAGTCGCTCGATACGTGCGTCAGCGCTTCGACGCCGTTGCCGGCCTGGCCGATGACCTCGACGCCGCCGAGCTGGCCCGAGCAGGTAGCCCAGCTCGTCGCGCGCGAGCTGCTCGTCGTCCACGAGCCACCGCGCGCAAGGTCCATGGCTCAGCGCGGTGACGCGCTCGGGCACGGCGAGCTCCGGAATCTCCACGCCGCGCGCACGTGCCCTGCCCCGGCACGCTCGGTCAGCTTGAGGTGGTAGTTGCGCGCCGTAAATCGTGCGCAGCCGCTCGTTCACGTTGCTCAGCCCGATGCCGCCGCCGAGGGCGTGCTCCAGCCGATCCTCGGTCATCCCCAGCCCGTCGTCGTGCACTTCGATGATCGTGTGGCGTCTCGACGCAGCGTCGCTTGATGGTAATCGCGCCCGCCGCCGACCTTGCGCGCCAGTCCGTGCTTGATCGAGTTCTCGACCAGCGGCTGCAGGATCATGCTGGGGACGATGACGTCGAGCGTCGTCGGGGCTGATCTGCTTGACCACCGCGCAGCTGCGGCCCGAAGCGCGACGACCTCGATGTCGAGGTATTCGTCAACCGACTCGAGCTCCTCGCGCAGCGTCACGAAGTGATCGGTGCTGCGCATCAGCCGGCGCAGCAGACCGGACAGCTTGGTGATCAGCGTCCGGCGCCGTTTCCGGCTGCGTGCGGATCAGCGATGAGATCGAGGCGAGGCGTGTTGAACAGGAAGTGCGGGTTGATCTGGCTCGCCAGCGCCTCGATCTTCGCCGCCAGGAGCAGCTTCTCCTGTTCCTGCAGCCGATGCTCGATGCGCGCGTTGTTCCAGATCTTGATCGGCGTGGCCACGCACAGCACGGTCGAGCAGCAGACCGACGACGCAGCATGCCCAGCGAGCGCCGGCGCCATGTAGAAGAGTCGATGGTGGTCGCTCCAGCGCCAGGCCAGCGCCTGGCGCAGCAGTTCGAGCGCAATCGGCGCCAGCAGCAGGACCGACCTGCCAGTCGATCTGCAGCGAGCCGCACCATCTGCCACGATGCGGCGGAGAATCGTCGTGAAGACGAACGGGAGAAAAGTGCCAGATCGATTCCTTCGGGCAGACCTCGCGGAGGCCGCCGCCGGCGAAGCCGCAGCCGACGGCGAAGGGCAGCGCGATCCATTCGCCGGCGAACACGCGGCGGCAGGCCGACCATGATCCCGACGAGCGCCCCGGCGTAGGGCCCGGCGATGAGGCCGGCGAGGAACGATCCTTCGAGCGTCAGATCGGCGGCGTTGTAGTTCAGCAGCAGCCGCGACACGACGCCGCTGGCGAGCGGAATCCCGAGGCTGAGCGCGAAGGTCAGGCGATCGGGCCAGGCGCGGCGCTCGAAAATGAGGATGTGGCGGAAGCGGCGGTAGCGAACCAAGCAATACGTAAC
>ERZ1370068.5377-contig-4400_pt1 | contig 32965 bp, 50 predicted proteins | sample MGYA00561227_ERZ1370068 | MGnify/ENA primary metagenome ERZ1370068 (study PRJEB38410, sample SAMEA6850437) | metagenome | study: Metagenomic assessment of the ecological functions of the soil: analysis of the soil microbiota associated with the...
GAGGTGCTCATTCGCCTCGATCTGGTGGAGATGCTCAGTGAGGAGGGGTATGACGTAGTAGGCCAGGCGAGTGACGGGGGAAGTCGCCGTGGCGCTGACCACAGATCTCAGGCCTGATTTGGTGGTCATGGATGTCAAGATGCCCAAACTCGACGGGATCAGTGCTGCAGAGCAGATCGCCAGCGAGCGCATTGCGCCCGTTGTCATGCTTACCGCCTTCAGTCAGCGCGAGCTGGTCGATCGAGCGAGCCAGGCCGGCGCAATGGCGTATGTGGTCAAGCCTTTCAGCAAGGCGGACCTCATCCCTGCCATCGAGATCGCCCGCGCGCGGTTCGCCGAGATCCAGGCAGTGGAAGCCGAGGTGACCGATCTAACAGAGCGGCTGGAGTCCCGCAAGGTCGTGGAACGCGCCAAGGGCATGCTGCAAAGCGGCTTGGGCCTCAGCGAACCCGAGGCTTTTCGATGGATTCAGAAGACGGCGATGGATTTGCGTAAGTCGATGCGCGAGGTCGCGGAAGGCGTCATCGAGCACGGCGCAGTCGCAAAGAAAAATAGAGTATTTGCATCTAAGCGCTCTCAATCGTGTAACGAAGGTGCCACAGGCCGCAAAGTTGGCGCCATTGCACAGGTTCAGTCGTAGGTTCGACTAATGCTCGCGAGGTTTGCGCTCGGCGCGGCCTCGCAAAAACGGAACAACCAGGAGGAAATGTGCGAAAGCATAAGTTGGTTCTTGCAGGGGTAACCCTGCTGGCCGCGTCGCTCGCGATGTCGGCATGTGGCTCTCGGGCTGAACAGGCCCCGGGCGGGAGGCCGGAGCGGCAAAGGTCGCCAAGATCGGCGTGATCGCGCCCCTGTCAGGCTCTCTGTCAGCCTTGGGGCATCGGCATCAAGAACTCGGTCGATCTGGCCATCAAGCAGGCCAACGAGAAGAAGACCATCCCCGGATGGACGCTGAGCTCGACGCGCTGAGGATGACGAGGCAAAGCCCGACGTGGGCAAGAACGCGGCCACCAAGCTGGCTGGTGACGATCGAGTGATGCGGTGCGGTCGGTACCTCAACTCCTCAGTCTCGCAGTCAGTGCAGCCGGTTCTCTGCCAGCGCAAATATCGCTCAGGTATCGCCGGCCAACACAAACCCCACTCCTGACGCAGGGCCCGGATCTGTCCAAACCGCAGCGGCCATACCCGACGTATTTCCGCACCTGTACCACGGACACCATCCAGGGCGCATTCGCGGCGCGGTACCTGTACACCACTGCCGGAGTCGAAGACGGTAGCCACTGTTCATGACAAGCTCGCCTACGGTCAGGGCCTCGTGGCGGCATTCACCGACGAATACAAGAAGCTGGGTGGCTGCGGTCCTGCTGGCCGACACGATCAACCCCGACGAATCGGACTTCTCCAGCGTCATCAGCAAGATCAAGAGCGCAGGCCCAGACGCCATCTACTACGGCGGCCAGTACCCACAGGCCGGACCGCTGAGCCAGCAGGCGAAGGCGGCTGGGTTGAAGGTACCGGTGATGGGCGGTGACGGCATCTTCGACCCGTAATATATATCGAGCTGGCCGGTAAGACCTCCAATGGTGACCTCGCGACCTCCGTCGGGGCCTGACAGAGTCGCTCCCGACAGCCAAGCAGTTCATTAGCGACTCACAAAGCTGCCGGCTACAAGGAGCCCTACGCGGCTTATGGCGCATATTCCTATGACGCTGCAAATGCGATCATCAACGCGATGAAGACATCGCTCGCCAGTGCAAGCGACGCCAAGTCGGCACGTTCGGCGACAGTCGATGCGATGGCCAACGTGAGTTTTGAAGGTGCGGCCTGGCAAGGTGGCTTCCGACCAGCACGGCGACGCGACTACCCGCGTGCTGACTGCCTACACGGTCGATGGCGGAGAATGGAAACCGGAGAAGACGGAGGAGTTCAAGTAACCTCCCGCGTTCTTCGTTTCATTGCTCCACACCTAGGGAACGAGGCCTCAAGGTGAGACGGGGCAGGCCCACGATGTCTGCCCCCGGCTCAGGTGTATCTGCGCGCCGACTGGTTCGGCTGGCAACGAGGAGGTGAGCGTGGAACTGTTCTTCCAGCAGCTCGTGAACGGGCTCTCGCTGGGGTCGCTCTACGGATTGGTCGCTGTGGGATACACGGTCGTCTATGGCATCATCCAGCTGGATCAACTTTGCCCACGGAGAGATCTTCATGGATCGGCGCCTTCGGCGCACTCACAGCCTGGCTGCTGATACCTGGAGACTCACTCAGCCTTTGGATGCTACCCGTCATGCTGCTCGCCGGTATGGCGGCCGCTGTAGGCACTTCTCTGCTAACTGAACGATTTGCCTACCGCCCACTCCGCAACGCACCGAGACTGGCGCCCCTGATCACCGCGATCGGTGTCTCCGTCGTCCTTCAAGAGTTCATCCGGTTGTTCTTCGGGCGCATACCGGGCTTCCCCGATGCAAAGAGCGCCATCGTCTTTCCCGCAGATCGACTATGTGACGGGACTCGCGATCCAGCTAGGTCCCATCACCGTCCAGCGCGCCGCACTGTTCACGATAATCGCGCTCGTCATTTGCTGGGGCTTCCTGAACGTGTTCGTCAACAGGACGCAGGTTGGTCGGGCAATGCAGGCGACATCGCAGGATCCCGACACGGCGAGGTTGATGGGGATCAATGTCGACCGCATCATCATGGTGGCGTTCGCGCTCGGCGCAGCCTTGGCCGCGGTAGCCGGTCTGTGTTGGGGCCTGCGCTATACCAATGTCGAATTCAGGATGGGGTTCGTAGCCGGCCTCAAGGCGTTCTACGGCAGCCGTGCTCGGCGGGATAGGCAACATCAATGGCGCCGTCGTGGGAGGCCTCGTGCTCGGGGTTATCGAGGTGATGGCGACCACCTATATACCTGGCCAGTTCTGGTGGGTCGGCCTGGAAGGACGTGTGGGCGTTCGTGATACTGATCCTGGTCCTGGTCTTCCGGCCACAGGCCTGCTCGGCGCGAGGGTGGTGGATAGAGCATGACTACCATGCCGCGGCTGATCACGCCGGAGCGGCAACAGCGATCCGACCCGGCCGCTGGCTGGGTCGGGATTGCTGGCGGTGTCGTCCTGGCTGCCTCGCTTTCTTGCCGTGGGCCTATGCGTTCCAGGCCCTCGACGGCATGTCGCTCTTCGGATATCCCTCGCCCTTGCAGATCTTGGGGATGGTGCTCGGCCTGCTCGTCGCGGGACTCATCATCTGCTCACGGCGTATCAAACCAAGAGGCAAGATCCGGGTTGGCTGGGTACGTGGTGCAAAGGCAGCCGGAACAGGTGCCCTAGTCTTCTTGATCTTGGTCACCGTCGCGATAGCACTTGAGCTTGGTGGCCTGGTTAACGTGGTCTGGGGCGGCTGGATTGCGCTCCTTGGCGCCGTCATCGCCTTCATTGGCACCTAGGCTGATGGTCGCAGACCCGGCACCCACCCTGGAACGCGCGACGCTGCCCGCCTGGCTCGAGATTCTTGCAATCGCGGTCGTCATGGCGGCGGTGCTGTTCGCGGCGGCCTACGTCCTTAACCTCGACGATGGCGGAGCCTTCGTAGCCTTCCTTGCGTTCCTCATAACTGTGATCGCAGTGATGCTTGCGCACCGGGGCGATGGGCTGGCTCTCAGCCGCGTCCCGAAGACACCGTCAGGTGCTGATCTTGTCGGCTTTCGTCGTCGCCTTCCTGTTCCCCTTCACCCAGGGCGGGTCAGATGCCAACATGTCGATTGCCACTCAGATCCTGATCTTCGCGGCCACTGCCATGGGGCTGAACATTGTGGTCGGCCTCGCCGGATCTGCTCGATCTGGGTTATATCGCGTTCCTTGGCGCTGGCGCTTTCACCGCAGCGGTGCTGTCCGCATCGGCATTTTCGACCGCCGAACGTTCACCCGCCGTTCCTTGTCGTCGCCGCTGATCAGCTGGACGCGGTGTTGCGGCGACCCTCGGACTCATCATTGGGTCGCCTACATTGCGAGTGTCCGGGGACTACCTGGCGATCGTGACGTTCGGGTTCGGTGAGATCTTCCGCCTCACCATGGGTCAACCTCGACGGCGAGAATGGGCCTAACATCACGCGCGGGCCGAATGGCATTCCGGCCATCCCCAACCTCTCGAGGTCGGGGGCTTCGACTTCGGCGAAGCCGCACACGATGTCTTGGCTATCGACGCTCGGACGCTTCGCCAACTACTACTTCCTGCTGCTGATTTTGTCTCGCCTTCGTCATTCTGGTGTTCATCACGGCTCAACAACAGCCGGATCGGCCGTGGCTGGGTCGCAATCCGCGAGGATGAGAAGGCTGCCGAGGCAATGGGCGTCAACACCTTCGGCCTGAAGCTGTTCGCGCTTCGCCAGCGGCGCGTTCCTTGCTGGCCTGGCTGCGATCGATCAAGGCTCATCATGGACATCTCCAGTTACGCCTGATCAGTTCATCTTTCTTGAGTCTGCGTTTCTGCTGGCGGCGATTGTGCTCGGCGGTATGGGCACCGTGCTCGGCGTGCTGGTTGGTGCCACGCTGCTGAAGCTGCTGCTCGAGAAGCTGCGCTTCGTCAGCGAATACTCGGCTGATGGCCTTCGCCCTGCTTTTGATCCTCATGATGCGGTTCCGGCCAGAGGGCCTGATCCCCGAGCCAGCGTACGGCAGCTGGAGTTCCACGAGGAGGACGAGGAGCTGGCCGAGCGGATCGAGGAGGAAGTCGAAGAGACTGGCGCATTGAAGGGAGCCAGCGCTGTGACGACTGCAGTCGAGGCTTCAGGCGTGAGCGCGCGGGACTGACGGCTCGGCCCATCCTGGTCGCCGAGAATGTGACGATGCGGTTCGGCGGCCTCGTTGCAGTGGACTCGGTCGAACCTGAGGGTAAGCAGGGGCGAGATCATGGCCTGATCGGGCCCAATGGGGCCGGCAAGACCACGTTCTTCAACTGCCTGACCGGCCTCTACCTGCCTACAGCCGGGAGCGTGGTCTTCGAGGGCGCCGTGCTGCCGCCCAAGCCCTCGCAAGGTCGGTAATTGCCGGCGATGGCGCGAACGTTCCAGAACATCCGGCTGTTCGGCCAACATGACCGCCCTCGAGAACGTGATGGTCGGCCGCTATTGCCGTACGAACACCGGGCCGCTCACATCGATCCTCCGCGGACCGAAGTTCCATCGCGATGAGAAGGCAACCGCAGCACGCGCCCAAGAGCTGCTCGACTTCGTCGGGCTTGGCAACACGACGGACAATCTGGCCCGCCATCTCGTCTTACGGCGATCAGCGGCGGCTCGAGATCGCCCGCGCTCTCGCCACGGATCCCAAGCTGTTGCTGCTGGACGAGCCGACCGCAGGCATGAATCCTCAGGAGACCAGGCAGGCTGAGGAGCTGATCTTCAAGATCCGCGATCGGGGCCTTGGCGGTCGTGGTCATCGAGCACGACATGCGGTTCATCTTCAACCTCTGCGACCGAGTGCTGTGTCTGGTGCAGGGCAGGGCGCTGATCGAGAGGCACGCCCGGCTGAGGTTCAGTCTGACCCGCGGGTGATCGAGGCCTACATCGGGACCGGACCGCGAGGACGCCGCCGAGCTCGAGGAGTTCGAGGAGGAGGTCAGGGCAATGCTTGAGGTCAAGGACCTGAAGGTCGCCGTATGGCCGGGTCCGAGGCGGTCAAGGGGATCAGCTTCAAGGTCGACCAGGGCCAGGTCGTGACGCTCGTCGGCACCAACGGTGCTGGCAAGACCACCACGCTCCGTCACGATCTCGGGCTTGATCAGGCCCGAGTCTGGCGAGATCTGGTTCGACGGGGAACGGATTGACGGCGGACACCGGCACATGAGGTCCTCACCCGCGGTCTGGCGCATTCACCGGAGGGCCGCAAGATCTTTCCGAGGCTCACTGTTGAGAGAGAATCTGATGCTCGGCGCGTCTCGCGCGTAAGGCGATCGAAGCCGGCGTCAGTCAGGATCTCGAACGAGTCTTCAATCTCTTCGACATCTTGCGGGAGAGGCGTTCTCAGCCGGCCGGCACGTTCTCCGGCGGCGAGCAGCAGATGCTGGCGATCGGTCGAGCCATGATGAGCCGGCCCAAGCTGTTGATGCTGGACGAGCCATCGATGGGCGCTCGCCGCTGATGATGCAGCGCATTATGTCGACCATCGTCGAATTGCAGTCCGAAGGTGTGACGCATCCTGCTCGTCGAGCAGAACGCTCGAGCGGCGCTCTCGCTCGCCAACTACGGCTACGTCCTGGAAGTCGGCAAGATCGTGCTGGAGAACACCGGCGAGGCGCTGCTGGTCGATGAGAACGTCCGCAAGTCGTATCTCGGCGAGGACTGACCTGATTGGGGGTAGCGCTCGCGCAATGCCTCTTGATCGCTCGCGTTCAGCCGCTGCGGCATGTTTGTCCGATGCGCCAGTGCGCGAACTAGCGTGCAAGTAAGCCGACGAGATGATCGGCGAGGCAGGAGCATGGCCCCGTGACAACGTCGTCCGCAATTGGTTCTTGATGCCGACCGTCCCGCACGCGGTTGGGGCCGCGGCCGCCGGCGTTTGGGGAGACGAGACCGAGATTGCCAAAGCAGCGGTGGCGCTGGCCAGTCGCCGGATCAGCAAGGCTTCCGATCCGAAGACGACGGCCCGACCAGCCTCTGCGCTGCTGGCCGACGCCGGACAGACGATCACACCAGAAGGACTCGGTGCGGACAAGGTACTGCGCATCATTCGAAGACGTGATCGCGCCCGCAACGCGGGCCCAAGACGATCCGATGAATCTCGGCTACATCCCAGCGGCACCAACTCGCGCGGCACTGGCATTCGATGCCGTCGTGAGCAGCTATAACATCTTCGCCGGCACCTGGGAGTCGGGAGCCGGTGCGATCTTCGCGGAAAACCAGGCGCTGGCGTGGCTGGTCGAGCTCCTCGGCTGGCCCGAGACCGCTGGAGGCTGCTTCTGTTTCCGGCGGCACTGTGGGCAACCTGTCGGCTCTGGTTGCCGCCCGGCAGTTTGCCCGAAACCAGCTGGGCAGGCATCCGGTGGGGCAGTGGCGGCTGGCGTGCACGGCGCAGGCGCATTCGTCTGTTCAGGCGGCCGCGGCAGTGCTCGATGCCGAAGTGGTGATCGTGCCGGAAAATGATCAAGGGCCAGTTGACCGGCGCAGCCTTACGATCAGCCCTCATCAACCCCACGACGTCCTCGCTGTGGTCGCTTCGGCCGGCACCACGAATGCCGGCATCATCGACGACCTCGCCGGTATCGCGAACGTGTGTCAGCGGTTCGGGGTGTGGCTGCATGTCGACGGCGCGTACGGTGGCGCGGCTCTCGCCGCACCCAGCGCGCGCCATCTCTTCAACGGAGATCGAGCGCGCCGACAGCTTCATCGTCGACCCACACAAGTGGCTCTTCGCGACCTATGACTGCTGCGCCTTGCTGTACCGACAGCCCGGAGCTGGCGCGCGCCGCACATTCACAGCATGCGGGGTATCTCGACACGATCGACCGGGAGGTCTGGAATCCGTGGGATTACGGGGTGCACTTGACCCGGCGCGCCCGGGGCTTGCCGTTCTGGTTCAGCCTGGCCACACACGGCACAAAAGCGCTACACGGTAGGCAATCGAGCAAACCCTGACGACTGCTCGTTCGGTCGCGGAAGGAATCCGCGGCATTCCTCAGCTGGAGGTTGCTCTCGGAGCCGACGCTGTCGGTGGTGCTTTTCGAGCGCCCGGGATGGGACGACGCTGCGTACCTGCGCTGGTCCCGGCGCCTTGCACTCGAGGGCCGCATCTTGTGCATTCCGACGCAGTGGAAGGTCGGACCGTGCTCCGGCTCGCTTTCGTGAACCCGGCAACCGAAGCCGATCACGTGCTGGAAGTGCTGGCGGAGACGACCGCGGACCCAACCGGAAGTTAGGCCGTTCGGGCGTTCAGGCTGCCCAGCGCGGGCTGACGAGCTGGCAGGTGACGCGAGCCAGTGCAGACCTGTTTTCCGGCATCGTCGACGATGACGATCTCGTAGCTGGCAACAGTCCTGCCGAGGTGTATCAGCCGTCGCGGTGCCCGTTACCCAGCCGGCTGTCACCGAGCGGTGGTGTGTCGCGTTGATGTCCACTCCGACAGAGACTCTTTCCGGCTGCGCGTACATGAACGAGCCCAGTGATGCGAGAGTCTCGGCGAGCACGCAGGAGGCACCACCGTGCCACAGCCCGTACGGCTGTGTGTTGCCTGCCACCGGCATTCGCCCGATGACCTTCTCTGGTGTCAGCTTCGAACAGCTCGAAACCCATCTTGTCGTTGAGTGCACCGAGCTGGGCGTATTCGGCAGGCACGTCTGGCCGGTCGTCGGTCGAAGTCACGGCCTCAGACTAGACAGAGCTACCGGACATCGCTTCGCCGATGTCCTCTGCGAGGGCCCGCCGACGTCAGTGCACGCAGCCAGAGTCGGCATGTGCCGACGAGGACTCAACCGACTGGGACTCAGTCGACGACTCAGCGAGCCAGCGGGGCTGTCAGCCAGACGCCTGAGCGGCCCAAGCTGATGCTGATTGACGGCCACTCGATCGCGTACCGGGCTTTCTTCGCGCTCCCCGTCGAGAACTTCTCGACCCAGACCGGCCAGCACACCAACGGCGTGTTCGGGTTCACCTCGATGCTGATCAATGTGCTGCGCGATGAGAAGCCGACGCACCTGGGCGTTTGCTTTCGACGTATCGCGCCACACGTTCCGGTCCGAGATCTACAGCGAGTACAAGGCAAACCGCACGACGACGCCCGATGAGTTCAGGGGCCAGCTCGACCTGGTCAAGGAGGTCCTGAAAGCCCTCAACATTCTCTATTTGGAGAAGGAGGGCTACGAGGCCGATGACGTGATCGGCACCCTGGCAACTCGCGCCGAAGCGGCCGGCTTCGATGTCTTGATCTGCACCGGCGACCGCGACATATTCCAGCTGGTCTGCGACAGCGTGACCGTGTTGTACCCGCGCAAAGGCGTCTCCGATCTGCGCGCGCATGACGCCCAAAGCGGTGGAGGAGAGGTACTTCGCGACTCCGCGCGCTACCCCGAGCTGGCCGCGCTGGTCGGAGAGTCCAGCGACAATCTGCCCGGCGTTCCCGGCGTCGGACCCAAGACCGCGGCCAAGTGGCTGGAGATGTACGACGGCCTGGAAAATCTGGCCGCACACGCGGGCGAGCTCAAAGGCAAGGCGGCCGAGGCGTTCCAGGAACGGGTCAATGATGTGCTGCGCAACCGGCAGGTGAATGCGCTGGTGCTCGATCTCGATCTGCCCGTCAGCCTTGACGATTTGGAGCGCCGCCCGTGGAACCGCGAGGCGACCCACCAACTGTTCGATGGTCTGGAATTCCGGGTGCTGCGCGACCGGCTGCTCGAGGCACTGCCGAATGAGGACGAGGTCGTGCCGGAGGGTGGCTTCGACCTCGAGGCCGCGCGCCTCGAGCCAGGGAGCTCGCCGGCTGGCTCGCCGAGCACGCAGCCGGCGATCGCACGGGTGTCGACATCATTGGGCACTGGGGCTCGGGGACCGGCGACGTAACAGCCCTGTCGCTGGCCGCGGCTGACGGGGCAGCGGCGTACGTGGTGGTGTCCGAGCTCGGCACGGCGGATGAGAATGCGCTCGCGAACTGGCTCGCCGATCCCGAACGCCACAAGGCGATGCACGATGCCAAAGGTCCGCTACTGGCGATCTGGGCTCGCGGCTGGGACCTCGGGGTTTGACCTCTGATACTCAGTTGGCCGCCTATCTCACCCGCGCCCGACCAGCGCACCTTCGACCTCGCTGATCTGACCATTCGCTACCTGAAGCGAGAGCTCAGGGTCGAGGGTGCGCCAGAACTCGATGACCCCAATCAGCTGGCGCTGGACTTCGGCGATGACGACTCGGGTGCCAAGGTGGCGGCCGAGGCGTCGATGGTCCGTGCCCGGGCGATCATCGATCTGGCGGACGCGCTCGACGCCGACGTCGAGCAGCGCAATGGCACCAGCCTGCTCTACGGTGTCGAGCTCCCACTGCTCCGCACCTTGGCCCGGATGGAGCAGATCGGTGTCGCCGTCGACGTTGACCATCTCGAGACGCTGGAGGCCGGGTTTGCCGCCACCGTCAACCGCGCCGCGAGCGACGCGTACGAGGTGCTGGGCAAGCAGATCAACCTCGGCTCGCCCAAGCAGCTCCAAGTGGTGCTGTTCGACGAGCTCGGGATGCCTAAGACCCGACGCACCCGTACCGGTTACACCACCGACGCGGACGCACTCCAGCAGCTGTACGTCAAGACTGAACACCCATTCCTGGCCCACCTCCTGGTACACCGGGACGCCATCCGCCTCAAGCAGACCGTCGAGGGCTTGCTCAAAGCCGTGGCTGACGACGGCCGGATCCACACGACGTACGTGCAGACGATCGCTGCCACCGGGCGACTCTCCAGCACGGACCCCAACCTGCAGAACATCCCGATTCGCACCGAGGAGGGGCGACGGATCCGGCAGGCGTTCATCGTGGGCGAGGGGTACGACGCCTTGATGTCAGCGGACTACTCCCAGATCGAGATGCGCATCATGGCGCACGCCAGCGAGGACGAGAGCCTGATCGAGGCCTTCAAGTCGGGCATGGATTTCCACACCGTCACCGCATCCCGCGTTTTCGGCGTCGAGCCGAATCAGATCACGCCAGCCGAGCGGGCCAAGATCAAGGCGATGAACTACGGCCTGGCGTACGGGCTGAGCGCGTACGGGCTGAGTCAGCAGCTGAACATCGAGGTGTCCGAAGCGAAGGCGCTGATGGATGAGTACTTCGAACGGTTCGGCGATGTGCGCACCTACCTGCATTCATTGGTGGCCGATGCGCGGCGTACGGAATACACCGAGACCATCCTCGGTCGCCGGCGCTATCTGCCGGATCTGATGAGCGACAATCGGCAGCGTCGGGAGATGGCCGAGCGGATGGCGCTGAACGCACCGATCCAGGGCTCGGCGGCCGACATCATCAAAGTGGCCATGTTGGATGTCGAAAAGGCGCTCGACGACGCCGGTATGCGCAGCCGGATGCTGCTCCAGGTCCACGACGAGCTCGTCTTCGAGATCGGGCCGGGGAACGCGAGGCGCTGGAGGAGCGTCGTGCGTACGAAGATGGGCCTGGCTGTAGCGCTGAATGTGCCGCTCGACGTGTCGGTCGGCGTCGGACGGTCCCGGCATGACGCAGCCCACTGATGGCACTCCTCGACACTCGTTACGGCGCAGGTTTGACCCTGTTTGGTCGGCGGCGCTAACCTGAACCGTCGCTGTGGCCTGCGCGACTTCGGACGGAGTAGGTCACGCTCGTACGGGATCGGATTGTTGTCAGCTGCTGGTTGAACCTCTTCGCGTGTACGGATCGGGTCACAGCCGCGCCCACGACAACACCAACCATTCCCGGAGCCCTGCTACATGACGTCCTCCCTCGAGGCACCACCACAGGTTGCTGTCGACGACCTAGGTTCGCCCGAAGCCTTTCTTGAGGCCATCGACAAAACCATCAAGTACTTCAACGACGGCGACATCGTCACCGGCACCGTCGTCAAGGTCGACCGTGACGAGGTCCTGCTCGATATCGGCTACAAGACCGAAGGCGTGATCCCCTCCAAAGAGCTTTCCATCAAGCACGACGTCGACCCGTTCGAGGTGGTCAGCGTCGGCGATCAGGTCGAAGCCCTCGTTCAGCAGAAGGAGGACAAGGAAGGCCGCCTCGATCCTGTCCAAGAAGCGCGCCCAGTACGAGCGCGCCTGGGGCACGATCGAGAAGATCAAGGAAGAGGACGGCGTCGTCACCGGCCACCGTCATCGAGGTCGTCAAGGGCGGCCTGATCATCGACATCGGTCTGCGTGGCTTCCTGCCCGCATCACTGGTGGAGATGCGGCGCGTCCGTGACCTGCAGCCCTACGTCGGCAATGGAGCTCGAGGCCAAGATCATCGAGCTCGACAAGAACCGCAACAACGTCGTGCTGTCACGTCGTGCCTGGCTGGAGCAGACCCAGTCCGAGGTCCGCCAGAACTTCCTGACCCAGCTGCAGAAGGGCCAGATCCGGCGCGGCGTGGTGTCCTCCATCGTCAACTTCGGCGCGTTCGTCGATCTCGGCGGTGTGGACGGCCTGGTGCACGTCTCCGAGCTGTCCTGAAGCACATCGACCACCCGTCCGAGGTGGTCGGAGGTAGGCCAGGAGGTCACCGTCGAGGTGCTCGACGTCGACATGGACCGCGAGCGTGTCTCGCTGTCGCTCAAGGCCACGCAGGAAGATCCGTGGCAGGCACTTCGCCCGGACGCACCAGATCGGCCAGATCGTGCCTGGTCGCGGTCACCAAGCTCGTGCCGTTTGGCGCCTTCGTCCGCGGTGGAGGAGGGCATCGAGGGTTTGGTCCATGTCTCCGAGCTGGCCGAGCGCCACGTGGAGATCCCGGAGCAGGTCGTCCAGGTCAACGACGACGTCATGGTCAAGATCATCGACATCGATCTCGACCGCAGGCGGATCTCCCTCTCGCTCAAGCAGGCGAACGAGGGTGTCGATGCGACTGCCGACGACTTCGACCCGACGCTCTACGGCATGGCGGCCTCCTACGACGACCAGGGCAATTACCTCTATCCGGAGGGCTTTGACCCAGAGACCGGCGAGTGGCTCGAAGGCTACGAGGAGCAGCGGGCAGCCTGGGAGCAGCAGTATGCCGAGGCGCACGCTCGATGGGAGGCGCACAAGAAGCAGGTCGAGGACGCCGATGGCGTCTCGTCCTCGTCGAGCTACTCCTCCGACGCCGCCTCATCTCCGACTCCAGCTCCCTCCGAGGGCTCACTGGCCTCCGACGAGGCTCTGCAGGCGCTTCGGCAAAAGCTCACCGGCGGCAGCTGATCGCTACGCCAACCCGAACCTGAAGAGGGATTGGGCCTAAGAAGGATTGGTATGGTGCGGGTCGGCTTGACCGGCGGTATTGCGTCCGGAAAGAGCCTGGTGGCCGCGGAGCTGGCGGCGCGCGGTGCGATCGTCATCGACGCTGACGTGCTCGCACGCGAGGTGGTGGAGCCTGGCACTCCTGCGCTCGCCGCTATCGTCGAGCGTTTCGGAAGCCAGGTACTCACCGACGGGCAGCTCGATCGGTCGCGGCTCGGTGAGATCGTTTTCGCCGATCCGCTCGCCCGCCGGGATCTCGAGCGGATCGTGCATCCGGCCGTACGCGCACGGGCCATCGAGCTGGAGCGAGCCGCTCGAGGGCTCCGCCGTCGTGGTTCATGTCATCCCACTACTGGTCGAGACCGGTCAACAGCAGAATTTCGACTTTGTGGTCACCGTCGATGTTGATCAAGAAACTCAGATTCAGTCGGCTGATCGCGCGCAACGGGTTGAGCCGGGCCGATGCCGAGTCCAGGATCGCAGCGCAGGCCACTCGGGAAGATCGCAGGGCTGCGCGCAGATGTGGTGCTGGACAACACCGGAACTCTGGCACGACTGAGAGATCAGATCGCTGCACTGTGGACCGTACTGACTTCCGCTGCCGCCCGGCAATGACATACTCGCAGTGCTCAAGGTCGTCAGGGTTCTCGAGCCGAGGGGGCTTGCCGGCGCAAGGTCCGACTCGCTGCTTGCAGGGTCAAGGAGGTCAACGTTGCAATGCCCACGGTGTCGGGCTGAGCTCCCCGAGGTCGCCCACTTCTGCCACATATGCGGCCAGGACCAGCGCTCAGCCGATCTCACTCGACGGAAGTCCTTTGCCGCCAAGCCCGATGAACCGGTCGCCTCTTTCGCGCTGATCTCATCGATCATGCCGCGAGGCGCGGGGCAGCGTCCGCAGACGTACCGGATCGCCTTGACCATCGCGCTTGTCGTTGCGCTGGTTGCGGCCATCTTTGGCGCCATGCCGATTGCCGTCCTGGTGGCCGCGTTCGCTATTCCGGTCGTCTACATCGTCTACATCTACGACGTGAACCTGTGGGAGGACGAACCGCTCATCGTGACCGGGCTCGCCTTCTTGCTGACGGGCGCGCTCACCGTCGCGCTTCACGGTCTTGTGGACCCAGCTTCGCGGGCCCGTGCCATACGGCACCACGCACATACGAGGGCTCGCTGAGTGCTGCACCCACCGTCAGCACCTTCCTGCTCGTCGCATTGGTCGTACCGATCGTCGGTGAGGTGATCCGCGAGATCGGTCCGGTGTTGCTCGCCAGTCGCCCCGAATTCGACGACCTGATGGACGGTTTGACCTTTGGTGTGATCAGCGGGGTCTCCTACTCCTGCTTCGACACTCTGGTTCGCCAATGGGATCTGCTCACCGGCGGGTTGCAGGGAGTGATCCGGGCCTGTGGGTGTCGCTGATCTTCCTGGAGGGCTTCGTCAAGCCGTTGATCATCGGTACCGCCACCGGAATCGCCGTGGCCGAGTTCTCAGGTCTGGGCCGCGGCTACGACGGGTTCACACCGCGCTACTTCCGCGGGGTGGGCGAGGCCATCCTGGCTAACGCCGCCTACCAGGCCGGCACGTACCTGTTCTCCTTCGTCGGCAACGCCACGCTCGGGGTGATCTTGAGCATCCTGTGGGGTTGGTCATCCTGGCGATCTTGATCCTGCGGGTCCGCAATGTGCTGCATTCCGGCCTCGATGGAGGCCGCGTTGGAGCGATCTGCCCGGGCAGGGGGATCGGGCCGGCCTGGTGAGCTCCAGTTCTGCGCGCAGTGCGAGATGCCGCTGCTCGACCATGCCGCCTTCTGCACCGCCTGCGGCACGGCGGTAAGGGTGCAACCGAAGCCGGCGCGGCCGAAGGTGGGGGCAGTGCTCACCACGGCTGGCCCGGATGAGTCGATCGTTCCCGGCTTCGACACACCGTTAGCCGGAGAGCAGCAGGCGCGCGGCGTCCGAGGGATACGGGTGGTCCGAGGGATACGGGGCTTCCGGATGAGACATCGGTCCACGAAGACACCCGCAAGGCGGATGAGCCGCGACGGTCCTATGACGACGAGGAGGACCGGCCATGACGCAGAGTCCCGGAGACTGGGGCCAGCAGGGTCAGCAGGGCGGCTATCCGCCCCAAGGCCCGGGCGGTTACCCGCCCCAGCAGCCTGGTCCGGTGGCTATCCACCTCAGCAGCCTGGATCCGGTGGCTATCCGCCTCAGCAGCCCGGACCTGGCGGAGGCTACCCGCCCCAGCAGCAATCGGGCTATCCGCCTCAGCAGCAACGGCTTTCCCGGGATACGCCGCAGGGCGCCTACGCCCCGCAGCCACCTCCCGGCGGATACCCACCTCAGCAACCGGGAGGCTTTGGGCCCCAGGGTCCGGCGGGCGGCGCCCCGGCCACGCAGGGCGCACCCGCCAAGAAGAGCCCTGTGATGATCATCGCCATCGTCGCTGCAGCCATCGTGCTGCTGGCAGCCGTCGGTGGCATCATCATGGTGCTGACCCGCGGAGGCAGCAATCAGCCGGATGTCACCATTACCCGAGCCAGCCCGCACCCCCGACAGAGCAGCCGACTCCGCAGCCCACTGGGCAGCTACTCGAGCCCACACCGACCGAATCGCAACCCCCGACCGGTGGCAGCATCGATCTCGGCAATGGGGTCGAACTCACCCCGGCCGCAGGCTGGCAGGTCAAGAAGACCGGCAAGAATGTGGCTCAGCTGTCTGACGGCAAGAGCGTGTTCCTCGGGCAATCGCTGCAGATCTCACCGTCCACCAACCCGGGCCAGCTGTGCGATGCGTGGCACCGAGACGTCGCCGAGGGCACGTCGAACGGGAAGTTCCAGGATCCCAAGGACGTCGACGTCGGCACGACAAGGCCTCAAGGCTGCTACTTGTGTCGCTCAAGTGACTGTCAGCGGGGGCAGGGCTCGACAAAGTTGTACTTGTTCTCACTGGTCTCGGTCCGGCAAAGCGACGGTGTGACGGTCATCGGCACCGCGTACTTCACGCCCAACACCGACACTGATCAGCTGAACAAGGACTTCACAGCGATGATGAACTCAATGCTGAGAAGTCAGGCCGCCGGGGGCTGACTTCACCACAGGTCGATTGGCGAGCGTCGGCATTGCGCGAGCAAGCGCAAGAAAATCGTCAGCACCTCCACGTAGGCTCGCGCCATGCGTCCGATTGAAGACCTTCAGCGCGCGGTCGCTCCCTTCAAGGTGGAGAGCGACTTCGCGCCGTCCGGGGACCAGCCCCAGGCAATCGACGAGCTAGAGGAGCGGGTCACTCGGGGCGAGCAGGATGTCGTCTTGCTGGGAGCAACCGGCACCGGCAAGACGGCCACCGTCGCGTGGCTGGCCGAGCGGGTGCAGCGACCGGTTCTGGTCATGCAGCCGAACAAGACGCTGGCCGCCCAGTTCACCAACGAGCTCCGGCAGTTCTTCCCGCGCAACGCCGTCGAATACTTCGTCTCCTACTACGACTACTACCAGCCTGAGGCGTACGTGCCCCAGACCGATACCTACATCGAAAAGGACTCCTCCCTCAACGAGGAGGTCGAGCGACTACGGCACTCTGCGACCAACTCCCTGCTCACGCGTCGCGACGTCATCGTCGTGGCGACAGTGTCGGCCATCTACGGCCTGGGTACGCCGCAGGAATACGTCGGCCGCATGATCAAGCTTCAGGTCGGGCAGGAGATCGAGAGGGACTCCTGCTGCGCCGGCTGGTCGGTGTCCAGTACGCGCGTAATGATCTTTCCGGCAGTCGCGGCACGTTCCGGGTTCGCGGGGACACCCTCGAGGTGTTTCCGATGTATGAAGAGCTAGCCGTCCGGGTCGAGTTCTTCGGCGATGAGATCGAGAAGCTGAGCACGATGCACCCGGTCACTGGCGAGGTGGTGACAGAGGACCGCGAGATCTATCTGTTCCCCGCCAGCCACTACGTCGCCGGGCCCGAGCGGATGGAGCGCGCCATCGCCGGGATCGAGGTTGAGCTGGCTGATCGGCTGGCCGAGCTCGAGCGTGAACACCGCCTGCTCGAGGCACAGCGGCTGCGGATGCGCACCAGCTACGACATCGAGATGATGCGGCAGATCGGCACCTGTTCCGGAATTGAGAACTATTCGCGGCACATTGACGGGCGGCCGGCGGGCAGCCCGCCGAACTGCCTGCTGGATTACTTCCCGTCAGACTTCCTGCTGGTCATTGACGAGTCACACGTCACGGTGCCGCAAATCGGAGGCATGTACGAGGGCGACATGTCACGGAAGCGCACGCTGGTGGAGCATGGCTTCCGACTTCCGAGTGCGATGGACAACCGGCCGCTGCGGTTCGAGGAGTTCGTGGAGCGCATCGGCCAGACCATCTATCTGTCCGCCACACCAGGCAATTACGAGCTGGCCAAGTCCGCGGGCTTCGTCGAGCAGCTGATCCGGCCCACGGGGCTGGTGGACCCCAGGTGATCGTCAAACCGACACATGGCCAGATCGACGATCTGATGGCCGAGATCAGGTTGCGGACTGAGCGTCGCGAGCGTGTCTTGGTGACAACGTTGACGAAGAAGATGGCCGAGGATCTCACTGACTATCTGCTCGAGAACGGCATCCGTACGCGATACCTGCACTCCGAGGTGGACACGCTGCAGCGCGTTCAGTTGCTGCGGGAGCTGAGGATCGGGGATTTCGACGTCCTCGTCGGGATCAACCTGCTCCGCGAAGGTCTGGACCTTCCGGAGGTATCCCTGGTTGCCATCCTCGATGCCGACAAGGAAGGGTTCCTGCGGAGCGAGAAGAGCTTGATCCAAACAATCGGCCGAGCCGCCCGTAACGTCTCCAGGCGAGGTTCACATGTACGCCGACTCGGTCACCGACTCGATGACGGCCGCCATCGATGAGACCAACCGCCGCCGAGAGAAGCAGGTGGCGTACAACGCTCGCGAACGGCATCGATCCACAGCCCATTCGCAAGAAGATTGCCGACATCACCGACATGCTGGCTCGAGAGGATGTCGACACTGACGACCTGCTCGGCGGCCGACAGCGACGCGGCCGCGCCCCGGTTCCGTCACTCGGGGCGAAGGAGACGACTGCGCAGGCGCGGAGGCTGGCGGGACTCCCGGCTGGCGACCTCGCCGATCTCGTCCAAGAGCTGACGACTCAAATGATGCTGCGGCAGCCGATCTGCAGTTCGAACTCGCGGCCCGGTTGCGCGATGAAATAGCAGACCTCAAAAAGGAGTTACGCCAGATGGTGGAGGCCAACCGCTGAGCTCTCAGATGAAGCCTTTGGCCAGATCCTGACATACTGAATGGCGGAGGGGAGTATTCCTTCGCGGGAGCATCGTCATCACGGCTCGTTCGGGCAGGAGCTATTCCTTCCCAACGCACCCGGTGCCCTCGGCCGGTGAGCCCTGGCGGAAGAGACCTCCGAGACCGACTCGTTCGCCGAATCCCGTCTCGGAAGGACCCCGTATGGAGGTTCACCTCTACGCATGGATCATCACCGTCGTCGTGATGGTGACGATTCTGGTCATCGACGTGCTCATCCTTGGGCGCCGCCCACACGAGCCGTCGATGAAGGAGGCCGGCCTCTTCATCGGCATCTACGTCGCCTTGGCGGTGATGTTCGGCCTCGGCGTCTGGGCTGTTTCCGGCCCGCGCTATGCAGGCGAGTTCTTTGCCGGCTGGATTACCGAGTACAGCCTCTCGATCGACAACTTGTTCATCTTCATCGTGATCATGACCAAGTTGGTGGTTCCCCGGTCGCTGCAGCAGTTCGCGCTCCTGGTCGGCATCATCTTGGCGCTCATCTTTCGCGGCATCTTCATTGCCCTCGGCGCCGCGGTGATCAACGCGTTCAGTTGGGTGTTCTTCCTCTTCGGCGCGTTCCTGTTGTGGACGGCGGTGAAGATCTACCTCGACTACCGCAAACACGACGAGAACACTGACGCGCCGCCTGACAACGCGCTCCTGCGGTACGTCAGGCGGCACTTCAACGCCACAGAGGACTACCGCGGCACGAAGCTGACCGTGGTGGAAAACGGCAAGCGGCTGATCACGCCGATGCTGATCGTGATCATCGCCCTGGGCAGTACCGATCTGCTCTTCGCCCTGGATTCCATCCCGGCGATCTACGGGCTGACCCAGGAGCCGTACCTGGTGTTCACCGCGAACGTCTTCGCGTTGATGGGGCTACGGCAGCTCTACTTTTGATCGGTGGACTGCTCAAGAAGCTTGTCTACCTCTCAGTTGGCTTGTCGATCATCCTCGGATTCATCGGCGTCAAGCTGATCTTGCACGCGCTGCATTCCTACCATCTGGCGGACTGGGCGCCCTTCGATGGAGAGATCCCGATCTGGCTGTCGTTGACAGTGATCATCGTGACTCTCACGATTACGACCGTGGCAAGCCTGGTCAAATCGAAATACGACGAAGATCAGCTTCGCCGTGCGCTCAGATCCCCAGTGAAGGTCAGGCTGCAGCTCTGGTTCCCTGCTCACCGATGGCCGGCTCGATCGCCTGAGCAACCAGCTCTGCCACATCCGTGCTCGGAACGACACTGATCGTTTCGAGCACGTCCGCCGGGACATCATCCAGATCGGGCTCGTTCCGCTTCGGCACGAAAACCGTCGTCAGCCCTGCCCGCTGAGCCGCCAGTAGCTTCTGCTTGACTCCGCCGATCGGCAGTACCCGCCCGTTCAGCGTGACCTCACCGGTCATACCGACATCGGAGCGCACCGGCCTGCCGAGTGCCATCGACGTGAGCGCCGTCACCATGGTGACTCCAGCCGAGGGGCCGTCCTTCGGGACCGCGCCCGCGGGAACGTGGATGTGGATATGCCGGTCCAGGACCGACCGGTCGGTGATGCCGAGCTGGTCAGCGTGCGCCCGTACGTAGGAGAGCGCGATCTGAGCCGACTCCTTCATCACGTCACCCAGTTGTCCGGTCAGCGTCAGGCCGCCTGGTCCTGAATTCGGCGACGTACCTTCCAAAGCGGACGCCTCGATGAACAGCACGTCCCCACCAAGACCGGTGACAGCCAGGCCAGTCGCGACGCCAGGAATCGAGGTCCGCTCGTGCGCATCGGGGTGAACCTCGGCCTGCCCAGGTATTCGCGCAGGTTGGCCGACCCGATCACCAACCCAGGCTGAACAGTCCCGCCGGCGAGCTTGGTTGCCGCCTTGCGCAGCAGCTTTGCCAGCGACCGCTCGAGCTGGCGTACGCCCGGCTCGCGCGTATAGTTCGCGGCGATCTCCCGCAAAGCATCATCGGAGACCGCGACCTCCTCAGGAGTCAAGGCCGCGCGTTCGAGCTGCCGCGGCAGCAGGAACTGCCGAGCGATGGCGATCTTGTCGTCCTCGGTGTAACCGTCGAGGCTCACCAGCTCCATGCGGTCCAGAAGCGCCTGCGGAATCGTCTCGACAACGTTTGCTGTGGCGAGGAAGAGCACGTCGGAGAGGTCGAGATCCACCTCGAGGTAGTGATCGCGGAACGTGTGGTTCTGCGCCGGGTCCAAGACCTCAAGCAGGGCAGCCGCCGGGTCGCCTCGATAGTCCGAACCGACCTTGTCGATCTCGTCGAGCAGGACGACCGGGTTCATCGAGCCGGCCTCGGTGATCGCCCGGACGATCCGCCCGGGCAGTGCGCCTACGTAGGTACGGCGGTGACCTCGGATCTCCGCCTCGTCGCGTACGCCGCCGAGGGCGACGCGCACGAATTTGCGGCCCAATGCCCGCGCGACGGACTCGCCGAGCGAGGTCTTGCCCACACCAGGCGGGCCAACGAGCGCCATGACCGCACCCGAACCACGTCCGCCGATGACCTCGAGACCACGCTCCGCACGGCGGGCGCGGATGGCGAGGTACTCCACGATCCGATCCTTGACGTCGTCCAGGCCGTGATGATCGGCGTCCAACACCTCACGCGCGGCGGTGATATCCGTCGAGTCGGTCGTTTTGGTATTCCAAGGCAGCTCGAGGACGGTGTCCAGCCAGGTGCGGATCCAGCCCGACTCGGGGCTCTGATCACTGGCCCGCTCGAGCTTGCCGACCTCCCGAAGCGCAGCCTTGCGAACATCCTCGGGCAGATCCGCCGCCTCGACGCGAGCTCGATAGTCCTGCGCTCCGTCCGGCTCGTCCTCGCCGAGCTCCTTGCGGATCGCGTTCAGCTGCTGGCGCAACAGAAACTCGCGTTGGCTCTTCTCCATGCCCTCACGGACATCGTCAGCGATCTTCTCGTTGACCTCGGTCTCGGCGATGTAGGCCTTGGTCCACTCGATCAGCATGGTCAGGCGCGCGAGCACATCCGGAGTTTCCAGCAGCTGGCGCTTCCGTTCGTCACTCAGCCACGGCGCGTATCCGGCCAGATCAGCCAGCGTTGAAGGATCGGTGACTCGGTTGACCGTGTCGATGACCTGCCACGCATCACGGCGCTGCAGGGTCGCAATGACCAGGCTCTTGTACTCGGCGGCGAGCTTGCGGATTTCATCGGTCTCGTGGTCAGCCTCCGGGAGCTCCTCGGCCTCAACCCACAGGGCGGTGCCCGGCCCAGAAACGCCAGAGCCGATCTTGACTCGCCGGTCGGCCTTGATCACTGCGGCCGGCTGACCGGTGGCCAGACGGCCAAGTTGCACGATTTCGGCCTCCACACCGTAGGAGGCATAGCGGTCCTCAAGTCGGGGAGCCACCAGCAACGTGCCGTCGCTGTGGGCTTTGCTGTAGCCGACCGCTGCGCGAGCGGCATCATCCAGCTCGATCGGTACGACCATGCCCGGCAGTACGACGAGGTCAGTAAGAAACAAGACAGGCAGTCGGGTTGTCGACATCGAATTTCGCCTTCCAGAAGGGTCGCTCCTAAGTTGAGCGTCATAGGCTCAAGGCTTCGGCGGCCGATTTCTTCCCGGCCGTGGGATGTTCTCCGAGGGCGAAAAAGTGTGGGATTCCCTTCGGACCTGAGCCGAGGTTCAAGGCGAGGCGGTTAGCCGTACGCACCACGTCGCCGATGTAGGCGTCCTCGACGTATTGCAGGCCTGCCGTCTCGACCTGCCGCCGCCATTCCTCGGAGTCGAGCGTTGGTGCGCACCCACGCGGATCGCGTTGTCCTGCCGCATCGAGCCCCTGACTGACGCCAAATCGTCGAAGCGCCTCATCCGCTTCGCTGTCATCGAGGATGCGCGGCAGCTCCACTAGCGGTCGAAAGACATAGACGAGATCGGCCGATTCCGGCGGCACTCGATCTTCCGTGAAACGACCTTGCCTCGTCGATCACCTCACTGCGAAAGACGTCGTCGGCCGCAGGGCCGCCATAGACAATGACATCCAAGCCAGCCAACGCGAGCGCGTCCGGCACGTCGCGATCCGGCCAGTCGTACAGCACAACACCGCTCGGCCCGTCGGAGAATCTCGATCGGGTCATCCATGTGGTCATCATGCCTGAGAGGCCCTCCCGCGACCTCCGAGCTGCACTTACTCAGCTGCGCGGTTCATGACATTCTTCCTATATGCTTTGACAGGTATATACGTCAAGAGTAATATGACAGCTGTGGACGGTTTCAGTGTGTTGGCCGAGCCGACTCGCCGCCGCATCCTCGATGAACTGCGCGCAGCCCAGGAGCCCGATGACACGCAATCGGGCAGCGACGTCGCAACGTTGGTCAGCTCGCTTGAACTACCTCAGCCAACAGTGTCGAAGCACCTGCGGGTGCTGCGTGACGCTGGAGTGGTCGTGGCCAGAGTGGACGGGCCCCGGAGGATTTACCGGCTTTCGACGCACGCGCTGGGCGATGTCGCGGCCTGGCTCGAGCCGTACAGACAGATGTGGGTCGAAAGCCTCGATGCTCTTGAGCGGCACCTCGACACGCTGGCCGACCAGAGAAAGATCAAGGAGGACGAATCATGACCGATCAACTACCCGCCTATCCGCTCCGAGCAGATGTGCAGTCCGACGGAGGCCGCTGGTCGCTGCGGATGGAAAGGGACATACCGCACTCACCCGAATTGGTCTGGGCTGCGCTGACCAAGGCCGATCAGGTACGCCGCTGGGCGCCCTATGCTCCAGCTCGCGACCTCGATGTCGTCGGCGATGTGGATCTCCCCCAATCCGAGCGCGGAGAGCCTGCCGAAGGATCATCGGAGCCGGGGCAGGTCCTGCAGGCAGACCGGCCGCGATTGCTCGTGCTGCTGTGGGGCGGGCACATCTGTGCGTTACGAACTCACCCAGACCGACCCCGAGCGCGTTCATCTCGTGCTGACTCACACCTTCGATCAGCGCGAAGAGGCACCGGACTATGCATCCGGGTGGCACCTGTGCCTCAGCGCACCCTCGGACGCCTCGACGGAGACGATCGTGCCGGCTGTCGCGCGGCTCGGTCGCTCGGGAATACGGCTGGCAAGCTCTTCGCGACAATTACGCCGAACTTGAACTGAACAACAGCGCAGTCTTGCGACATACTGCTGCTCGTGGCCCGCAGACGCCGAAACTGGTGTCACGCCACTGCGATTGGCGGCTCTAGGTGCGGTTGCTTGCGGCGGCAATCGTTCTCGCTGCGTGCGGTGGTTGAGCTCCGCTGGTCCGGCTGCCTCGGACGGTTCGAGCGAGTCTGGTCATTCGGTGGTCACGGTGGGTCGTCCACCGAAGGCGGTGACGCTCTCGGAGTTGGGGGCCTCCACAGGTCTCGGTTCGGGGAGCCCCCGACTGGTATGGCCGACGATGCGCACCACTCTTTACGCAAAGACTGATAGTGGCTCGGTTTCTGTTTATCGATCCGGCCAAGTCAGCTGAGAGGTGCGGAGACCGCAGTTGGGCGGTCGCTGGCTGTGTCAGGGGATCGGTGTAGGGCGGCGGCGCGGTGTGGAGCTGCAGCCCCACCCGCAGCCGGCACCGATGATGTGCTGCGAGTGCAATCTGAAGTCCGGCAAAGTGCGGCGCTTCCAGGTTGGAAAGCGAGCCGATCAAGGTCATCTCGATGTCGCCAGCCGACCGGGTGTGGGTGATCACCGATGCCGGCTTGGTGGGGCTGAATGTGAAACGGGCAAGCCCGATCCGCCGATTGCGCTGGGCGTGCCGGGGAACCGATGCTCGCCGCCAAAGACGACCGCGCGTATGTGGTGAGCCGAGGAGCCGGCGCTGTTGTCGCGGTCGACCTTGCTGAGCGTCGCGTGGTCGCACAGTCGGCTGTCCCGAACGCACGCGCGGTCGCAGTCTCAAATGAAGTCTGGATAGTTACGGGTAGCGAGCTTGTCGCTCTCGATAAGGAACGGCTGCAGGAGGCTGCGCGGATCCCCATAGCGGGCGCACCCTGCGCTGTCGCCGCGGACGGCGACAGAGTCTTCGTCAGCGGCACCTCGCCGCTGCAGACCGAGGCCAGCGGGACGACCCACCAGGTGAGCCGAGTGATCACCGACACCAATTCCCAATGCGGCGACATACACGTTGGCTTCGGTTCTAGCTGGGTGAGTGCCAATGAGGGCGACGTAGTCCATCGAGTACCGCTCTGAGGTGATCGCTAGGCGCCGGCGGCCAGCACGACGCTGGAGATGACGATGGCGAGATGACGTTGCATTCCGAACCCCCGATGCGATGAATGTGCTCGTAGCTGGTGTTTGTACACGACGACGAGCATCCGTGCGGGCACTTACGCGAATGCGCACATCGGGTGGTCCTGGATTCGGGACTGCAGCTCGCCTCGCGGTACGGAGGGTGCTCGGTCGTCTTGGTCGTGCTACGACGCCAGCTGGACAGCGTTGGCGTAGCGCTTGGCCAGTGTCACCAGATGTTCGAGCAGCTCGGGTGGCTCGGTCACGGTGAAGTCCAGTCCGAGCATGCCGATGTAGACAGCCACAGTCTCGACGCTGTCGGCTCCCGTGACCAGCACGCAGGTGTTGTCGTCAATGGCTTCGACGACGCCAACCGCCGGATTGATTCGACCAAGGACCTCCGCGGCCGGCGCGTGCACGGTGATCCTGACATGCACCCGCCAGCCGGCGAAGGCCGTGGTGCGAAGCACGAAGGCTGGAGTAGTCACCGCCGGGAGCTCCACCGGAGTGAATCGGCGTCCGCCCGGGACTCGCAACTGCATCCAGTCAAGCCGGTAGGTCGACCAGCTGTTGCGCGCGGCATCACGGGCCACCAGATGCCAGCGACGCTGCCAGCTGACAAGCCGGTAAGGCTCGACCTGGAGCCGCTCGTCGTCGCGGTAGACAAAACGGATCTCCTCACGATCACGGATCGCCGCCGCTACTCCCATGAGGAGCCCCGCGTCGACCTCGGGGTCCGGAACGTTGGTGCCGGTGTTCTCCGGTCCGGCCTGCACGGCATCGCGGACAGCGTTCACCCGCAGCGTGAGCCGGTGCGGCAGTACAGCCTCCAGCTTGGCGAGCGCCCGAGCGCTGGTGTCCTCGATCGCCACTCACTCCGGTGACCGCGCGTAGGCCGACGGCCACCGCCACGGCCTCGTCGTCATCGAGGAGCAGCGGCGGCAGCTTCGCGCCGATCCCCAGCCGGTAATGACCGCCCGGACCGCGTATCGCCTCGACCGGATAGTCGAGCTGCCGCAGGCGTTCGATGTCGTTACGCACTGTCCGCCCGCTGACCTCCAGTCGCGCGGCGAGTTCGGCACCGCTCCACGTCGTGCGGGATTGCAGCAGCCCGAGCAAAAGCCAGCAGTCGACCGGAGGTTTTATACATCTGCTGTGGATCCTTCCTAAAAGCGGAAAGAAACTGTCCTAAACCAACCTTAAGGTCTGGGATATGACCACCACATCAGTCGCCGGCGAGACCGGCACCATCCGTCCATTCACCATCGCCATTCCGCAAGCGGCAATCGACGACCTGCAGCACCGCCTCTCCCACACCCGCTATCCCGTCGCGGCACCCAGCGACAGCTGGGATTACGGCACCCCGGTGGCGTACCTGCAGAAGATGGTCGCTGCGTGGCAGCAGTTCGACTGGCGGGCGCAGGAGGCCCGGATGAACGCCGTCCCGAATTTCGTCACCGAGATCGACGATCAGACAGTTCACTTCGTACACGTGCGATCCAGCGAGCCCGGCGCCACTCCGTTGTTGCTCGCGCACACCTATCCGGGATCGTTCGCGGAATTCCTCGACATGATCGGTCCGCTGACTGACCCAGTCGCTCACGGCGGCCGAGCTGAGGAAGCCTTTGACGTGGTGATTCCATCGATGCCGGGTTTCGGCTTCAGCACCCCGCTGGTCGGCGAGGGCTGGACGATGGCTCGAGTCGCCCGAACCTACGACACGCTCATGCGGAGGCTTGGGTACGAGTCGTATGGCGCCCACGGCAGTGATGGGGGCGCGATGATCTCCCGCGAACTCGCGGTCTTGGACCCGCCCGGCTTCCTCGGCGCGCACGTGCTGCAGCTCTTCTCGTTTCCGTCCGGCGACCCGAGTGAGTTCGAACAGTTCGGGCCCAAGGAGTACGCGGCCCTGGAGTTTCTCGGTTGGTTCCAGTCGGTGGGCGGATACAACCAGATGAACGGCACCCGTCCGCAAACCATCGCTGCCGCGCTGTCAGACTCGCCGGTCGGTCAGCTCGCTGTACAACGAACTGTTCGAGAACTTCGGCAACGGAACCAGCCTGGTGACAGTGGAGCAAGTCCTGACCCAGGTGACGCTTTACTGGCTCACCAACACCGCCGCCACCGCGTGTGCGCTATCACTACAGCGAGGGCCACTCAGGTGCCAAGCCGGTAGTCAGCGAGGGACGCATCGGCGTTGCCGTGTTCGCTCATGACTTCCAAACGATTCGACCGCTCGCCGAGCGGGACAACGCCAACATCGTGCATTGGTCGGAGCTCGATGCTGGAGGCCACTACGCCGCCCTTGAGGTTCCCGAGCTCGTCGTTGCAGACCTTCGGACCTTCTTCGGCGAGACGCGGAGGTGGCGAGTGATCATCCTGATCACTGGGCACCCACTGAATCGGCCGATCCGGATCGCTCTCGTAGCGGCATCACGATGTTGCTTCGAAGGTTCCGGTGAAGGCTCTACCCAGTTGATATCGACTCGCGTCGACGCTCACCCGCGGCCTTCCAGACTCGGCGCGCGAAGAGTCCGTTGCCGAGCTGTTGGGTACCGGTGTTGGTGACGAGGTAATAGTTGCGATTCGGGTGATCGCCAGATCCAGACACCGGGCTCGGGTTGTCGGACCTGCCATCGACCGTGGGTTTTGATGCGATGCTCAAAACGGATCATGGGGCCGAGGTTGTGGCTGCCGGTTTGACCGGGCGGCCCGCCGCGGGCCCTCGGGACAAATGCCTTGGTGTGGTCGAGGTCGAGGTGGCTGGTGCCGGCGGCGTAGGGGAAGCAGCTGGCCGGCATGCGCAGGAACATGGCTTCGCGGATCCGCCGCGGTATCTCGTAGCTATCGACCGGCGGGGTGTCTCGGGTGTCGATGACTGGCTGCAGCGTGACATCACAGCCGGTCTCGCTGAGAAAGCGGCGGACCTGCCCGAGGGTCAGCGGTCCTACTCCCTCGAGCCGGGCGACACCACCGCCGAGCAGGCCTGCCAATCGCAGCGTTTCTTCGCTGAGGTGGACGTGCAGCATCACCCGAGGCCGGAGCTTGCGCAGCATCGATTCCGGGCGGCTCGATGATCAATCCACGATCCGCCGACTCCGGGATCGGCTGTCGAAACAGGTCATCCGTCGGCGTGGTGGTGGGCTGGTCATACGGCGGATTTGGCTCGTTGTCGATCGGCTGATCGGGTTCCTGCGGTTCGCCGGCAGCGGGATGTCGTTCGTTCCGGAAGTCCATAAGAGTTGGAGCGCCAAGGCGGGTTGGGCAAGGATGCCGATGGCTTTGGATCGGCGGACATCGGCATGGTCGAGGTCGCCCTGCAGCCGCAGGATTTCGGCGATCCGGTTGACCGTGGCCATGAACCAGATGACGTCGCCCGCGTTGGCTTTGGCGATGAGCAGTTTCAGTCCGGACTGTCCGGTACGGCCCGTACGGACGAACCGTTCGGCCTCCCAGATCTTGGCTTGCTCCTCGGCTGCCTTCGGGTCGGCCTCGATGATCTTGGCGGCCAGCAGGGTTTCGAATCGGCCCCACGGCAGCGTCGTGATGGATGGGGCGACGGCGGCGTCGACATGCATAGCGGAGTCTCGGCTGAGGTGCCGGGTGGCTTGCGCGACCTTCCGGGCCCGCCACGCCGGCACGGCACCGGTGAGAATGAGTTGCCACAGTTCCGGCAGCCGATGCCGAATGTCCAATGCATCGGCCATCAAGCAGCGGGCGGAGCCGGATGCTGGTTTCCGTGTGCGCGGCGAGTTCGGCGGCGGCGAACTCCAACACCTCCGGGGTGCCCTCGCCACCCAACTGCCTGCCTCGCTCGGCGCCGGGCAACGGTTTCTCGGCGGGTGCTTGGCTATCGGGATGGTGGAGGTCGGCCCAGTGCGCCGCAAGCGCCACCAACCGGCATTCTTGTTCGAGGACGGTGCGGTGCGCCTGCGCGACGAGCGACAGGGTTGTCGCCGGATCCGGCCCGCCAGCTTGTCACGTGAACGCCACGTTCATAACCACGGTAGCGCTGGCGACTGATGATGGAATATAGCGCTCTCTCCCGGGGGTCGTGACTCAGCCGCTGACCCAACGCCTGCGGGGCGCTCTCTTCCGGTGCTATCTACCCTGCTGGGCGGCTTGGCTGGGATGGGACCAGCCTATTCAGAGCTTGGCGTGAGCCTCGCTAATGTCCTGTATCTGCAAGCCAGCTGTCGCGCCACAGCCACCGTTCTCGGGAAGGCTGCGGTTTCATCGGCAGCAACCTTCGCCCGCATTGTCAGCGGGAATTCAGAAGCTGCACCGCGCCGACACGATCCATTATCGCCGTACTCACGCTGTCGGAAAGGTAATCGGTGACGCCGGGGTTCCCTGCCACCGCCGCCGGCTACCGGCGTGCAATCGCGTTCTTGACCACCGCTAATTATGCGGTCGACCGGGTTCTGGATGGAAGGCGCGGCGAGCTGAGCGCCGGCATCGATTCCCAGCAACGCAGCACGCCGGTGTCGCGGTGGTGGTGGGCGACCGACCAGTCACGGCGCGGCGCATAAGGCGGAAGTGGAACCGGCTCGACACTTTGCCGCCACGCCAGAGCCGGCGTGCCAGCCGAGCCAGACCAGTCCGATCCGAAAGACCCCGCCCTACGGGCAGGCTGCGCACTGCTGCGGCAGGCCTGCGCAGTCTGGCGGTCGAGGCCCGCACCGCGGCTGGCAACCGCCATTTGATCGAGTCGATCATCACCTTTGAGCCGTTTCGGGCCAGATTCGCGTTAAACCCTCGATCAGCTGACCGGCACGGCAGCACCCGCCACTGCTGCGGCTACCGCCGATCCAGTCGTCATTTGGCACGCTGGTATGGCATTGACCGCTGTGACGGCTTCCGCAACAACCACCAGTCGACGCGTTTGACCACACTTTAAAAATACATTACATTATTCACCCCTTATTTACGGCGCTGCGGGGCGGGTTCGGGATCAGTCCCGACGTCGCGCCAGCTGCTATGATCCCTTACCAGGAACAACCCCACCATCAGCTGGTCCGGCGACATCCAGCATGTTGCTGCGGGTTACTGATCGCTCGTCAGAAGACCGCCGCTTCCAGCTGTCCGCAGCGAGTTAACAAATAACCGTGCCATGCGCATATCAGCGCTGATTGGATAAGCTTGGCCCGGCCGCCGTCGCTTCGTGATAAGGCAGGCGCGCGAGAAACGATTCCCCAGCAGCCGAGATCTCGAATGCTGAAACAGGCGATCATTCGCGAGATCTTCCACATCACCTCGCACCACATTTGTCACGGTGCCCGCGTCGGGCCAGTCTGAAGCGCCAGCTCAGGAGGTAAAACTTGACTCTCACCCGCCGCCGCGCAACACTTTGAGTCCTGACCCACCGTCGTCTCGACTCAGACCGGACTCCGGCACAGCGGCAGCAGCCTGCATCTCACCCACCGCTGTGCGCTCACTTTGCCTAACCCCCGGGTTCCGCCGCCGCCGCCAACCACGGCCCAGAGCCACCAGGCGCGAGTCAAGATCACGGCGGCGCCACGGACGAACAGTCACACAGCCGCGCCGAAGCTCGGCTTATCATCAACCTTACCGCACCGGGCCGCCAGCAGCGTAATGCCAGGCCTTGCGCCGCACCGCGGGAGCTCAGATGAGTCAGGACTTCAACACGCGAAGCAATAAGATAATTGTGATCTATGCAGGCCCAAACGGTGGTGAAGCTTGTGGAACTCCTCAGTAAAGGTCAGGCTACCGCCAGATTACTTTTCTTGCTGCGGATACTGCAGAACCTAATTGCACTCCGCGACCACGATGGCGTACACATAAACCCCTAAATAATCCAACACCAGGATGGCTAATTTTCCAGTATTTTCTTAGCACCAGCGCTTCAAGGCGCCTGGATGTTTACCGCGTCGCGACGGCGTGATCGCTCAGAAGTCATCATTCGCGCGGATTCTGCGCAATATTAATAAGGCGTTCTTCGGCGACTGATACCGGTCAGCGAGTCTTTATCCGGAAAGTTGAGTCGCTCTTCCTCGAGGAATGTGAGTCCTACCCGCATTCGACGCTACGGCATCGTGGTTAGCGCGGCTGCCACATATGGAAGTCGATGTTACCTGCGGCGACTTCCTTTTACCGGGTTACTGGCCAAAGATATATGACCGGAGTCCGTGCGGCCAAGAAGCGCGGCTGGAGTTCATCGCGACCGCCTTCACTGACGGCACCAATCTGCCACAAACCACAAACGTCTGGGACGGCTTGATGCCACCTCAATCTTCTGCGACTGGACTCGCCACCGGACTAAAGCCCGGCAAAGTTCTTCGCACGCAAGCCGGCGATCGAAAGTGGGGCGTGATCTGATCCGATCGCGCGGAGGGATCGGTTCGAGGATCGGCTGAGGTGCTGACGAGGTGCCCCTAATCGAGGACATCTGGCGGGAACCTACCAGGGGCGGAAATTACTGTTCCCGGGACACCCTGCACTGAAATCCACCTTGTTCTTGTAAGATCGAGGGGCCTCTAGCTCTTTACATGGCCTACGAGGTGTTCAAGCAATAGGGCGAGATCGAGGAATTCCTGGTGGGGCATGAAACACTCGAAGCCGACATATCAGAGATGTCGCTGATTGGATCGTCATGAGCTGCGGGTCCGGCATCGGCTGAGTCGGCAATTCGTATCAGTGTACTCAACCTGGGTTGATATTGCTGTGACTTTGCCTCTCGGACGACCAGCGGAAAGGCTGTTCGTAGACCTCGGCCTCTGCGCTTTACCTTTACAACCACCACCTCTGTGCCCCGGCGAGGACCAGCCCTGATGGCGCTGGCCGTGCTGGGGTTGGCCTATGAAACTGCATTGTGCGGAATCACCTATAGGGCTCAACGCTATGACTCACCAGCCACTGCGAGTCTCGGACTTCACGGCGCATACACCGCTGTCTACCGGCGTGTTCCATCGCCAGCCACTGGGCAAACGACTTCGGTGCGGCGTTCACTGTCTTGGTGTCATTGTCCGTTTACCATGGTACCATTCATGCATCCACTCGACTCACCGGCGACTGGACTCGACGCACGACCACAGCTTGGATCTATCTGTCGGCTTTCAGCCGGTGCCGCATTCATCAGCCGAAGAAGGTTAAGGCGCTTTCCCTATCTTGCCAGCGTCGGGGCGGCCACCTGGGTTTGAACACCGGCACACGCGTACCGATCTTACGCTTCTCTGGCGACTGCGTTGGCGCGCGACTCACATTGTTCTTGGCCACGGCGTTATTATCGGCACTTCTTGATCATGTCGCCTCTACCGTCGACTCACGCACGGTCGAATTCGCGTGCCAATCTTCTCGCTATTCTGCTGATGTAAGCTAACTGACGCGATCAGTACGGTCTGGCAGGTTCGCCGCGTTGGCCAAATACCAGCCACGGCCGTTTTGGCGCCGTTCAACTGGCGCCAGTTCAGCGGCCTCCCAAAGGTGGCGTCGGTGCGCGATCCAGCAAACCAGTAACTGGGAACGGCGCTGCGAGGGCATGATCACCAGCTTCAGCTTTGTCGATCAGTGTAACTCTCGCGGGAAGTTTCAAGGTGTACCCCTGCCGGTCCCATGGCTGGGGTTACACCGACACCTTATAATCTCCGCCGAGGCGTTCACGGCGATCCGCCGATCCTCCTGCCGCTGGGCAACCTGATAAACCAATCTTTAGGCTGATGCCGTGCGTGTCGCAGAAGATTTCGATCATGACGACGGTCGGGTGGGCTCAGATGCCAAGCCAGCGCGCCGCAATCCGTAGCCATCACGAGCAGCGCGGCACTCCAGTGCCGGAGCAGGTCAGGGCGGTGGAAGACCGCATGAAATTAATCGATCAGCTTTGGGCGCGTCACCACCACCACGCCATTCCGGGGACCCAAGTCGCCGCCGGCGAACTAAGCTCACGGGCCCATCCACCGGTACTGCCGACCAGACGCTCTCTCAGCCGGACAGCCGGTGGCACCGCGCGGCGCCGTGTTAGCGCCGGAAAGAACTCCGCTGAGCGCGCAGACCGTTTCTCGCGCTGCCTTCGGCTGAAGCCGCCAGTCCAGACTCTCCCTCGATCCAGCTCAACAGCGGCGTCCGCCTCGAATACCAGCAAGCGGGGTGTTGGGGAAGCCAACGCGCTCCAGGTAACCGAGCAACGCGTAAACGGGCCACTCGACCACCGGGCCATCGGCCGACGCACCGTCATGCCGACTCGTTGTATCCGGCCTGTCCGGTCGTTTCCACGTCCTCCCGATCATCGCCTCAGTCCTCGGAGCTTGGTGGAGATGTTCTGCTGGAACCGGAAGGCGTTGTCGGGGTCGTACTGGCGCTTGGCGTCCGCGAGTCTCGCAAACGTTCTGCGATGGATAGGCGACGCGCTCTGCGCCGCCTCGCCCGTGAAGTTCACGTACGTGCCGCTGCCGAATCTCGACATGTCCTCCCGCGTACGCCGTGCCGGGCAGTCCGCGATCGGCGGCCAGCGTCGGCGGGATCCTGAGATGCGAGCAAAGGCAGACCGAGGAGGAACCAGGCAATGGCTT
>ERZ1370068.5035-contig-4076_pt1 | contig 32962 bp, 56 predicted proteins | sample MGYA00561227_ERZ1370068 | MGnify/ENA primary metagenome ERZ1370068 (study PRJEB38410, sample SAMEA6850437) | metagenome | study: Metagenomic assessment of the ecological functions of the soil: analysis of the soil microbiota associated with the...
AACATCACCAGCCGTCCGGCGAGCACGGCGTACACCAGCGCAAACGCCAGCACCGCCAATCTGACACGAGCGCGCGCCTTCGCGGCGCGGTCCACATTGCGCCCATAGAGCAGGCTGCGTGACCAGCCGCTGCCGCCACGGCTCCGCCGGCCTGGTAGCGGCCTGGCGGTTGAGCGCCCGGCCGGTCATTGCTGATCTCCAGGCGCCGGCACCGAGCCGGTCACAGGTCGGTGCGTCGGTGGCCGCCTCGATGGTATTGATCATCGCGCCGATCGGGTCGGGCTCGCCCGGCCTGACAAGGCGCGGCGGCCGGTCAGGCAGGTTCTTCAGCTGGTCATACTGCGTGGCGACCAGCGGCTTCAGCCCGAGATGCCGCTCGGCGAGGCCTGCAGCCGCAGCGGCGCATCGAGCCTTGCCCATTCCGCGCGCAGCGTCCGCGATGGCGTCGCGCTGCTCGCGGATTTCCGCGTTCAGGCGCAACACGCGCTCGGTGCGCGAGGTCGATTCCATCTTGATCCGGTAGACATAGGAGGCCGCGAACACCAGCATGCCGATGCACGAGGAGGTGGATGATCCGCATGATCAGCCTCCCCTCATCACGTCTGCGATGGTCGGCCACGCCGGCAACGGGCCGGCCGCATGCGCCGGCGCTTCTGGTGCGCTCGGCGGCGCGCAGTTTTGCCGACCGCGCGCGCGGATTGGCGGATATCTCTCGTCTTCGTCAGGCGTGACCGGACGCTTGGTCAGGATCCGAAAGCTCGGCGCTGCCTGGGCCACCTCGGGCAGATGCCGCGAACCGCCGGCGGCCTTGCCGCGCTCGGTGAGGAAATTCTTGACGATGCGGTCTTCCAGCGAATGAAACGACACCACCACCAGCCGGCCGCCAGGTTTCAGCACGCGCTCGGCCGCCGACAAGCGCCAGATGCAGTTCGTCGAGTTCCTCGTTGACGAAGATCCGCAGGCCCTGAAACGTCCGCGTCGCCGGATGGATCTCGTTCGGCTTGGCGCACCACCTGCTGGCGACGATATCAGCCAGTCGCTTGCGTCGTCGTGATCGGCGCGTCCTTGCGCGCGGCGACGATGGCGCGCGATACGGCGCGGGAGTGACGCTCTTCGCCGAAGATGTAGATGATGTTGGCGAGATCGGCTTCGAGGCCCTGGCGACGACGTCGGCCGCGGTCGGACCGTCATGGCCCATCCGCATGTCGAGCGGGCCGCCGAGCCGGAACGAGAAGCCGCGCTCGGCCTGATCGAGCTGCATCGAGGATACGCCGACGTCCATCACGACGCCGTCGACCGCGGCTGACGTCCTGCGCGGCGCAGACCTCGGCGAGGTTGGAGAATCGGTCCTCGACCAGGGTCAGCCGGCCAGTCGGACGCCGTCGACCAGGTCGAACCTGCCGGTAATCGCCTGACCGGTCGCGGTCGATGCCGATGCACCCGGGTTCCATGCGACTGCGAGGATCGCGCGGCTGTAGCCGCCGGCGCCGAAGGTGGCGTCGACATAGATGCCGCCGTCGCGGGGAGCGAGCATCTCGACCGCCTCACGGCCGGAGAACGGAGATATGGCTGGCGGCAGCCGGGCTCATGCGCCAGCCTTGGGCGCATTCCGGTCGCGCGGAACAGAAACTGGACGCGAACGGGCCCATTGCGCCTCAAATCTCTGCGCTTTGCCGGGCATTTCCGGCCAAAGCCGCTGCGAGGCGCTGATCGCCGTTCTCGGCCCCGAACTAGGCAACCCCTCATTTCCGGACGGAATTTGCTGGGCTGCCATGGCATTTCGAGCGTGAAAGAGGGCCTCGGCCGTCCCCAAAACCGGTTCGGCTCTTCACCACTTAGTAACGGCACTTAGCGTTAAGAAAGCGTTGACGATCGGCAGCGCCTTTTGCGCGCTTTCTAGTCACTGCTTGGCCCGGTGATGCACCCCGCACACACTCCGGCAAAATGCGGAACTGGAGCGCGGCTGCCGGATTGCGCCGCACGGCAAGGTAAAGGAATAGTAAACGACTTGTTCTTTTGGAATTCACGTGTTGCCGTCTTCTCCTGCCCGGTTTGAGTTTGTATGATGGCCCCTGGTTCGTTCGCGTCTGCTGGTATTGATCTCGAAGCGTCAACGCGCCCTCCCCATTCCCAGGGCCAACGCGGACATGAAGACGTTTACTCCGGATCCTCGATCGCTTCCGACGTCATCCCGTCGGCGAATTATGGCGACCGCAACAACGGCCGCGCACCGGACATGATCCTGCAATGCACTACACCGGCATGCCGGATGTGGAAGGCGCGATCGCGCAGCTCTGCACCGCGGGCACCGACGTATCGGCTGCATTACATCGTGCTGGAAGACGGCCGCATCGTGCAATGCGTGCCCGAGAGCAAGCGCGCCTGGCACGCCGGCATGTCCTGCTGGGCCGGCGAGGACGACATCAATTCCTGCTCGATCGGCGTCGAGATCATCAATCGCGGCCACGACTGGGGCTATCCGGATTTCCCGCTGCGCCAGATCGCCGCCGTGATCGCGCTGTGCCGCGGCATCATGCTCCGCCGCAAGGTGCCGTCGCATCGCGTGCTCGCGCATTCCGACGTCGCGCCGGCGCGCAAGAAGGATCCCGGCGAGAAATTCCCGTGGCATTCGCTGGCCAATTCCGGCGTCGGCCATTGGGTGCAGCCGGCGCCGATCGTGCGCAGCGAGGCGCTGAAGCTCGGCAGCATCAGCGACGACGTCGCGGGCCTGCAGGCCGCGCTTCGCCCGATATGGCTACAATGTCCCGACCCACGGCAAGTACGACGGCGCGACCATGGAAGTGGTCACCGCGTTCCAGCGCCACTTCCGCCCCGCCCGCGTCGACGGCATCGCCGATCATTCGACCATGAGCACGCTGCACGCGCTGCTGGCGAGCCTGCCGGCTGATGCGACGACGTGACGACTGTCGCGGCGAAGTAGTTCACGCAAGATATTTCGCGCCGTCATTGCGAGGAGCGAAGCGGACGAAGCAATCCAGCTTCTGTCCGCGGAAGGATGGATTGCTTCGCGGAGCTCGTCTTCGCGGCTTCCGACCTGGCGCAATGACGGCCACCTAGTCATCCATCTCCGCCAGTCCGCCGCGCATACAACCGCCGCAGCGGCTCCAGCTGCGTCGCCGCCGTTGCCGCCAGATACGCCTCGCGCGCGGCGTCGCGCCGGCCGAGCCGGCGCAACAGATCGGCGCGCACCGCCGGCAGCAACTCATATGCCTTTCAGCCCGCCGCGCGCCTCCAGCGCATCGATCAGGTCGAGCGCCCGCGCCGGCCCGTCGACCATCGACACCGCCGCGGCGTGATTGAGTTCGATCACCGGCGACGGGCTGATCCGCAGCAGCACTTCATAGAGGCCGGCGATCTGCGGCCAGTCGGTGTCTCTATAATTGGGCGCGCGCGCATGCAGCGCGGCGATCGCGGCCTGCACCGCATAGGATTGCGGCCGGCCCGGCATCCGCAGCGCCTCTTCCACCAGCTTCAGGCCTTCCGATATCTGCTCGCGATCCCACAGCGCGCGGTCCTGTTCTTCCAGCAGCACGATGTCGCCGCCTGCGGTCTCGCGGCCGGCGCGGCGCGAATCGTGCAGCAGCATCAGGGCCAGCAATCCCTTGATCTCGCCGCGTCCGGGCATCAGCGCGTCGAGCAGCCGCGCCAGCCGGATCGCTTCGCGCGCCAGATCGGGCCGCATCAGGTCCTCGCCCGATGTCGCGGCATAGCCTTCGGTGAACACGAGATAGATCACCGCGAGCACGCCGCGCAGCCGCGGCTCCAGCGCCTCGCGCTCCGGCACCTCATAGGGAATGCCGGCGAGGCGGATTTTCTGCTTGGCGCGCAGCAGGCGCTGCGCCATCGCGTCTTCGCTGGCGAGAAACGCGCGCGCGACCTGCGCAGTCGTCAGCCCGCACACCGTGCGCAGCGTCAGCGCGACCTGCACCTCCGCGGCAAAGGACGGATGGCAGCAGGTGAAGATCAGCCGCAGCATGTCGTCGTCGAGCGCGCTGTCCGGCGGTCCTCGCACGGCGCCGGCGCGTTGAGCAGCAGCTCATGCGTCAGTTCGCTGCTGCTTGCCGCGAAACGCGATGTTGCGCGGCGAACGCGATCGATCGCCTTGTTGCGCCCGACATTGACCAGCCACGCTCGCGGATTGGACGGCAGGCCGGCGGCGGGCCAGCGCTCCAGCGCCACCGCAAAGGCATCCTGCAAGCGCATCCTCGGCGAGATCGAAATCGCCGACGAGGCGGATCAGCGTCGCCAGCGCCCGCCCCGCCTCGTCGCGAAATATTTTTTCGATCTCGTCGGAGTCATGTCGGTCATGCCGTTCCAGGATCGCCGGTCAGTTCCGGGGCGACGCAAACGCGAACCTCGGAATGACGACCTCGCCGTCAATCATAAACCATGACCGGCCTGACCTCGATCGAACCTGATCTTGGCGCCGGGAATGCGCGCAGCGATGGCGAGCGCGGTGTCGAGATCCTTGGCCTCGACCAGATAATAGCCGCCGAGCTGCTCGCGCGTCTCCGCGAACGGACCGTCCGTCGTCAACGTCTTGCCGTCGCGGACGCGCACGGTGGTCGCGGTCGTCGTCGGCTGCAAACCGTCGCCGGCCTTGAAATGGCCGCTCTGGATGATGGACTGGGTGAATGCGCCGTATTCCGCCATCATTTGCTTGCCGCGCCGCGGCGTCCATTTTGCCGAACTCGGCTTCGTTCCGATAGATCATCAGCAGATACTGCATCTCGATAACTCCTTTTGATCGGCTGGATCGCCGACATCCAGTCGAACGGGTCCAACGCAAAACGACATCTTCAGGATAATTTATTGCGAGCCAATCCGTCGGTCCTGCGAATCGCGTAATGTGGTGCGAGCCGAATCCCGATAATATCGGAATAGTCGATAATAACAGCCAATATTATTCGTTTGTCAAAACTGCTCCGGTGCGTACCCTCAGCGCGCGATCGCGTCGGTTCCTTGGGCCCATCAGATCAAGCGATGCGCTGGAGGATCCTGCATGACGACGACACTCGACGGTCTGACCTGCTCCTCACGAACCCTGCTGCCGTTTCTGGATCGCGAACACACCATCGCCCGCCCGGCTATAGCCGCTGGATGGTGCCGCCGGCGGCGCTGTGCGGTGCACCTATGCATCGGGCAGGCCTACGCCTTCAGCGTGTTCAACCTGCCAATGACGCGGCTGATCGGCGTCTCGCAATCCACCGCCGCCGATTGGAAGCTCACCGAGCTCGGCTGGATCTTTCGATCGCGATGGTTTTTCTTGGCCTGTCTGCCGCGGTCTTCGGACGCTGGGTCGAGGAAGGCGGCCCACGCAAGGCGATGTTTACCGCCGGCGCTATGCTGGGCCAGCGCGTTCCTGATCTGCGGCGCTTGGCGTCTACCTGCACAATCTCTGGATCATCTATCTGCGGCTACGGCGTCATGCGGCGGCTGTGCGCTCGGCATCGGCTACATCTCGCCGGTCTCGACATTGATGAAATGGTTCCCCGACCGCCCGGCATGGCGACGGGCATGGCGATCATGGGCTTCGGCGGCGGCGCACTGATCGCATCGCCGCTGTCGGTGTGGCTGATGGGCAAGTTCGCCAGTTCATCCGACGTCGGCGTGCTCTACACCTTCATCACGCTGGGCTGCGTGTATTTCGTCTTCATGATGGTCGGCGTCGCTGATCGTGCGTGTGCCGGCACGCCGGGCTGGAAGCCGGAGGGCTACGTTCCGCCCGCCACCGCCAGCAAGATGATGACGAACAAGCGACGTGTTCGTCTATCAGGCGGTCAAGACGCCGCAGTTCTGGCTGATCTGGATCGTGCTGTTCTGCAATACGACCGCCGGCATCGGCGTGCTCGGCCAGGCCTCCGCAATGAGCCAGGAAATGTTTCCCGGCCACATCACGGCGGTGGCTGCCGCCGGACTCGTCGGCCTGATGAGCCTGTTCAACATGGGCGGCCGATTCAGTCTGGGCCTCGCTGTCCGACTTCATCGGACGAAAGAACACCTACTTCGTCTATATGACGCTCGGCTTCGCGCTCTATGTGACGGTGCCTCATGCCGGCGCAGAGCGGCAATGTCGTGCTGTTCGTGATCTGCTTCCTGATCATCGTCAGCATGTATGGCGGCGGCTTCTCCACCGGTGCCGGCCTTATCTGCGCGACATGTTCGGCACCCGCTATGTCGGCGCCATCCACGGCATCCTGCTCACCGCATGGTCGGCCGCCGGCATCGCCGGCCCGGTGCTGATCAACTACATCCAGCGAATACAACGTCACGCACGGCGTGCCGAAGGCGCAGGCCTACAACACCACCATGTACATCATGGCCGGGCTGCTCGTGGTCGGCTTCCTCGCCAACCTCTGCGTCAAGGCGGTCGACAAGCGCCACCACATGAAACCCGAAGCGGATGCCGGATTTCGGCGCGAGCCGCGCCCAGCCGCGCGTAAGGAGGCAGATCATGGAGACGCCATCACACGCAAGACGCCGCTCTCGCAGACTGCTGTTGCGTTGGGCTGCCATACGCAGATTTCGCGCAGTCACGCGCGTCGATGAAGCCGAAATATCTCGCCGGCCAGATCTGCCGTCGACATGCGCCGCAACAGGCAATCCTGCGGGCGTATAGGAAAGATCATGCAGACATAGCTCGACATCGCAAACCACAACGCCTGCAATTGGTTCTGGCCTGGAGCTTCGCCGGCATCCCGTTGCTGGCTGGGTGGCACTGCAGACCCTCGTCAACGCCATGAAGCTGTTTCAATAGGCCGCTGTCGAACAAGCAAGGCGATCAGGACGAAGCGCCGGCCTGCGCGAGCCGGCGCTTCACAGTCCTCATTTCAACTTCTCAAAGCGCTTCGTCACGTCGCGCATGACCGCCACGGTGCCAGTTATCGCCTGCACATCGTCGTTTCGCAGCAGACACGATGGTGAATTCGACCGAGATCGCGCCGGCCGTCTTTCGTCAGACCCGGCACCGACAACAGATCGCCGTGACCGTAACGGCTCGTTCCGGTCTTCATCGTATGGCGATATGCCGCTCCAGTGCCGCGCGCGCAGATTTTCAGGAATGATCAGATCGAGCGACTGGCCAACCGCCTCCCCGGCTGTGAAGCCGAATACTCCGCTCCGCGCCGGGATTCCAGAACGTGATGCGGCCATCGTGATCGGTCGCAATGATCGCATCGGAGGCGCTGTTGAGCAGCGCGTCGCCGAGACCGGAAGGAATGTTCATCATGCGCTCGCCTGCTCGAGTCTGTCGCTGTTGATGTGAACCCGCCCAGCCACTTTGACAAGCGAGGAATGCCGATACCTGCAATCGGTCGGACCGATACGAAATTCGCAGGCCGATCAGCGCCGCGTGCGCGTGCTGCGTCTCTTCGTGGCGTCTGCGCCGTGGCGTTTGCCTGCGCATCGGCCAGACGGTGCATGATCTCGACCGCACGCGAAACCTGATCGCCCTCCCGGTCGAGCGGATAGACGACATAGGCCGGCATCGAAAATTCCGGTGCGCCGGTCACCGCGTGAAGCCGCCTGGTCTTCAACAGCGGCTCCACGATCCGGCGCGCGAAAAATCCGGAACCGCCATTTTCCAGCACGTGTTGTAGCCCCAGCCAGCCGACATTCGCCGTCAGCGACAGGACCTGCGAAATTCGGGAAGAAGGCGCTGTGGCGGGCGTAGAATTCCGGTCCCCAGTCAACATAGACATAGCCGGGCTGCGGCTCCGGCCGTGCTATTCGGATCGGTCGACACCAGGATCAGCTGCTCCTCGAACAACTGCTCGACCTTCAGACCGGGACGGCTCTGCGGCGTGTACATCACGCCGATGTCGATGCGTCCTTCCACCAGCCCCTGCATGATTTCCGGCTCGAGCGCGCTCTCGGCCCGGATCGAGAATTTCCGGATTGGCGCGCCTGCATCAGCGGCAACCATCGCAACAGATATTCCTCCCACAGGCCGATGCGGCCGCCGACGACCAGCGTTCCGCTGAAATCCTTTGGGAAGGCCGACATCATGGCGCGCCTGTTCGACGGTGCGCACCAGCGCCGAGGCATGGCGTTGAAACTGGCGCCCGGCCGGCGTCAGTGTGGTGCCGGCCTTGTTGCGAACGAACAGCGTGCAGCCGAGTTGCTCTTCGAGCGTGCGAATGCGCGTGCTGACCGTCGACTGGCTGACGTGCAGGCGCTCCGCCGCCGCGATGAAGTTGCCGGCGCGTAACCACGGTCAGGAACGTTCGGGCCAGTTCGGTGTCCATGGTGCGCAATATCCTTCAAATCGACGACATCCGATATCAAATGCCCGCTGTTCGGCGGATGTCAAAATCATGCCTGGGTCGGCCGATTAACCATCGCCAGTCGCTTGACGCGGCGCGCGCTGAAGCCCCCATGCCTAGGGCGTCAGTCGGCCGGACGGCCGCTCCCGCTACGGTCGAAAGGCTGCGGGGAGGAAAGTCCGGGCTCCATCGACATACGGTGCCGGATAACGTCCGGCGGGGGCGACCCCAGGGACAGTGCCACAGAGAACGAACCGCCCGCCTTCGCCCTTCGGGGCTTCGGCGCGGCAAGGGTGAAAAGGTGCGGTAAGAGCGCACCGCGGGTCCGGCAACGGAAACGGCATGGCAAACCACACCGGGAGCAAAACCGAATAGGGACGGCAACGCGGGCTGTTCGCGAAAGCGATAACACCGCAGGGCGATGTCAGGCTCGCCGTCCGGGTAGGTTGCTCGAGGCAATGTGCAAACATTGTCCCAGAGGAATGGCCGTCACGTACCATCTCGCGCAAGCAAGTGGTGCCCTACAGAACCCGGCTTACAGGCTGGCTGATATCTGAAGTAGATGAGGGGCTCGGCGCAACACGCCGGGCCCCTCGCCATTTCTACGCGACGATCTTCTGCAGCAAGGCCATCAGCGCTTCCGGCGCGGTGACGTTCGGCGAATGGCTGGCGTCGATCTCGTAGTAGCGCCAGGCCGGATCGCTTTTGGCTCGTCGCGCGAAACGGCCCGAAGGTGTCGGCGGGCGTGATGCGCGTGGCGTAGATATAGCTGCGCGGCAGCGTCAGCGCGCCGCCCTGCAGCTTCAGCTTCGTCTCAAAGCATTTGATCGGCATGTCGACGCGGCGCGCTGTCAGCCATTCGACGTCCGCCGGCGACGTATCCGGCGGCGTCGGGTTCGGCGGCACCCGCCAGCCGTCGCCGCTCTTCGCGAGCTCCTGCATCCGCGGCCGGTCCGCCTCGTTCAGATCGAGCAGCGACTGTCCGTCGTTCGGGCACGAAGGCGTCGATATAGATCAGCTGCGTGACGCTGGTCGCGGGCGCGGTCGGCGACGCCGGTCGCGACCATGCCGCCATAGCTGTGGCCGACCAGCACGATGTCGCGCAGATCCTCGTACTTGATGACGTTCAGCACGTCCTCGATATGCGAGTCTCGAGATCGATCGACGGGTTGGCCAGATGCGCGCGCTCGCCGAGCCCGGTATAGGTCGGCGTGACCAGGCGATGCCCGGCCGCCTGCATCAGCGGATGCATCTTCTTCCACGCCCAGCCCGCCGACCACGCGCCGTGACAGACAAGAAAGGTTTTCGAAGAGGCTGCGCTCATTGGGCTGTTTCCATGAAGTTATTGTTGAAGGCTTCGATTGCGATAGTACCTGCCCGTGCCGTCGTGTAAACGTCAGCGCAAATCATCGTCGTCATTCGGGCCGCATCGAAGATGCGACCTCAGATGTGCATATTGCACATCGGGAATCTCGGGATCTGGTCTGGTCCTGGACCATCCCGGAATGACGGAGGAGAAGTAAATTGGACGCGGCCACCTACGCGATCTTGCTGGCTGGCGCGCTCGCCGGTGGTTTCGTCTCGGGTCTCGCCGGTTTCGGCACGGCGCTGATGGCGCTGGGGATCTGGCTCTATGTCGCTGCCGCCGTCGATTGCGGTGCCGCTGGTGCTGATCTGTTCGGTCAGTCGCGCAGATCTCGACGCTGCCGTCGATGTGGCGAGTGCATCGACTTCAAGCTGGCCTGGCCGTTCGTCGACCGGCGGACTGGCGGGCATGCCGATCGGGACGCTGCTGGTCGCGCGTGCCGACCCGCAGAATGTTCAAGCTGAGCGTCGGCGTGATGCTGCTGGTGTTTCCGACCGCGCTGTATTTTCATCCGCACGCCGATGGCGTTTCGCTTCGGCGGCCGGGCGGCCGACGCCGGCCGTCGGATTTGCCGGCGGCATCCTTGGCGGCCTCGCCGGCCTGTCCGGGCCGCTTCCGACCCTGTGGGCGAGCGTGCGCGGCTGGACCAAGGATCAGCGCCGCGGCGTTTTCCAGATCTTCAACGGCACCGTGCTCGGCGCCGCGCTGTGCCTGCAGATCGCCACCGGCTTCGTCAAAGCCGACGTCTTCTGGCTGGCGCTGCTCGCGTTGCCCGGAACGCTGATCGGCGCGCGGCTCGGCATGCGCACCTACCACGCCCTGAACGACCGGAATTTCTACGACGTCGTGCTGGCGCTGCTGTTTCTGTCCGGGCTCGGATTGGTGTGGAGCAGCATTGCTCCGAGATAGCCGCGCATGGCCGCCATGTGCACCGAGTAGATTGCTGTACGCTGATCGCGCAAAGCCGCTAACCAGTCGCGTCATGTCCTCCCCTGCTTCACGCGCGAACGTCTCGGTCTGCTGCTGGGCTTCATCGGCATGGTGATCTTCGGCGGCACGCTGCCGGCGACGCGGCTTGCGGTCTCGCAGATCGATCCGATTGCGCTGACCGCGCTGCGCACGGCCATCGCCGGGCTGTGCTCGCTCGTGCTGCTGCTGGTCGCTGCGCCGGCCGCTGCCGCCGCGCGCGCTGTGGCCGCAGCTGGCGATCGCGATGCTCTGCGTCGCAGTCCTGTTTCCGCTCTTGATGGCGCTCGGCGATGCAGACCGGTCGACGCCTCGCATGGCGGCGTGGTGCTCGGCATTCTGCCGATCGCCACCGCGCTGGTCGCCGTCGCCATCACCCATGAGCGGCCGAGACCGCTGTTCTGGATCGCTTCCGTCGCCGGCGCTGCGCTGGTGATCGCGTTTGCGCTGCGCCAGGGCGGCGGCGCGCGTCTCGGCCGGCGACCTGCTGCTGTTCGCCGCCGTTGCGGTATCCGCGATCGGCTACGCCTTCTCCGGCCGGCTCACCGTCGCAGATGCCGGGCTGGGAGGTCATCAGCTGGGTGCTCGTGATCGCGCTGCCGATCTCGATCCCCGCGGCCTGCGCTGACCATGCCAGCCGACATCAGCCAGCATCGCGCCTGAAGCCGTGGCTGGCGCTGCTCTACGTCGCCGCTGTTCTCGCAATGGATCGGCTTCTTCGCCTGGAATGCCGGCATGGCGATGGGCGGCATCGCGCGGGTGTCGCAGGTGCAGTTGCTGCAGCCCTTCGTCACCTTCGCGCTGGCGGCGTTCTTCAACGACGAGACCATCACGCTGCAGATCCTGCTGTTCGCCGCCGCCGTCGTGGCGACGGTCGCGATCTCGACGCGCACCGCGCGCCAAGGCCGCGCCTCCCAGATGCCGCCGCAGCAGCGCGGATCGCGAGCCGCCTCAGCTGGCGGCTGTCCTGATCGATCAGCGCCGGGCTGCGTCTGCCACCAGTTCAGTCCTGGTCTTTTGCGAGACGGATGGCGCGAAGCAGCGCCCTGGCGGTTTTCAGATGATCCACCTTCACGGACAGCCTGATGATCTGGCTGACCGAAACGTCGCGCATCGAATCGTCGGAGATTTGCATCGCTAATTTCGATCGCGCGCTTGATGGCGGCCTGGTATCGCTCGGCGTCGGCGGCTCAGCCTGCTCGGCATCGCGCCCGCCGGCCGCCGCCATAACTTCGGCGATCGCGCGTCCGCGGAAGCGCAAATCTCGCGCGATCTTGTGGGCCGCGCCGATATCGCCCAACGGGTTGATCAGTCGGCGACTTCCCAGACTTCCGGCTGTTTGTTCCTTGTCGAAACCAGCTCATCGTGCAAAGTCCTCTCGATGCCGGGAAGCATATTCCGACACCGAGCAGGACTGCAAGATCGCGCACATCACTCCCGCCGCCGAGATGCGGCCGAACTCGGTTGCCTGCAGCTCTGAACAGCCCGCGATAGACGCCGCCCGGGCGCGCCGTCAGAGTGGCGTGGGTCCCCTGCTCGACCACCTCTGCCGCGGTCGAACACCAGTGCGATGCGATCGAGGCTGCGCACCGTCGACAGCCGGTGCGCGATCACGATCGAGGTGCGCCCTTTCATCAGCCGCTCCATCGCCTGCTGGATCAGCGCCTTCCGATCCAGATCGAGGCTCGAGGTCGCCTCGTCCAGGATCAGCACCGGCGCGTCCGCCAGGAACGCCCGCGCCAGCGCGACGCGCTGCCGCTCGCCGCCCGACAGCTTGACGCCGCGTTCGCCGACCAGCGTGCCGTAGCCCTTCGGCAGCCGCAGGATGAAGTCGTGCGCATTGGCGAGCCGCGCCGCCTGCTCGATCGCCGCCATGCTGGCGCCGGGCCGGCCATAGGCGATGTTCTCGGCCAGCGTGCGGTGAAACAGGATCGGGTCCTGCTGCACGATCGCGATCTGGCTGCGCAGCGAATGCTGCGTCGCCTTCGCGATATCCTGACCGTCGATCAGGATCTTTCCGCCACTGACGTCGTAGAGCCGCTGCACCAGCTTGACGAAGGTGGTCTTGCCGGAGCCGGAGCGGCCGACCAGGCCGACCCGCTCGCCGGCGCGGATTTCCACCGACAGGCCGTCATACAGCGGCGTCGCGATGGCCGCCATAGTGGAACGTCACGTGCGTCGAACACGATGCGGCCGCCCTGATGTCGATCGGCTTCGCATCGGCGTGCGTCCGGCAATGCCGGCAATCGGCTCGCCATGGATCGCGACCAGCTCCTCCATGTCGTTGACCGAACGCTGCAGGTTGTTGATGTGCATGCCGACGTCGCGCAGATAGGCGTGGATGATGTAGTAGCTGGTCAGCACATAGGTGACGTCGCCCGGCGTGGCGCGGCCCGCGATCCACAGCAGGATCGCGCCGCCGATCACCGAGCGCGCGAAAGCACAGCAGCACCGCGAGCTGCGCCGTCGAGGTGTAGTTGTAGCGCAGCCAGGTCCGCCGCACGCGCGTGCGCCACCGGCCGATGACGCCGGCCAGCCGCGCGTCCTCGCGCGCTTCCGCGCCGAACGATTTCACCACCGCGTTGCAGGTCAGCGCATCGGCCAGCGTGCCGCCGACCTTGGTGTCCCAGGCGTTGGAGACGCGCGCAGCGGGCGCGATGTAGTTCACCGAGAACGCCAGCGTCATCGAGACATAGATCACCGTGCCCACCGCGATCACCGCGCCGAGCGACCGGCCAGTGCAGCCCGAGCAGGATCATCGAGCCCAGCAGCACCAGCAGCGACGGCGCCAGCGCCATCAGGATGGTGTCGTTGAGCAGGTCGAGCGCCCACATGCCGCGCGTAACCTTGCGCACGGTCGAGCCGGCAAAGCTGTTGGCGTGCCAGTCGGTCGAGAAGCGCTGCACGCGCATGAAGGCGTCGCGCGACACGTCGGACATCGTCTTCAGCGTGAACGGCACGATCGCCTGCAGGCCGATCAGCCGCAGGATCATCGACAGCAGGCCGAGCGCCACGATGCCGCCAAAGGCGTCGAACGCCGCACGCCGCGCCGCCGGATCCGATGCGCCCATGCGTCAGCGCATCGACCAGACGGCCGGAGAAGATCGGCATGAACAGGTCGGCCGCGGTCGCGCCGAGCAGGCCGCCGGCGACGACGGCGGCGCGGCCGGGCTGTTGCAGCCAGTGGCGGAACACGAACGGGATCACCACGCGTATCGCCGCGGGACGTTTGTCTGTTCAGAGCGGTCATGGCGTCATCCGGCTGCGCTTCAGCGCAAACGCCGGCTCCATCTGAATTGACGCGCGGCGCGGCCCGATGGCCGAACGCAAGCGTCGTTGAAAAATAGTCGTTAAGTCGTTGGGAAGCTTTGGAGATCGGGACGTCAGACCCGATCAGAGCCGGCGGAGATCGCGCTCAGTGACGCGACCGAAATACCAGCACGAGCATCGGACGCGAGGGCGCGATCTGCGAATACATCGAAATCATGCAAATCTCCCCGGTTCGAGCGACAATGCGCTGCTTATAAATGCATCGCGGGTGATTTGCAACATGACAACAGCGTGTAATCGCGTATCACCCGCATGTCGCTGCACTCATGCGCGTCACCTCATCGCGCCACCGTCGCAGCGCAGCGGCTTTTTCAAAACCATGACGAGCAGGCTGAGGCCGAAATAGAACACGGTCAGCATGAAGAAGGCGTCGCCATAGCCCATCACCACGGCCTGGCGGTGCACGATCTGCGACAATTGCTTCATCGCCATCAGCGCGGCATCGCCCATGCCCTGCAGGCGCTGGGTGAACATGTTGAGCGTCTCGACCGCGGTGGCGTTGCCCCAGTTGACGCGGTCGTGCAGCCGCGAGATGTGCAGGTCGGTGCGCTCGTTCAGCACCTGGTTGATGACGGCGAGCCCGACCGCGCCGCCGAGATTGCGCGTCAGGTTGAACAGGCCGGAGGCGTTCTTGACCCGCTCCGGCGCCAGCGTGCCGAGCGCGATGGTGTTGGTCGGCACCATCGCCAGCATCATGCCGATGCCGCGCAGGATCTGCGGCACCAGCAATTCGTAGAAATCATAGTCGCTGGGTGATCCAGGTCATCTGGTAGGAGCCGAGCGCGAAGATGCACCAGACCGGTCGGCGATGAGGTAACGCATGTCGTATTTGCGTCATCAGCCGGCCCACGATCGGCGCGGTGAGGAACATGGCGACGCCGGAGACGAACATGGTCTCGCCGATCATCAGCGGGCTGTAGCCGCGCACTTCGGCGAGATAACGCGGATACATGTAGGTCAGGCCGTAAAGCCCGATGCCGACGCAGAACGAGATCAGGCAGCCGACGCCGAAATTGCGGTCGGTGAAGGTCCTGATATCGACGATCGGCTCCTCGCGCGCGTCAGCACGCGCCAGAAGAAGGCGATCGCCGAGACCACGCAGATCGCCGCGCAGACCGCGACCGAGGTATCCTGCAGCCACTCGTATTGCGGGCCCTTCCTCCAGCACATATTCGAGCGTGCCGAGAAAGCCCGCCATGAACAGCAGGCCCCACCAGTCGAAATGCTCGAGCAGCGCGAAGTTCGGCTTGATCGAAATCGACCAGCGCCAGCACGCCGATGGTGATGCCGATGCCGGGAACGATGTTGATGAAGAACAGCCAGTGCCACGACATCATGTCGGTGATGATAGCCGCCGACCGTCGGCCCGATGGTCGGCGCCAGCGTCGCGACCAGGCCGATGATCGGACCGACGATATGGAATTTCGAGCGCGGAAACACCGTGTAGGCGGATGCGAACACCGTCGGGATCATGCCCGCGCCCAGAAATCCCTGGATCGCGCGCCACAGGATCATCTGCTCGATCGTCGAGGCAAAGCCGCAGAAGAAGCTCGCGACGGTGAAGCCGGAGGCGGAAATCGCAAACAGCAGACGCGTGCCGAACGCGCGCGACAGGAATCCGGACAGCGGGATCGCGATCACTTCGGCGATCAGATACGAGGTCTGGACCCACGACACTTCGCTGGAACTGGCCGAAAGCCCGGCCTGGATCTGCTGACAGCGATGCCGAGACGACCTGGATGTCCAGGATCGACATGAACATCCCGAACACCATGATGAGGAACGCAAACAGCCGCCGCGGCGGGATGCGCTCGGCCGGCGCCGCGGCGTTCATCATCGAAGGCGGTGCGGCGGTGGCGTCAGCCATGATCTGCTCGGAACGTGCGCCGGACTCGTCGCCCGGCGCTTGCAAGAAAATTACTGCGGATGAACCGTCGCCGGCGCATCGAGGTCGGCCTCGCTGTCGGCGTCGGCCGGCGCCCTCGCGGGTGTCGACGGTCGCATAGACCGACATGCCGGCGCGCAGCAGGTTCTGCTTCGCGACATCCTTCGGCACGCGAATGCGAACCGGCAGCCGCTGCACGATCTTGGTGAAATTGCCGGTGGCGTTGTCCGGCGGCAGCAGCGTGAACACCGAGCCCGCCGCCGGCGAGATGCTGTCGACGACGCCGGCGAACTTGCGGTGGCCGTAGGCGTCGACCGAGATCGTCACGGGCTGGCCGGGGCGGATGCGCTTGAGCTGGGTTTCCTTGTAGTTGGCGTCGATGAAGACGTCGTTGAGCGGCACCACATTGCCGAGCCGCTGCCCGGCCTGGATGAAGTCGCCGGTGTTGACGAGGCGGTTGGAGAAGGTGCCGTCGACCGGCGCGCGCACCGAGGTGAAGTCGAGGTCGCGCTCGGCCTTGGCAAGCTGGGTCTGCAATTCCGCGAGCTGCGCGCGGGCCTCGGCCTGCTGCGCCTTCGTCACCTCGACATTGTCGCGCGCGGCGTCATAGGCCGCCTGCGCCGATTTCACCGCCGCGCATGCCCTGGTCGCGGCCGGCTTCGGAAACCTCGAAGGTCGCGCGCGAGGCGAAACCCTTGGTGCTCAGCGCCTGCTGGCGATCGAAGTCGAGGCCGGCGCGCTTCAGCGCCGCTTCCGCGGAAGCGAGCTGCGCCTTGGCCTGCTCGGCCGCGCTTTCCAGCGCCGTGACCTGGCGGCCGATGCGGTCGATGGTGGCCTGCTGGGTCGCGATCCTGCTGCGCGCGGCATCCACCGCGATGCGATAGTCGCCGTCATCGATCCTGAAGATCACGTCGCCGGCGCGAACGATCGAATTGTCGCGCGGGCAGGATCGCCGCGACATGGCCCGACACCCGGGCGCCGAGCGTGGTGTTGTTGGCGCGAACATAGGCGTCGTCGGTCGAGACATAGAAGCGCCCGACCAGGACGAAGTAGACGCCGTAGCCGATCGCGGCGAGCGCCAGCAGCCCGAGCGACGCCGATCATGACGAATTTGCGCTTGCCCGGTTTCGCCGCCGCTGCATCGGCGGCGCCGGCGGGCGGCGCGCCTGGCCGGTTCGGTTCCGGCGCGCCCGGCGGCTCGGCGGCGCGACGGCTTCTTCCGCGACGTGAGTCGGCACCTGGTCGCGCAGCGGCGTCCGCTAGCCTCCGCGCGCAGCTTCGCTCCTCCGCCGCTTCCGGTCCGGCGCGAACGATGCGTGCGGCCTGGTCTCTCGCTGCGGCCATCACCGGCCTCCCCATCCAAATGTCGCGATGCACGCGCAGCCAGAAAACCGGCCGCATCGCGGCATCGTCAACTCAAAGTAGCATTGACCGAACGGTTCGGTCAAGTATATATTCGATACCGCACGACCATAACGCGAGAAATGCCTTCCGGCCGTATCCCGGGTTGAAATCTTTGCGCGAGAAGATAAACCAATGGTTGCATCCGACACCAGACACGCATTCATCCCGTCGGCGAGGAGGACAGTTCGAAGCGCCGCCAGATTCTGGACGGCGCGCGCAAAGGTGTTCATGGATCTGGGCTTTGACGGCGCCAGCATGAACGAGATCGCGCGCGCCGCCGGCGTCTCCAAGGGCACGCTCTACGTCTACTTCGCCGACAAGAGCCGGCTGTTCGAAGCCATCGTCGAGGACGAAGCGCTCGAAAAGAGCAGAGATCGCATTCAATCTCGATCCCGCGCGCGATGTCGAAACCACGCTGCGGGAATTCGGCCAGGCCTACATCGGATGATCTGTGCCGGCCGGGCGGCGGATCGTCGATCCGCACCGTGATGGCGATCGCCGAGCGGATGCCGGAGGTCGGACGCCGCTTCTACGAGCAACGTGCTGGCGCAGACGATCAACCGTCTCGCCGACTATCTGCGAGGCCCATGTCGGGCCGGACGATCTTGCGATCGACGATTGCGGACTCGCCGCCGCGCAATTCCTGCAGATGTGCCAGGCGACGCTGTTTCTGCCGTTCGTGTTCCAGGCAGAGCCGGCGCCATCGGCGGAGCGCATCGCGCGAGTGGTCGACAGCGCGACGCGGATGTTTCTGGCAGACGTATCGGGCGACAGCTCGCGCGGTATAGCAGCGGTGAGCCGCTGTTGCTGCTCGAACAACGCGAGCCAGGAAATTCGCGGCCGAACGCCGCCGCCCCGGTCGTAGTGTCATAGAGACGAGCGACAAGCCCACCGGAAAGCAGACGCCCGACCGCAGCAAGATCGACGTGCAATCGGCCGCACGCGCTTTCACTACCTGAACGCCCCAGGGAAGACTCCAACGGGCCATCGACAGGGCGCGGCCGTGGCCCGCAAGGAACTGGCAGAAGTAGACGGTCATGCTGTCGTGAGCATCGAAAGGAGGTATGGCGTGGGATGCGCGAAAGGGCGCGCCGCGCTCTGGCTTGTCGGCATTCCGCTGCCGGTCATCCTGCTGGTCGCGCTCTTCATGCACCCGCTGAGCTGACAGAAGCCGCGGGCTGCCGTCGCCGTCGCCGTGAATCGCGCCAGTGCGCTCCGCGGTCGATCTCGATGCCGAGGCTCGGGGCCGTCGGGAACGGCAAACGATGCCGCTGGCATGCTCGATCGGCCGCGTGAGAATCGCCTGGCGTATCGGATGCTCGGTCCGGTCGAATTTCGAGCATCGGCTCGAGCGGTGCCAGCGACAGCGGGGTGTGGACGGCAGAACCGCAGAAGCTGCAGCGAAGCCGCGATCGCGATGCCAGTCCCCAGACATGGGATTGACGAGCCGAAGCCCGCATGTCGGCGATCTTCTTGCATCGGAAGGCCGCCCGCCGCGCAGGTTCGGGCTGATGATTCATGCGCGAGGCAGAACGGAACCGAACGCGTGAACTCGCATTCCCCCGCAGACGAAGCGCCGTTCACCGCGATACCGCATCCTCGGCGGACCGGCCTCGAACCACCGATGTCTGGCTCGATATCCGCCGGAGCGGATGCGCGCCTCGTGGCATTGGCGTCGACCATCAAGCAACTCGGCCGATCGCTCCGCACCGCGCGTACTGCGGCATCCTCTTCCACCCGAAGCCGACCTTCAGCTTACGCCTTGAACCTCCGCGACTACCGCCGCTTCCTCGGCAATAGCGAAGGGATCGCCCGACTGCGCAAAGCCGGTCGCGTAGCGCACCTTGCGAACCGCCCAGTGCGGCGGACGCCAAAGCCGCCCTGATGTCCCAAGCCATGCGATGCCCAGCCCTCGATCACGAGCCCTCTGCCGTGATCGCGAGCGGAAGATCTCGCCCAGATTCGATCCGCGCGGTCCTGCCGATCACCGCGCACGCTGACCACGGCGGGTATCGGCGGCAGCATCGCCCCAGCCATCAGGCCTGTCGGTCTCGACTCGACACAGCGGGGCGGTTCGTACCAGCGGAATAGGCGAAGGGGCCAGCGTGAAAGCGCGGCCTGAAAGAAAGTGGGCGTTCGACGTGCTTTTGATTTTCATTGTTGGCTCTTCTCCCAAGCGGGACTTCGTTGAGCCCAGGCTTGAACGCGAAAGATATGCGGGCAAACGGAAAGCGAAACCCTGATGATTGCTTCAAATGTGTCAGCGGTAGGTAGTTCAATGACCCGCCTCAATTTCTCATCATCGCCCTGCTCCTCACCGCGCCCCTGGGAAGCCGAGAGCGTTGACGTGAGATACCGCGGGCCGGTGAACCTCAAATCCTTCGACTGCCAGGACATCACCCGGAGCAGCCTCATCGAGCGGGTCTGCTACGACGACCGACGAACCGGCACATGGTCGTCCGCGCGCACGCGGTCCACGACCAATATTGCGAACTGCCGAAGGACACGGTCGACGCGTTTCTGAACGCCCCTTCGATGGGACGGTATTTCAAGCGCGAACATCGCAGGCGACCGGACAAATCCGGACCATACGACTGCCGGACGCGCAAAGGCGTCATGAGTGGGAACGCCGTGAGTCCGACATTTACCACCAAGACTTGACATTTCATTCTCATTTTGTCAAAATCGTCAAATGGTAGCCCGCGTACCCGCATTCTCGATGCCGCGATGCTGGTGTTCCGCCGGCAGGGTTTCCGGCGCTCGTCGATCGAGCAGGCGGCGGAGGCCGCCGGCCTGACGCGGCAGGCGCTCTACCATCATTTCAAATCCAAGGAAGCGCTGTTCCGCGCCGTCATCGAGCGGCTGCACGAGAGCGCGCTCGCCGCCGAGATCGACAGCGGCCAACGTCGCGGAGAAAGCCGGCGGCAGCCTTGCCGATATCCTCGTCGCCTCGGTCAGCGCCAAGCTCGGGCAACTGGCCGAGTCGCTCGACGGGCTCGCCGCATGTCGAGGAGTTGTTCTCCGAACATTTGCTGCAGGCCCGCGACCTCTACCAGAAATATGCCGCCGCCTACGCGGCGCAGCTTGCGGCTACCATCGCGCGCGTCTGCCGCAAGCAGGGCCTCATCGCTGAATGCCGGCATGACGCCGCGCGATCTTGCGCGGTGCGTCGAGATGGCGATCAACGGCACCAAGTCCGCCTACCCCGCGATGCAGCCGGCCGGCGCCTTCCTGAAGGATCTGGAAATCATGCTGCGCACGCTCGTCGCCGGCGCCACGAGTCCGGCAGCCGAAGCCGCGCGCCGTCACAACGACAGCTGCCAGGAAAGATCCGATCGCCAGATCCGCTCGATCCACCTCCCGCAAACCTGGAGATCGCAGATGAGCACGATGACGATCAACGGCACGCTCGCGCCCCTCCCCGACGATCCCGACGCGCTGCTTGATCGATGTCGTGCGGGACGCGCTCGACCTCACCGGCACCAAGCTCGTCTGCGGCGCCGGCGTCTGCGGCGCCTGCACCGTGCTGGTCGACGGCGCACCGGTCGTGAGCTGCCTGATGCCTGCGCGCGCCGCGGCCGACAGATCGATGACGACGGTCGAAGGCATCGGCGCCGGCAAAGCTGCACCCGGTGCAGAAGGCCTTCATGGCGCACGACGCCCTGCAATGCGGCTTCTGCACGCCGGGCTTCATCGTCGAGGCCGCGGCGTTTCACGATCGCTGGCGGGCGAGCAAAGGGAACGGCGGCGCCGTCGCGCGAGGAAATCGGCGCGGCGCTGTCGGGCCATCTGTGCCGCTGCGGCGCCTATGACGGCATCTTCCGCGCCGTGGCGGACGGCCTGCGCCGGCCGCTTCGACGGCGACGACATCGTGCTCGCCGCGCATGGAAGCGCGCGACAAGGTGACGGGGTCGGCGAAATACACCGTCGATATCCATCATGACGGCCAGCTCGAAGGCGTGATCCTGCGCTCGCAGCTCGCGCATGCCCGCATCGGCGAACTCGATCTGGCGCCGGCGCGCGCGATGCCGGGCGTGAGCGCGGCGATCTCGCTGCTCGGCGACGACCGCATCGTCCGCTATGTCGGCGAACCCATCGCCGCCGTCGCGGCGAAGGATCGCAAGACCGCGCTGGCCGCCATCGCCGCCATCAGGATCAACAGCGAACGCCTGCCGTCGGCGATCGGGCTCGATGAAGCGCGCAAAGCCGGATGCGCCGGTCGTGTTCGAAAAATCCGAGCCGCAAGAAGGCCGGCAACGTCTCCGAAGGCGGCGGCTCGCCGGCGCCGTGGAAAGGAAATATCCGCGGACCGTCGGCGGCCTTCTCACAAGAAGCCGAAGAAAGTGCGGAGCTGGGTCGACGGCGCGCGCGAGGCGAACAATCCGCTGCTGGTCGAAGGCACCTTCCGGACCGGCACGCAGTCGCATGCCTGCCTCGAGCCGCATGCGGCCGTCGCGCGTTTCGACGGCGACCGGCTCACCGTGCACGTTTCGACGCAGGCGGTGTTTCACGTGATGGAGCTGATCGCCAAGCGCTACAAGCTCGACCACCGACAAGGTGCGCGTGATCGCCGACCATGTCGGCGGCGGCTTTGGCTCCAAGGCCAGCGCTTGGCATGGAGACGACCGCCGCGATCGAACTGGCGCGCGCGAGCGAAGGCGCCGGTCAGGGTTGCCTACGACCGGCACGAGGAGCTTTCGGTGACCGGCTATCGGCCGGCGACCGAAGTGAAGATCGCGCTGCTGCCGTCCGAGCAGGGCGAACTGAAAGCGCTGTCGCTCACCGCCCATGCCGACACCGGCGCCGCGACCAACTCGACCATCGCGGCGCTTGCCCGGCTGATCTATCCGGCGGAAGCGAAAGAGCTCGCCGATTACGACGTCATCAGCAATCTGCCGGCCGGCGCTGCGTTCCGCGGCCCCGGCGGGCCGCCGATGGCGTTTGCGCTGGAACAGGCGATCGACGAAGCCGCGCTGCGCATGAAGGTCGATCCGATCGCGCTTGCGCAAACGCTGGGATCCCGATCCCAACCGCCAGCGGCTTTACGATTGGGCATCTGAGCCTGGAGGTCTGGCGCAACCGAAGACGACCGCCGTCGCAGAGCGGCCGTTATCGCCGCGGCGTCGGCGTCGCCACCGGCTACTGGCTTTATCTGTGGCAGCCCGGCTCGAAGGTCGAAGTGGCGGTGAAGGGCGGACGCCTGATCGCCAGCACCGCGACGCAGGATATCGGCACCGGCACCCGCACCGTGATCGCCAATACGGTCGCGCGCGAATTCGGGCTCGAGCCGCATGAGAGTCGAGGTGCAGGATCGGCGATTCCGAACTTGCCGGAAGGACCGGGCTCGGGCGGCAGCCGGACCACGGCCTCGGTGATCCCGCCGATGCTGCTGGCGATTCAGAAGCTGAAGGCCGCGATCGAGCAGAATTCAAAGCGGAAGCCGGTCCCCGGCTCCAACGCGCCGTGGCGCGAAATGCTCGCGGCCTCGCCCGATCTCAGCCGCTTCCAGCGGTACGGCCGGAGGACAGCAAGCAGATGGCGCCGGGCATTCGCTCGCCGCTGAAGGAGGTGGGCTTGCTGGGCATGATCTTCGGCTGGATGATGCGGCGCTTCTCCAATCTTGCGATCGGCGCCGGCGTGCCCGAGCTCGGTGCAGGTCGATCGAGGTGGAAGTCGATACCTGGCTCGGCCATGTGCGCGTCGTCAACGTTCACACCGGCATCGCTGTCGGCAAGATCGCGGCGCCCGCGCTCGGCGCGCAGCCAGGCGGCCGGCGCTGGTCATCCAGGGCATCGGCTACGCGCTTCTATGAAGCGCGCGAAATCGATCCCGCACCGGCGATATCCTCAGCGGCGGGATGGAGGACTACCGCATTCCCGGCATCGCGGACACGCCCGTCGATCGACGTGCATTTCGACGAAGGCGGTTTCGATCACGTGCTCGGCGGCAGCGTCGGCATCGGCGAGGTCGCAACCGTGCCGACGTCGCCGGCGATCGCCAACGCCATCTCGCAACGCGACCGGCATCAGATTGACCGAACTGCCGATCCGTCCCGACCGCCTCGATCGCCGCACTGCAAAGGGAGGGCCGCCGCATGACACCGATCAGCCATGACCGCCACTGCACAGCGCGGAATTCCGCGCCGCCGGCACCGACCTCAGCGAACGGCGCCGCAGCGGCGTCTCGACGGGACCGCTGATCGACATATCAGCCGCGCCCGACACGATCGGGATGCATTGGGGCGCACGACGGCGCGTTTGCGCATCGGCGCTTTCACCACCATCGCCGCCATCGCCGCCGATCGCGCGCGTCGCCGCGGCCTATCCGGGCCTGGCGGCTTCCGCGCTAGGTCTCGCGACGCCGCAGATCCGTCATCTGGCGACGCTCGGCGGCAACCTCGCGCAACGTTCGCGCTGCTGGTACTATCGCAATCCGCACATCGCCTGCCTCAAGAAGGGCGGATCGGACTGTCCCGCACGCTGCGGCAATCATCTCTATCACGTGGCGTTCGATCTCGGCCCCTGCGTCGCGCCCGCATCCCTCCACCATGGCCGCGGCGCTGCTGGCCTATGAGGCGAAGATCAACGACCGACCAGCAGGAGCGGGCTGACGATCGGCGACGTCCTCGGCGACGGCTCCAACGGCACCGCCGATAATGCCCTGCAGCCGGGCGAGATGATCGGGAGCGTCGAGCTTGCTCCTCCGCTGCAGGGCGAGCGCGCGCTGTACAGGCGCGCGATCAGCCGCACGCCATGCGGAATGGCCGCTGGTCGAGGTCTGCGCCCGCGCCGTGATCTAGGACGGCACGTTCCAGTTCGTCCGCCTCACCGCCGGCGGCATCGCGCCAGTGCCGCTGCGGCTCGCGGCGGTGGAAGCTGCGTTGCAGGGCAAGCGCGGCCAATGTCGCAACGATTGCCGTTGCCGCAAAACAAGCGACAGCGGGTGCAAAGCCGTTGCCGATGACGGGATACAAACTCGATCTGCTGAAGGGCGTCGTGCAGGATCTGCTGGAGCGGCTGAGCGGCTGGCGGGTAGCGGGGACACTGAAAACTTGCAACTGTCAGCCACTGGCTGATGTCAAAATTGAGATAGTCAAGTCTGACATGGCGTGTCGAAAGCCTCAACGATACCGTGCGCCGCTGAAATCGCCAGCGCTCCGGCGACATGCGCACAATGTCCTTCGGCTTCCGAACGCATCGAGCTAGGCAGACTGAAAGCCTCGACCGGCTGATGAAACATCTGGACGGAAGCTGCGGAATTGCGTTTAACAGATCGTGATGGATAGCGCGCGCCGTCAGGTTACAGCAATCGGTCGGAGAGTGATCGTCGCTCGGCGCTCGGAAGAAAAACATCAGAAGACGCCACCTGCCGCAGACAAGGTTTGCGCTCCAGTTAAGCAATCGGCAGATCGGTATGGATCATCCTGACCTGAAAAACTAAAGGCGCGCCTCCCAACCCAAAGGATAAGGCTGATTACGACGCATTAGCCCCAGAGTTCGAGATTTCCGCCGCCGAGTTGATCAGGGCGCGGTGCGAGCCGGGTTGTCGCAGGCGGAACTTGCCGCGCGTATGGGTACCAGCCATCTACCATCGCTCGACCGAGAGCGGACATACGTTGCCGAGCCAAGTACTGCCGCGCTGCGCGATGCGGCAGCAAAGCCACGTGCGCTCCGCAGCTTGATGCGCGTCGATTGCAAACCGCACCTGCAAGCAATCAGTGGATCCTCGAACTCGTCTTCCTCGTTGACCTTGCTGTTGCCCTGAACCAGCGCGACACTGATTTCTTGCCGCTGAACGATCCCGTCGCATAGGAATCGCGTGACGCATACGGCGTTGCGCTGCCCTGCCCGCGACGCAATCTCGTCGCCGGACGCCGCCGCCGGCTGGCAGATGGTGCGGCCGGAGGCGCGGCGCATCAGGTCGACGTGGATGTGATCCTCGTGATGGGAATTGGAGCCCGGCGCCAGCACGGTGTTGAACTGCTGGCAGGCGGTGCGCCTGCACGTCGCGCAGAAAGCCCTGCTCTTCCGGCACGCCGCGCCAGCCGTCCTGACCGTGATGCGCCGGCCGTCGGCGAGCGTGAAGGCTGCGATGTCGAGCGCGTTGCCGAAGGCGTGCTCGGAAATATGCGCATGCGGATTGCCGTTCATGCCGCGGCAGGAATAGGCGGAGATCTGCTTGATCTCGACGACGCGCACGCCGAACCAGCGCATCGCCGCCGGCTGCACGGAATCGGCGAGCCAGCGGTCGAGCGCCGAGAACGATCGGACAGGCCAAGCGTCGCCGCGGGCTTCATCGAGACCCGCCCGAACGGCGCTGACGGAATTTCCCTGCGCGGGCCCGAGCCGCGGCAAGGTGCTGGCGCCGCCGGTGGCGTGCGAATAGAGACGGCTGCGAATAAGGCGCGGATGAAGGCGCCGGGTAACGGTCGCGCTGGGGATAGACGGTGCGCCCCTATATCCGACGCCGCGCGGGTCGCGCGATTGCGGCACGCCTTTGCTCGCGGCAGATCGACGTCATCCTCCTGCGGATGGACGCCCGGGGCGGAGAGCGAAATCGGCCTGCTGGATGGCGCGGCATAGTTCGGCTGGCGCGGCGTCGGATCCGGATAGCTTCCTGAATAGTTTCTGATTGTTTCCCTGATAGTTTCCCTGATTATTTCCTTGGGCGGCGTTGCCGCCGGCGCGCGCGTAACCGGCCAGCGCGGCTGATTGCCGATACTCCCGGGCGGCCGCAGGCTTTCGTCGGCAAAACCGAAGCTGCTGATGCTTTCGCCGAGCGCCGCGACCTTGAGCGGGTATTCCGCACCGCAGACGCCGGGACCGGAAATCGGGTCGATGCCGACCAGTTCCGCGCCGTCCTCTGACCGCGCCGGACTTCAGGCAAGCGACTTCAGCCTCGGCCCGCCACGGTTCGCGCTCGGCGGACTGAAAAATCCGCGGCCACAACCCGCTAGCGAGACGAGGACGAAGGAGCCGACGAGATACAAACGAACCCGCGCGTCATCGCCCGTGCACGTTCAACGCAATTTATTTAAAGACTTTTCAACATGTTGAATTTTACGAAATTTTTACCATGTTGCCGGGGCCGCCGGCTGTGGGTATGCCGTGGATGGACAGCAACGCTGACTTTTTCGGCCGGGAACGCGTTGCTAGCCTCAAGTGTTATTTGCGGGCACGACGTGAACCTAGGGAGTCATTCCCAATGGATTTCGTAAGTCCACTCAGTCAGGCAGATCTGAGCGTTGTAACCGCGTATGTCGCAATCGCTTTCGTCGGCGCTATTGTGCTCGGCGTGTTCTAGGACTTCCCGTCCAGAGATGGACTTCTCGCCCGGTGGTCACCCACCGGGCGTTTTCGTGAACAGTTTTCCCGAGCGCTTACGGAACGCGGCTCGGCCGACACCCGCCGGAGGTCACCCGGTTGTCGGCGCGGCCGCGCGATGCGGCTCCAGTTGTTGCCGGAGCAGTAGAAGCGGCCGAGCGCGCAGGCTTCGACGCGAAGCGTGTTGATGCCCTTGATGGCCATCGTCCCGTAATAGGTCTCGCCAGAGACTTGGCCGTAGACGCCGCCGGTCCACTGCCGGTCGGTCTTCGGCTTCACGTTGATCAGGATCGCCTCGCCCCTTGTCGTTCGAGGATGACATTGAGCACGATAGCCGCACAGCGCGTTGCCGCATTTCTGCGATCCGCACCGTGCCCTTTGCCTCGGTCTGCCAGTCGCCGATCGGCGAATCCGACACCTCTTCCTTCGGCTTCATGCGAGAAACCCGCCCGACCGTGCCGGCGAGCCGCGCGGTTCGACCGGTTTGCGATCGGTAGGCGGCGGCGGAGGTGGCGGCGGCAGCGGGAATCGAGACCCGTGGAACAGGCGGCGGTGCAGGCGCTGGCGGCGGCAGCGACGATCTGCGCTTGTCGATGCGGCCGGCTTGTAGAGCGGCCGGCGGCGGGGCGATCGATGGTCTGGGCCGGCGCCGTGGCCGCGGGCGCCGGCGGTGGCGAAACCGTCTGCGACACTGGCGGCGCCGCTTCGAACCGGCGCACTACGTCGCGATCGCGTAACGGATCGGCTTGTGGCGCTCAGTTGAGCTGCCGGAGACCGACACCGAGGCGCACGACGTCGAGCGGCAATGCCGCGAGGATCTGATGTGCACCCGATGGCCGCCGACGGTGAATGAAATCGAACCACCGGCATATGCGGACGAACTGAGCGCCATCAGCACGGCGAGAAAGAACACAATCGTTTCATCGGAGCCTCCGCTAGGTGATGCCGGAAAACTAGGGCGGCGGAAGGCTTCGCCTGGATGTGATCTGAATCACCGTGCAAAGCCTGTCGCGCGGGCTATCGAGCATATTGTGATGCAGCGTCACTGAAGCGTGTCCCGACGGCCGCGTAGGGTCCGGCCTAAGTTCCACCGCCACCCGCTTCACAAGCCGCTCAGGAGGCCCGTCAATGAAGAAGCTCTACATCCTCGCCGCATTGCTGATGGCCACCACCTCGGCGCATGCCGGCGGCATTACGCTCCAGATCAACGGCGAGCGCATTCTGTGTCGAAGCGCCGCGCAACTGCAACGCGCTCTCCTGCATCAAGATCACGGCGCCCGGCTATTACCGGCACGCTCGGCAATATCGATCTCAAGGGCCTGGGCTCCAAGAGCAAGCGACGACGACGTCGCCGACACCACGCCGGCGCAACCGGCGCCCGCTCCCTGCGCCCGGTCCAGGCGACTCGCGCCCGCGCCAGCCGCGCTCCGTCGCAGCGCGCAGCCGCACCTGCTCCCGCCCTGACGACCGTTGCATCCACCGCGCCGGTCAATCCGAAGCTGCGCCGCCGGCCCCGCCTCCGGCGCCCGCACGCGCCGCCGCGCCTGCCCCGCCAGCCAGCCGGCCCCGGTTGCCGCAGCAGCCGCGTCCGACCCGACTCGCCGCTCGGCATCTGGGCCACCGAAGAGAACAAGGGCAACGTTCGCATCGAGGAATGCGGCGCCAATCTGTGCGGCTATGCCGTCAAACGGCGAGAAGATCCTGATCAACATGAAGCCGCAGGGCAGCGAAGTGGACCGGCCGGATCCACGATCCCGACAGCGGCCGCAATTACGACCTCGACGATCGCGCTGAAGGGCACCAACGCGCTCGAGGTCCAGGGTCGCAGCCTTCGGCGGCATGTTCTGCGGCGGCCAGACCTGGAAGCGCGTGAGCTGACTGTTTCTCCTCGAGACTTGAGGCCCCGTGAGATTTTCACGGGCCTCCTTTGTGGAGCCATCGCGCGTGATTGAGCATCCGCTGAGCTACGCAACGAGCGATTCAAATCCGATCATTGTGCGCTCTGGGCCTAGCTTGCCGCCCGGAACTGAACCTCGCCGTTGTTCAGGAAACATGTTCTTGGTGAAGAGGCCTCAGATCCAGCGGGTTCGGCAATCTGACGTCTCCCGAGATCGGGCATGATTTCATCGACGGATCGTACGAGCGATCGATCTGGGAGATAAAGACGATGATCAATCCTCGATCGCGTGCGAACGACTGCAGCGCCCGGACCTGAACCATCAATTCCGGATCTCCACGCTTCTGGTCGAGCAGCTGCAGATAATCCACGACCACCAGGGTGCCGCGAGGCGCTGTGGCCAGCCGTTTGACATGATGTAATCCGAGCTTATGTCGTCGGAGCTATCGAATTCAAACAGACCGGCAAAATCCTTCCGCTCCACGCCGATGGCCCGGAAACGATCCAGCACTATCCTTGCTCCGTATACTCCAGCGTAAAGAACACGCCTCGACTGCCGGATTTCATGGCTTGCACGGCGAGCTCGAGGCTCATCAGGGTTTTGCCCTGGCCCGGGCGCGCACCGACCAGCACCAGGTCGCCGGGAGCCAGCCGCGCAAACAGTTTTTCAGCGGGCGCGGTTGCAGTCACTTTGGCCGCGAGCAAACTCCAGCCGCTAAAACCCTCTTGCCTGGCAACGCGGTCGAGCGCCTCGTGCAGCGGGATATTTTCGGCACGGGATAGAAGTTTGGCCCTTTACGCTTCAACGTGATAAAGGGGCAGCAGACAGCTTCATCGAAAGAACCTCCTATAGCGAGCAATGATCACAACCCTCCTTATGCTTGGTGCTCGAACAGTTGGTTCGATGGTGGAAGTGGCCCCGCATGAATGATGCCTTCCCGACGGAGGGGGAGGCAGTGGACTCGCGCCAGAACTCAGATCATAACCAATCCGCGGCTGAAGGGACATTGCCGACCTTGGGCGCGATACAGAAAAGTCGCGGAGGAGACAAAGAGATCAGGCCGCGCGCCGCAGCCAGTCCCGGGCATCCGCTGTAGCAGGCTTTCGCGCGAAAGCTGGTGCCGGCGCACTCCGCATCGCAGACCGCATCGGCGACCACCGGCCTCTGATCTCCGGCGCAATGTGACGGGCGAGACGGGCGGGCTCGGCTTCAGCAACGGATGGCATCGGCGGTCGCATCGATCGCCATCGTCACCTCGCGTCATCCTGCGCAACCGGCGGCGCGGGTTGATCGGGCTAGCGTGCGGCGACGGGCACGGGCGCGCGGGCGGCGGGCGGCGCGGTCACGCCTGGTCCGCGGCCGCGTCCGGCGCTTCGCCGGCGCGGGCGGGCTTGGCGCGCGCTTTCCGGAGCCGGCGCCGGTACAGCGCGTCGGCGGCCAGCCAGCGCACCGGACCGGACATTTTCGAGAAACGCGCGCTCATAACCGCGCGACAGCCGCTCGACAGCATCGACAAGCGGCAGCCAGTCGACGGCCCTCACGTCGTGCATCAGTTCGTGGACCGGCATCGCCGCCGGCTTCCATGCGCCAGTAGTGCACGACCTTCGAACCGCCCGCCGGACTCATAGACCAGCGTGCCCAGAAATTCGTGCACGGAAACATCGTGCCCGGTTTCTTCCAGCACCTCGCGCTCGGCGGCCGCGCGCGGCGTCTCGCCGTCGTCGAGCTTGCCCTTGGCAGCACCCATTCATTGCGCTTGCGCAGGCGCACCACCGCGATCAGCGGCGTCTCCGCCTGCCGCAGCACAATGCCTCCCGCCGCCAGAACAGGCGTCCGCGCCATCTCGCTTCCCGGGTTTGCGATTTCGAATCGCGTTCGACCATATAAGAGACATACGGCGGCAAAATCGAGATCTAGGATCGAGGGTTTCCGCAACAGCGGCTCGCCGGCGCGGATGCGGGCGCCCTTCCGCGACGTTGTCGCAAAACTCGAAATGATCCGGCGCCAGCACGATGATGGTCGAGCCGTGCTCGAACCAGCCGAGCTCATCGCCTTTGCTGCACGCTGGCGTCGCAGGAAACACTGACCGGCCCCCTGCTCTGCGCGTTGAGCACGACATCGAGGAAATGCAGCCGGATGCTGGCGACCAGGATGGCGGCGACCGGCACCAGCGTCAGCGCCTCGCCTGACGTGCAGGCGGGTCTGCGAGCACCGCGCGCTCGTTCTTGCAGAACAGCCGCTCAACCCGCTTCAGCGCGATCGGATTGACGTTCCAGACGTCGCCATGGATGAACGTCACCCGCTCGATCCGGCAGTCATACGGCGCGTGGAAGCGGTGATACATGCTCGAGGTCAGCCGCAGCGTGATGAAGCGGCCGTTGCGGTGCGCGCTCCACCAGCGCGGGATCGCCGAGCAGATCGAGCAGCGAATAAGGCGCGCCCTTGATCTGGAACAGTTCGGTGTCCGCGATCCGGCCGAACGCGCCGATGATGCCGTCGGACGGACTGACCACGACCGACGGATCGGGATCGGCCGGACGCAGGCCCGGGACGGAGCTCGCGCGTAAAGCAATCGTGCAGGCTCTTGAACTCGGTCTTTCTGGCCTCGGACAGGTCGAGATCGGAAAACAGCCGCCAGCAGGCGATCGAGAGGTCGCGCACCAGCGGGTTCTCGATCTTGCTGAACCAGCCCATGAACCGGGTCAGCGCCGCCCGCGGAATACGGTTGGTCAGGAGGAAATTGAGGTCCTCCTGCTGGGTCAGGCTGGCGATCAGGCCCCGGATTGTCATCAATCTGTTAGCATGGACTGAGCTAGCGCTGGTCGGCATGGATCCGTCCCTTCCGATTCTCTCGCTGTCCGCCGCCGCGGTCGCTGGCTGCCGCGGCAGTCTTCCCCAAATTGCAGGCTGCGGCTGGCGCTGTCGCGCGCCAAGCACCGCTCGCTGACCGGACATTCCAAGATGTCCAAGCTGGTCGCGCGGCTGGTGCCGCATTACGAGTTCGACATCGACGATTTCTTCCGCTCCGACGGCGCGCCGGCTGACGTCGCGATGGCAGCGCCAGGACGGCTTCTTCCGGCTCGCCGGCCTCTACGAGCACCGCTACGCCAAGGGCCGGCAGATGACGGCGGAGGCGGCGGAGCGCATCTCCGACCTGCAATTCACCGAAACCTACCGGGTGCCGTTCCAGTACAGCCGCGCTGGTGCGCGAGCATCTCGGCACCAGCGCCTTCGTGGCATCGTCGGCCGGCGTCACCGTCACCGACGTCGACGGCAACGTGTTCTACGACCTGACCGGCTCCTACGGCGTCAACATCTTCGGCAACGATTTCTACAAGGAGTGCATCGCCGAGGCCGAAAACGCGCGCGCATGCGCTCGGCCCGGTGCTCGGTCCCTACCACCCCGTCATCACCGACAACGTGCAGCGGCTCTGCGAGATTTCCGGACTCGACGAAGTCTCGTTCCACATGTCCGGCACCGAAGCCGTGATGCAGGCGGTGCGGCTCGCGCGCTACCACACCCGCCGCTCGCATCTGGTGCGCTTTCGCCGGCGCCTATCACGGCTGGTGGGGCGACGTGCAGCCCGGCGTCGGCAACCCGGTTTCGCCGCACGAGACCTACACGCTGGCCGACATGTCGCGAGCGGACGCTGCATGTGCTGAGGACCCGCCGCGACATCGCCTGCGTGCTGGTCAATCCGCTGCAGGCGCTGCATCCGAACGCCAACGCGCCCGGCGATTCCGCGCTGGTCGACAGCTCGCGCAGCGCGCAATTTCGATCGCGCGGCCTATGGCGAATGGCTGAAGGCGCTGCGCGAGGTCTGCACCGAGCGCGGCATCGTGCTGATCTTCGACGAGGTGTTCGTCGGCTTCCGTCTCGCCGCGCGGCGGCGCGCAGGAATATTTCGGCGTGCGCGCCGACATGGTGACCTATGGCAAGAGCCTCGCCGGCGGCCTGCCGGTCGGCGTGGTGTGCGGGACGCAAGGAGTTGATGCGGCGTTTTCGCGACGATCGTCCCGCCGACATCTGCTTTGCCCGCGGCACCTTCAATTCGCATCCCTACGTCATGACGGCGATGGACGAATTCCTCAGCCGGGCTCGCCAGCCCGAATTTCAATGCTCGGTCTATGACGGGCCTCGACGAGACCTGGAACGGCGCGCGCCAGACGCTGAACGAGCGGCTGGCCGCGCATGAACCTGCCGGTCCGCGTCAGCAACCTGTCCTCGATCTGGATGGTCCATTATACCGAGCCGTCCCGCTACAACTGGATGCTGCAATATTACCTGCGCGCCGAAGGGCTCGCGCTGAGCTGGGTCGGCACCGGCCGCCTGATCTTCAGCCTGAACTACACCGACGCGGATTTCGCCGCAGTGGCCGACCGCTTCGTCGCGGCGGCCGAGAAGATGAAGCGCGACGGCTGGTGGTGGCACGACGCGTCGCTCACCAACAAGACCATCAAGCGGCAGATCCTGAAAGAGATGCTGGCGAAAGCGCGCAGTAAGA